>Ga0194121_10005438_pt1 | contig 17604 bp, 18 predicted proteins | sample TA2MahCa50mmetaG_FD_148609 | JGI IMG/M metagenome (GOLD analysis project Ga0194121, IMG submission 148609) | Freshwater microbial communities from Lake Tanganyika, Tanzania - TA2015020 Mahale Deep Cast 50m | ecosystem: Environmental > Aquatic > Freshwater > Lake | place: Tanzania: Lake...
AGCTGGCGAATTAGAGCTGGAAAAATTATGAACACTCGAGAGTTTTTTCTGAAAGAAAAAATTTGGGAAAATCCTGCAAGGATTTTCTGTTTAAGCCCTGTTATCAGCCCCGAGGCATCAGCCGAGAGCCTGCAAGGCGTGGTTTTCCGAAGGAAAAAGTAGGATTTTCAATTTTATTATAAATAATCTTCCGAAGGAAGCTATATTTTTAGTCAGAAGCCCCCCTACTATGTGGGTCGTTTAAGGCGGGTGGGAAAAAATAAAGATTTATTTTATCCAGTTGGTAGTGCGGGTGGTTGAGGAATTGAATTTCCACCATTAGCTATTGGAGAAGAATCTCCAGTTAGCCAGAAATAAATTCCTATTCCTGCTCCGATTAGAATTAGGATTATTAAAATCCATATCCATGCACTCATTCCTCTTTTTGATTTTATCATTTTAAGTTATATTTTTAGTTTGGGATTGTTGGCGGAGTAGTTATTGTTCCACCTGACGATGCACTAGGACTTTTTAGTGTGCATTCATTAGTTACTTTAACAAGCATTCCATTCCCTAAAAAGTCATCAAAATCATAAGATTTTATTTGAGTATCAGAACTTATTTGAGTCCACTCTTTTGTTTCTGGATTCCAAAAGTATATTTTTTCATAAGAACAATCATTCTTTATTGCATCCCAAGAAAAATATTCTCCTTCGTATCCTTCATTTGGATTATATTCTCCCTTATATAAATTAGGGTTTATTCCAACAAAATTCCATCCCTTTTTCATTTGAATATTATCTAAATCTGTTAAATGAATTGTATAAACCAATTTGTTTAATTTTCCTCCTTGAACTTCGCAAGCAGGGTCATTACAAGTTTGTATGTTTTCGATGTAAACCCAATAGGAGTATAAACCAGCACTATCATCATAATATTCATCATTTTGACTTAATCCAGAAGTTGGAAGTTTATTTTCTGGATAAATCTCTATGTATTTGTTTTTGTCTGGAGAATACATGAAAACTGCTTTTATGTTACCTGCATTTACTTGACTCCCTGCAGAAATAAATTCTGGATAAAATCCTTGAAGTAAGTTCCATCCTTCTGTTACTTCAACGGTTAATTGGTAATCATTAGAGCCAACTGAATAAAACCAGTTTTGATTTGCAGATACAAAAACTGCAAGTCCAACTAAAAGTATTAAGCTTATCGGCAAAATATATTTTTTATTCATCTTAATATATACATTTCAGAACATATTTATAAATCTTTGTTTTTCGTTTCGTATTTCTCGCACGAGCAAAGCGAGTGCGAGGTGGGGGGCTTCTGACGTTTCTCGTCGGTAAATTGAAAATCCTATTGCTGATAACATCGGGGATAAGGAAAGTTCTTCTGACCTCGAGACTGGAGCGGAACCTCACAGGCTCGAGCTGGAAGAAGAATTTGGGAAAAATCTGTTTTCCACTAAGGAAATTTGCGAAGCAAAAAGATTTTTCTCTTTATCCCCTGTTCAGCGATTTTTGATTTATCAAAAACACGAGTGGAGCAAGAAGCGACCTCGTGAGTAAAAAATTCTCTTTGGGTGGGAGATAAACAAGTGTTCGCGATAAATTAATAAGGAAGGTTTTCATATTAAAATTATGCAATTAAGAAAAGCAACGGAACAAGATAAAAAAGAGGCAATAAAAATTGCGCAAAATTTGAAAGAATGGTTTAATGCTGAAGGCATTAAAAATATGAAAACCGATTTTAAATTAAACAATTTGGTCGTGGCGATAGAGAAAGGCAAAGTTTCTGGATTTTTATGTTATACAACTAATTGCGGAAAGATGCAACTTATATGGATGGGAGTTAAAAGAGATACTCAAAGAAAAGGAACTGGAGCAAAACTCCTAAAGTGGTTAGAAAAAGAGGCTAAAAAATATAAGTTGCATTCAATTGAAGTTGAAACTTTGCCTGATGAAGATGATTATGAGCCATACAAAAAAACTCGAGCTTTTTATTACAAAAATGGTTTCAAAAAAATATTCTATAAAAAAGCGAGAGTTAAAGGTTGGGACGACCAAATTGTTCTTGAAAAAGTAATAAAGTGAGCGAACGCCTATTGGGTGAGCAAAACTTCGTTTTTATTGCGTTGAACATCGGGGATAAGGAAAGTTCTTCTGACCTCGAGACTGGAGCGGAACCTCACAGGCTCGAGCTGGAAGAAGAATTTGGGAAAAATCTGGTTTTCACGAAGAAAATTTGCGTAAGCAAAAAGATTTTTCTCTTTATCCCCTGTTCAGCGATTTTTGATTTATCAAAAACACGAGTGGAGCAAAAAGCGACCTCGTGAGTAAAAATTAATTTTTTGGGTGGGAAAAATAATGCGTGTGCGATAAGTTAATAAATATGTTTTTTTTTTAATATAATCAATGACAAATACAAAAATTACAAAAGAGGCATATGATAAAAAAAGCGAGGAATATCATAAGAAATTAATAAGTTCCGATGGTAGCTTTTGGAATAATTTTTTAGAAATTCCTATGAGGAAAATCTTAAAAGAAATTTCAAAAAATAAAAAGATTTTAGATTTGGGGTGTGGTTCTGGAATTAGAACTAAAAAATTGTTCTCATTAAATCCAAGGAAAATTGTTGGATTAGATTTATCTCCAGAATTAATAAAAATAGCAAAAAACAATTTTTCTGAAATAGAATTCCATTCCGGCGACGCTAAAAAAACAGGATTCAAAAATTCTGAATTTGATATAATAAATAGTGATTTAATGGTACATTATTTCAAATCATTAAATCCTCTCTTTAAAGAAGTTGGAAGAATTTTGAAGCCAAAGGGATATTTTGTTTTTTCTATGCATCATCCTATTTATGAGGTAACAAAAAGGGAAAAAGAAAAAAATAAAACAAAATATCTATTGGAGCCATATTTCCACAACGAACTTTACAAGTGGAAAATGCTCGAAGGAATGGAATTAATAAGCTACCACCACACTTTTGAAGATATTTTTTCCTCGCTTAAACAAAATGGATTTGTCATTGATGAATTGATTGAACCCCACGCAATCAATTCCAAAAAGAAATTTGACAAAAAACATATTGAAAGAGCAACAAAATATCCCTCCTTCTTGATAATTAAAGCTAAGAAGCTGTAAGCACACGCACAAATTGGTGTGGGAAGAAAAATCAATTTTTATTTCGTTGAACACAATGGTATCATAATATATTTCATGATACCATAACATAAAGAGATGCAAACAAAAATATATAAAGAAAACTGCCCTCTGGAAAAGATGAATAAAGAAGAGATGTTAAAGAGGTTGAAACAAGAGCTTGAAATACGGAACTTCTCTCAAGGAACCATAAAATCCTATATGTTCTCAGTTACAAAGTTTTTAGAATGGGCGAGCGAAAAAGAGCAGTTAAACGAACAAGAAGTAAAAGCATATCTGCAGGAAAAGATAAAGAAAAATGCACCAGTTTCAATAAGCCATATAGTATGTGCTATACAATTCTTCTTTGAGAAGGTACTTAAAAACAAAATATATCTCCCTCGACCTAAAAGGAATAAAACTATTCCAGTCATACTAACTCCTGAAGAAATAAAGAGAATGATTGAAAGCACTTCAAATATAAAACATAGACTTATCTTAAAAATACTATACGGATGCGGACTAAGAGTTTCAGAAGGGGTAAATGTAAAGAAAGAAGATATTAATAGCACGGAGAATCTTATCCATATTAGGCTCGCTAAGGGTAAAAAAGACAGATTCGTTAAAATACCTGAAAGTATAAAAAAAGAATTAGAAAGTTATTGTTCTCTAAACGATTCTGAATTTCTTTTTCCATCCAACAGGGGAGGAAAATTAACAACTGCAACCATTCAAGCAATTGTAGAACAATCTGCAAAAAGAGCAAATATTTCCAAAGAAGTATATCCACATCTACTGAGGCATTCATTTGCTACACATTTACTTGAACAAGGAACAGACTTACGCATCATACAAAAATTACTAGGGCACGCCGATATTAGGACAACACAAATGTATACGCAAATATCGCAACAATCTATAAAAAATGTAAGGAGCCCTCTTGATGGATTATAAACATGGCAGTCAAAGATTTCCTTGAACCAAAAAATGTGAAGTTAACAACGGAAAAGATAATTCCTCGAAAACCAACCGTCGCAGAATTAACCATCATTGAACAACCAGGCAAACCTATGCCTGCAGATCATCTTGAACCCGAACCCTTAGAAAAGAAACCAGTAAAAAAGAAAGTGACTAAAAAGAAAAAAGAACCAAGCAAAGAAACAAATCGCCTCTTAATCATCACCGAAAAGCCACAAGCAGCAGAAAAGATAGCCAATGCATTAGGAGATGCACGCAAATACACTGAAGACGGCGCAAGTTACTTCCAATTGACGAGGGATACTAAAACAATTACCGTAGCTTCAGCAGTAGGACATCTCTTCAACTTAGAATATGTGAAAGGACAAAAAGGATGGCCAGTATATAACGTTGAATGGAAACCCTCATTTGAAGGGAAGGGAGCATTCTTCACTAAAAAATACCTCACGCTCCTCAAACAACTCGCTCTCCAAGCCTCTTCTTTCATGGTTGCTACAGACTATGATACTGAAGGAGAAGTGATTGGGTGGAACATCCTTCGATTTCTCTGCAATCAAACAGATGCTCACAGAATGCATTATTCAACACTCACCAAAGAAGAATTAGAACAAGCCTATCAAAATCCCGAACCAACACTTAACTGGAAAAATGCCTATGCAGGAGAAGCACGACATATCATTGATTGGCTCTATGGAATCAATCTTTCACGTGCATTGATGTCTGCACTCAAAAAAACAGGAAGTTTCCAACTCCTTTCCACAGGACGAGTTCAAGGTCCTGCATTAAAGATATTAGTTGATCGTGAAAAAGAAATTACCTCTTTCGTCTCACAACCCTATTGGCAAGTCTATGCGCAGGTAGGAGAGGTCACCCTCAAGCATCCCACGGATATCTTCGAAAAAGAAAAACTAGAGGCCTTCAAGAAAGTGAAAGAAGGGGTTGCCAGCACTACCAAAAAGCAAGAATCGCAAAAACCAGGGGTACCGTTCGACCTCACCACACTTCAGCGAGAAGCCTCTCGAATCTACAAATTTTCGCCCTCACAAACACTCCAACTTGCCCAGAAATTATATCTTGCAGGGGCAATTTCCTATCCTCGTACGAGTTCTCAAAAAATACCTCCTGCTATCAAACCAAAAGAAATTATCAAAAAATTAGGTAAACGTTTTCCTGAAGCACAACTCGCCACACGTATTCATCCCATCGAAGGACCAAAAACAGATCCAGCGCACCCTTCAATTTATCCAACAGGAGAATTCAAATCACTTACTGAACAAGAAGAAAAACTCTATACTTTAATTGTAAAACGCTTCCTTGCTTGTTTTGCTCCGGATCTTGAACTCGCCACCACTCATATCGATCTAAAAACTACTGCAGGAGTATTCACCGCAAACGCACAACAAGTACTCAATCCTGGTTGGACCGCATTCTATCCCTATGAAGTAACTCAATCAACACTTCCTGATATGCAAGGAACACAAAAAATAGACAAAATAACCACAGAACAAAAAGAAACGCAACCTCCCGGAAGATATTCAGCAACAAGTTTAGTAACCATACTCGAAAAGAAGAACCTCGGTACCAAATCAACACGTTCAATGATCATCGATATCCTCTTTGACCGAGGATATGTAGATGGGAAGAGCGTCACTCCCACTCCACTCGGAATGAAATTAATTGAAGCACTAGAAACCAATGTCCCCATAATCATTGATGAACAACTTACTCGTCAGATAGAAGAAAAAATGGGACAAATAGAAACATCTGATACACCTGAAGTACAAGAAAAAGAAAGTATTGCCCAAGCCAAGCAAGCAATAGAAACCATTGCAGTTGAATTCAAGAAAAATGAAGAAGCAATTGGTAAAATACTTGCAGAAGGTCTTACCACGCTACGAAAAAAACAACAAGAAGATAACACGCTCTCCCTCTGTCCAACCTGTAAAACCGGAAACCTTCGTATTCTCTATAATCGAGCAGCAAAACGCTCATTCATCGCTTGTTCTGCCTATCCAACCTGTAAGCAAACCTATTCTCTCCCCCCCAACGCACTTATCAAACCTTCAGGCAAAACCTGTGAAGCAGATGGTTTCCCCAAACTCCTCGCTATTCGAAAAGCCAAACGTCCCTGGGAATTCTGCTTCAACCCCTCCTGCCCTATAGAACAAGCAAAGAAAGACAAATGGGCAGCAAAGAAAACTCAGGAATAAAAACTCTCAAACACCCTATCAAAATCTCGTCCAAGTGCAATACCGAAGCCAATCATACCTGCACTTGCAGCATATAACGGACCATCATCATGCCCTGCAGCAAGATACCATTGTCCAAAAGCACATAACAAACCATCCATGACGGGCAGAGAACAAGCATCTATAGTACGTACTAAGCGAGAAGACATAAGAGACTTTACTTACCTTGACGTTCCCAAGCACGAACGCTCGGACGAACTTTACGATTAGGACCTTTTACACGAAGACCACGGCTTTTCTTACCTGCAGAAGTTAAACCTCGTTGTACACGAGACATATGTTGTGGATCGCAAATCCATTGCATAGTTGAGTCATTCTTAATTTCTGGCCGCTGAGGATCAACCAAAATAACTTCATAAAATGCATGTTTTCCATCTTTTGCAAGTAGATAGGAATTCAAAACAATAAGATTGTTATATTTCGCAGCTGCACGTAATTCAGCAATCCATTGATAATTCATCTTTAAGATTTTCATCACGTGTTGTTTTCTAGACTTACGACCGTGAGTATGTCGACTTCTCTGTCTTCCACCACGACGAACACGTACACGAACTACAAAAAAACCCTTTTTAGCCTTATAACCAAGAGCACGAGCACGATCAAGACGAAGAGGCTTTTCTACTTCAGTCACTGCTTCACTCGCCCGCCACTGAATCATACGAGATTGCAACATATCGCGACCTGGTTTCAACCAAGCCTGTCGTAGATAATGAGAGAGTCCAACGGTCATCTCAGCCCCTAACAAAAGCGCTTTTTAAAGCTTTAGAATCCCTCTCAAGGAAATTCTAAGGCCTCACAAAGTACAACTTTGTAAAACTTACCAGTAAATACCGACACCCTTTTATAACAGAAAACCAAGAGAAAGCATGGCAAAACAACAAACAATGTACATCACTACCCCTATTTACTATCCAAACGATATTCCCCATGTAGGGCATGCATACACCACCCTAGCGGCAGATATTCTCGCTCGCTGGCACACCTTACAAGGAAAAGACGTATTTTTTCTCACAGGCACGGATGAACATGGTAAAAAACTCCAAGAAGCAGCTCAGAAAGCAGGAAAACAACCAAAAGCATTCATTGACACCATTGTTCCAGAATTTAAAGAAGCCTGGAAAAAACTCAATATTCACTATGATCGATTTATTCGTACCACAGATGCAGACCATGAAGCAGTCGTTCAAAAAATCCTCACGAAAGTGCACAAAAAAGGAGACATCTATCTCGGATCATATGAAGGACTCTATTGCACAGGATGTGAAGCATATTACACTGAAAAAGATGCACCTGAAAAAAAATGCCCCACGCATAAACGTCCTTTAGAACAATTGAAAGAACCAACTTATTTCTTCAAACTCTCTTCCTACCAAAAAAAAATACTCGATCATTACAAAAAACATCCTGAATTTATACAACCTGCAAATCGGGCACAGGAAATTATCAATCGAGTAGAAGAAGGATTACAAGACCTCTCCATCTCACGTACCTCATTCAAATGGGGCATCCCCTTACCATTTGATACAAAACATGTAACCTATGTCTGGTTTGATGCATTACTTAATTATTATTCAGCAACCGAAACAAAAGGAAAAGAAAAATACTGGCCAGCAGATGTGCATTTCATTGGAAAAGATATTCTTTGGTTCCACGCAGTATATTGGCCAGCAATATTACTCTCCGCAGGACTTCCTCTTCCCACAACCATCTTTGCACATGGCTGGTGGACAATCCATAATGAAAAGATGGGCAAATCCGCAGGGAATGCACTTAAAGTTGATCAACTAATTTCCTACGCCGGAGTAGATAGTGCTCGTTATTTTCTCTTCCGAAACGGGGTCTTCGGAGAGGATGGCGACTTTTCAGAACAGTTTCTTAAAGAACGACATAACAATGAATTAGCAAATAAACTCGGGAACTTAGTAAGCAGAGTTTCCACACTTGCTGAAACGCATGGCCTCACCAAAACAAAACCCCTTCCCACCAACAAAGTAATCGCACAATACACGCAAGAACTAGAATCCTATCAATTTGACAAAGCCCTGACAACTCTCTTTACATTCATTGATTCCCTCAATGAACTTATCCAATCAAAAAAGCCCTGGGAAACAAAAGATACCAAAGTACTCTATCAAGTCGCTGATGGTCTCAAAACAGTTGCTATTCTTCTCTCTCCCTTCATGCCTGAAACAACAGAAAAAATAGCACACACGTTCCACTTCGAACTCACCAAGAAACAACTTGCCTCTCCGCTAGAAGTAGACACAATTAAAAAGTCCCCAATCCTGTTCCAAAAGATAGACATGGCAAGCAAACCAGTACAACAAACAAAGAAAGAAGAAAAAGGCAAGCAGAACAACTCTCCAGAACGTACAAACGATACTAAAAAAATCAAGAAACAAGAACAAGCAAAGGGGGGTAAAATTGCATACGATGACTTCTCAAAGGTAGAATTGAAGGTAGGACTTATCAAAGACGTCAAACCACACCCTAATGCCGATAAACTCTATGTTCTCACGGTTGACTTGGGAGAAGAAAAGACAAGAACAATTGTTGCAGGCCTGAGAAATCACTATCAACCTGAGCATCTCAAAGGAAAGAAAGCAATCTTCGTTGCCAACCTCGCTCCAGTCACACTTCGAGGTATTGAAAGCGATGGTATGATCCTCGCCGCAGTCAACGACGATGATTCTCATGTCGTTATCCTCCAACCCGAACAAGATCTTCCACAAGGAAGTAAGATTAGATAAGTTACCTACAAAAGTTTCTAAAAAAAATAATTGTTATTAATTAAACACTCTATCCCACAAGGATAAGTCTTCTTTATAGGAGGTATTCCCAATAATACGCGCAGCCAATAATCGATAGGCTCGAGAAGCCTTACTCTTCGGATGCGTGTATACTAAAGCATCTTTAGAAATCAAAGCGGCTTGTACATTTTTATCTTCAGGAATAACACCAATAATCGGTAATTCTAACATATCTCGCACGTTTTGAATAGGCATCTCAGTCTTAAGTCCTCGCACACGAGTTACAATCACTCCCTTCACTTCTTTACCAAGTTGTTCAATTACTTTTGCCGTTTTCAACGCATCAGTCACTGCAGGAATTTCAGGATTAGTGACAATAAGTAATTCATCTCCCGATTCTAATGAAGCGAGCGCTTCTTCCCCAAGTCCCGCAGCAGAGTCATAAATAATATAATCAGCCATCTTACGTAATTTTTTACCCACATCCTTTAATTTACCATGATTCAAACGTTTCAATTCCTTAATCGATAATGAGCTCGGAATAATTTTCATACCTGATTCATGTTCATAAATAGCCTCACCAACGCGTGCACGACCTGAAAGCACATGATTCAAACTTACCGGAACAACCGGAGCACCCAAATGCAATCCCACATTAGGTGTTGTCAAATTAGCATCGAGAATAATAACTTCTTTACCAAACGAGTTAAGAGCTGCACCTAAATTAATAGATGTGGTTGTCTTCCCAACTCCTCCTTTTCCAGATGTAACGGTAATAATAGTAGCCATAAAGCCTAGTAACGCTGAGCGTTGTAAGGCAATTTACTTCAACGAGCTTATAAACCTTTCCAGAATCGACGCATATTCTTTCAACATATCAAGATTAATGTTAATGATTTCACCTTTATAGGTCACACGTAAATTAACTCCCTTTCTAAATTCGTGTTCACGCACTTTATCTAAACTATCAATATCTCGGAAGAGTTCATAGAGATATAAAGTTTTTGAAACTAATTCATCTTCTGCATAAATTTTCTTCAGAGCAACTAATTTAGCACGAGGAGCATCAGGAATAGGTTTCCATTTCTTTTCTTTCTTCGCTCGTTCAACCAATTTATCCATTGCAAGTTCAATCAAAATCTTCCAACGCAATAGCAGATTAATAATAACATCGCACGTCTTAGTATACTTCAAACTTACATAGAGTAAATGATCCGCGCTAATTTTTTCTTTAATAATGTGTTCCATGTATGGGCGAGAGTAGTCCCCTTAGGAAGATTACCAAAAAGGCACTAAGGGACACACTCTAAAGAAGTATATATACCTTTCTTGTAAAAAGAGAGCAATTAATTAACCGAACCTTTAACTCAACCGGCTAATCGTCTCGGCCAAATCCTTCGTCTCTGCCAATACCTTTCGAACGTCCTTCTCACTTTTACCGGTTTGCTCCATCACTAAATGTACATCTTCATCAGAAAACGAAACAGCCTCACTTTCTTCTTGAGCCTCTCCTGTAATCTGCCAACTAGTCTGCCCTTTCATCGTAATCTTTTCCACACCAGGGTGCGTGATTACAATTCGCTTCCCTTCTTGTTCGATAATCACCTTTGTTGCCGGAATAGACTCTTGAGTAATCCCCATTTGCTTCATCATTGCTTTCATCTGCCCGGGATTAATACCTCCTAAGTTACCAAACACGGTATTACGCTCCCGTAGGCAATGCCCAAAATACGTGCAATGCAATAGAGAATAACACAATCAGGACTAAAAAGCCAATAATCTGTCCAGGAGTCAACTTAAATTTACTTTCAAATTCTTCATTAAATCGCATCAACCCTCCAAACCCTGAAGGTGTTTGTATTCCTTGATTCTGTGCCATTGAGCTAATGCTCTTTATTCCTATAAAAACTTACCGCAATTCATGTAAATAGGGGAATCGCGCACACATACGTTCTATCTCTCCAGGTTGATCTTCGTCTAAACGCTCAAACCCGGGAATCTGTTGATACATCTCGCGCAACAATACAGAACCGTTCTGCGAAGTTACAGATTCCCCCGTAAATACAAACCCTACCTTACTAGGAAAGACCTGTATCTGTACCCCTTTCCCTACAAAAGATACGCAGCGTTCATGAGGATAAACTTCAAGCCCTTGATGAAACAGATACCCACTTAGTCTGTTCATTCTATCAAGAGATAACGGTTGTTCCAACACGTACCATAACATATAAAAAAACAAAAAGACGTATATAAAAAACTATCGCAACGCCCCTACTAACTTCTTTCTATCTCTCCCTGGAGCAACTTTTCCCCATAACACAAACACGCGATTAATGCGCGCCCAATACCTTTGGGGAGCAACCTTCATCAACGCAAACTCAGTCTCAGTCGGAGTCTTTGTCTTCACCAATCCAAGCACATTTGCAATACGATGCACATGCGTATCCACACAAATACCTGGTTTCCCAAAACATTCCGTCACCACCAAATTTGCAGTCTTTCTTCCCACTCCCGGCAACGTAATCAATTCCTCAATTTGTTCAGGCACGTGTCCATCATATCGCGTGAGAATCTCTTGCGCACACGCAATCACATGTCTCGCTTTCGTTCGATTATAATTCATCGAGCGCAAACAACCCAATACCTCTTCGTATCGTGCTTTAGCAAGAGAAACAAGAGTAGGATACCGAGCAAACAAGTCTTCTGCAATAGGAATCGTTGTTTCATCCCTGCTCTGGGCACTCATAATCGTCACAATCACTGTCTGCCAGGGCTCTTCCCATCTTTCCCCCGCAAGACGATAGGCAGAGTTTCCAAACGTCCGCTCAGCACGTTTGAAAATACTAAGAAAAAGAGTCTGCTTATCCATAAATAAATAACAGAATGAGAAAGTTATAAAGCATCCGTATCAGAAAAAGAACCTACACGTTAAATCTCAATTATTGCATATACAGGATAATGATCAGAAGCAACTTCAGTCTCTTTACTCATAATAATACCTGCATCAACCACCTTAAGTCTCTTTCTCAAAAAAATGAAATCTATGCGAACACCGGAATCTTTGTTTTTTGAACGCATATTTGTTGGAATTGTATAATGCCATGGTTTCTTTGAAACAAGAAAAGAATCTTGATACCCTGCATCTAATAGTTTAGTAGCCAATGCTCCTTTCAAAAGATCTCTTACCTTATCAGATGCTCCTTCTTTCATAAAGCGAGAAAAAGCAGTGCATAGTTTCTCACGATCATAAGGATCTACTTGCGAAGTTCCATTAAAGTCACCCATAATGATGTCAGGTTTGCTTTTCTTAAAAAGTGCTTCGATAAGCTGTACGCGAGATTCATCAGAGATATCATGACCAGTATGAATATTCCAGATAATAAGTTTTTTCTTTCTAATGAGAAGAGTAGTTTCAAGACATTTACATTTATCAGTACTCAAATCACGAAACGTCTGCTTAAAGTGAGACAAAGTAAGCGGAGCAAATCGAAAATAAGTTTGCGGAATATAGCGATCAATATAAAGCGATTTAAAAAAAGAAGCATAAGAGGTTGTTTGTTCTGCAAGTGGATAAATAAAGGCTTCTTGTAATCCTACAACATCTGCCTTAGCTTGATGTAGTATCTTTATTCCAGCGCGTAATCGTCTCTTATCAACCACAAACAGAGGAGTATCTCCGCAGAATCCATTGAGGATATTATAGGAAAGGAGCTTAACCTTCATGAATGATGCAGAACCTCTTTCTTTTTAACTCTATTCTTTCCCTTTCTTTTTACTTTCTAAAACAAGGGGGAGGGTTAAGGGAAACCTTAAAACCCTTCTTCCCCCTGGAATAGACATGCCTGAGAAAAAGCAAGAAACAAAGTATCCTTCACTCGCAGAAGTAAAAACCTGGACTCCGGCAGTTGAAAAAGCAATAACTGACCAGTGGAAAAAAGAAGAAAAGCATGCATTCAATCCTCAAACAAAAAAGAAAATCTACTCGATAGATACTCCTCCCCCGTACATTAACTCTCCGGTACACATGGGGCATGCGACCACTTATTCTTTTATGGACATGTTTGCTCGGTATCGAAGAATGAAAGGTTATGAAGTACTCTTTCCCTTAGGTTTAGATAAGAATGGATTACCTATCGAAATGGCTGCAGAGAAGAAATATGATATTTCTGCATTTAAAGTAGGGCGAGATAAATTTATTGACTATTGTAAGCAACTCCTTGCACAAACATCTGCAGAGTCAATTGATACGTTTGCACAATTAGGGATTTCATTTAATTCATACAAAGATGGAAAAGAAATTGGAGCAATCTATCACACTGATGCTCCAGAATATCGCGCAATAACCCAATCAACATTTATCTCTCTCTTCAAAAAAGGAAAAATTTACGAAGATGCACGTATCAATAATTGGGATACAAAACTGCAAACAACCGTAGCAGATGCAGAAATTGAATACAAAGATATTCCTTCGACATTCAACGATATTATTTGGACAGTTAAAGGTTCAAAAGAACAAATCGTAATTGCAACAACGCGCCCTGAACTCATCTGTACTTGTGGCATGGTCATTTTTCACCCTGACGACAAACGTTATCAGCATTTAGAAGGAAAAACCGCAATTTCTCCGCTCTTTAATAAACCAGTCCCGATTAAGGCACATACGTTTGCAGATCCAGAGAAAGGTTCAGGACTCGTCATGATGTGTTCAGCAGGAGACTTGACAGATATTCAATTCTTTAGAGAACAAAAACTCAAACCAGTCATTGCAATCAGTAAAGAAGGACGTATGAATGAACATGCAGGCATAGTAGCAAAACTCAAAGTAAAAGAAGCCCGTCTAAAAATACTTGAACTCCTTAAAGAAAAAGGATTAGTAAAGGAACAAAAACCAATCCAACATCGTACACCAATCTCGGAACGTTCAGGAGCAGAAATTGAATTTATTGAAATGCCTGAATTTTACTTAAAACAACTAGAAGTAAAAGAGGATATTAGAAAAATAGCAAAAAAAATTAACTTCTATAGCCCAGAATCAAAAAAAATACTTGATCGTTGGCTTGATTCCATAAGCATAGACTGGCCGATTTCACGAAGAAGATTTTACGCGACTCCAGTTCCTTTGTGGCATGCAGACACGAAAATAGCAGTACCGAAACCGGGCGTTTATTACGAACCCTGGAAACAAACAGTGCCCCTTGATGCAGAAGTATATGAAAAAGGTAAAAAAATAGGAATAGTGAAAGAATTTAAAGGATTACAATGGACCGGAGAAGAACGTGTTTTAGATACTTGGTTCGATTCTTCAATCTCAGAACTAGTCATGCTCAAATATACACAAGATGATATGTTTTTCAAGAAAACATTCCCTGCTTCGCTCCGTCCACAAGGAAAGGAGATCGTTCGTACCTGGTTATATTATACATTATTACGAGGATATCTTGAAACAGGCAAACCTTCATTCGAAGATGTTTGGATCCATAATCATATCACTGATGAAAAAGGACATAAAATGAGTAAAAGTCTGGGTAATATCATTGACCCACAAGAAATTATAAAAGAATATGGGGCCGAAGCTTTACGATTCTGGGTAACAACAGAAGGTGATCTAAGTAAACAAGATCTCCCTTGCTCGAAAGATAAAATCAAAGGGGAACTCAAGACCATGAACAAATTACTCAATATAGCACGTTTTATCCAACAATTCCCAAAACCAAAAAAAGCAAAATTAATGATACTTGATGAAATAATGATGCAAACAATCAACCACATAACTAAAGAAAGCGATGAACAATATGCAAAGTATGACTTTAATCACCCTGCGGTCAAACTTCGTCACTTTTTATGGGAGCTTCTTGCATCTCATTATCTTGAAATGGTAAAGAATCGAGCTTATAACAATGAAAAGATGTTTTCAAAAGAAGAGTCTGAAGCAGCACAATATACACTTCATTATCTTCTCGAACGATTAATTATCTTATTACATCCAATAATTCCTCAAATAACCTCTATGCTTGCACAAGAGTTAGGCTATGACCTCAGTATATTCCCTCAAGCAATAAAAGCAAAAGATAACTCTGCATTGCTTGCCACGCTCATGGAATTTAATAGCAAAGTGTGGAAAGAGAAAAGAGAGCAAAACATTACATTGAGAGATAAAATTTCTAACGTTTCCATTCCTCAAGAATTAACTCTTTTCGCCAGGGATCTTAAGGCCTGTCATAATCTTTCCTAACCCACAACCTTAATAACTATTCATTTCCCCCCTTCTTTATGCCCCCCAAGAAATTCGAATTGAAAGAAATGACTCCAAAGGAGCGTCTAAAATTAGAAGATTTAGTCAATCTACTCGGAAGTATCCGTGGAAGACATACCGAATTAGTTTCCGTATTAATCCCTGCAGGCTTCAATAAAGATGCAGTCGTAAGACAGCTTGAATTTGAAGGGGGCATGGCAGATAACATCAAATCAAAGCAAACACGAACAGCAGTCACCACAGCAATTGAAAAACTAACTCGAGAATTAAAGGCAATTAAACTCACTCCTCCCAATGGCCTTGCCTGCTATTGTGGAAACATTTCAGAAAAAGAAGGACAACAAGACATTCAACTCTGGCTCTATGAACCACCCAAACCTTTGAATGTTCGTCTCTATCGTTGTGACCAAGTATTCATGATTGAACCTCTCAAAGAAATGCTTGAAGTACAAGAAGTCTATGGCTTATTAGCAATCGATCGTCAAGTTGCTACAATTGGTATTTTAATCGGAAAGAAAATAGAAGTCATTCGTGAACTCACTTCGGGCGTTCCAAGTAAAGTACGTGCAGGAGGACAGTCTGCCCAACGATTCCACCGAGTTACAGAAGGGTTAGCAAAAGAATTCTTTAAACGAACTGCAGAAGCGATGAAAGAAATTTTCTTTGATATGCCAAAATTAAAAGGATTCCTCATTGGAGGCCCAATCCCTACAAAAGATGAGTTCATAGAAGATGGGGACTTAGTTACTAAATTAAAAGAAAAGATAATTGCAGTAAAAGACATAGGCTATACCGATGAACACGGCCTCAAACTTTTAGTAGAAGCATCTGAAGAAGAAATCGCTGAACAAGAATTCATCCTTGAAAAGAAGCTCATTCAACAATTCTTTGAATGGCTTGGGAAGAAAAAAGATAAAACATGTTACGGGTATGAAAAAGTAAAACGTGCTCTAGAAAATAACGCAGCTGAAAAAGTACTCATTTCGAAAAAGCTATCAAAGGAGCAACAAATCGAAATTGAAAAGCTCTGTGAAGTATCCGGGGCAGAATACATTCCCGTAGGGCATGAAAATCAAGAAGGAGAACAATTCTTCAATCTAACCCAAGGAGTCGGGGCTTTCTTGAGATACGCCTTCGAATAAAAGTAAAAATAGCTACTCTTGCACAGTACAAATATACATCTAAGGTTAAAAAACACAATCAAACAACCTGATGTCCTGTAATAAAACATAACAATTCATATAAAGGATTCACGCTCATGCTTACCCATGGCAGATACGCTGACATCTAAAAAAAAGAGAGAAGAATCGCTCTCAGAAGCAAAAAACTTTATCGACGACAACAAAAAAGTAATTTCCGAGTTTTTACGCCCTGATGCGAACACCGTTCGTATTCCTCTCGATTTATTGATTGAACATACCCCTGAATTATCAGAACAAGTACTTGAAAATCCTGAACAAACGATTCCCCTTTTAGAAGAAGCCTTGGAAGAATCAGGATTAAAAGAAAAAGCAAAAGTACGCTTTACTCAAATTCCAAAAAGTGCAGAGATTAAAATTAGAAATATTCGTGCTAAACATCTCGACAAACTTATTAAAATTGAGGGTATCATTAGACAAGCTTCTGATGTACGTCCTCAAGTAGTCCGTGCAAAATTCGAATGTGCAAGTTGTGGAGCAATACTACAAGTATTACAAATTGATAAGAAATTTAGAGAACCAACTCGTTGTTCGTGTGGTTGGAAAGGCCCTTTTACTGCAACCAGTAAAGAAATGGTTGATACCCAACGATTAGTTATTGAAGAATCTCCGGATATGCTTGATGGAGGGGAACAACCTCGCCGTATCAATGTATTCCTTCAAGAAGATCTCGTCGATCCAAAAATGGAAGAACGAACAACGCCGGGAAGTAAAGTAGGCGTGATCGGGACACTCAAAGAAGTACCCATCCCTCTCCAAACAGGAGCAATCTCTACTCGGTATGATATTGCCATTGAAGCAAATAATGTTATCCCCATGGAAGAAACGTTTGAAGATTTAGATATCAATGAAGAAGATACAAAACAAATTCTAGAAATTGCAACAACCCCCAATGCACTTGAACGATTAAGTAAGAGCATTGCCCCTTCGATCTATGGTTCTGAAAAACATAAAGAAGCAGTACTCTTACAACTATTTGGAGGAGTAAAGAAAAAGAAATCGGATGGGGGTTCAACTCGAGGAGATATACACGTACTCATGGTCGGA
>Ga0194121_10005442_pt1 | contig 17593 bp, 20 predicted proteins | sample TA2MahCa50mmetaG_FD_148609 | JGI IMG/M metagenome (GOLD analysis project Ga0194121, IMG submission 148609) | Freshwater microbial communities from Lake Tanganyika, Tanzania - TA2015020 Mahale Deep Cast 50m | ecosystem: Environmental > Aquatic > Freshwater > Lake | place: Tanzania: Lake...
ACAAAAATTTTACTAAACGTTTTGAGGGTACGGGGGTGAAGGTCGCGCAGCTTTCGCGATTAATCGGAGTTGCTGAGGCAAAAAAAACTCGCGAAGAGATTGAGTCTGGAGCTGTGCAAATCGTGATTGGAACGCATGCGCTACTGCAGAAGAGCATCAAGTTCAAAAACCTTTCTTTGGTCATCATCGACGAGGAGCAGCATTTCGGGGTCGCCCAGAAAGAGCGGCTCAAAGAGATACGCAACGAGGTTCACGTCCTCACCCTTTCCGCCACACCAATCCCGCGCTCGCTACAGATGTCGCTTACTGGCGTAAAGGATTTGAGCCTCATCTCAACACCGCCGCTTGATCGCCTGGCGGTGCGCAACTTCATCATGCCTTATGATTCAGTTATCACGCGCGAAGCGGTAATGCGAGAGTTTAATCGTGGCGGCCGCGTTTTCTTCGTGGTGCCACGCATCCGCGATATTGAAGAGATGGAGCCACGTCTAAAAATCCTCTTACCTGAAATCCGTATCACCCACGCTCATGGCCAGATGATGCCAAGCGAGCTCGACACCATCATGAATGATTTTGTCGACGGCAAAATCGACATGCTGCTTTCAACCACCATCATCGAGTCCGGAATCGATATCGAGCAGGCCAACACGATGATCATCTACAAAGCCGACATGTTTGGCCTGTCACAACTCTACCAACTGCGTGGCCGCGTTGGTCGCGGCAAGCTGCGCGCTTACTGTTATCTCATGCTCGATAATCGCAAAAAAATTTCCGACGAGACTAAGAAAAAATTGGAAGTGATGCAGAATCTAGATTCGCTGGGAGTTGGCTTCACCGTTGCTTCGCACGACATGGATATCCGCGGCAGCGGCAATCTACTTGGTGATGAACAATCCGGCCATATCAAAGAAACCGGCGTTGAGCTTTATCAGCAGATGCTCCTTGAGACCATCGAAGGTCTAAAGAACGTCATGCTTAGACAAGCTCAGCATGACGTCACCCTGAGCTTGTCGAAGGGTGATGATTCAGAAGTCAACATCCAAATCAAACTCGGTATTTCTTTGTTCATCCCCGAAGCCTACATGCCTGATCTCGCGCTACGCATGAGTTTCTATAAAAGAATCGCCTCGGTAACAAATGACGAAGTGGCGGCAACTCTGATTGACGAGATGAATGACCGCTTTGGCAAAGTACCTGACGAAATCCACAACCTAGTTGAAGTCGCGAAAATCAAGCATTCCTGCCAGGAACTCGGCATCGAAAAATTGGAAGTGATGAGCGAAGGGATTCTAGTTGGCTTCCAAAATAATCGGTTTCGCGAACCAGAAAAACTACTGCAGATGATTTTTAACAGCGGGGGTAAGGCCAAGATCCACGTGGGTCAGCGGGTTTTGTTTGTTTTGGATGTGAAGTCAGAACAACAAAAAATCGCCGCTGCTTTTGTGGTGCTTAGAAAGCTGTCTGCGATTTAAATTTTATGAAAATCACGAATGCTATAAACCAACTCTCTGTAGTACTCAGGCACTTCATCCTTTGCTAAAATCCAGTCGTAAATCTTAGTGTCATCTTCCTCTAAAAATTCTCCAAACAGCTGCGGATCGCTGATCTCATCAAGCTTAGCTTTCGCGAATTCACCGATCAAAAAATCAGTTTCTTTGCAGCCGCGATGGAGAGAGCGATAAAAGAGCTGCCTACGCAGCTCAGTAGTTAGGGGTAATGGGTTGGGGGCGAGAACGGTCTTTATTTTCTTAACTAAGTCTTGTGCAGCTTGGGTAGAGTAGGGTTTAGAGGTAGCATTACCCCAGACTGGCTTGGGAAAGGTTACATCATTCTTTTGGCGGGCGATGATGTGGATATGGAGTTGCGAAACAACATTTCCAAGCGCGGCAATATTGAGTTTATCGGCATGGAACTTTCTTTTCAGAAGTGCCGCAACGGAATTTATCTCACGTAAAACTTCAGTTTGTTCTTCAAAAGAAAGATCGGTAAGTTCAATTGAATCAGGCTTCCGCGGCACTAAGATCAACCAAATATAATTAGCGTCATTCATCAAAAGTAGGCGCGAAATTTTGAGATCACAGATGAAGTGGGTGTCGGATTGGAGTTGGGGATGGAGGGAGAACATGATTTAGGATTTAAGATTTAGGCCAAGTCCCCCCCTTTTTTTTGGGGGGATTTAGGGGGAATAAATTTAAGATTTAAGATTTAGGATTTACTCAAAAACGATGCTTCTTTCTCTTTCAATTCACAACGTCGTCCTCATCGATAAAGCGGAAATCGCTTTCGCGCCAGGGCTTTGCGTTCTAAGTGGTGAGACTGGTTCAGGAAAATCAATTTTGCTTGATGCTCTTGGTTTGGCGCTGGGTTTTCGTGCGAATTTTCGCTTGATTGGATCAGATGAAAATAAGGCGCAGGTCGCCGCTGAATTTGACATTTCGCAGAACCAAATCTGCAAAAATATTTTAGCCGAAAATGATTTGCTTGATGTTGTAAGCCCAGATCTGTTACGGATTCGTCGCAGTCTTCACGAGAATTCGGTAAACAAAATTTTTGCCAATGATGTGGCGATTGGCGTAAATCTTTTGGCAAAAATCGGCGAGAGTTTGGTGGAGATTCATGGTCAACATGACCAGCGCGGATTACTCAATCCCGGCCAACATTTAAGTATATTGGACGAGTTTGCTGGCAATGAAAATCTATTAAAAAGTCTTCGTAAGATTTACGAAAATCTGCGTGCAGTTGAGGAGAAAATTTCTGAGCTAAAGGCAAAAAAAGAAGCAGCAGAAAGAGAGAGGGATTATTTAGAGCATGTGATACGCGAGCTTGAAAATGCTGATCTTAAAACTGGTGAAGAAGATGAGTTAATCGCCAAAAAAGATTTGTTACTCGGTCGAGAAAAAATTCTGCGCTTTGCTAGCGATCTCCGTTTACATCTTACTGAAGCCAACTCCCAACTGATCTCGGCTCAAAAGATTTTAATCAGAAATCAAAATCTCTCCGAAAATCTTTCTGACATCTCTGAGAAAATCGACCAACAAAATTCTGAATTGGATTCAGCAATATCAAGTGTTGATGAGCTAGTAGGAAAAATCTCAGGCGAAGAAAATTCGCTTGAAACAATTGAGGAGAGGATTTTTTTCATCCGCTCTCTCGCCAGGAAATATAGCACTCCGCTCGATTCTATGTCTGAGCTAATCAACGACTCCAAGGAAAAATTAAAGCTAATCTCAAATGAAGAAGAGGTGGCAAGAGAGCTTGAGAATCAACGCCTTACCCTAAATAAAGATTACAAAAAAATTGCCGAAGAACTTTCTACCCTCCGTCAAGAATCCGCCCGACTCCTTAGCGCCAAAACCGAAGAAGAGCTAAAATTCCTCAAAATGGGTGAAGTAAAATTCCACGCCGAACTTACCCCTTGCCCCTTACCACTTAACCCCAGTGGCTTTGAGCGCACCCGCTTCCTCGCCTCCTTAAACAAAAACAAACTCGACGACATTTCCAAAATCGCTTCAGGAGGAGAGCTATCTCGCTTCATGCTCGCACTTAAAGTTGCACTACTCGGCGTTAAATCCGTACCCACAATGATCTTTGATGAAATCGACACTGGCATTGGTGGAGGCACCGCTGACGCAGTTGGAAAGCGCCTCAAAACTTTAGCAGAAAAGTTACAAATCCTCGTCGTCACCCACCAACCACAGATTGCCGCCAAGGCCGATACTCACTTCAAAGTCAGCAAAACCGCGGTTGGAAAAATTAAAACCAAAATCGAAAAACTGGATCACGCAGCACAAACACAGGAAATAGCTAGAATGTTGTCCGGCGAAGAAATCAGCGCGGAAGCGGTTTCGGCAGCAAAGAGTTTACTTGCGCAGACCTAACTTCACTTGTCTGCCCCACCCCCAAACTACCAAGTTTAAAATCAGCAAAAGATACGCGGATTAGGCGGTTTACCCGCAATCCCAGATACTCCATCACCTTTCTGATCTCGCGATTTTTGCCTTCGGTTAGGGAAATTCTTAGCCAGGAATTAGATGGCTTTTCGAGCTCAACCTCAACCTTGATTGAACCATAGCGAACCCCATCAACCGTAATGCCGCGCTCTAATCTCTTTAGACGATCACGATCTATTTTTCCAAAAACTCGTGCACGATATTGGCGCAGAAATTTGTTTTTTGGCAGCTCGAGATGACGAGCGAGAGAGCCGCTGGTTGTAAGCAGCAATAGCCCTTCCGTGTTGTAATCAAGACGACCAATCGCAATCACTCGCGGCAAATTTTTTGGCAATAAATCGAAAATAGTTTTGCGATTTTCTGGATCTTTCGTCGTCGTCAGAAAACCAGCCGGCTTGTGAAAAAGCCATAGCCGCACAGGCTGCGCCGCATTAATCAACTTATCATCAACCTTCACTGATTGATCGGTGATGAAAGTTGCCGGACTAGAAATTACCTGCCCATTCACCTTCACACGTCCTTCCTCAATTAAAGCCTCAGCCTCACGACGTGAACAACGACCTGATGCGGCAATTAGTTTAGCAATACGAGTTCCGATCATTTTTGATTTTTGATTTGATTGAGAAATACGGTGCCAACCCATATCCTTATAGCTGTCATGCTGAGTTTAGATTTTCTAAAAAATCGCTGGCGACTTTTTAGAAAATATTAGTGAAGCATCTCACCAGACCTCACAAGATCCTTAGCTATGCTCAGGATGACAGACTTTAGTACCATCCCATTATCGAATATCCTTTTTTAGCCAAGCAATTGGCGACGTAATTTTGCTTAGTTGCATCGGGCACGATTTTATCTTCCCCGACAACTTTTAGCGCACCAACGGCAGCACCTACACCCGCGCCGATCAGGCCTCCGGTCAATCCAGATTTCAGATGTTTGTTACTTGAAAGCGCTCCCACCACGCCGCCAACAACGCCACCGATTACTGCACTGCGACCCGCTTCTCGTGCGGCACGCTCAGCTTTTAGCTTGTCGAGATATTCGTCCGCTTCCGCTTTGCAGTCTTTAAATTCGCGCTGTGCAGCCTCATCACCATCTGCCAAATATTTTTCATTTTTGTCGAAGATTGGTTTGTAAGAGACGCAAGAGGTAAGAAGTAAAGTTGTCACGAGACCAATGATCAGGAGTGTTTGCATATTTTTGATTTTGGATTTCTGATCTGGTCGCAATTTAAATCCGAAAATCCTCACCGAGATAGACCTTTCTAGTCTCCTCATGCTCGATGATCTCCTCTTTCGAGCCAGAGGTTAGGATCATTCCGTCGTAAACAATGTAAGCGCGATCCACGATTGACAAGGTTTCGCGGACATTGTGGTCAGTAATCAAAACACCAATTCCGCGATCTTTTAGATGCATCACCATCCGACGAATTTCATTAACAGCGATTGGATCAACGCCAGCAAAAGGCTCATCAAGCAAGATGAATGAAGGGTTGGTTGCTAGAGCACGAGCGATTTCAACTCTACGCCTCTCCCCACCAGAAAGCGCAAGCGCATGTGATTTACGGATATGATTTATGGAAAATTCTGCCAGCAACTCTTCCAGTTTTTCTCTGCGCTTAACCTCATTTGCCTCAGCAATTTCAAGGATAGACATAATGTTGTCCTCAACATTCATTCCTCGAAAAATTGAGGCTTCTTGTGGCAAATAACCAAGCCCCAAGCGAGCACGGTGATACATCGGCATGCTAGTCATGTCGAGCTGATCAATAAAAATATTGCCGGAATCAGCCTCAATCAAACCAACCATCATGTAAAAACAGGTGGTCTTGCCAGCACCATTTGGACCAAGCAGGCCAACGACTTCGCCTTGCTCAATCTGCAAACCAATGTCACGAATTACGGTTTTTTTGCCGTAAGATTTACTCAAATTCTTCGCTCTTAGAATCTTTGCGTTCATTTTTTTCCTTTTTCAGATCACTACCGATAACCACGACAACCCTTTTGTCTGTGGCGATCGCGGTCTCTTCCTTTTTTCCAACAAAACGTCCTTTTTTGCTGGTTGTGTTGTAAATGAATTTGTCACCACTGGCAATTGAAGTACCATTATTGACGATAACGTTTTTCTCTAACACAAAAATTTCTTGCTTGGGTTCATAATATCCAAAGTCACCGCTAGCGACGAATTCTTCGCTAAAAATTTTCACATTCTCCTTGGCTTCGATTCGCCTAATCTCTGATTTTTCACTGCTTTTTTCGTCATAAAGAACGGTCATTTTTTGCGCTAGAAGCGAACTGTTATCCTTCTCCACCACTACGTTATTTAGAAATTCAATCACCTCGGATTTGCGCTTGATGTCGATTACATCTGATCTTATTCTGGTCGGCGAGCCCTTATGTTTAGCGGCCGCAAACAGTTCCAACGAAACAAAATTTAGAAATATGAAGATCAATAAAAAGCGTTTCACAGTGATTTTGATTTGCTGTGCGATTGTTTTCTTGGCTGGAATAAAACTGGTGCGAAACCTTGAGACTAAAGAGATCGCGGGATTTAATCGTGATCCAAAAAACTACAATGCAAAAATACAAATTCTCAATGCTGACTCACAAGATGTTGCTCATTTCAAAATCGCTATCGCCAACAATGATGAGCGCAAGATGTATGGACTGATGTTTCTAGATCACCTACCCGCAGATCAGGGGATGCTTTTCCCCTTTGAGCCCAAGCAGATGGTGACAATGTGGATGAAAAACACACACATCCCACTCGACATGATTTTCGTCGGTGAAGATGATAAAATTTCTTCGATTGCAGCCAACGCCAAACCATACTCTCTCGACCTCATCTCCTCACAAAAAGAAGTAAAATTCGTCCTCGAAATTAATGGCGGACTCTCTGATCAACTAGGCATCAAACCAGGGCAAAAATTTCAGGTTCTAAACTAATGAAAATCATTTCCCCCTCTACCTTCCTAGCACTCATAACCAAATCAAAAAAAGAGACTACGCGAGTTGAAGATGTAGTCAGAAAAATAATTTCGACGACACAAAAAAACGGCGACAAGGCGCTCATCTCCTACTCCAATCAGTTCGACAAAACCAATTTCAAAACCGCACAGGATTTTGTGGTGACAGCACAGGAATTTTTGGCTGCGGAAAAAACCCTAACTAAAGATGTTAAATCCGCTCTGAAACTAGCGGCTGCAAGGATCAAGCGCTACCATCAAAACAGATGCCCAAAGGATTTTTCTTTTAAAGATGAGCTTGGCGTGATGCTTGGAAATCGCTGGCAGGCAATTGAATCAGTCGGTGTTTATGTTCCTGGCGGTACCGCTTCCTATCCAAGCTCTGTGTTGATGTCTGTTGTGCCGGCACTAGTTGCTGGAGTAAAAGAAATCGTGATTTGCGCACCCAGTTCACAAGGACAACTCAATCCTGCGGTTTTGTTCGCGGCCAAAATCTGCGACGTGAAAAAAATTTACAAAATCGGCGGCGCACAAGCGGTCAGCGCAATGACTTATGGCACTAAAACCATCTCTCCCGTAAACAAAATCGTTGGTCCCGGAAATGCCTTCGTTGCCTCCGCAAAAAAAATTTTATTCGGTGAGGTCGGCATCGACATGATCGCCGGCCCAACCGATGTCACCATCATCGCTGACAAAAATGCTAACCCGAATTGGATCGCTGCTGACGTGCTTTCTCAGCTTGAGCATGGAGTGGATTCCAGGGCATTCGTGCTTACTGACGACCAAAATCTTGCCAAAAAAATCTCCGCAGCAGTTCTGCTGCAGAGCAAAAAATTGCCGCGAAAAGAAATCATCGATCAGTCACTAAAAAACTCGGCGATTTTGGTTGTAGAAAAACTTGATGAAGCCACAGAAATCATAAATCAAATTGCTCCTGAGCATCTTGAAATCGTCACCAAGAATCCGCAAAAAATTCTGCCAAAAATCAAAAATGCCGGCGCTATTTTCTTAGGAAATTATACACCGGAAGCGATCGGTGATTACATTGCCGGCCCAAGCCACACACTACCCACCGAAGGAACTGCAAAATTCACCAGCGGCCTCTCCGTCTTTGATTTTCTAAAAAGAATCTCACTGATTTCTTGCAACAAAAACTCTTTCACCAAATTAGCGCAAGCCACGTCAATCCTGGCTTCTTGCGAAGGATTAGAGGCTCACAACCGCAGCATAAAGATCAGAACATGCTTCGAATAATTCAGGACTCACACAAAACCGCTTTTGCAAAGAAATTTTTGTTTTTCTTCGGCTGCGAGGAGCGCCCGCGTCTGCGTAGCAGCGCAAGACAAAAGCCACGTATCCGGACAACTTGCGGAGCAAGTTGCAACTCGCGCAACTTAAAAAATAAAAAGTTTGCGAGTACATAGGTGCGCACCGCAACCAGAAAAAACCGACGAAATTTCAAAGCAAAAGTTAGATTTTGCGTAAGTCCTAAAAATGATCCGGATAATTTTTTTGCTAACCATCTCCACCCTACTCTTCTCTTGCTCCAAAGATAAGGATGAACATCCAAATGCGGAAAAAACCTACCTCAATGCTACCAAGCTCTTGAAGCAAAAAAACTACTCTCAAGCCGCGGATGAGTTTGAAAAAATCGACGATGATTTTCCTTTTTCAAAATGGGCGGTAAAGGCGCAAACCATGGCTGTCTACGCCCGTTATCAAGATGATGAGTATGGAAAAATCACTGCCAATGTTGATGATTTTTTGCGCCTAAATCCCGCCAGCGAATATGTGCCTTACATGCTCTACATGAAAGGCCTCTCCTATTACGACCAAATCCCCAGCATTGAGCGCGCGCAAGACAACACTCAGCAAGCATCGAACAGTTTTCGCGAACTAATCGCCCGCTTCCCCAGTACGACTTACGCCGATGACGCTCGCGAAAAACTTGCCTTCATCGACGAACATTTGGCCGGGGCAAAAATGGCGGTTGGTCGCTACCAAATCTCCACCAGAAATTACGTGGGCGCGATTCTAAATTTTAACGAGGTGATCTCGCGTTACCGCTACACTAAACAAGTGCCGGAGGCCTATTTTCGTCTAGCTGAAATCTACAAAAAAATCGGACTTCCCGAACAGTCAGAAAAAATAAAAACACAGCTGCAGCAGGATTTTCCTGACAGTGAGTGGGGAATGCTGTGATTCACTTCAACATCCTCACCCTCTTTCCCGAATTATTTCCCGGCCCGCTTTCCGCTTCGGTTACCGGCGCTGCCCTTAGCAAGAAACTCTGGTCATTTTCGGCGATTAACATTCGCGATTATGCTTTTGACAAGAGGGGCACAGTTGATGACACGCCCTACGGTGGCGGGGCTGGAATGGTATTAAAACCCGATGTCGTCGCAGCCGCAATCGAGTCATTAAAACCAAAATCAAAACTCATTTACCTCTCCCCACGCGGCAAAGTTTTTAACCAAAAAATAGCTAGGCAATTGGCACAGGAACAAGAAATCACGATCCTGTGCGGACGCTACGAAGGAGTTGATCAGCGCGTAATTGATGAATTTCAAATCGAGGAAATTTCAATCGGGGATTATGTTTTGTCGGGCGGAGAAATAGCCGGCTATGTTTTTATCGATGCAATTCTGCGCAATGTTAGTGGCGTTCTTGGCGCTGATGAATCCTTGGCGGAAGAATCTTTTGGCTCAGAAAAAAATCCGGAATTTCAAAATCTTTTGGAGTATCCACATTTCACGAAACCAGCGCAGTGGCGGGGGCGCGAGGTACCAGATGTTCTACTCTCTGGTCACCACGAAAAAATCGCTAAGTGGCGCAAACAGCAGGCTGTGGAGCTGACTAGGAGGGTGAGACCGGAATTAGTAATTACGACAAATGGCGCAGCGAAGCGAGCAATTTGCAATCCGCTCAATCAAAAAACCAATAAACCGGCGGATAATTAGGAATTAGGAATTACGAGTATTCCCGCTTCGGTCTTTCGCATCACCGACATCAAATGCGACCTTTCTTCGAGATCGGCAATTCCTTCGTCCATCTGTGGATTTCCTGGATGTATCATCACTTCCACCTCTGAGAAATTTTCTGGAATTTTGATTTTGCTCAGTAGCTCTTTCGTGATCTGACAGGAGTAGAGAATACTAAAAAAATAACGCTGCGAAACCTCGCCATTCATGACTCGAAAGATGGAGAGAATCAACCACTTCACTAGATTTCCATTCCACAAAAATGTTTTTGAGTGGTTGATTTTTGCCGTCGTAAGCAAGCTCTCATTAACCACGCGAAGCCGCGCAATTCCTTGTTCCTTTACCACTCTACTCACCACCGAAAAAATTCCTGGAATCATGTGGATGTGACGATGGGAGTCGATATGCGTAGGCTTGATCCCAACTTTCTCAAGCAAAGCGATTTGTGTGTGCAGCTCAGATTCAATCTCTTTTTGCAGATTTTTTTTGTCGGTAAGCGCCTGCAGCAAAAGTACTGCGAAACTTTTGTTTTTGATTCTAAAATGCAGCCCTACATCCAGACCAGGATTGCGTAGCGCGATGGTTACAGCCTCAGCAAAATATCCCGAATAACACATCAAACTGGTGGCGTGTAAACGTCCTTCACGAAACATTTTTTCCACCACGAAATTAACGCCGGGACTGATACCAAAATCGTCAGCGGTAATTCTAAACTTCATTTTTCTGCTCAATCACGTTCGCGAAATAGAGCGGACGGTTACGCGATTCGATGTGAATGCGACCAATATATTCGCCCAAAATGCCAATCAGCACAAACTGCAAGCTGGCGAGAAAAGTGATTAGACAGATGATTGTCGCATAACCACTTGGCTGATGCGAGACGTAATGTTCATAAATCGTAATCAGCCCAATCACGAATGACACAAAGGCACAGATGATGCTAAAATAAATCGAGATACGCAGCGGCTTGATGGAAAATTGTATGATCGAATCAATCGCCAGGCGCATCGACTTCACGAAATTGTAGTTACTTTGACCGGCAAGGCGTTTCGGCGCAACAAACGCGATCTCCAGCGCGCCCGACGTGCCTAGCCAATTCAGCATGCCGCGAAACATCCGACTTTGTTCGCGCATATTCTTGATGGTCTTTACGTAATCGCCAGCGATGAGTCGAAAATCAGGAGTGTTCTCTGGAATTTTGACGTCGGAGATTTTGTTCACGACGAAGTAAAAAGCCTTCGTGAGCATGGCACGGAAGCGCGTCTTGTCTTCATTGTGAGTGATTTTGGTGAGGACGACATCATTTCCATTCAGCCATTTTTCAATCATTTGCGGCAAGAGATGAGGTGGATGTTGCAAATCTGCATCCATGAAAATTACCGCCTCACCCTTAGAGTGATCTAGCCCGGCAGTCATGGCGATCTCGTGACCAAAATTGCGTGAGAGTTTACGATACGCACTCGCGAATCCTGCGCAACCAAGCTACGCAAGACTGCAAGACTGCCGTCGGCACTACCGTCATTTACAAAAATCAGCTCGTAATCAACTTTCCCGTAAGAATCTAAATGCTTACGCAACTGCTCGTGGAGCGGCTGCAGATTATGTTCCTCGTTGTAGACCGAGATGACGACGCTAAGTAATTTCTTCATATTCAGTGGATCATCCTCCCCTTGAGGGAGGATCGACGAACCTTTAAGTGAGTCGAGGAGGGGTAAGTATTTTTTGACCCCTCCCCGAGTCGCTTCGCTCCTCGACCCTCCCTCAAGGGGAGGGTAGCTAGTGGATCATCCTCCCCTTGAGGGAGGATCGACGAACCTTTAAGTGAGTCGAGGAGGGGTAAGTATTTTTTGACCCCTCCCCGAGTCGCTTCGCTCCTCGACCCTCCCTCAAGGGGAGGGTAGCTAGACGACGCTAAGTAATTTTCTCATACAAACAGGCTCTGTGTTTGATTGTGCAGGTGATTTCCTTGAGTTGGGATTTTTGCTTCGAAGTGAGTTTTAAGTAGGATGCACTAGTGTCGACCAAGTAAGAATGCGGGTTTACTTGTTCAAAATTTTGTGCGTTTACGATTTTTAATTTGTCGCGCGTTTGCCAGTAAAGAGTGAAGCTAGTTCTGGCTTCACCGAGCGCAAAAAGTTCAAAATTTTTTTCTGGAATTTGTGAGATGAGGTAAGCCTGCTGATTGAGATGCTCGAGCAAAATTTTTGGTTTAGCTAAAAAGGCTAGAATCGCGAATGTGTAGAGCGTGATTGTTGTGTAGCCAAGAAAGTAAGAAAATTTTTCCCACTTAATTTTTACCAAAATCCGAGCCAGCACAATCGCGAAAGGCACAAGGGAGTAGATCGCATAAGTCATAATCATGTTGCACATGAAGGTTAAAAGGATGAGAGGGATTGCGAGCGACAATGCGAAGAAGAGAAAATTTTTGTCCTGCCGCGCCTCCGCTACAAAGCTAAAAAATATCTGTCTTGGCCGCAAAAAAAGAGCGAGAAGAGCTGGCATCACCGAGGCCGCAAAAAAATACCAAATCGCACCAAACATCACGCGATGCGCATTACCGTAACGATCCCCTTCCCAATCTGATTTCGCAAAGCGTCCAAAATTTTCTCCGAGCAAAAAATATTCCAAAAATCCCGGGTAATTTTTTTCCGCCAAATAAAACCAGGGCAGGGTTGCAGCCAGAAAAATCAAGGCTCCACGCACAAAAGGAAAATCTCGGAAAAAATTTTTCCAGGATTTGGTGAGGGTTAAGTAAACAGGAATGGCCAGGCACGGCATCACGATTCCAACCGGCCCTTTGGTTAGCATTGCCACAATGCAGCCCAGGAAAAATAACGGCCACTCAGCCAGGATGAATGAGCAAGAGATCAGTGTCATTCCGAGTAGCAAAAACGCCTCGGTCATCACCGAGTGCAACGCGTAAAACAAAAGTGAAGAAGCAAGAATTAAAACAGAAATCAGCGCCGTTTTTTCGTCGTAAATTTTCTTCACGGCACGATACATGACGAAACAGATCAGCACTAGAGCGAGAAGGTGTGGCAACCTTCCAGCAAATTCGCTAAATCCAAAAATCTTAAATGAGATTGCGCTCGCCCAAAATGACAAAGGCGGCTTGCCGAAGAATGGTGTGATCGGATCGAAATAGGGCATCAAAAAATTTCCGGTCAGCACCATGCGCATCGCGATTGCGGCGTAGCGCACTTCGGATGGATGATGAAATGGGTAGATGGCGAGGGTGATGAGTTTGAGGAGGAGGATGAGCGAAAGGAAAGCAATGAGGGAATTGGTAAATTTTTTCATCTGATGATTTAACATTTACCATTTATCATTTGTTTGCCGATGCCCGTTAAATGATAAATGGTAAATAACAAATGAACCTACCTTTCTGGCCAAGCCCCTTGGGCTTTCGTGACATTAAACTCGGACTTTCGCGAGTTTATGAATTGTTAGAGAGATTGGGCAATCCGCATTTAAAACTACCACCAACAATCCATATCGCCGGCACAAATGGCAAGGGCTCAACCCTCGCTTTTCTGCGCGCGATTTTTGCGGAATCTGGATTGTGCGTGCATTGCTACACATCGCCTCACTTGGTCAGATTTAATGAGAGAATCGAACTAGCTGGACGAGAAATTTTGGATGATTTTCTTAATGAAATCTTAACCGAATGCAAAGCGGCAGCAGAAAAATCTCCAGCGATTCCCGTTACTTTTTTTGAAGGAACAACAGTAGCGGCGCTCCTTGCCTTTAGCCGCGTGCCAGCAGATTTACTTTTACTCGAAACTGGACTTGGTGGAAGACTCGATGCAACGAATGTTTTACCAGAAGTGCTATGCTGCGTGATCACGCCGATCTCTTTTGATCACGAAGAATTTCTGGGCAACACACTAGCCAAAATCGCCGCTGAGAAAGTCGGAATCATTAAACAAAACTGTCCGGTGGTTGTTGGAAAACAGGAAGAAGAAGCTCTGCAAATAATCCAAAACAAAGCGGCAGAATCACACGCCCCAATCACTTACCACTTACCACTTACCACTTACCACTTACCACTTCTAGGCAAACACCAGCAAGATAACGCCTCCACCGCCGTTGCAGCGGTTAAGGCACAGAAGAGATTTTTGGTAACGAATGAACAGATTGAGCGTGGATTAAAAAAGGCGCACTGGCCGGCACGATTACAAAAAATTCCTCACGACAAATTCGAACTCTATCTTGATGGAAGTCATAATCTGCAAGGTGCTATGATCGTTGCTGATTTTTTGAGAGAACAAAAAAACGGAAGAAAAGTTTTTGTGATTTTCTCGATGCTTAAAGACAAAAACTGTGAAGGATTTTTACGTATAATTTCTAGTGAAGTAGATGAGTTAATCACTTTAACAATCCCCGATGAGCCCAAGTCACGCACGGCTTTTGAGATCAAACAAATCGCAGAAAGAATCGGGATTAAATCGCAAATAGCTGAGAATTTTTTGGATGCTTTCGAGAAGATAAAATCTGACGAACCCGCGCTAGTCCTCATCTGCGGCTCGCTATACTTAGCAGGAAGATTTCTTGGTGCTTAGAACCGCAGTAGAAGCAATCCAGCTACTTAAAGAAATACATCCCAAAATGCGCGACACAGAGCAGATCAATCATTATCAGTATAAACACCGGATCCCACTCGGTTAGCGGCTCTTGCAGTAGCAGTTTACGTAGAGCTTTTTTTGGCATTTGTTGGCGGCGCTCTTCTTTCAACTTCTTCTTTTCTTCCAGAGTTAATTTTGGCTTTTTTGGTGAGCATTTTTTTACGGCATAAATGTGCCACGAAAAATAGACCACCATCGCTAGAGCAATCAGGATGTCGACAAAACGAAAATGAATCGCTTTAATCAGCTTGTTAGCGACAAAGAAAGCGAATAAATATGCAAGCACACCCCACCACCAGAACAGTACTGGCATTAGCTCTTCACCATTTGTCGCTCTCTTAAAAGAAGCTTTAAGTTTTGCTAAAATCTCTTTCATTTCTTTTGTCCCTCCCACGGCATTTCAAAATCAAAGTTACGGAACTCCTGTGGCAGCTTCACTGGCTCGTAAACAACTTTTTTTTGCGACTCATCGTAACGCACTTCTTGGTAGCCAGTAAGTGGAAAATCTTTACGCAATGGATGGCCTTCAAAACCGTAATCTGTGAGGATGCGACGCAAATCGGGATGGTTGGCAAACTCAATCCCATACATGTCAAACGCCTCGCGTTCAAACCAACCAGCGGCAGAAAAAACCGGAATTACGGTTGGAAGCTTTTCACCGTCATCAAGCGCCACCTTTACAGTGATCCGGTTGTTCAGCTTGTAGCTAAGTAAATTGTAAATCACTTCAAAGCGAGGAGACCTAATGCCAAGCATGTCAGCACCAAAAACATCGAGCAAAGTTTTAAAAGAAAGATTCTGGTCGTCGCGCAAAAATTTTAGGAAACTTACGATTTCAGTAGTGGCAATATAAATGGTGAGATTGTCGTGTTTGATTGGCTCCACGACCTGTGCAGTTTGGAAATTTTCTTTGATGTAAGCGGCTTGCGCTGGGAGATTTTTTTGCATTTGCGATCTAACGTTACGTCATGCTTCGACAAGCTCAGCATGACTTCAAGACGTCACTCTTAGCCTATCAAAGAGTGACAAAAATTAACGACTAAATTTTCCGGTTCTTTTGATTTTCTTTTGCAAAAGCAAGACGCCGTAAAGCAGTGCCTCAGCGGTTGGGGGGCAGCCTGGGACGTAAACATCAACCGGTACAATACGATCACAACCACGTACTACTGAATAAGAATAGTGGTAGTAGCCACCTCCATTGGCACAGCTTCCCATTGAGATTACGTAACGCGGCTCAGCCATTTGGTCGTAAACTTTGCGTAGTGCTGGCGCCATTTTGTTGGTGAGCGTACCGGCGACGATCATCACGTCAGATTGACGCGGAGAGGGACGAAAGATTAGGCCAAATCGATCAAGATCATAGCGACTCGCCGCGGTTTGCATCATCTCTACTGCGCAGCAAGCAAGACCGAAAGTCATCGGCCAAAGTGAGCCGGTGCGCGCCCAGTTAACCAGTTCGTCGAGCTTAGCGGTGACGAAGCCGCGATTGTTAATTTCTTCCGTTACTTGCGAGAGCAGGAGGTCTTGGTTAAGGGGACTGAGATTAGCAGTAGTCATCAATTTATCTCCACTCTAGAGCGCCACGTTTCCATTCGTAAACGAAGCCGATTGTTAGAAGAGTCAAGAACACCATCATCGACCAGAATCCAAAAACACCGATCTTACCTAGAGACACAGCCCACGGGAATAAGAATGCAACTTCGAGATCAAAGATGATGAAGAGGATGGCAACTAGGTAGAACTGCACGTTGAACTCATTTCGCACCACACCCTCACCTTCAAAACCACATTCGTAAGGAGAATTTTTTTCAGCGTCGGGGCGAAGTTTACGTAGCAAAAATGGGATCAAAATCACCGCACATGAAAGCCCGATGGCAACAAGCAAAAATAGTAGAACCGGTAGGTAATCAGCGCTCATTATTGACTCTTGATTGGAGGTAAAATTTGATGCGAAAAAATTGCACGGCGCAAAATCAATCTACAAAAAATGAAATCAACAACCGAGACCTACACGGCGATCGTCACGCCATTTTTAAACGGAAAAATCGACGGAAAATCTTTAGAAAAAATTGTCGAATTTCAGATCGCTGGTGGAGTTGATGGTATCGTCCCATGCGGTACTACAGGTGAATCGCCAACGCTTTCGCATGATGAACATAACTTAGTAATCGAGCAATGTGTTAAGATCACAAAAGGTCGCATCAAAATCATGGCTGGCACTGGCTCTAACTCGACGGAAGAAGCGGTGATGATGACGCAGCATGCGAAAAAAATCGGCGCTGATTCCTGTTTGATCGTGGCTCCATACTACAACAAACCAACGCCAGAAGGTGTGTTTCAACATTTCCGTGAATTAAATAAGGTCGGTATTCCGCTCTACATCTACAACATCCCCGGCCGCTCCGTGATCAACATCTCCGACGAAAATCTTGCTCGTATTGCCGAGCTAGAAAACGTGGTCGGCATCAAAGACGCAACTGGCGACCTCGCCCGCGTTGCCTCACTTCGTCTCCTAATTAAGAAAAAATTCTCCTACCTCTCCGGCGAAGATGCGACTGTAGTTGGCTTCAATGCGATGGGCGGCAACGGCGTAATTTCAGTGACTGCAAACATCGCTCCAAAAATGGTTTCTGACTTACAAAAAGCGACTGCGCGCGGTGATTATGCATCAGCCTTAGCACTACAAGATAAACTCACCGACCTTCACGCTGTGATGTTTTGTGAAACTAATCCGATCCCCGTGAAATATGCTGCTAGCCTGCTTGGACTGTGCTCCAACGAAATTCGCCTTCCTTTAACCACCCCTTCTGATGCTGCTAGAACTAGGATTGAGGGTGAGATGAGGAGGTTAGGATTGCTTCACTAACCCCTCAATCGCCCGCACCACTGTAGCCATCTCCGTCAATCCATTCTTCCAACAAAACTGCAAAAAACTCTCGTCGGACCTAGTGAAGAGCCCGACCTTGTGCTTTAGCGCCAAGATTCCGTAAGCATTGAAGGTTGTGTTAAATGAAAGCATCACCTTGTCCTGATCGAGATTGTCTTCGGTAAATTTTTTGAGGTCAGCCAGCA
>Ga0194121_10005444_pt1 | contig 17588 bp, 9 predicted proteins | sample TA2MahCa50mmetaG_FD_148609 | JGI IMG/M metagenome (GOLD analysis project Ga0194121, IMG submission 148609) | Freshwater microbial communities from Lake Tanganyika, Tanzania - TA2015020 Mahale Deep Cast 50m | ecosystem: Environmental > Aquatic > Freshwater > Lake | place: Tanzania: Lake...
GTCCCCGAAAAAGCCCTCGACCACTTCCGCATGCCAACCCGTCACAATGCAAAACTCGCGGATGCCGACGCTCAGCAACCCCTCGACGATGTGCTGCAGGATCGGCTTGCCCTGCAATTTAAGCATGGGTTTGGGGATTTCGTTGGTGAGATCACGCATACGCGTGCCCTTTCCGGCGGCGAGGATGACGGCTTTCATGGCAGGCGATGGATTTGAATAGACGCATTGGCGGGGCAGGGAAAACAAGAACAGCAAGGCCAATTTAAGCCCGCGCAAGGAAAGCTTTCGCTAAAACTCGCCATCGGCGATGAGCGTACTTTGCTAACCGCAGGCGTAAAAGATTTTTTGGCTGAACCGAAAAGGAAGGCTCAAAACGATACCCTAAAAGCTTGTGCTAAATTCTATTAACTAAATGACCCCGGCATAAGTATTCGCTTTATAAGATGGTCGGTTGGGAACTTCACCTGACTGCGAGACGGGCGAGCTAGCACCCTGAGAATCCTGCGAGGGCAGATGGTAGGCATCACCACGCTAGCAACCTGTCAGCGGCCTGCACCCTAGGCAAACGAGGCTGCAGACCGGGGCGATTAGAAACATGCGTATGAACGTCAACTCGACACCCCTCCAGCCGATACCAGCTCAGGGAATGGCCGTAGGCGCAAGATGTTCTGAGGGTTTGCAATCACCCTTGCGAATCGCGCATTATCAAAGTGTTTGTTCTCATGGAAGTAACGGCGAAAAAAATATTACGTGTTCACGACCTCGGGTCGGCGCTGGCGTCGCATCGCGCTCAGGGTAAGACCATCGTTCATTGCCATGGAGTCTTCGACCTGCTGCAGCAGATTTGCTAATGGGCGTGGCATCAGGCTAGCTTGTCTTGACTTTGCCTTTCAGCGCTACCTAAGTTTGCAGAATAGATACCTAAATAATCCCTATCAGCCTTGGTTAAATCTTAAAAATTCCCATTTCCTCCGAGACGCATCCGGAAACTTCTCAAGTTATCTGAAGCCTTGCTTTTACTCATCAACCGCACCGTAAGTTGAAGGTTCTTCGCCTATGTGTTTTTTCTTACCAAAATGCCATTCATCACGGGAAAAATTTATGCCCGCCAGGGCGAGTTGCATAACGAGATTGCGGTAAACGTCATTGGTGCCCCATGGAGATAAATATTACTTGCCCATCGTGCAGCGAGTCACTGCTGATTCCCCAAGAATACGCGGGGAAAAAAGTGAAATGCCCAACTTGTAATCTGCGTTTCATTGCTCCAACTGATCTGCCGCAGCACCAGTCACCCGCTGATTCCGAGGCCCCTCCCGCGCCTTCGCCGGAAGATCAGGAAAAAATCACGTGTCCAGCCTGTTGGCTGAAGTTCTCCCGGGGTCAGGTGATGCACATCGCCGTGCATGATTCCTTGCGCGGGGACCCTATACTTGGAGAGGACGCACCGCAGCGGTTCTTGGCCACCCGTTACGATGACGATGGAATCGCCCTAGACCCCATGGGCTTGCCAGCCTCTGATCAGGCCTGCCCCCACTGCCGCCGAAAGCTGCCGCCCAACTTTTTGGAATTGCCGCAACACATTATCTCTCTTGTGGGTGATGCCTCCTCCGGAAAATCTTACTATTTGGCTGTGCTGGCCAAAGTCATGCCGGAAGCGCTTTACAAGAGATTTAATGTGACGATGCAGGACGCTGACCCTGCTGGCAATGCCGCGCTCAACTCGATGAAAACCACGCTCTTTAGCGGTGCCGGCCCGGAGCAAACCCGCCTGGTCAAAACGCAGATGCAGGGTGCGATGTATGACAGGTTTCCTCGTCAGGGACGCATGGTTCTGTTGCCTAAACCGTTCACTTACCAGTTAAAACCTAGGGGCGATATTCCCGGCGCAGGGCTGATTTTCTACGACAACGCCGGTGAACATTTCCAACCAGGCATCAACGTGGTTGAAAATCCCGGAGCTCAGCATGTGGCGAGTGCCAACGGTATTTTATATCTCGTTGACCCCTTTGAAATTCCAGCTTTCCGGCATTTTTTGGGCGAAACGGCAGATCCCGGAATGAAAAAACCTCCAGGAGATCGTCAGGAAGTAATTCTCAGCGAAATTCGAACTCGGGTAGCAGCTATTAAAAACCTCAAACATGACCAAAAAATGAAAGCACCGCTTGCGGTGATCCTCGGCAAGTGCGATGCATGGTTGCACCGATTGCCCCATCCTTTACTGGCCCAACCCCTTCAAAATGGCCATTTTAATGGGGCCGCGATTGATAGGAACTCAGACATGGTTCGGAACCTTTTGTTGGAACTGAGTCCTGGTATTGTAGCTAACGCTGAGGCCCTCAGCGAATCGGTTCGTTATTTTCCAATGAGTTCCTTCGGCCATACGCCCGTGCCGTGGTCCGGCAAAGACGCCACCGTAGGAGGAGCCACCCCTGACCCCCAAAAACTCAAGCCCATTTTGGCAGAAGTGCCTCCACTCTGGTTGCTTAGCCAGCTTGCCCCCCACATTGCTCCTACCAACTGACTCTAAAACCATATGCCTCAGCAACTCATTTACACCAGCGCGCCTCAGGGCGTGGACGCGGGGCGCTCCGGTTACTGCACCGTCGCTCGCAGCAGCACGATGAGCGAGAGCCTTGCTCAGCGTCTCGAGCAGTGCAGTTACTACGAGCGACTCTCCGAGCATGGCGGAGAACAGGAGCGCGTCATCTACAATTTCCGTAATATCGACATCCGTGGGAAGGTCTATCATGTCCTCAGCCGCATTCAGGATGCTCCCGCCGATTACACCGGGCGCACCAACTTCATCGCTCACCACCTCGTGTTCTCACCAGACGAAGTGGCCAATAAAAGCGCCAATATTCCGACCCCGGCGGTGATCTTGAGACATTGGCCGGATTGGAAAAAAAACTGGGAACAAGAACCGACACTGATAGACAACGAATCGGAGCCGAAACTGAATGACTTTCACAATGTCTCTCATCTCCCCGCCGTAAATTGGTACAGAGAAACAGGAAATCGTGGCCGGGCTGCCGCTTTACTTGGTCATAGCGCGGGCGTTTTTACCGCAAACGATTTCAAACCTGAAATCATCCTCGATTTGCTCACGGAATCTCTCGAACTGCTTCAGTTGGAGGGCGACAACTGGCGCTCGCTTGCATGGCAACGCACTTTCTCTGTGGGCTGCCAGCCGCAAGACAATCCGGCTGATTTTCGCTGGCGCTTTTTGACCAGCAACCTGCCGTTTGAGTCGTCTACCACCCAAGGCCGGGCACCGTTGGAGTTAAAAGGATTACGCGGATCACCTAATTCACGACAACTAGACTTCGCTGAAAAAGGGCCTGGCAAGCCTAAATTTATGCGGCTGCCCGAGGCCGGAAAACCCGTGCAGATTGATGAGGGACAACCCCTGGAGCTTGATGGTCAGGCGGATTCGCTTCCAGGGCCATGCATCTATCAATGGGTACGTATCGAAAAGGACAAAGAGACTGAAATAACACAAAACGCACAACTGGTAGATCCAAATGTTAGGCGTGGCAAAAATTACTACAAGGTAAGAGCCTGGGATCAGCGTACAGACAAATTCGATGAATCACATCAAATAGTAGTTGAGGTCAAGGAAAAGGTTAAGATTCTAAGTCTTTCTCATAGACCTGCCTCGACCTCCGGTCCTGCATTTCCATCGAGCCAAGGCACAAAAAGCAAGAATGAGCAAAAGAGCAAAGTTGCATTGACAATTAACCGACGAAAGCAGGAGACATCAAATTTTAAGCTGGAAGAGGGTGACTTTGCAACTACCAGCTTTTTGAACCGATATAAGAACGGTATTTTGTGGTTGGGCTGCATAAGCTTAATTGTAGTTATTAGCTACATACTTTTGTCTCACTACAACTTCTGGAAACCATACTATTCTGGGATCAAGGGTTTGGAAGATTGGTGGCACGCAGAAATACGCTCTAACCCTGAGCATTTTAAAGACGATGAAAGTCTTAAAACAAACACTCGTGACGAAATTAAAAAATTTTTAGATCCAAAATCACAACCAAAACATCCCGTCGGAGTAGTCATTCAATTGATAATTGAAGATATACAAGAGCGCCACTCATCGACCAATAAAGTGAACCCTAAGCCCGCCAAGTCCAAAAAAGTCGAAGCAGCTTCACCATTACCTTCGACTATTCAGCCCAAGAGTGCTGACGCTGACTCAGCACCACCGCCGCCAACTCCTGATTCCTCCCCCCAAGTACATCTCGCGATCATTAAACCACAGGATCCGCTTGACTCAAGAATCGAACACTTTCGTCAGCAAATACGTAAACTTAACGAGCAAATACCTAAACTTAACGAATCTAAGAACAAGTCCGAAGAAGCATTGAAAAATGCACAAAAAAAAGCAAAAGAGGCCAATGAGAAGACGCTAGAGAAGTTGAAAGCTGAAATCATTGCTAGTACAAATCAATTGCAAAATTTGAAGGGTATCTTATTAAAACTGGAAGAAAAAGCGGCATCACAAACTATTTCAGAACTTAAAGACCAAATAGCTCGCAATAAATTTTTTGATACTAATACCCCCCCTCAGTTAGTGTGGCGCGTACTGGGTGAAACAACTAGCGCTCCACCTTTTTCAGGGGTTCCAATAAAAAGCGGTTTGCAATTTACCAACGCCGGTAAATGGTCACTGTCTTTAACAACAAACAAAGGGAATCAAGCCGTTGCGGTTTTGTCCAATAACCGATCAGATTTACCAATCATCGTTGAGATAACATCCCAACAAGAGCCAGTCCTGTTGCTCAAATTCTTACTGCTTCCATCAAAAACTAATGAAAATACATTTTTTGATGCCGTCGTCGATAAAGACATCCTTAAACCACAAAAAAAATTAGACGATTTCTTACGGTCTATAAAACCAGAACATCACCAATTCATACGGACAATTATAAAGTATCCCGGTCTTGATAATTTGCCGACTTATAGCGTAGATCAAATAGTTAGTATGCTTGATAAAAATAGTTGGAAACTAACCATTGAAGACCAATTAGCCGGCCAAAAAACAAAATCTAACGAATACAAGGAAATATCAAAAGTAATCGCCGATTTAGAGGCGGTTTGGGGGGAAGTAAGGGAAGAAAACCAACAGCAACTTAGAGATGAAAAGTTTTGGCCCACCGACAAATTTGGGAGAATGTCAAAAGACAAAATAGGCCAACAGATTAAATCCACTATTATAGAAAGAGTGAACCGTTTAATTGACGTGGCAATTTATAAAGAGGACAAAAGAAAAGAATACCTTACTAAAGAATGTAAGTATACTGACGCAGTGGAAAAAATAAATAATCACTATTCTGGCGCTGGACATACGAATCATAAAGAAAAAATAATTGGATTGATAGAAGCCGCTGCAACGCCGCCAGCAACTGAGGATCGCGCACGTCCACACTTAGCGCAATTGATGCAATTTCTTGATAGTCCTGATAGATCTCCTGAAGATTTTAGTTCTGATAGTTTCAAAACACATGGATTCCCCGGATACATTCAAGATAAAATTAAACAGTTGGAAAAAAATGATAAGTCTTTAAAACCAAACATGCTTGATGTATATTTAGAATACCAAAATCTGGACGATCAATGGGTTCCATTTGCAAAGATTAACTGTATATAACGATGATTACGACGTTATTAGAAGTAAAACGGCTCGTCAGAAATATAAATGCTTTGTTGGAACCTGCCGCTGACTTGAGTCAGGCTGGCAAAATTGCCCAAGATTACACCGAGGTTTACAAGGCTGCTTCTCTACGCTTGACGCAAGTCGAATCAATGTACACAGCCGGAAATACGGCCCAGGCTTTACAACTCGCAGAGCAAGCCCCGGCATTGCCTGACTTATTGGCGCTTTTAGAGTTTCCGAAATGCGAGGAATGGAGGCATCTGTGCAAGAGCCAGTCCATGCCGTGCCCTGAACGTTTCAATGAAAAAGCAGTGGAATCAGTTAACGTCCTATATGAGGCGGGCATTTCCCTAGATCACCCCTTTTACGCACGTTACCGTGAGGCTATGAGCCGGCGCGACGACGCGGGGGCCTATGCGATTCTACAGGCGATTGTTAAGCTTAACCCCAGCGACACTGATGCGGCTGATCAACTCCAACGACTCGGTGTCAAGGTTTTGACAGCGCTGCTATCCGCACTCGATTCCAGCCTCAGAGCGGGTGACTCTGGAAAGGCAATGGAGCAACTCACTAAAATTGAGTCAACCAGCTTCAACCCGGATCCCAGCGGGCCGGTGTGGCTGCGGGCCCAAAGTTTGCGGCGAGATTTTTGGGTGCGAGCTGCCGAGGGGGCTCGCGAGAAGGACTTATTTGGCGATGTTTTCGAATGGCTGGAGCGTATCCGGGAACTCGAAACAAACCACTCCCTTCCTCCTGGCAGCGATACTTCCCACCGCATGGAAGAACTTGAGCGATGGGCTCAGGAGCGGCGTCACCAGCATGAACAGGATTCAGAGTTTCGGGCTCATAAGCGAGACTTGCTCATTAAACTGGCTGCTAGTGAGGAGAAAGATACTGCCGCACGTAACATTGCCACCGGTGAACTGCGCAAGGACTATGAAGATCTAAATCGCATATGGCGAGCTTTGGTGGATTTTGGGCGCTCGTTGCCCGACGAACTGACAAGCCGCTTCAAGAAACGTATCGGCATTTTGGAATTGTTATTGCAGCGTCGTCAAAAGCAAAAGATTGCGTTGATCAGCGCGGTGACGGTTTTAGCATTGGGAATGACCACCTTAGCTACGATCTGGGTCGTAGGCTTGATGAATGCAAAAGATTTGGCACAACGGTTTAGCAAGCTCATGAGCGACCGTGAAGTTCGGCAGGTAGAGCAATTACTTGCCACCACTCGAAAAGAAAATCCGCAGGGAACTGTCCGTTCGGATGTCCAAGAAGCTATGGGCAAGTCGGAAAAGTTTCTCACTGAAGAACTGGCCAAATTAAAAACTTTTAATACCTTGCTTCAGGAACTGCCCACTGAATTACAACCCAGCACGCCACCAGCCCAAATCGGAGAATGGGCGGAGAAAAATAATGCGGTCAAGCTTGCCCATCAGGCTTTGGCTCCCGATCTGGCCAAAGAAACGGCTAATGCTTTGGAGGCATCAGTAAAGCGGTGGAATAATTTCCTGGAAGAGGAGAATGGCCGGCGCCACCAGGAAATGGAGAAATTACTCAAAACCTATGAGGATGCACTGGCGGGTTGGGACTTTGACAAGCCGGTAGAGGAGATCAAAACCTTGGTGGCTGCAGCCAAAAGCCCGCGAGACACCATCCACGCGTGGATAAAAGAAACAGGTGAGGTTTTGAAAAACCGCCCCGACTCCTTGACCCGCTTTCAAACTCTTGTGCAACGGCAAAAGCGTTATGAGACCGAAACTGAAAAAGTATTTTCTGAGCGCTCCGGACTCCATTTTGCTAAAACCATGGCCGACTATCAAAAAGCAGTTGAGGCACTTTCAGACTCAGAATTCGCCCGCGATCCTAGCGTAGCAGCGGCACGCAAGATTCGAGGCAAAACGCTTTCTGGCCAAGCGCTGACGCAGGTCGCATTATGCGGAAAAAACATAAATCTATGGAATTTAATAAAAGATCTTCAGATGCCTAGTCTTATGCCAAGCAAGGTAATGCCAAAAGAAAAACAATTGCTTGTCTCCCTCAAAAACAATGAAGCTGTTGCGGCAACTTATCATAGATATTTACTTAACTATTCCGGGACTGCTCCCAACAGTTTCTTGTGTACTGAACAAATACCAGAAAGACCTTTGGAATCTGAATGGAAAAAATTCACCGGCATATTTATCGACAATGGAATACAGTCGTTTCCCTCCAGTAAAACGGTTGAATTTGGATTTTTTAATAACACTTGGAAACGGGCAGATAATAAGCCTTTTCGCCTAGAATATAAGGGCGAGGCAATAGAACCAAAGTTTTTCTACCAGCTTGAATTGCACAAAGGCATCGGTGAGCCCGGCGAACCACCGCGATTGCCGCTCATTAAAATGTTAGATGATATACAAAAAGATAACTCCACTTCGCCCCTTTTCCGAGCCTGGTTGTTTTTACAGATTGTTGGAATCATGGAGATTCAGCCCGAGGGCTGGGGACTCGAATTCGCTCCCCTCGTTCAAAAACACAAGCAAGATTTGATCGCAAACGGTGCCGATAAGATAAAGCCTGGGGATTGGTATTTAGATAAATTTGAAAAGGAACTCGGCCCCTCTCTGAAGAATGTGCTTTCGGCCCCAAAAGCCTCCCCTTACACTACCCAGGCAAAATCGTTGGCGAACCTTTTTCACGAAACAGTCAAGGCCGGGTTCGAGTTCGTTGGGCACGTGAAGCTTGATGGCAGCCCTCAAGTTCACTCTGAAGTCCAAGTTAACGAGGAACTGTGGGGCTGGGATTCATCTGGGAAGCCAGCAAAATTTTATCAAAAATTTAATTTAACCTGGTCACCCACAAAGGAACTACCCATCCCTTTCTCTCCCTTATACAGCCTTAAAGAATCAAAGATTACCTTGCTTCGGAACGCGAATGTTATCAAAGAAGACCCTTTGTTATATAACAAGCTCCCCGCGTTATTTTAAGACTAACAATATCAAACTGATTTTCCCTAAGTTCTAACCCACAAAGCGTTTCATTCAATGCCCCCACCCCCCCCCCCCCCACCCCGGCCAGGGCAAAGCAAACCGGTTTCGGGAGCAGCAAAAACAGCCACGAACTCTTTGGTGGCGAATTTCCACAGCACCGCTCCCCTTTCTGGTAACTACCGCGTCAAATGGCGCGGCAAGATTTCCGAGGAAACGCCGTTCTCTTCCATTATGAAGCAAGTGGAGGCGGGAGAAATCGGAATGATAAGTCAAATTTTGGTAAACGACCAATGGCTAACGATTCGCGATTTTCTTGCCAGGCATAAGCAAGCAGAGGCGATAAGAATTGCTGAGGAAATACGCCGTGCTGAGGAGGAAAAGGCAAGGCAACTAGCCGAAGAAAGAGCTGCCGAGCAAGCGCGCCTTGCGCAAGAACAGGCTGCTGAGCAAGCGCGCCTTGGGCGTGAAAAAGCTCTTGAAGATGCCAGGCAGCATGAACTTGCGATAGCAAGAGCGCGAGCACCAATCGCCGTTCAACAAGGAACAGCTAGTGGAGTTAACCAGTTTATTGGTGTGGTAATGATGATCGCTATCGGTGGTGTGCTTCTTTATTTCGTAATTGCTAACTATGGCAAGATCGAACAGGCTGTTTCCACAAGCATAAGCGGTAAGAAAGTTAAGACCGTCCAATTGAAGGTTGGAGAGGCAACTATAACAGATGACACATCAGGGGGAGTTTCCAACGTTAGAATTAAATGCAATAACGGTCTCGTAATCAAAGCAGACTGGCAACGAAATAGTAGTAATGAGTTTGGTTACGACATTTATGAGCCGTCTGTAAACATGGACTATAATAGATATGCGGTTATGATGACTGCTAGAAGTGTAATCGCAGCGTATCTTCGAGGTGAATACGATTAATCAGCCCGCTTTTTGTGATGCCACCCCCCCCACCCCCCCCACCCCCCCCACTCCGGCCAGGGCAAAGCAAACCGGTTTCGGGAGCAGCAAAAACAGCCACGAATTCTTTGGTGACGAGTTCCTATGACGCCGCTCCCCCTTCTGGTAACTACCGCGTCAAATGGCGCGGCAAGATTTCCGAGGAAACGCCGTTCCCTTCCATTATGAAGCAAGTGGAGGCGGGAGAACTCGGAATGATGAGTCAAATTTTAGTAAACGACCAATGGCTAACGATTCGCGATTTTCTTGCCAGGCATAAGCAAGCAGAGGCGATAAGAATTGCTGAGGAAAGACGCCGCGCTGAGGAAGAAAAGGCACAGCGACTTGCTGAGGAAAGACGCCGCGCTGAGGAAGAAAAGGCACGGCGATTAGCCCAGGAAAAAGCTGCTGAACAAAAACGCATCGCTGCCGAAGAGAAGCAGCTCGCCAAACAAGCCGGGGCGCAAAGCATGCAATCGATCCATGCGGCAGGACAGCGGCCTGTTGGTTCTGGCTTTGCGTTTTGCCGGCAATGCGGAAATCAAGTCCTGCCAACGGCGGCTATATGCATGAAATGCGGAAGCCCGATAGGTCGCACCCTAGCTGGTGTGGCTGATGCAAATTTCGCTTCGCCGGCAAAAAGCAGAGTCGCTTATGTGCTGCTGGCTTTGTTTCTTGGCTTTTTGGGGATTCACAATTTCTATGCGGGTTATGCTGGGCGAGGTGTGGTGCAGCTTTTAATGTGTCTATTCGGATGGGCGTTTGCATTTATTCCAAATCTCATACTATTTTTTTGGACTATTTTAGAAATGTTTATAGTAACAGAAGATGCAAATGGGCAACCATTTGCTTAGCTTTCAAAAATGAGAATCGTTTTCGTCAAAAAAATCGAGTAACCAGATTATAGGTACTTGAATTGATTACCGCATTGATGCGCTACACTGCTAATTTTAACGAATACATTTTATTTATGACATGCGTAACACACAAACTCAGGTGAAATTGGCGACAGTATGAACACACAATCAAATAATTTTAGCATACTCGCTTGGACGCAGTCAGACATCGAGAATCGTGTTGGTTTCAAGGCTTGCCGCCACACCGGCGTCAACCATTTTTTGGCATTCATCATCGGCGTATTCTTGGCGGCAGCAGTTTACTCGTTAATGGCATTTGTTTTGCGGCCCATGGAACCGACTAAATTCATAGCTGAAACGTTTCTAAGACCTGGTAATCAAATCACGATGATTCCCGCAACGGTCTTCTTTTGTTGGGGGGCGGCTGTTTTACTCATAAAGTCCTCCAAAATTCGCCTTCAAACCCGCGCTTTGAATCTGCAACCCGTGCCTGATGACCCGGAATTTGTTCTCAACGAGTCGACGGCTGCCGACGTGCTAAAAAGAATCAATGAAGCAGTGGATCACCCACGGCACTTTATTCTATTGAATCGCATGGAAAATGCCCTCGCCAATCTCCGCAATATCGGCCAAATCGGTGATGTTGCGTCCATTTTGCGGTCGCAGGCGGAAAACGATGAGAATCAGGTGGCGTCTAGTTACACCCTGCTTAACGGAATGGTTTGGGCCATCCCGGTATTAGGGTTTGTTGGCACCGTTTTGGGACTTAGCCTGGCGATTGGTGGTTTTACACAAACGCTGCAAGCAGCCGGGGATGTTTCTCAAATCAGAGCAAGCCTGCAGGGGGTCACCTCAGGACTATCCACTGCTTTTGAAACAACACTCATCGCACTCATTTACGCTTTGATCTTGCAACTTTGGATCACATTTCAACAACGGCGTGAAATGACGCTGCTTGATGCTTGCAATGACTATTGTCATACCCATGTCGTGAGCCGTTTAAGGCTTCTGGACTCAGAAAATAAGCGATCTGCATGAGCCGCCTGCGAAAAGATAGTGGCCTTAAACTTAGCTTTTTCGCGTTTCAGGACATAATCACTTCCGTTAGCGGAATTCTGATTTTAGTCGTCCTCATTTTGGCTACTGATCTAGATCAAGCTTCACCCACGGATGGCCGATCTACGTCCAAAGAACAAGCCCTTGAGCAGCAGCTCGAGGCGTTGTTGAAGGAAAAGAATCGTATAATCGATAGATTGCGTGAGCTGCGAGAAACATTGGCCGCCACGGACGTTCTTCCCTCAGCTTCCAAACTCACTAAAGACATAGCCGAATTGAAGCAGTCGATTGAGAGCACTGCTAAGCAGATGGCGGATGCAAAGCAGGCGATGGCTGCAGTGGAGGCGGCAATACGGGAGCAGGACCTAAAACTAGGTTTGACCAAAATGCGGGAGGAGCTTGACCGCTTGCGCCTACAGCTTGAGGAATTATCCCTGAAGGACGCTGCTGAGCGCGTTAAATTGGCAGAACTCGAGCGCCGGGTTGCTCAGGCGCAATCACAACTTCTTCGCGTTCGAGCCAGAGAAGGGCAATTGTGGTTTATTCCCGAACCTTCCAACGATCAACGTGAGCCAATATTGGTCGTTGTTGACGGTAGCGGTATTACCATCGACCGATTTGATAAGGCAGGTTCGCGCTCTACGTCTTCGGCTGACGCAGCGTCTGCGGGTTTGAAAAATTATCTGAAGCAAATGAGTAAAAGTCAGCACTTTATCGTATTTCTTGTCCGTCCTTCCGGAATTGATCTATTTCGTGAATTGCGCGACCAAACTCGTAGTGCTGGCTTTCAAACCGGCTACGATGCTGTGGGGGAGGATATAAAAATTACCTTCGGTCGCCCCCCCGACGAGAATGTGCCGCAAGATCCGCCAGTAAAACCGAAATCAGAACCCATCAAATCACCGCCGAACCGTCCGGAAGTGCAAACTTCTGGCACAGGATTTTTCATCACTGAGGATGGCTTCTTCGTAACTAACGAGCACGTTGTGAGGCAGGGAGTGGGGGTGAGCATTCGCACCAAGGATGGGACGATTTCCGCAACGATTATCGGAGTGGATAAGGCAAACGATCTAGCCTTGCTGAAGGCCCAAGGAAAGTTTGAGGCTTTACCAGTTGGACAAAGCCAGAACGTGAAACTTGGCGCTACTGTAGCCACCGTTGGATTCCCTAACCCCGGGTTGCAAGGTTTTTCACCAAAGCTCACTAAAGGGGAGATTGGTAGTCTAGCCGGTGTCCAAGACGACCCCCGACATTTCCAAATGAGCGCACCTATCCAACCAGGCAACTCCGGAGGCGCATTGGTCGACGTGCGTGGCAGCGTCATTGGAGTGGTGGTAGCTACCCTCGATCAGAAGGCTGCAAAGGCAACATCTGGAACCATAGCCCAAAATGTGAACTATGCCGTAAAGAGCAGTTACCTCTTGAACTTTCTGAAAACGGTCCCTGAGATAAATGCCAAACTAAAGCCAGTAAGCGCTGCAAACGCTCCCAACTTTGAAGAAATGATTGCTCAAGTGGAACGTGCAACTGTAATGGTGATGGTATCAGCGCGACCCTCTTCTAGCACATCAAATCCCAAGAGCAGTTTTGACGGCGATAATGTTCCTGCTCCCGAAACGCAGCCCCCACGAAACCCAGAGAATCCAGCCCCAGGTGCGCCAGCGAATGAAGCTCCGCTTTCTTGGTGGCGCCGCGCACTCAAATTCATTGGACTATAACTCTGCAAATGAGCTTTCGCCAAACTAAACCAGCCGACAGTTTGGAATTATTGTTGGATACCATGTGCAACCTTTTTGGTGGCATAGTGTTGTTGGCTGTGCTTGTAACGCTCCTGGCAAAGCAAGAGAAGCGGCCAGAAACGGACGGCAGCAGTGATACCCGAGAAATGCTTCAAAAAAGGATAACGCGCGCGGAGTTGGAACTGGACACTATACGCGGGGAGCTAGACGAGCTAGAAGCCAAGATTGCGGCAAATCCTGCGAACGAAATTATGCGCATGGTCACCGAGCGTAAACATCTATTGCGACAGCTTGAAGCCTTAAGAGAGCAATTACGCTCGGGTCAGGCTCAAACAAACAATGGCCCAAGCAATGATCCCGCTCAACGCCTAGCCCAGTTGCAGGCAGAAAAGGATGCGTTGGAATTGCAGCGCAGCAAGCTGGATAACAGCCTTGCCACGATCGCAGAAGCACAAAAACAAGCGCTGCAAAGAGAAAATGATATTAGGCGACAACTTTCGTTTATTTCCCAGAAGCAAACCCAACTCTTGCGATTACCACAAGAACGCGAGACTACAAAGGATGCTTTTTGGATTCTCGTCAAACATGGACGCTTATATCCTTTGTGGAACTCAGCCGGAGATAGAAATGTCGAATCCATTTCATGGAGAGAGGGTAGAGACAGCGTCCTGCCAACTCCCATTCCAGATCGTGGTATCGATCCATCTCGATCTCCTTCAGCATTTATGCGCGTAATTCAAAATGTCCCTCTTACCAAATATGTCGCATACGTAGTTTGGGAAGATTCGTTTGCTACATTTAACGCTGCAAAACAAATTACCGTTGCCGCAAAACGGGAATATGGTTGGGATCCCCATAAACAAAGCGAGACGGTCAGTTTTAGCGCCAGGGGTTCACGACCATCTGCTCAATAAGTTTAGGTGAGTGTACTTTTTGTCCGATGCCCTATTGCGATCGAATGGAACCCCTCGTCAGGGCAAGCTGCCTATTACTTTCATGTGTAACAACGTTGATGAGTAGGGAGATTAAAGTATCGTAAAAAATGAACGTCGCTTGGACAATGTGAAACTCGGGAACGCTTTCTCAGGATAAAAACGAAGAGACTTTGGTTGGTTCGCCAAGTTTTTAAAAATCTGATTTCAATCGACAAGCCTTTTAGGACTAGGCGACACCAAACAGGTCCTGCTCGACGAAGTTGGAAATTCTGCTGAACAGCGATTTTGATGACGGTGCTGGAACAGCCTCAACGCCCGCAAAACACACTTCCGTGGCGGGTGGCGGTGATAGCGAAAACTATACTGGTTCCAGAACATTGAACGTAAGTATTCCAATGCCAGCCAAATCTTAATCTTGCAGGGTCTTTACAATGAAGATAGAAATTTTTATTAAACTATCGCTTGCGCTGCCAAATCTCTTTTACCGCAAGCAGGAACTGTAAGTCTGGCAACTTCCTCTCAGCCACAAAGCAGCCGTGCAGATGGAAGTCTGAGCCATCGGCCGTAACCAAATACTGCATGGCGACCCGCTCCCCATTGTCGTTGATCCACTTGGCCTCTACCAAATAGTGGCTATATCGCTCCAACTCATTGCTGGCTAACTTGCCTGCTGACCATTGTGCGCTTGGAGCTACGACAGAGAAAAGTTCCCCAATTGTGACCTGGTCGCCCCAAGCCTTAAGATAGCCCCGGGTAATGGACTTCCACCCTAATTTTCGGATTGAGTCATCAATTAGATTGTCTTGTCGATTCCGGTATTCTGCCAGACGTCTTTCCGCTTCGGCTTTCTCAGCCCGGGCTTTTTCGGCAGCTTCTGCCGCAGCTATTCTAGCTTTTTCGGCAGCTTCTGCGGCTGCTATTCTAGCTTGCTCGGCAGCCAACCGGGCTGCTTCTTGAGCTTTCTTAATGGCAAGAACCTTCGGCTCCCGAGCCAACGCCGCTTCATCAAAGAGATCCCAGGGCAGACGACTGGTCAACTTTCCCGAGGTCAACTTGATGATTAAACCCTTTCCATCGACATGGAAGATGCTGCCCAAGTAATTGCTGTTGTTCTTGAGGCAGAAGAGCCTAGGTTCGTGCTCGGGCAAAGGCGGCAGCGAAGAAGCGACCTCTGAGGGAATGGAGTTGCTGATATCAACGACATGGGGCGGTTTATTGGTTAAAGGGTCGGACGAAACAATCGGAACGTTTGACACTGTGGGTGCAGAAGTAGCAATTTCGTCAGTGGGCGGTATGGGCAGAGCCGTGTCATTAGTCAGGGGAGGCGGAGAAGTCGGCTGTAATGTTATATTCGTGGAGGGTTGAGTACCATCTGCAGTAGAAGAGGACTGCTTTTGTTTAGGCCTAACAAAGCCGAAATAACCAGCCAGCAAGCAAAGCACGATTACACCGAATGAAGCTACTAAGACCCGTTTTGTAGTTGCCGATTTTGACGGTGGAGAGAATGCGATCTCGTCAGAGAGTTGCGGAAAGTTAATTGGGTCGGCCTGTGGCGCAGGTGGCGATGGTTGCTCCATAGGGGGATCCTCTGCGGCAGCCGGAGATTTGTAGAATTGCCGTAGGGTGATCCATTGGCCGTCTGACTGAATTTGCGTGAGCATTCCGAGTTGTCCGGCAGCAAGACGACTATCGATTTGCTCGAGGGTAAGAGGCCCTTCAATTCGACCACGCCAGCGGATCAAATAAGTTTTCATTGGAGTACGCCGCTAACTGATACTGATAGGAAATCATTACGCTCCGTTTGTGAACGGACAATTTGAGTTTGCCAAGTTTAGAAATTCTGACAATGCCCGTGACCGGGTTCACTTTTCTGAGCCACTTGGAGTGTTAGTCTGGGGGACTTGGTTGAGGTTGTCTTTTTTTCTCTGCTCGTCCATCCCCGTCTCCGGTCGGGCTACGCCCTCCCTACGCCGGGGATAACTCAACCTGTGCCTCCGTTAGCGTCCACAACTGCTCTCGATTCAGGAACTCGACACCCCTCCAGCCGATGCCAGCTCAGGAAAGGGCCGTAGACGCAAGATGTTCTGAGGGTTTGCAATCACCCTTGCGAATCGCGCATTATCAAAGTGTTTGTTCTCATGGAAGCAACGGCGAAAAAAATATTACGCGTTCACGACCTCGGGTCGGCGCTGGCGTCGCATCGCGCTCAGGGTAAGACCATCGTTCATTGCCATGGAGTCTTCGACCTGCTGCATATCGGGCACATCAAGCATCTCGAGGCTGCGAAGCAGCTGGGCGACGTGTTGGTGGTCACGACGACGCCTGATCGCTTCGTAAACAAAGGCCCGCACCGGCCGGCCTTCCCCGAGAAGCTCCGCGCCGAAGCGCTCGCGTCACTGGCATGTGTGGATTTCGTGGCCATCAATGAGTGGCCCACGGCCGTGGAGACCATCAAGATCGTCCGGCCCACGCTCTACGTGAAGGGCATGGTCCGCGAGGAGGGCAAGCGCGACCACACTAACGCCATCTCCGACGAGGAGCAGGCCGTCGTCGACTGTGGCGGCAAGCTGCACCTTACTGACGAGGATACCTTCAGCGCCTCCACGCTCATCAACCGCTTCATGGACGTCTTCACCCCAAAGACGAAGGACTTCCTCGAAACCTTCCGTGCCAAGCATCCGCCCGAGGAGGTCATCGCACACTTACAAGCGGTGCGGAGGCAGAAGGTGCTCGTCATCGGCGAGACGATCATTGACGAGTATCAGTTCTGCGGCGTGCTCGGGAAGTCGAGCAAGGAGCCTGTGTTGGCCGCGCTGCATCACCGCACTGAACAATACCCGGGCGGCGTGTTGGCCATCGCGAACCACATTTCGAACTTCTGCGACGAGGTGGCTCTCCTGAGCGCGCTGGGAACAGAAAATTCTTACGAAAATTTCGTCCAGGCAAAGCTACATAAAAATGTGCGCCCGCACTTTCTCCGCCTGCCAGACGCGCCTACCATCGTGAAGCGGCGCTTTCTGGAGGAGCACCTCTCTGCAAAACTTTTCGAGGTTTACGAGATGCGTAATGAGCAACTTACCCCCGCGCTGGAAGAGCAGTTCCTTAAGAAGCTCGACGAGTTGTTACCGCAATTCGATGTAGTGGTAGTCGCGGATTACGGACACGGCCTGCTGACGGAGCGGGCGGTGCATCTGATTTGCGCGCGGGCCAGGTTCCTAGCCGTGAACGTGCAGGTAAACGCGGGCAACCGCGGCTTCAACCTCATCTCCAAGTATCCGCACGCCGATTTCGTCTCGCTTGGCGAACCTGAGGTGCGGCTGGACGCGCGCAAGCTCAATGACGATCTCGCAGTTATCATACGTGCGACAGCGGCGCGAATCGGTACCCAGTTCTTCCTCGTAACGCGCGGCGGCTCCGGCTGCTACTGCTGC
>Ga0194121_10005447_pt1 | contig 17569 bp, 15 predicted proteins | sample TA2MahCa50mmetaG_FD_148609 | JGI IMG/M metagenome (GOLD analysis project Ga0194121, IMG submission 148609) | Freshwater microbial communities from Lake Tanganyika, Tanzania - TA2015020 Mahale Deep Cast 50m | ecosystem: Environmental > Aquatic > Freshwater > Lake | place: Tanzania: Lake...
GTTCAATTACCGCGCCTGACCTTCAAGCCCACGCCGTTTCGCTCCCCGCACCGCCGTACTGCCCTACAGCCAGGGCAGGTCTACACGCTCGACGAAATGGTCGATGACCTGAACGCCGACAAGTACCTGGAGGCCTGCCAGCATGCGGCGGCCAATCCCCTCTACCGCTGGCTCAGCGAGGCGTACACGCACCCGCAGGCGCCCAAGCCGCTCCGGGTGCTCCGGCCCTCACGGGTGCGTGCCGGGCTAGCGTTTGCCGATCTCGCCGCGCCAGCACAGCCCTCTGGGCTCACCGCGGCACAGCGTGCGATAGTCGGGGGAGGCTATCCCGAGCAGGTGCTGGTGGTGCAAGGGCCGCCTGGCACGGGTAAAAGCCACACGCTAGGGCTGGCTATTCTGGCGCGTGCCTGGGCGCTCAGCAGTGTATCGCGGCCGTTCCGCGTCGCGGTGGCGGCCAAGACGCATGCCGCAGTACGGATTGTGCTCGACAGTGTGGCGCAGCGGTTACGAGCGCTGCAGGCCAGCCAGGGCCAGGACACCCAGCTCGACCTGTTGCAGCATGTCCGCCTGGCCAAAGTCTGTCACGATGTGGACGAGCCGGTGCCAGCCGGGGTGGAAGTGCTGCTGGCCGGCGGCAACGAGGTACAGAGCGCCGGCGCGCAATGGCTGGAGCTGATGACCGAGCCCCTGTTGATCGTCGGAGGGACACCCGGCGGGTTGTACCAGCTCCTCAAACAGGGTACGTCACAGGGGAAGCCGCTCGACTGGTCTGCGGCGTATTTCGACCTCGTCGTGGTGGACGAGGCCTCGCAGATGAACCTGGCTGAGGCCTTGACCGCTGCCGCCTTCCTGCGGGACGACGGCCAGTTCATCGCCGTGGGTGACCACCGACAAATGCCGCCGATCTTGCAACACGCCTGGGATCAGGCCAGCCGCCGCGACCTGGCCCGGGCCCGTCCGCACCTCTCCCTCTTTGCCTATCTCCTCGAACTCGGCTTTACGCACACGGCCCTGGATGAATCCTTCCGTCTCCCGGCCGAGGTGGCAGCCTTTCTCCGCCGCCACGTCTATGCGCACGACGGCATTGCCTTGCATTCCCAGCACCGTCGGCGGTTACCGGCCGTGGAGGGGCTGGACGGTTGGCTCCGTCACGCCCTGGCGCCGGAGCATCCCATGATTCTCATTGAGCACAACGACGAGAGCTCCCAGCAGGCCAATGTCTGCGAGGCCCTGGTGATCGAAGCCCTGGCGCAGGCCGCCGTCACGCACCTGGGGCTGGATGCCCAGACCGGCGTGGGTATTGTCGTCCCGCACCGAGCCCAGAAAGCCTTACTGCACGCGCGCCTGCCACACCTGGTCGGGGCGGTCGATACGGTCGAGCGGTTTCAGGGCGGGGAGCGGGATCTGATTATCGTCTCCGCCACCGTCTCGGATCTGGCCTACGCTCAGAGCGAGAGCGACTTTTTGCTGGAGCCCCGGCGCCTGACGGTAGCGGTGTCGCGCCCCAAGCGCAAGCTGATCGTGCTGGCGTCCCAGGCCCTCTTTACCCTGATGCCGACGGATCTCGATGACTACGAGCGGGGGGCGCTCTGGAAACACCTGCGCCATGCCTGTGCGTCCCCATCGCTGTGGGCCGGGGAGTATAGAGGCTATACACTGCGAGTGCTGACCATCACGGCGATGTAAGTCTTCGGAGAGCCTTGGCGACTGATCACAGCAAGAGGACGTCCTTGCACTTCAGCGCCTCCTCCACACGCTCACAGCCTAAGATGCCGCACGCTCTACACACGATAGAACCCGGGGAGCCCTGGTGCAATGGCGAAGAGGGGATGAGCATCCCCTAGGACAAGGATTGCGCTCCCCATCCCGCGACGGCCTCATCTGCAGAATTTGATGTACACTAAAGAATCGTCTTATCCTCAACACTCCAAGAGGTTAACGCGGCTTACAATGCTCGCCATCTGTGTGGAAACTGCGCGTTTTCCTCGTTACTTCACACTCTATTTCACATAAGGGCGTGATTGGTGCTATACTCAAGAGGAAACAGCAGTGGATTGCCGGCCGTATTACAACCATGCTCGAAAGCCATGAGAAGGATAAGCCATTGTGAGTGTTGACAAGAACCCACTCGTCGCGGCGGCACCGGCGGAGATCCCCTTACGCAATGCGCCGCTGGTGCGTGTCATTGCGCAAGTGCGCTTCCCCGTGATTGCGTCGATCGATCACCGTGGGTTTATTGCCTCGTTTCAAGAGGCACTCCGTGACGCCTATCCTGTCCTTCGTCCAGATATGACGCAAGGATTTGTCGTCGGATTACAGGGAGTCACCCCTGCGCCATCCCAGATGATCTGGAGATTCCACGATGTGCCAGGGCAGTGGCGGGTGTCACTGGCGCCGGATTTCATTGCGCTCGAAACAACGGCCTATGTGAGCCGAAGCGACTTCTTGGCAAGGCTGCATGGGGCGTTGCGTGCGCTCCACGAGCATATCGGGCCAAAGATTATCGACCGGGTGGGGCTCCGGTATATTGACCGGGTCCTCATACAAGGTGTGGGTGACATTACCACGCTCGTACGTCAGGAAGTGATCGGCATTTTAGCCACCCCGATGGCGGCGTCTGCCCAACAAGCCCTGAGCGAATCCCTTTTTGTGGTGCCCAACACGCGCGCGCGGTTGCTGGCACGCTGGGGGCAGGTGCCACCGCAGAGCACCGTCGATCCCAACGCCATCGAACCTGTCGACAGGCCCAGCTGGATTCTCGATCTCGACATGTTTTCCGTCGAATCACAGCCCTTCGACCCTGAAGCACTCGTGGCAGCAGTCCGCACGTATGCCGAGCGGATCTACACGGTGTTTCGGTGGGCGGTGACCGAGGAATTTTTGCGGCGGTATGGAGGAGAGCCATGAGCCTGCCTTTTGTCGACAGATACCCCCTGGGGATGCCGTGCTCGACGACGTCGGCTCAGGGAGCCATGCGCGACCGCGTCTACAACTTGCTCATTCGGGTGGGGGGAGTCCTCGGGATTCCGGGCACCACCAGCGCCGACAGCGGGGCCACGCCGGACCACGCCTTCATCACGCAGGCGCAGACCAATAGCGGCGTGCACATGCCCGAGTCCCAGGCGCCCAGGGCGGCCATTCTGGAACTACGCCGTGTCAGTGGCTTGACCTGGGATCAACTCGCCCGCCTTTTTGGTATCACACGACGGAGCCTGCATTTCTGGGCGAGTGGGAAGCCGCTTACCCCGGCGCATGAAGAGCGCTTGCATCGACTGCTGGCCACGGTACGGCAGCTGGATCGTGGCAGTGCCCACGCGAATCGCACGCTCTTGTTGGGTGTGCATGCAGACGGCTGTATTCCATTTGACCTCCTGGTGGCGGAACAGTATGAGCGTGTCCTGGCGCTGCTCGGTCCTGGGCATGCACCCACGCGTCCACACCCTGCCGCCCTTGCGGTTGACGCGCGGGCGGCGCGTGCCCCCTATGCGCCTGAGGATATGGCCGGGGCACTGCCGGACCGGGTCCATATAGAGGTAGGGCAGGTGCGGGTGCCCCGCGTCACGAGGGGCCGCCCGTAATGGCCGTGCCGGGGCAGGAGCCGCCACCGTATGACCGTGTGGACGCCGCGCTGCAGGCATGGCGCCAAGGGGACTGTGTGCTGGGGGAGTACTGGTTCGTCCACCCACCGGTTCGACCCAACCGTCCCGCTGACCGAGGCGAGTACAGCAGTGCGCGAGCAAGGCGTCGATCTGGCGGAATCCGCTGTGCGGGGCCTGGTGGTGCTCACCCAGACCTGTGATATCGTCCGCACGAGTCGAGAGCGGCCCTTTCTCGAGGTGGCGCCCATTGTGGAGGTCGCCGCCCACGTGGCCCATGAGATCGAACGGGGACGGCGCCCGGTGTACGGGATCATTCCGGCCCTCCGCACCCGTAGGCTCGTGGCCGATCTCGACCGCACGATGACCATCGAGAAGGCAGTCACGGCGCAATGGACACGCATTGCGGGCTGTCGCAGCGATGCGGAGGCGCGTCGCTTTGCTCTCGCCCTTGTGCGCAAGCGGGCGCGTGTGGCCTTCCCAGATGACTTTACCGCCTGGGTGGCACGCTTACAAGCGCGCTTGCTGGAGAGACACGACCGACAGAGCGATGAGGGCCGGGCGCTGCGTGCCCTCCGGGAGATCCGGGTGCAGGCCGCCCCCGAATGGGACGCGCCGACAGTGGAGGTCACCTTCTGGTTTATTCGCGAGGACGAGGCCATAGACTTCGAGGGGCAGCGGTGGGATACCCTCCTTGGGGGGTGGCTGCAGCTCATCCCCGCTACAGGCCGGTTCAGGCACGTCGATGGTACCGTCTTAGCGCTCGAAGATCTGACTGCAAAGGAGTATGTGGAGAGTGACCCGCTCGATCTCGATCACCTTTCCACACGTGGAGTCGTAATACCCAAGTAATACGCCTGTATGTAACATCCGCGCAGTTATCACAATCTTTTGAAACTGGTCAGTGCTCCTCACAGGTGAACTCCTGGAGATGCTGGTCGGGGACTCATTGATGAGAGGATTATCCCTCGATATAGAATGCATCGACTGCCACGGGTGACGTATACGAGTGGGCAAGGCCGCTATGGACATGACATGTTTACTGACGAGGACTCAAAACAACGCATGGTACCGCTACAACCATGCCGATGCCGTTTTGGTCTTTGTCCATGGTGTGCTTTCCGACAGCCGCAGTTGCTGGCTTTATGAGGATAAGCAGACTACTGTGCCCGACAGCAAAGAATGGAATAAAATCTTGAGGTTTTCACCCATCCGGTTACGATGTATACATGGAGGGTGAATCTGTAAGACCTCCCCTGTCCAGTGAGTTGTGTATGGCTCCTGCGCATGTGCAACGGGTTGAACGTCCACGGAAGCGAGGCAGACCACTGACCTATGAAGAAAAATGGATGGTGCAACATGTGTTCGAAACCCTAGAACAAGAGCACAACACCGAGGCGAGCCTCCAGGGGGACGATCCGTATACGCTGACGAGCACGTATACGGGGGTTGCACGGAGTCTGGTGGCAAGGATCACCCCAGCCGTGAGACCAACGGGGACCGTGCCCGTCTCGCCCCTGCTTGGCAATCGTCACCAACCCACCACCATGCCGTTCGTCGCAGAAGGACAGATACGTGACCTGGTGTTTGAAAAACATCGGCAAGGCACGGTCTGTCATGCCAAGCATGTGCAGGCGCTCCTCAAAGAGTCCTTGGGACTCGCTGTCCATGCACGGACGATCCAACGCCATGTGAGACGCATGGGCTTCTGTGGGGTACGAACGAAAAACCGCCCCCGTTCCCTGCGCGAGAAAGCCGAGGTGCGCCAGCACAGGCATGATGATCTCTACGCCCTCCGCCGCAATCGTCAACGGCCCCCTGATGAGCGATACCAAGTGATCTATGTGGACGAGAGCTTGCGGCATCACCATCATGGCGGACAGTATTCCTGGTGCTCAGAAAATGATTTTGTGGAGCGGATGCGTGGGAAAGGACGCCGGTGGTGTTTCATCCAGGCCATGCAGCACACCGGGTTGCTGGCGGGGACGTTGCTGGCGTGTGAAGCGAAGCACGGCACAGGCGCTTATCATACCCAGTTTGACGGGGCCATGTTTCAGTGGTGGGTTACGATGCAATGCCTCCGCAATGTTCCACCGCGTAGTCTGATGATCCTGGATCGCTGTCCCTTGCATACGGTGGGTAGCGACGCTCTCGTGCCAAGCCAGCTGAGCAAGGGCGACCTGCGGCAATGGTTGACAGCGCGCGGGATCGTCTGGGAAGAACAATGGCTGCGTGCACGGTTGCTGGAGGAGATGGATCGATAGAGCGATAAAAAACCTATGGTGGAGATATTGGCGGAAGCGCAAGGGCCTAAGGGACTTTTTCGTCCAGTGCATCATCCGGAATGAAATCCTCTTGAGTTCGTCTGGGCGACAGTAAAGCATTCGTGTGGGACGCTCTTTTCCAAGAGCACCAGTTTTCAAGAACAACGTCAGCATCTAGAAGAGTCGTTTGGGAGGGATATGACGTCCACGTACTGTGCGAAAGTATCTGAACATGTGCAGCATATAGCAGCACGGTATTGGCATACCGATCTTCTTCTTGATGAGGAGATGGAGATTGAAGACGATTAAGTGAGTCCATTGTAAAAGAGAAAGGGCTTGTTTGATCCGCGAGTTTCATTCCATTCTTTGCTGTCGGTGACAATAGGTTGATGCATATGGGGCTGATGCCCCATACCGCCCAGGCGGCCACGGGGACACGCATCACCCCTGGACCGGCCTACGCCCTGACGGAGGTGCTCTATGGCCTCTGTGCTCACCTCGCCCGCGCATCGACACCAGTGCCACCGCTGTGGCGGCTGGCTGCATTGTACGGCTACCGCCTGCACCACGCTGCTCATCCTGTGTGCGGCGTGTTATCGCCAGGTCTACGGGTTGGCGCCGCCCCGCCGGCTGCGGCGGCAACGCCGTCTGCCCCCGGACACGCCCACGTCCTGAGAGACCGTGCACCCTGCCTGCCCCGGCAGGCCCTCACCACGGGGACACCCCTGACACCATCCTGGACCGCAGCACGGCGCCCTCCAGCGCCCGTGCGCACCGCTCAACATGGAAGGAGATTGGCTATGGCTCCTCAGGCCATCCTGCTCACCCACTGTGGCGCTCAACGCGTCACCCGCGACGACCTGACGCAGATTGCCGCGCCAGCTCGAACCGCCACCTGGCTCCCCATCAAGCACAGCGACCTCCTCGAGGAGCTCCATACCGAGTTGCAACGACGGGGCCTCCAGGTGCGCTGCGAACACTATGCTGTGCAACACCAGGGCCCCATGCTCTTTGGCACCCTGGACCTGGCCTGGCAGGACACCGGCGCAACGGCCGCGGCCCTCGGGCTACGCACCGCCAATGACAAGTCGATGGCCCTGCAACTGGCCATCGGCCTCAAAGTCTTTGTCTGTGACAACCTGTGCTTTGCCGGTGACCTCATTGCGCTCCGGCGCAAACATACGGTCGGGCTCGATCTGCCCGCCGAACTCGCGCGAGCGCTTGACCGCTATCAAGCCGGGCTGCCCACGCTCCAGGCCGGAGTCCAGCGCCTGGCGGCCACCCCGGTGACCGCGCAGGACGCAAAAGCGTGGATCTATGACGTCTTCGCCCAGCGCCTCCTGCCGCTGCGGTATTTTCCGCCGCTGGTGCAGACCTATCACGAGGTTACGGTGCCGCGGTATGGCCCCACCCTGTGGGCACTGCCCAATGCGGTGACCACCCATCTCCAGACACTGCCCCCTGGACCAGCCTTTCGGGCGACGGTCCGGCTGGGCCAGCTGTGTGGATTGCGGTAACTCCTGGTGGGGAGGGCAACGGACACACCGGTGCCCTCCTCCGGTATAAGACTGGCGAGATCTGGCAGGACGAAGTGTGTTTGTTCGATGTCGTCGTCTTCGGCCGCCAAGCTGAAACCGTTGGAGAGTATCTCCACAAAGGCAGTCAGGCACTCATTGAGAGGCGCCTACGTCAACGCACCTGGGAAAATGCGACAGGTCAGCCGCACCGCAAGCACGAGGTCGTCGCTGATCGCGTGTACGTCCTGGGGACGCGGTCGCAGGGCCCGGAGACCACGCTCCCTCTGGGAGACGTCGAGGCCGTGAATCCTGAAGCCGAGGCCATTCCCTTCTAACACCCTACGCGGGGCAGTATCGCGCTGCCCCCCAGAGGAGCCTACAATGCCAACCATAACGTGTATGGGCCGGTCGGAAGCCCACGGTCGTAATCGGTGGTTCCGTCTCGCCGAGATGGTACTCACCCTCTATCACCAGAGCCACACCGATGAGGCACGGCTCGGGCTGGATTGCTATTCACGGCGCCGAGGCCGCAGTGCCCCGGTGATCCTCTCCCTGACCCTAACAGATGCCCTGGCGTTGACCCAGGCCCTTCAGGAAGCGATGCAGCCCTTAGGTGTTGCACCACCGCCGGCAATCCCTGGCTGTCCCCAATGTCAGGAAGCCCAGCACCTGGCCTATACCACCCCGACGATCGAAGGAACGCTGGTCGTCCAGGAGGCGCTTTGCCACACCTGTGGAGCCTGCTGGCATGATGTCTATGCCTATAGCAACTCCGTGCTGGATACGCGCTGAGATGTCATCCTGCCTGGGCATCAAGCCCAGGCAAGGTTCTCTGAGAGCAGACACCTGCGGGACCGTCATAGAGACGCATGACTCTGCCTGGCATGGTAGCCATGAGGACGGATCGGCCGGCTCATGATGCCCCTGGTCTGCTCCAATGAAAAGCTGTGAAATATACAACTCGTCGTGCCGCGACCCTGGTGAGCTTAGGCAGCTCGCCACAATAACCTATCCAGCGGTCGTTAGAGGTTCTCGATGCTGTAAGGCTTGTGGGCAGCCAATTGGACAAGTTATTTTGGCGAGACTCCTTAGCCTTTGAAGATATGTTCTCGATGGTAGTGTAAAAATTGCGGGTGGGGATACAACCTCCTCTCCGCCGGCAAGAGAATTTTGCCGTCTGGATTGAGGAGACGTTGCATAGGCTCAGGAACAAGCGACCCAACGATAAGGATGTTATAGTCGTCAGTGACGGAGATGAGACCACGATCAAACATCCAGTGCATACTCCGGGAAAGCGCGATGCCGTTTCTCATGGAGTCAGGACCGTGGTGATCATCACCGACAGGTCGAATATGGGCGGCCTCCACTTCTGGACGTCCCCCTCCATTCACCATGCTCAGACCAGTCATCGCACAGGTATTCTTGTACAGCGCTCGCACGCCGTGGGTGAAAGCCGCATCACGAAAGGGCCGCCACCGCACTTGCTCGACTATCGGCCGATCGTAGCTCTCCGGTTCTTCTGCGATGCTTGCGTGAGCGTCTTCCATCTGACGCCCTGTCGACAGGGGAAAGCCCAACTGTACAATGCGTTGATATGCGGCATCAGCGAGCAGACGGACAGAACGACCAAATGCCCCTTTATTGGTGCTGCCGTCCGTTTTCATGAGCGCATCTTCCACGTACATCCCACCTTGGCGGAAAGGGACAAGAGACTCGAACTCCAAAAAATCCGTCACCAAAGCATAATAATGGGCATGCCGATGGCTGTCGGCTTCAATGCGTTGCACGCGTGCCGTCGCAAAATATCCCTGGCGTCCACCTCGACTCCTGACATCTGCGCTCTGGCGCCGAGGTTCATAATAGACAATCCAGTCACCGATAGTCGCTTGTACCTGGTTGAGGTACGTCTGAGGAAAATGATAACGTACCTCAGGCAAATCATCATAGATCGGATGGACTTTTGTGGTGAAAACGCCTTTTGCCATAGACTCACGCTCTATAACTATTCCTTGCCTTGGGAACGCAGTCTCGAAGGGGAGTGAGAGAAGCACCCTCCCCTCGCACCCCTGTAATTGGATACGGACCATCCAGCCTTTGCAGAGCGACACTCACGTATCCATAGTACGCACCATGGTACAAAACGCTTTGTAAGATTGTAGCAAGAGTTGGCAAAATGTACAGTGCGCTTCCACCTGTTATAACGTGCTCTCCGCAGACGTCCAGCCATGAGGGCGATGCAATGGGCCGAGAGCGCATCGATACCGCGCCCAGGTGTTGTACTGCCACCGCAGTCCCAGACCGCCAGTGGCAGCTTGCTCGCCCATACCTGCACCGTTGTCCGCCTGCCCGTGGACACCAGGGCCAGGCGCAGGAGGCACTACGACACCGTCGCGGGGCTCGCCGCGCGCGCTGCTGTGTCCCCTGGTCGTGCCATCTGCGGCGGCAGTTGACATGGCCGGAGGCGCTTTCTACACGAAGGTCCCCTGGGCATACACCCAGGGTCAGACACCCTGGCGAGGTATCCTCTGGCACCGGTAAGATGTCTGACGCACGTGCACTTGTGGAGGCGAGGCATCCAGGCACGGAAGGAACGTGCCCTGCCCATGCCTGGTGAGGTCCATAGCGCGCAAACAGGCGCTGGAGTACCCCTGACCGGAGAGTCCTTACGCTGCATAGGAATGAGGTGGAAGCAGAGCATCGAAGATAGCTGCTCGGCGCATTTACGACACAGGTTGGTCGCCTGTCTGCACAACCAGCCAGCGCCGGCCCTGTGGCGTCAGCCGGTATTGTTGTAACCGGCTCTTCGGCTTCGCGGGGATGGTCATTTCCAGGAGGCCAGACGCCAGAGCAGGCACGAGATACGCTTTCCGGAAGTGCTCGCTGTTCCGCAACGCCAGGTGGCGTTGGAGGTCCTGCCGTGACCTGGGGACGGTGCAGAGTGGCAACAGTCTGGCGACTTCCGTGGCGACTTCCGTGGTGACTTCCGTGGTTTCCTGGGGGAAAGTCGTGTGTACGGCAGCAGGATGGACGGGCAACCGGACCAGAAAATAGCTGTAGTCGTCATCCGTCTCGAAGGCTGGTGGGGGCGAGCCATTGTCGCGCATGGCGCGCAGGATTTTGGGGATACCCGTCGCCCGGCCTTCAGTGAGACCCAACTCTTTCAACAGTTCACCAATGCGGCGGTTGCGATAGCGCCGTGGCACTGCGCGTCCAGCACGCAACTGCTCCAGACGTACCGAACGGTCCGGGCCGGGGTAGCTGAGCACCACGAGCTCTCCCGGGGTGATCCGTACTTCGATGGGTTCACGGATTGCATAGCTCCGGTGGTATACGGCATTGACCAGCGCTTCTTCCGTCGTTGGCATACGCGCACAGGGTGTGCAGGGTATCAAGCGGATTCCAACCTGCCTTGAACTCAAGACGCTCCCATTCGACAGCCGTGCCGTGCAGGAGGTCGTGTAGGTGTCAGCGGCAAGGGCATGGCCGACTCCAACAGCACGATGCAGCAGGATCGTGTCCAGACGGCGCGACCTCACTGCAGCGCCTGGGACCAGACCAGCAATGGACGGCGCGGCAAGGAGTCGCACAGGGACGGTGCATGGCATCGAGCCCTTTAGCCATGGGCTACCTCTCATACTGGAAACGAGTACACAGACGGGCGTTGAGTCTACCGAGTCTGCATGATCGGGTCAACCATGACCACAGCCCTGGTGTCCATCGTCTCCCTGGCCAGGCCACGCCAGGCGTGCCTCTGCTGCGACACCCCACCGCCACTGGGGCAGGATGAGCGCCTCGTCGGCCCCCATCATGCGGAACGTGAGGAAGACGTTGACGAGGACCACGACACCGCGCCGTCACCTCGTCGCTCATCGACCATGCGCCGCATGGTTACCGAGGGACCAGTTGTACCTGGATCCCGGCTTTTGGTCGCAAGGTGACCAGACCAACAGGCTCCACGTGCTGGCCTGGCACCAGCACTCACAGATCAGTCACGCCCGTCATACACGGTCATGCCTGCTTCGGCTTGGGACACATAGTTGTAACGGCTCGATAAGCTTATCGAGCCGTTACAGGTAGACCACAACCTGGAGACGGAGAGGCACCGCAGAGCGGCGACACGGCCCAGCGCCTGCTGGCCATCGAGCGCTGGCTGCAACACGCCGATGAGGAGCTACTCTACGCGCCCGATGCCGTAGGCGCACCCTCTCCGACGGCCCTCGAGGCGCGCGATGGCCTGCGCTGGGGAGGTGGCGGCCTGGGGCTCCTGGCCATCCTGCGCTTCCCGATGGACGACAGGCATCCGGTGGCGCAGAAGCCGTATGGGACGTATGCCGTGGGGGAGACCTGCCCCTTCACGTATCAGGGCTAGCCGGATGTGGGCCGGGTGATCGAGCGCCTGGTGTCGCGGGTGGACGGCCTGCTGGAGCTGCACGTGCAGGCCGACCAGAGCGAACTTTAAGCCACCTCCCTGGAGGCTGCGTCCAGACGGCGATAGGCCACGTCATAGCCAAAGGCCTGCGGCCCCACCACGGCCAACGCCTCGGGGCTGATGAGTTGCACGGGCGCTGGGAAACCCAGTACCACGACGCGCCAGCCGTAGCGCAGCAGCTCCGTATTGATCGGGGTGGCCGTCTCACGCTCCAGAATACAGAGCAAATCCGGCACCGTACACAGCACCGTGTCGCCACAGCGCGCCAGCAGGTTTTCGTTCTGAAAATCCACCACCAGCCGCTGCCCGCTGTAAGCCTCCAGGCCCTCGATGGTCACTTCACCGCGCGCAAAGCCGCCCGTGATCCGGCGCAGCACATCGACGATTTTGCCCTCGAACAGCACCCGGCCCTGGTGCGCAGCGACGAGGGCGGGGATGGGAGGTTCCTGACGCCGCCGCGCCTCTAAGATCACCGTGCCGATACGCCGTGCCTGGGTCACGGTGTGCAGCACCGCGGTGCGTTTGATCTCCGCCCCGCTCCACGGGGCCATGGCATAGGCCGCGTGACAGCCCATTTGAATCGTCACGGCGCGGGCCAGGCGTTCCAGCCACACCGCGTCGCGCACTTCGTCAAACAGCACCACGTTGTGCCGCACGTCGCACAGGGCCGCCGGGGCCGCGGGTAAGCCGTAGATGAAAAAGGTGCACATCTGCAGTTCGGGAAAAGCCCGTCCCATGCCATCGCCATCCACCACCGGCAGGTCGCCCAGGGCCGCCGCCAGCATCGGGCGCATCGAGTTGCTACCGCCGATCTCTTTGGAAATCAGGGCATCGATACGCCGCCCGACGTGGCGTTCCAGGGCGCGTACGGCGTACAGAAATTCATCCCCGCGGATGAGCCGCTCGATGCTGACCGTCGGGGCGCCCATGCCGCCGACGGCCACCACCAGGGCATCGTCCGGCAGGCGCAGCGGGTCCAGCACCGCAATGCGTTTGCCTTGCTTGAGCAATTCCCGCGCATAGAGCTTGACCGGGTACGGGTTGCCACCGCCCCCCGTGCCCAACACATTGGCGCCGAGCTCGATGGCGTCCAGGTCCTCTGGGGTGAGATACCACGTTGCCTCCACGCCGCCTCCTGGTCTACCGGTCCAGCCGCAGCTCACCCACCGCTTTGACCCGCAGCCGGATGGCGTTGCTCGGCAGATAGGTGAGCGGAATTTCCTCGACATCGACGACCTGCACCGTGTCGGGCTGCGCCCCGGCCGTCACCGCCCGTTCGATGGCCAGCGCTTTGGCGTGCGCCAGGGCCTCGTCACGGCTGTGCCCGCTTAAGGACATGGTCTGGTCCACTTCACCGCTGATCTGCGCAATGGCCGCCCCCACGGCGTTGGCCACCTGATAGTGCGGCGCGCGCAGCACCTGCGACACGCCCGGCAAGCGCTCGGGCACTAAAAAACTCCCCCCACCGACGGCGATCAACGGCACCGGCGTGGCGCTGAGCTTCATCCGATCCACGCTCTCGGCTAGCTGGCGCTCGATGGCCTGCTGGCAGCGCTGCACCAGGGCCGGGTCGAGCGCCTCCAGGTGCTGGCGGCTGCCGAAGTCCGCCAGGCCGGCGGCCACGCCAATGTCCGAAGCCGTCAGCACGTCGCCACCGAACACCATGGCCCGTCGGGACAGTTCGTAGCCGACGCTCTGGGGACCGATGCGCAGAGGCGCGGGCGTCACCATGCTACCACCGCCCAGGCCAAACGAATACACGTCCGGCATGCGAAAATTGGTGCGCACGCCCCCCACCTCCACGGCCAGCGAGGCCGGGCGTGGGAACCCCTTGACCAGCGCCCCGACGTCCGAGGTCGTGCCGCCGACATCGATCACCATGGCATCGGCCAGGCCCGTCAAAAACGCCGCGCCGCGCATACTGTTGGTGGGACCGGAGGCAAAGGTGAGCACGGGATACTGCGCCGCGTAGGCCGCACGCATCAAGGTGCCGTCGTTCTGGGTGAGGAACAGCGGCACCTGTAGGGTCACCAGCGCCAAGGCCTGCTCGAAGGCCTGTACCGTACGGCGCCCCAGGTGACGGAGACAGGCATTCATGACGGTGGCATTCTCACGCTCCAGTAGCCCCAGGCGGCCGATCTCCGAGGACAGCGTCACGGTAGCTTCGGGGATGATCTGCTGCACGATGGCGGCGGCGTGCTGCTCCTGGCTCGGATCGACCGGGGAAAAGACCGACGTGATGGCGACCTCTGTCAGGCCCTGCGCCTTGAGGTCATGCGCCACGCGCTCGACGTCCTGCGGCACAAACGGCACAATGGGACACCCGTCGACTTCATGGCCCCCGGGCAACAGATAGGTCGCCCGGCCGACCAGGGCGCGCAAGTCCTCGGGCCAATCGATCAGCGGCGGTAAACACTCCGTGGCCGGCAACCCCAGGCGGATGATCGCCACCGGGTTTAAGGCGCGGCGCTGCACCACCGCGTTGGTAAAATGCGTGGTGCCAATCATGACCCCGTGCAAGTCTGCTGGAGCGGCACCGGTCTGCTGGAGCAGCTCGTGCAGGGCGGTGACAATACCGTCGGTCACGTTCGGTGTGGTCGGCGATTTCACCCAGCCAAGCACCTCGGTACCCTGCATCAACACGGCGTCCGTGTTGGTCCCCCCGACATCAATGCCTATACGCCGATACGCCATAGATGTTGTCCTGTCGGTTCAGCAGCACTCGCACTCTTCGCCCATTGATGCCATCCCTCTTAGGCAATCAAGCCTTCGGCCAGGGCGGCTTTCTCCAGGGTGTCAAACCCCTCCGGCGTGCCGGGGATGAACGCCGTACAGTGCTCCAGGTCAAGGACGGCGCGGTGTTCCGGGTCGTCATAACGCATGGCCGTAAAGGCCGCCGTAAGGCGCCGCGCCAGCGCCTCGTCCATGCCGGGCTGGGCGGTGAAGCAGCAGTGGCTATAACCCGGGCTCGACCAGAAGACGCGCACCCGGTCCTCGGGAAAGCGCCCGTTGGCGCGCAGGGTTCTGATCGTCACACCGCTGACGGCGCCGGCATCGTACTCCCCAGAAGCCACGAGAGCGACCACGCTCGCCTCGTCGCTCTGGTCGGTAGGCGGGCGTTCTTCGTGAAACGTACAGGAGAGGTCTGCATCCGGCCGCAGCCCGGCCTCTTTGAGGAAGTGATAAGGCAGGAGCCCGGCCTGTACGGAACCCTGTCGCCCCAGGGCGACACGCCGGTCCCTCAGGTCTGTCAACTTCTGGATGGGGGCGTCTTTCTGGGTGATAAACTCCGTCGTGTAGCCGCTGTCGATATCCCGCATGGCCACCACCTTGCAGGGCGTCGTGAGTGCCCGGCGCACCTTCACGTGCGCCAGAGGGCCATTCCAGGCCAGATCTACCTCCCCCGCCACAAACGCCGTCACGAGGGCGTCGTAGTTGGAGTACAGCACCCAATCCAGCTCCAGGCCCTGGCGGTGGAAATGGCGCTTGATGCCCTCAAAAATGGTCACGACATAGGGCGCATAGGCCACAGCTCCGATGCGTACCATAGGGTATCCTCCTCTATGTTGGCTACATAAAACCGTCTCAGACCATGGTAAGCAACTGCCCATAGCCCTGGACCGGCTGTCCGATCCGTGCCACGCGGAGCGCCTGCCACATCATCGCCGTGGCACTCGAGAATACCGGCTTGCCCAGATCCCGTTCGAGGACGTCCAGCACCTCAATGGTCGGCAGGCCCGTGCCACTCAGGAAGACCGCTTCGGCCTCCGGCGTGTCCACCTGGCGTGCCAGTGCGTAGGCCCGCTCGGGCGTTTCGTCGTAGATATTCTGCACCTGACCGAGACGCCCAAACCCCACCACCTGTATGCCATGCGCTTCCAGGTGGGCTTTGCCCTGCAGACTGGTGTCTTCCCCGTAGGGCGTGCCCAGGGCGATGGCGTGCGCCCCCAGGTGGGCCAAGGCCTGCACCACCGCCCCCGCAGCGGTAATGAACCGCGTCCCCGTGTGCTGCTCGAGGCGGTCAATGAGCTGGGCCTCACCCTCCCGCCCCAGGGTATAGCTCGACGCCGTGTGCGCCAGCACGATCACGTCCGGGCGCACCATCGCCAACAGTGCTGCGCTCGGCTCGATGTGTGCCAGCATGCTCCGGTTGCGCTCCTCCTGCCCGGTCAGGGTGCCGGTCGGGCCGCTGGCCACCAGGCGGGAAAAATGCACCGAGACCCCGTGAGGTGCCAACTGCATCATCTCCGGCTCGACGGTCGGATTGCCAGGTGGCACCAGAAAACCCAGGCGGGCTCGCCAACCCCTCATCAGAGGACTCCTCTCCATTTAGACCCATGGGTAGGCATGACGCTGCACATAGGCTATGAGCGTATCAGGAAAGTTGACGGTCATGCCATCGGCTCCCGCCTGCACGACCTGCTGCATGAGCGCTTCCGTGGCCACGCCCCAGGCCCGCACCACGAAGCCAGCGCTGTGCAGATGCCGCACGAGGTCTGGCGTCACCGTATCGGCGCGTGGACAGAGCTGGGTCACGCCCATGGCCCGCGCCTGGCCGACGATCGCGTCGCTCACCTCACCGACCAGCCAACCCGCGGGCAGTTCGGGAGCGTAGGCCCGGATTTCCTCCAGCCGCACAGCTTGGAAGGAGGTCATCGTCACCTGGTCGACCATCCCATGCTGGCGGATCAACTCTGCCGTCTGCTGCGCTACATACGTCGAGCGGCCCTTGATCTCGGTGTGGAGGTGGGCTCGCCCCTTGTAGCGGGTGAGTACCTCCGCGAACAGCGGAATGCGCTCGCCCGCAAAGGCCGCCCCGAACCAGGAACCGGCATCAAGCTCCTGCAGGCTGGCCAGGGAATGCCCCGTGACCGGTCCCGTCCCATTCGTAGTGCGGTCCACCGTATCGTCATGGATAACGACGATGGCGCCGTCCCTGGTCGTGTCGACATCCAGTTCGAGATGACAGGCCCCCATGCGCAGTGCCAGATCAAAAGCCGCATAGGTGTTTTCCGGGGCATAGCTTGAGGCCCCCCGGTGCGCAATGACCATACAGGCTGGCACGATCATACGGCCCACTCCTCACCACCGCGCGGTCCCTCGAGCCCGGGTAGACCTGGCGACGGCCTGCCCGGACCCGCAAAACCCTGACTGTAGCCTGCTTCGTGTGGGACCCATTGGCCCCGGTACCGCTGACGCGGTACAGCATGACGACTTACTGTAACACTTTCTGCTGGACAGCAAAAGAGGCGGATGCCACGGACCCGCGACCGCCCAGATGAAGAAGCATCGTGCGGGGCGTGTGCCTGCCGCCGGCATATTGTGCCGGCCACTATCACGTTCCCCCAGCACACAACGCGGCCTCAGTGAACGGCGAAACCGTGACAGGGTGTCAGAAAAACTTACAGTTGTTGCGGTGCGCAAGATCGTCCGGATTCTCAGGACCTTGGCAGACAGATGTCTACTCTCCTCGGAAAGCCCTGTTGGAAAATTTTCCACTGCACAGACGGAGCACAGCTCGGAAGCACGGAGCAAACACGCCTATTATTGTGCCTGTCACGAAAAATACCGTGACGCACGCAAGTCTTCAAGAAACATTGTTTACCAATCCCTCTTCGACCGTCTCGACGGGCGCATGGGGCGCGACGCCCGCATAGACGCCCGCGTAGCGGCCGCCCAGCGCCGCTTGCACGCGCGGCACGACGTTGCAGGCGCGTAAAATAGTTGGCCCGCAGAGAATCATGGCACGGCTGGCCCGCAGGG
>Ga0194121_10005454_pt1 | contig 17545 bp, 11 predicted proteins | sample TA2MahCa50mmetaG_FD_148609 | JGI IMG/M metagenome (GOLD analysis project Ga0194121, IMG submission 148609) | Freshwater microbial communities from Lake Tanganyika, Tanzania - TA2015020 Mahale Deep Cast 50m | ecosystem: Environmental > Aquatic > Freshwater > Lake | place: Tanzania: Lake...
CGGCCCAGCCGCCGACGCGCCCCCGACGCGCGACTACCGCGTCTTCGGCCACGGACTGCGCGTCGCGTTCGCCGTCGAGCCGACGCTGCTGCTCGATCTCGGCGACGGCGCCGCCCCGCGCGCCTTCCCGTTCGGGCCGGCGTGTGCCCGCATCACCGCTTCTCCGCTCGCCGGCCCGGGATGGCTCGAGGTCGAGCTGCCGCTGCCAGCGGCGCTGGCGACGGCGCTGGCGCAGGGCGGCGCACGGGCGATCGTGCTCTGCCGCCGCTACAAGCTGGCGCTTCCGGTCGCGATCGAGGCGCCGGAGGCGCCGTGGTTGCCGCCCGTGCCGGACCGCGAACCGACCCGACGGCGCGTGCTGGCCGAGGCGCTGATCCCCACGCTCGGGAAGCGCGACCTCGGCGTGACGCGCGCCCGCTTCGCGCTGCCGCTGCCGCCCGTGGCGGCGTTCGCTCAGCTCGACGTCGACGAGTGGCGGTGGGAGAGCGCCGGTCGGCCGTCGCACGCGGCCGGACAGTGAACGCCGGGGCGCACTTGCGCCCCGCCGGCCACCTCGTCAATCTCTCCCCGCTTTTTCGCGGGACCAGGCGGTCTCCGGCGAATCGCATGGCGCAGGTGCCGGGGACGCGCGACGCGCGGGCCGGCGGGTGAGGGCATGATGGCAGCAGGCAAGGCGGTGAAGGATCGGCAGGTCTGGTACTTCGGCGGCGGCGACGCCGAGGGCGACGGGACGATGAAGGACGTGCTCGGCGGCAAGGGCGCCGGGCTCGCGGAGATGGACCGCATCGGGCTGCCGGTGCCGGCCGGCTTCACCATCTCGACCGGCGTCTGCGCCCACTTCTCGAAGACCAGGGGCAAGTACCCGCCCGGCATCGACCTCCTCGTCCGCAAGGCGATGAAGCGGGTCGAGCGCGAGATGGGCGCCAGGTTCGGCGACAAGAAGAACCCGCTCCTCGTCTCGGTCCGCTCGGGCGCCAAGATCTCGATGCCCGGGATGATGGACACGGTGCTGAACCTCGGCCTCAACGACGTCACCGTCGAGGGGCTCGCGGCCAACAGCGGCAATCCGCGCTTCGCGTGGGACTGCTATCGCCGCTTCGTCCAGATGTTCGGCGACGTCGTCCTCGGCATGAAGCCGGCCGACTCGAAGCAGCGCGACCCGTTCGAGCTGCTGCTCGAGGCGAAGAAGCACGAGCGCGGCGTCGAGCTCGACTCCGAGCTGTCGGTCGATGACCTGAAGGCGCTGGTGGCGACCTTCAAGGCCGAGATCAGGAAGGCGACCGGGAAGAGCTTCCCCGAGGATCCGGAGAAGCAGCTGTGGGCGGCGATCGGCGCCGTCTTCGGCAGCTGGGACAACGAGCGCGCGGTCGTCTACCGCCGCCTGAACCGCATCGCGTCCGACATGGGCACGGCGGTCAACATCTGCTCGATGGTCTACGGGAACATGGGCAGCGACTCCGGCACCGGCGTCGCGTTCACCCGCAATCCGAGCAACGGCGATCCCGAGTTCTACGGCGAGTACCTGATCAACGCGCAGGGCGAGGACGTCGTCGCCGGCACGCGCACGCCCAAGCCGATCGCCGAGATGAAGCAGGAGATGCCGAAGGTCTACGCGCAGCTCGACAAGGTGCGCCAGATCCTCGAGAAGCGCTACCGCGAGATGCAGGACATCGAGTTCACCATCCAGCGCGGACGGCTCTGGATGCTGCAGACGCGCACCGGCAAGCGCACCGGCTTCGCGGCGGTGCGCATCGCGGTCGACATGGTCGCCGAGAAGCGGATCAAGGACCACGAGGCGGTCCTGCGCGTCGACCCCGAGTCGCTGAACCAGCTGCTGCGGCCGATCTTCGACGGCGAGCAGAAGCAGGCGGCGCTCGACGCCGGCCGGCTGCTCGGCAAGGGGCTCCCCGCGGGCCCGGGCGCGGCGTGCGGCCGGATCGCCTTCTCGGCCGAGGAGGCGCTCCAGCGCAAGCGCGCCGGCGAAGAGGTGATCCTGGTCCGGATCGAGACGTCGCCCGAAGACATCGAGGGGATGAACGCCTCGCTCGGGATCCTGACGTCGCGCGGCGGCATGACCTCGCACGCGGCGCTGGTCGGCCGCCAGATGGGCAAGGTGTGCGTCGTCGGCTGCGGCGAGCTGCAGATCGACTACGCGGCCGGCACGCTCACGTCGCGCGGCCAGGTGGTGCGCGCGGGCGACTTCCTCTCGATCGACGGCAACACCGGCGAGGTGATCGCCGGCGCGGTGGCGACCAAGCCGAGCGAAGTGCACCGCGTCGTGATCGAGAAGTCGCTCCCGGCCAGCGAATCGCCGACCTACCAGCGCTACGCGAAGCTGCTCGGCTGGGCCGACAAGTACCGCCGCCTCAAGGTGCGCGCCAACGCCGACCAGGGCGACCAGTGCGAGAACGCGGTGGCGTTCGGCGCGCAGGGCGTCGGCCTCTGCCGCACCGAGCACATGTTCTTCGGCGCCGGCAAGATCGAGCACATGCAGGCGATGATCCTCGCCGACACGGTCGAGGAGCGGCGCGCGGCGTTGAGCCGGCTGCTGCCGATCCAGCGCGCCGACTTCGTGTCGATCTTCAAGGCGATGGCCGGCCGACCGGTCACGGTGCGCACCCTCGACCCGCCGCTCCACGAGTTCCTCCCCCACACGGAGAAGGACCAGCAGGAACTCGGCGCGAAGATCGGCGTCGACGCGGCGAAGATCGCGAAGAAGGTCGCCGAGTTGCACGAGTTCAACCCGATGCTCGGCTTCCGCGGTTGCCGGCTCGGCATCGTCTACCCCGAGATCACCGAGATGCAGGCGCGCGCCATCTTCGAGGCGGCGTGCGAGGTGAAGGCGGCGGGCGGCGCGGTCAACCCGGAGGTGATGATCCCGCTGGTCGGCACCGTGAAGGAGTTGAAGCTCCAGGCGGCGCTGGTGCGCAAGGTCGCTGCCGACGTGATGAAGGAGCGCGGGGTCAAGTTCCCCTACCTGGTCGGCACCATGATCGAGGTACCGCGCGCGGCGCTCACCGCCGCCGACATCGCGCAGGAGGCGGAGTTCTTCAGCTTCGGCACCAACGACCTCACGCAAACCTGCATCGGCCTGTCGCGCGACGACTCGGGCCGCTTCCTCGAGCCCTACCTGCGCCAGGAGCTCTACCCCGCCGACCCGTTCCAGAGCCTCGACACCAAGGGCGTCGGCCAGCTCGTCACGATGGCGACGGTCGACGGCCGCAGCGTGAAGAGCGACCTCAAGGTCGGCATCTGCGGCGAACACGGCGGCGACCCGGCGTCGGTCGAGTTCTTCCACGCCGCCGGCCTCGACTACGTGAGCTGCTCGCCGTTCCGCCTGCCGATCGCGCGGGTGGCGGCGGCGCAGGCGGCGCTGAAGGAGAAGACGGTGGCGAAGCCGGCTGTGCGCGCCGGCGCGCACAAGGCCGCGAAAGCACGCGCCGCGGGGCGATGACGATCGATCGGCCGATCTTCGTCGTCGCGCCGCATCGCAGCGGGGCGACGCTGGTGATGAAGGCGCTGGCACGCCACCCCGAGGTGGCGTGCCTGCGTCTCGCCCATCACCGGTTCGGCGCCTGGCCGACCCTGGCGCACCATCTGGCGCGGCTGCGCTGGTTCGCGCAGCCGCACGAGGCGCAGCACTTCTGGGATCACCACCTCGCCGGCGACGACGACGCGCTCTTCCCCGACGCCCGCTTCGTCCACGTGCGACGCGACTGGCGCGCGGTGGTCAGCTCCACCGTCGTCCGCCGCGAGAAGCGGGCCGGCTCTGGCGGCGGCTGGTTCGGCGTCCGCATCCCCGGCTGGCGTGAACTCGAGAGTCAGTCGCACACGCGGATCGCGGCGCGCATCTTCCGCGTGGTCACCCGCTCCATCGAGGCGGAACAGCAGCGCCGCCCCGGCCGCTTCGTCGCCATCGACTACGCCGAGCTCTGCCGCGACCCGGTCGCCGGCTGGACGACGCTCGCGGAGCGGCTCGAGCTGCGCGTCGACGCCGCCTAGCTCGCCGCCGCCCGCGCCGAGGATCCGGAGCTGTTCGCCCGCTACGAGGACCGCGGCAGCTGAGCAACGCTGCGGCGCGGCCCGCCGCGCTCACGGAACCGTCACGCTCTTCGCCAGCGCCCGCGGGCGGTCGATGTCGCGGCCAAGCGCCTTGGCCGTGTAGTAGGCGAGGTACTGGCCGGCGACGATCTGCAGGAATGCGTCGGAGAGCTCGCCCTTCCCGGGCATGCCGATCACCGCATCGACGTGGCGCCGCTCGCTCTCCGACAGCGCGCCCACCGCCAGCAGCGGCCCGCCGCGGCTACGCACCTCCTCCAGCGCGTAGAGCGTCATCGCCCGCAGCTCGCCGGTGCTGGCGGGCGGCACGAAGATCGCCGTGCCCATCTCGCCGTCGATCAGGCTGATGGTGCCGTGCTTCAGGAACCCGGCCGCCATGCCCTCGGCGTGGCGGTAGGTCACTTCCTTGAACTTGAGCGCCCCCTCCTGCGCGACCGACGCGAACACGCCGCGGCCGAGGAAGAACCACTTCTCGAGCCCGAGGAAACGGGCCGCCGCCTCCCGGCAGTCGCGCTCGATCTGCGGCCGCCACTCGTCGAGCAGCGCCGGCAGGCTGGCGAGTTCGGCCGCGAGCTCGGCGTGCCGCGCGGCGGTGAGCCCGCCCGACAGCCGCCCCGCCTCGAGCGCGAGCCGTGCCGCGACCACTGCCTGCGACAGCGCGCTCTTGGTGGCCAGCACCGCGATCTCGGGCCCGGCACCCTGCAGCAGCGTCTGGTCGCACTCGCGCGCCATCGAACTGCCGGCGACGTTGACGATGCCGAGCGCCACGCCGCCGGCGGCCTTCGCCGCCCGGATGGCTCGCAGCGTGTCGTAGGTCTCGCCCGATTGCGACACGCCCAGGACGAGGTCGCCCGGCTCGAACGTCACGGCGCCCGGCAGTTCGTCGGCGGTCACGACCGGGCAGAAGCGCTTCGCCCACTGCGCCACCAGCTGGTGGCCGAAGATCGCCATGTGGTAGGCGGTGCCCATGCCGGTGAAGAAAACTCGCTTCGCCGCCAGCAGCTTCTCGGCGCCGCGCGTGACCGCGTCGGGGTCGCTGCCGAGCGCGGCGCGGACGGCCAGCGTCGCCTCCGCCATCTCCTTCAGCATGAAGTGCGGATAAGCGCCGCGCTCCGGCACGGCGAAGTCGCCCTCGAGCCGCCGGCGCGACCGGTCGACCCGCGCGCCGGTGGCGATCTTGAACACCTCGGCGCTGCCGCTCGCCACCTCGACCAGCTCGCCGTCGTCGAGATAGAGCACGTCGGGGCACGCGTCGGCCAGCGCCAGCGGATCGGACGCGATCACCGTGCGATCCGCCCCGAAACCGACCACCAGCGGGCTCTCCTTGCGCATCGCCCACAGGCGATCCGGATGGGTGTGGATCACGACCGCGAAGGCGTAGGTGCCCTCGACCTCGAGCGCGCTGGCGCGGATCGCCTCGCGCGGCGCGAGCCCACCCTTCAGCTTCTCCTCGACCAGGTGGGCGAAGACCTCGGTATCGGTCTCGCTCCGGAAGGTGTGACCGCGCGCCTCGAGCGCCGCCCGCAGTTCGCGGTAGTTCGAGAGCACGCCGTTGTGCACCACCGCGACCTGCCCGTCGCAGGAGAGGTGCGGGTGGGCGTTCTTGCGGGTGACGCCGCCGTGCGTCGCCCAGCGGGTGTGGGCGATCCCGGTCGTGCCATGGAGGCCATCGAACGTCTGCTTGCCGACCAGGTCGCTCGGCCCGCCGATGTCCTTGGCGACGATGATCCCCTTGCCATTCAGCAGGGCGACGCCGCTCGAGTCGTAGCCGCGGTATTCGAGCCGCCGGATGCCGCCGACGAGGTCGGCCGCCATGTCGCGTCCGGCCGTGACCATCCCCACGATTCCGCACATGGCGCGATCTCTCCCGTCGGCCGGCGCGGTGAAGCGACAACCGCTGCGCCGGCCTCGCCCGTGGGCGAAGTCGGCGTTCCTGGCGCGGCGCCGGGACGGAGACCTGCGGTGCGTGGCGGGGTTTCCCGCCGATCCGTTCGTCGGCCCTTTCCCTCCGCGATTGCTCGCGGGCTTTGTGGCCGTCGTCAGAGGCCCTGATCCGGCCTCGGGAGCGATCCGCCGAATACTTCGATGCGCTCCCACCTCGTCACCCGAGCCGTCGCGTTGCCGCGGCGTCCCGGGCCAGGCGCTGGTGTCTCTTGGTCTCGTCCTGCGCTGCGTTCCTGTCCTCGTGTCCCTCGAAATCGTCCTCGAGGCGGCCGCCTTCCGGGCGGCCATCGGGGTGAGGCGTCCTCGCCGCACCCCTGAATAGCCCGGCTTCGATCCGGGTGGAAGCTCCCCCCGGCTCGACTCCCCGTCCGGCGCCGCCCCGCGGAGCACCGCCGCACGCCCTTTCGACCTCCGGGGCGGCCGACTGCGCCATGCAGCGACCGATCCGCGCGGGATCTTTTTTCGGGGCGCCGTCAGCCGACGAGCGCGCGCGCCGCGACCGCCAGGATCTCGTCGCCGTACTCGCGCAGGCGGAAGGGCGACAGGCCCTCGACACCGGCGAGGCGGTCGCGATCGAGCGCCTCGGCGGCCCGGGCGATGTTGCGCAGGGTGCCGGTGGTGGCGATGCGCGACTCCTCGACGTCGCGCAATCGCGCCCGCTCGCGGCGCCAATCGCGCAGCGCCTCGAACACCCGCTTCTCGCGCTCGGTCAGCGGGGAATCGCCGTCGATGGCGCGGCCGCGCCGCCGCTCCCGCACGTAGGGCGCCTGCGCCAGCCCGCGGGCGACCGCCGCCAGCACGCCGTCGGCGTCGCGCTCGAGCTGCCAGCCGGCGGATCGCTGCAGCGGCCGCAGCGCGGCGCGATCCGCCGGACAGAGCTGCGCCACCGCCACCAGCAGATCGTCGCGGAACACCCGGTGCGGCGCCCGGTCGCGCTGCTGCGCGAGCTCGTCGCGCAACACGAACAGCTCGCGCAGCACCTGAATTCGGCGCGGATCGAGCGCGAGGGCGCCGGGGGCACGCTGCCAGGCGTCGGGATCGAAGTCCCGCTCGGTCTGCTCCGCATCGCAAAGGCGGACGAAGTCTTCTGCCGCCTCATCGACCCGTCCGACCGACCGCAGCTCCGCCTCGAACTGGTCCTTCAATCGCAGCAGGTAGCGGGTGTCCGCGGCGGCGTAGTGGAGCTGGCCATCCGTGAGCGGCCGCTTGCTCCAGTCCGAGGTCTGGAAAGTCTTCTTCTGCTCGACGCCGAAGCGCTCGAGGAGCAGCGCCGCCAGTCCCGGGCGGCGCAAGCCGAGCACCTGCGCCGCCACCATCGTGTCGAACAGGTTGGTGAAGGCGAAGCCGTCGAGCTGGCGCAGCAGGGCGACGTCGTTGCTGGCGGCGTGAAAGACTTTCCTGATCGAGGGGTCGGCGCAGAGCGCGCCGAACGGACGCAGATCGAGGCCGGCCAGCGGATCGATCAGCCAGTCTTCCGTCCGCGAGGAGACCTGGATCAGGCAGACCTTGACGCGGTAGGCGTAGTACGAGTCGGCCTCGGTGTCGATGGCCAGCTCGCCTCCCGCCGCCATTCGGGAAATCGCTTCAGAAAGTCCGGCGGGCGTGTCGATCCAGTGCACGCCAGCAGGCAGGTGGGGAGGCTGGGAACTCATCGGGGCGGGATCTTACGACCCGTTCCGGGGGACCGAGGGGCGCGCACGAAGGCGGAGGGGCCTTGGTGCGCGAAGGCGGGCCGCTCTCTCGCGGCGGTGGAGGAACGCCTCGGTCCCGATCCGCGGACGCCATGCGTCCGCGGCACGCGGGAGAATTGCGAATGACGATCGAGCGGGTTCTGGTCCTTGAACGTGAAGGTGCGCCGGGCGAATCGCTGGAGCAGTTGCTGGTCCAGGAGGGCTACCAGGTCCTCCGGGCCCGGGATGTCGCGCAGGCGGCGCGACTGCTCCGTGCCGGACCGGTGCATCTCTGCATCTTCGAAATCCACCCGACGCTGGTGGACGTACGCGACCTGATCGAGAAGGCGCGCACGCTGCTGCCGAAGGTGCCGCGGATCCTCTGCATCGCGGCGCGCGACCTCGAGCGCATGCAGTCGTTCGTCGACTGCGGCGACGAGCTGTTGCAGAAGCCGGTGACGCGCGGCCACCTCGCCGCGATCATGACGCGCTACCGCGAGGCGGCGCGGCAGAAAGCCGAGGTCGAGCACGTCCGCAGCCGGATGTTCGGCGCCGAGAGCGCCGAGGCGCTGCTCAACGAGCCGCGCGGCTTGCGCGAGGTGGTCGACCGCGCCACCAAGGTCGCCAGCGAGCGCGGCACCGTCCTGGTGCAGGGCCCGCGCGGCGCCGGCAAGGCGCTGGTCGCCCGCTTCATCCATGAGAAGGGCCCGAGCAAGTCGGGACCGTTCCTCACCATGAAGTGCGCCAGGACGCAGGGGGCGCTCCAGGAGAGCGAGCTGTTCGGCCACGAGCCGGGCGCGTTCCCCGGCGCCAGCGAGACCATCCCCGGCTCGATCGAGCTGGCGCAGGGCGGCACGCTGGTGCTCGAGGAGATCTGGGCGCTGTCGATGGACGTCCAGCACCGGCTCTACCGCTTCCTCCAGGGCGGACAGCTGCGTCGGATGGGCGGCCAGCGGTCGTTCACCTGCGCGGTGCGGATCGTCGCGACTTCGAGCCGCAACCTGCAGTCGGAGGTGCAGGCGGGCCGCCTCGCTCCCGACCTCCTGCGCCGCATCGCGACCCACGTGGTCACCGTGCCGGGACTGGTCGACCGCAAGTTCGACATCGGCATCCTCGCCAAGCGCTTCCTGCGCGAGTCGGCCGCCTACGGCACGACGTCGGTGCGGCAGATCGCGCCCGAGACGGTGTCCACGCTGGCGGCGCACGACTGGACCGGCAACGTCGCCGAGCTGCGCCAGGTGATCGACCGGATGGTGCTGGCCGACGCCGGCGAGACGCTGCTGCCCGAGCACGTCGCGATCGTCAATCCCGGCCAGCGCGACCGCGCGCTGGAACAGGCGGTCGGCATGACGGTCGCCGAGATGGAGCGCGAGATGATCCTGCGCTCGCTCGAGAAGACCAAGGGCAACCGCACGGCGGCGAGCAAGCTGCTCGGGCTGACCACGCGCACGCTCAGCAACAAGATCCGCATCTACCGCGCGCAGGGCTTCACGATCATCGGCGGCCGCAAGAAGAAGCAGGCGCCGACGCACGCTCCCACCGCGACGACCACGACGCTGCAACCGAGCAGCTGAGCGTCCCCGCAACGACCGATCGCCGCGCCGTCGCGCCTCTCACGCGCGCGACGGCGCGGCGGCGTTGCGCAGTCGGATCCGGGCGGCGTCGCCGTCAGCGCTCCGCCACCGCCGCACGCCCCCCGCCGTCCGCCACCACCACGAGGTCGACGTTCGAGACCAGGCGCTGGCGTCCGCCGAGCATGCGGCGCTGGATCACCGCCTGCACGCCGAAGCAGGAACCGACCAGCGTCGCCTCGGCCGGCAGGCGGGCGCGGATGCGCATCTCGCCGTCGGCGCCGATCGGCTGCGGCTGCGGCAACGACGACAGGTGGGCCGAGCCGAGATGGAGGCGGAAGCCCTCCGACTTCTTGAGCGGCACCCCCACGAGATCCTGCCCGACTAGCAGCGTCACGCGATCGCCCGGCGAGCCGAGGATGCGCACCTCGACCATGCCGTCCGGTGCGCCGATCGTCTCCACCGCCAGCAGCGGCCAGCGCCGAGCCGGATCACCAAGCGTCGCATCGATCGGCTCGATCGTCGGGGCGGCCTTGCCCGGCCGCTCCGCATCGCCGGCGCCGGGCGCGCCGGCACTCAGGACGACGCCACTCACCTGCAGACCGTTGACGTCGACGTCGCCGCGCAGCCGCACGGCCGGACCGGCATCGCCGGCGAACGACCAGCACTTCTCCCACGGATTGAGCGTCGCCGCGCCGCCGTCGCCTCCGCGCAGTTGCTGCCGCCCGTCGCCGGCGAGACGCAGCGACGCGCGCCCGGCGATCGACAGCGCGGCCCCGCCCGGTCCGGCCGTGGCCGCTTCCGGGCAGAACGGGCCACCGACGTCCCACAACGCCGCGCCGCCGGCGCCGCCGCTCCAATCGCACCACGCCGCCTCGACGTCCGCGTCGACGATCGCCAACCCGTTGCCGCCGGCGCGGCCGTGACCGCGCGGGCTCTTCCCGTCGCTTCCGGGAGCGCCGATCGCGACGACCTGCGTCAGCGCGCAGTGGCCGTTCGCCACGGTGAAGCCGTTGCCGCCGTCGAGCGGCGACACGCTCGGCAGGACCGCGACGCGCGCGACGATCGCCGCGAGGCACTGATCGAGGACCGGCCCGCGCGCGCCGCCGCTGCCGTCGATGACGAGGTCGGCCAGCAACGCCGCACCATGCAGGCGAGTCAGCTCGAGCGTGCGCCCGCGACCGATCCCGGTCAGGTTGGCCAGCAGCAGCTGCTGCTGGTTCGAGAGGTCGCTGGCGGCGAAGAAGGGACCCTCGGCCCCGCGCTGCTCGAGGAAGGTGGAACCGGGCCCGGAGCCGATGATGCGCAGCCCCTTCGCACGGACCTGCGCCGCGCCGTAGCGACCGGGACGCAACAGGATGATGTCGCCGTCGCGCGCCGCGAGCACCGCATCGGGAAGGTCGGCGAAGTTGGCCGGTCCATCGTCGTCGACCACCCACGTCGTGGTCGCAGAGGATGGCGCCAGCGACGGGAACGGCGACGGCGCCACCGGCTCGTGCGTCGCGCCGAGCGCGCTGGTGATGGCGCAGCAACCGATGACTCGCCGCAGAGGCATCACGACGCGCTCCATCCCCTCCGTCCCGCTTCCCGGACGAACACGAGGATCGTCTTGATTGGCCCGCGCGGCAACCACCCCATCCCGCCAGGAGTCGAGAATGGGTTTCCGCTCGGGCCGCGCCGGGCGATCACCCCGCGAACGCCCCCGCCGCGACCAGCCGTTCGAGCGCGCGGCGGTAGCCCACCAGCGTCGCCCTGAGTTCCGCCTCGCCGTGGGCCGTGCTGGCGGCGCCGAGCCCGTTGTGCACGGAAAGACCTTCGAGCAGCAGCGCCGCGCGCAGCAGGTCCTCGCCCACCACTGGATGGGCAGCGCCCGGTCCGCCGGTCTCCTCGGGCCGCAGCGGCCGCCCGCCGCGGTCGCGACCGAACCGGACGTGGCAGACCGAGCTGCCGGCGACCACCTCGTTGGGCCAGCCACTGATCCAGGCCGGGAGGCGCAGCTCGCGGGCGATCCGCTCGAGCCCGTCGCGCAGGGTCGCGCCACGACGTGCCAGCGCCGGATAGATCTCGGCCTCGTGCCCGACCAGATGGCGCACCATCGTCAATCCCGCCACCAGCGACAACTCGTGCGCCGAGTAGGTCCCCCCCTCGAACTTGACCCTGCGCATCGCACGCGAGGCCAGCGCCATCACGTCGCGGCGGCCGCAGACCGCGGCCACGGGCATCCCGCCACCGATCACCTTGCCCAGCACCAGCAAGTCGGGACGGATCCCGTACATGGCGGAGAGGTCGCCGGCGCGAAAGCGGAAGCCGGCGATGATCTCGTCGTGGATCAGCAGCGCGCCGTGGCGCGCGGAGAGCTCGCGCGCGGCGCGCAGGAACTCGGGGGTCGCGCCGATCCCGCCGCCGGCGCCGAGCCACGGCTCGAGGATCACGCAGGCGACCTCGCCGCCGCGCCGCTCGAACACGCGCTCGAGGCTGGCGGCGTCGTTGTAGCCGCAGAGCTCGACGTCGTCCTGCGTCGAGCCCGGCAGTCCTTCCGACTCGAGATGGTCGAACGAGCCGGCGCGCGCGGCCACGCCCTTCAGCGCGAACGGCTGGCTGCCGTGCCAGCCGCCGGCCGCCTTCACCACCGCGCGCCGGCCGGTGAAACCGCGCGCCAGCAGGACGGCGTAGAACGTCGCCAGCGCCCCGCTGGTGGTGAAGCGGAGGGTCTCGGTGCCGGTGCGCTGCACGAGGAGCTCGGCGAACTCGTGCTCGACGTCGTGGAGCATCCCGCTCTGCAGCCCGCGTCCCTCGGCGAGCGTCGCCTGCAGCGCCGCCCGGACCAGCGGCGGGTTGTGACCGAGCAGGTTGGCGAAATGCCCCTGCCAGTAGTCGATCAGTCGCGCCCCGCCGAGCTCGTGGATCGCCGCGCCGTCGCAACGGGCGACCGTGACCATGAACGGCTCGTTCCAGCGCACGGCGTGCGACGTCTGGTCGAGCAGCGCGACCCGGCGCCGGTCGCAGCGGGCGGCCGATTGCGGGTAGCGGGCGGCGAGCTCGCGGGTGAGATCGCGCAGGATCGCGTCCTGCGCGGGAGAGGGCGGGAGCGTCGGCATCCGCCCGAGGATAGGGCGACAGGCGGCGCGGCGCAGCGGCCCCCCGGGAGCCGCCGCGCCGCGCCGCTCGTGCCGCTCGCTCTGCGTTCCCGTCGCGCTCAGCTCGAGCCGGCGGACGGGTGGCCGTGGGCGTCGCGCGGGATCACTTTCTGGCGCACCCGACCCGGCGGCAGCAGCAGCCCCGCCCAGCAGTGGCAGTCCTGCTGCTGGTTGCGCTTCAGGTGGGCGTGGTGGATGCAACCCTCGCAGCCCTTCCAGAACTCGGGGTCCTTGGTGAGGTCGCAGTACGGCACCGCCTCGAAGCCGCAGCTCTTGTTCAGCGCCTCGACTTGCGGTGACAGCGTCAGCGACAGGATCGCCGCATCGGGCCAGCGCAGTCGCGACAGCTCCACCAGCGCGAGCTTCATCCGCCGCGACAACCCGCGGCCGCGCAGCGCCGGGGCGACCACCATGGCGGAGTGGCTGACGAAGCGGCCGTTCTCCCACGGGTGGGCCGTGGCGAAGCCGACCAGCTCGCCGGCGCGCATCACCACCACCGCCCGCCGCTCGCGGATCGAGTCCGCCAGATACTCCTCGCTGCGCAGCGCGATGATCGCGCCGGCCTCGTGCGCCTCGCGGATCAGGCCGGCGATGCGCGCGAGGTGCAGGGTGTCGGTGGGCCGGGCGAGGCGGACCTCGATCGGCGGCTCGACCCGCAGCGGCGGCGGCGGCGCGAGGCGCGCCCGCGACCGGGTACGTTTCGCGACGGCGCGACAGGGCCGCGCCGGCATGGCCTCGAGCCTCCCGTTCCGGTGCACGGAAGGTGCGCGCGGCGGAGCCGCGGCTCTCCTCCTTCCCGACCCGGAACTGGTCGTCTTCATCTCGATCGCCACTCCTCGAAGAGATGTTCCAGCAACGCCACCTGAGCCCACAAGCGGTTCTCCGCCTGGTCGATCACCACGCTGCGCGGCCCGTCGAGAACCCCGTCGGTCGCCTTCACGTTGCGCCGGATCGGCAGGCAGTGCATGAAGATCGCGTCGGCCGTGCGCCCCATCTTGTCGGCGTCGACGATCCAGCGCGGCCGCAGCGACTCCTTGTGCCGCCGTTCCTCGTCGAACTTCCCGAACCAGCCGATGCCGCCATGGCTCTTGGCGCAGACCGCGTGCGCGCCGCGATAGGCGGCATCGACGTCGTCGGTGACCTCGAGCGATCCGCCCGCAGCCTCGGCACGCTGCCGCGCGACGGCGACCACTTCCGGATCGAGGTCGTAGCCCGGCGGTCGCAGGTGGACGACGCGCATGCCGAGCGCGGCGGCCGACAGCAGCTGGCTGTGCGGGGTCGCCAGCGGCAGCGACTTCGGATGCCACGCCCAGGTCAGCACGTACTTCCGACCGCGCGCGTCGCCGAGCTTCTCGGCCAGCGTCAGGCGATCGGCCAGTTCCTGGCACGGATGCTCGAAGTTCGACTCCATGTTCACGACCGGCACGCCGGCGTGCCGCGCGAACGCGCGCAGGAACTCGTCGCCGCGCAGCTCCTGCCACGAGCCGGTCACGTCGGCGTTGCCCGCGCCGGTGGTGATGAGGTCGGACTTGCGCACGCCGATGCAGTCGACGTACCGCGACAGGACCGGCGCCGCCTCGCGCACATGTTCCTGCGTCGCGCCATCCATCACCGCCCCGTCGCGATGCTCGAAGACGTAGGTCTCCTTGCCGGGCTGCAGGTGGATCGGATGGCCGCCGAAGCGCGCGAGTCCCGCCTCGAACGAGACGCGCGTGCGCATCGACGCGTTGAAGAAGAGCAGCGCCATCGCCTTGCCGCGGAAGTCGGGCCGCACGGCGCCCGACTTGATGCGACGCGCCCGCGCGAGCAGGTCGAGCAGCTCAGCGGCGGAACGGTCGAGCGTGGTGAGGAAGTGACGTTTCAAGCCGATCCCTTCCGGGGCCGTCCCGGACGACGGCACCAGCGGACGAAGATGAGGTAGCTCCGGCCGGCAGCGGCGCCAACCGCTGCGGCACGATCGGAACCGCTTTCCCGCCGGCGGCGGCGCCGGCCGCCGCTCACTCTGCGAGTTCCGCCAGCGCCACCTCGCGTCCCTCGCCCGCGGAACGGGCGACGGCCGTGAGCACGCGCTGCAGCCGGACACCGCAGGCTCCGTCGGGAACCACGTGCGCCGGATCGGCGATGGCGCGAAGGAACTCGTGCACCGGGAGCACCGCGGCGCGCCGCCACGGCGCCGGATCGGGCGCGACCAGCGTGCCGGCGCGATCCTGGTGCAGTTCGGCGACGAAATCGCGGCCATGGTCGACGTTGCGGTGGATCGCGCCGCCACGCACGCCGAGGACGCGGGTCAGCATGATCTCGCGTCGGCCGCTGTTCTCGGCCCACGAGACCTCGAACACCAGCCCGCGCCCCCCCGCGAGGCGCAGCAGGCCGCCGCCGAAATCCTCCACGTCGAAACGCGTGCGGCGGCGCCGCGCGAGCGCGCGGCCGAGCTCGCCATGGCTGACCGCCGTGGCGGCCACCACCTCCGGCTCACCCATGAACCAGAGCGCGAGGTCGATGCGATGGACGCCGAGGTCGAACACCGGCCCGCCGCCCGCGCGCCGCCGCTGCGTGAGCCAGGCGCCCCGGAACGGGATGCCGCGGGTGCGGCACCAATAGGTGTTCGCGTGGTAGAGGCGGCCGCACCGCCCCGACTCGAGGTAGGCCTTGACCGTGCGCGCGGCCGCGCCGAAGCGGACGGAGAGGTCGAGCATGAGGCGCCGTCGCGCCCGACGCGCCGCCCGCTCGAGCGCCTCCGCGGCGTCGAGCCGATGGGCCAGCGGTTTCTCGACCAGCACGTGGCAGCCGGCCTCGAGCGCGGCAATGCCCATCGGCGCATGCAGGTCGTTGGGCGTCGCCACGACCACGGCGTCCGGCCGTTCGGCCGCGAGCAGGCGCTCGATCGACGAGTAACGCGCAGCCACGCCGATCTCGCGCCCGACCGCGCGCAGACGCGCGCGGTCGCGATCGCACAACGCCACCACCTGCACCGGCGGCAGCCCGCTGCTCGCCGCCGCGGCGAGGAGCCCGCGCAGGTGGGTTCGGCCGATGCCGAGACCGACGACCGCGACGCGGAGGGGCGCGGCACCGGACGAGGTCGGCGGACGGGGCGCGGGCGATCGCTTCGGCACGCCGCACGAAGATACCATCGCCGCGCCATGCCGCCCTCGACCGCCGCGCGTCGTCGTCCCTCTCCGCAGCTGCGGCAGCGCGCCGAGCGGATCGCGGCGCAGCTCGCGTGCGATTACGCCGACGCCACCTGCGCCTTGCGCCACGCGTCGCCGCTCGAGCTGCTGCTGGCCACGATCCTGTCGGCGCAGTGCACCGATGACCGGGTGAACCGGGTGACGCCCGCGCTGTTCGCCCGCTTCCCGACGGCGGCCGCGCTGGCAGCGGCGCCACCCGGCGCGATCGAGACGTTGATCCGATCGTGCGGGTTCTTCAATGCCAAGGCGAGGAATCTGCGCGGTTGCTGCCGCGCGCTCGTGGAACGGCACGGCGGCGAGGTCCCGCGCACGATGGACGAACTCGTGCGCCTGCCGGGAGTCGCGCGGAAGACGGCCAACGTCGTGCTCGGCACGGCGTTCGGGATCGCCGTCGGCGTGGTGGTCGACACCCACGTGCAGCGCATCACCCGGTTGCTCGGCCTGACGCGGCAGCGAACGCCGGAGCGGATCGAGCAGGACCTGATGGCGCTGCTGCCGCCGGACGCGTGGATCGACTTCTCGCACCGCCTCATCTGGCACGGACGACGGGTCTGCAGCGCGCGCCGGCCGCGTTGCGACGACTGCTCGCTGGCGGCGCTCTGCCCGTCGGCGCGGCAGCCGGCCGCTCGGCCGGCCGCTCAATCGGCGGGACGAGCCGTCGGCCGCTCGCGCAAGAGCGCGCGATAGACCGCCAGCGTCCCGTCGACCATCGCGTCGTGGGTGAAGGAACCGAGCAGATGCGCCTGCGCCGCCGCGCGGAAGCGCTGGCGCGCGCCGCCGTCTCGCCACGTCGTCGCCAGCGCCTCCGCCAGCGCTTCCGGATCGCGCGGGGGCACCAGCCGCCCGGTCTCGCCGTCGCGCACCAACTCCGGGATGCCGCCGGCGCGCGCAGCGACGACCGGCACCCCGACCGCGAAGGCGTCCAGGATCGAGGTGCAGAGGCCTTCCATCACCGATGGCATCACGAACAGGTCGAACGCCGCGAGGAAGTCGGCGACGTTGGCGCGGAACCCCGGCATGACGATCCGGCTCGCCGCCGGGCTGCGCGCGCGCTCCGCCTCGAGCGCCGGCCGCAGGTCGCCGTCGCCGATGATCGCGATCCACGCCTCCGGCACTCGCGCGACGACGCCGGCCGCGGCCGCGATCAGCGTCTCGAGCGACTTGTGCCAGCCGAAGTGGGCGACCGTGCCGAACAGCGGGGCGTCCGGCGGGACGCCGAGGTCGGCGCGTGCGCGCGCCGCATCGCCGCCGCGAAACCGGTCGGGATCGACGCCGCTGTGGACCAGCGCGATGCGCTCCGGGTCGAGACCGTCCCGCACCAACTGGTCGCGCACCGCCTGCGAGATGGCGATGAAGCGGTCGACGCCATGGCGGTACTTGAAACCCGACAGCGAGAAGCGATGGCGGTGGATCGAGAAGTCGACGCGGCGCGAGACCACGCGCACGCCGATGCCGGTGAAGCAGGAGGCGAGCACGCCGAGCGTATGCGCGTGCGACGTGTGCATGTGGACCACGTCGGGCCGCTGCCCGCGCAGCAGGCCGGCGAGCCGGTGCACGGCAAGGAGGTCCCACTCGCCCCGCATCGCCACCTCGTGAGTGGGCAGGCCGGCGGCGACCGCGCGTCGCGCCAGCTCGCCGCCGCGCTGCGCGATGACGACGCTCCGGTGGCCGCGCCGCGCCAATCCGGTCGCGAGCGCGAGCGTCTGGCCTTCGCCGCCGCGCCAGGTGCGCTCGGTGTTCAGGTGGAAGAGCGTCAGCGGCTCGGCCAAGATGGCTCCGGCAAGCGAGGACGGGGTGAGGACGATGCAGGACGGCGCGGCCGGTTTCCAGTCATGGGTCGACGCGGCGGGCGGGCGGTGGACCGCCGTGGCCGCCGTGGCCGCGCCGCTGCGGCGCGCGCTCGAGGGCGCGCTCAGCGCCGATACCCGCGGCGCGCCGCTGCGACCGATCAAGCTCTCGGCGCGCCGCGAGGTCCA
>Ga0194121_10005455_pt1 | contig 17534 bp, 11 predicted proteins | sample TA2MahCa50mmetaG_FD_148609 | JGI IMG/M metagenome (GOLD analysis project Ga0194121, IMG submission 148609) | Freshwater microbial communities from Lake Tanganyika, Tanzania - TA2015020 Mahale Deep Cast 50m | ecosystem: Environmental > Aquatic > Freshwater > Lake | place: Tanzania: Lake...
CTGCGGCCCGCCGGTGCCGGTCAACCCGCCGAGCGGATTGACGCCGCCGCCGCCCTGGTTGCCCCGCTGCGGATTGCCCCCGCCGCCGAAGCCGCTCATCTGCGGGTTGATCATCCCGAGCTGCCCGCCCGGCGTGGTGGCGCCGAAGAACTGGTTGAGCGCCTGCTGCTGCTGGGCAATGGCATCCATCTGCTGCTTGGCCATCGCGGCCATGGCCGGGTTGGCCTTGGGCTGGCCCTGCTGCCCCTGGCCCCCGGCGCCCATGAGCTGACTGAGCATCTCGCCGATCTTGCTCAGGAAGTCGCCGCCCTCGCCGCCACCTTCACCGCCGCCGCCTTCGCCGCAGCCGCCTTCGCCGCAGCCGCCTTCGCCGGCCAGCTGCTCCTCGGGCAACTGGCCCTGGCCGTCGGACTGGCCGGCCATCTCTTCGGCTTCGCCGGCCGCGTCGCTGTTGTCGGACGCGCGCTCGGCGCCCTCGCCCTCGTCAGCCGCCTGCTTTTCCAGGTCCTGCTGACGCTGCTCGGCATCGCGCGCGCTCTTGGTCTCGTTATCCTGCTCGGTTTTCTTCTGCTTCTCGGTTTCGCGGGCTTGCTTAGCCTGCTCGTCAGCCTCTTTGGCCGCCTGCTCGTGCTCTTTTGCTTCCTGCTTTTTCTGGTCGCGCTTCTGCTCGGCCGCCTTTTTTTCTTGCTCGCCTTGCTGGACTTTCTGCTGGCCCTGGGCTTTCTTCTGCTGCCCGCTGCGGATTTTCGCCTCGCCCTGCGATTTCTTTTGCTCGCCGGCCGCTTTCTCCCTGGTGCCTGCAGCGATTTCCGCCGCGCCAGTGCCGAACGGCTTCGCCTGGCCCGCGGTAATTTTCGCCTGACCGGAGGATATCTCGCTCATACCCTGCGATTTCAGGGAATTTCCTTCGGTCTCTTCCTGGGTGCCCTCCTGGACCTGCTTCTGACCTTCCTGGATTTTCTGCTGCGCCTTGTCCGCGTTTTTCTGCTCTTCCTCGGCAGCTTTCTCAGCGTCTTGCTGGGCCTTTTCTTCCTCGGCCTTTTTCTTTTCCGCTTCGTCGGCCTGCTTGCCGGCCTCGTCGGCGGCCTTGCCGGCCTCGTCGGCCTTTTGCTGGTGCATCTTGGCCTCGTCGCCGGCCGCGTCACCCTGGCGCTTCAAGTTGTCCTGGTTGGCCTGCTTGATTTTCTCGTCCTCGTCGGCATTTTGACCGAGCTCGCGCGCGCGGCCCTCGCCCTCCTGGCCGGGCTGCAGCTTCACGTCAGTGGGATTGCCGTTGGTTTGACCGCAATTGCCGCCCGGGCAGCCGCCACCTTGCTGGCCGCCGCCCTGGGGACCACCCCCGCCCTCCGGGCCGCCACCGCCCTGCGGACCGCCGCCACCGCCGGGAGGCTGCCCGCCGCCCCCGCCGCCCGGAATCTGTGGAAGCTGTGGGGGCTGCTGCTCTTTTGCCTTCTTCCTTTTCTCTTCGTCTTCGCCGTCGGCGGGCGGCTGCGGACCACCCTGACCTTCCTGCTGAGGAGGCTGCGCGAGGGAAGGCTGCGCGACGGGAGGCTGCTCGACCGGCGTCTCCTCGGGCCGCTGCACCCAGCCCAGATTGGGGGCTTGCTCTTCCCCGCCTTCCTCGTGATCCCCAAACTCGACCGCGTCCTGCGGGCCGCCCTCCCCGTCGCCCGCATGAGGATCGCCGGTCCCCACGAGCTGCTCGGTCTTCTTCGCCTCTGTCGTGGCGGCAGCCGGGGTCGTCTTGCCGGTGGTGCCCACCTGGTCAATGGATTTCACGGCGTCGGTCTCAATAGCCATTGAAAAGACACTCCTCATTTCAACTTCACTGCTTTGGAAAGGGGCCACTCGGGAATTTGCAGGACGAATTTGTTAGAATCGTGTGAACTGGCGCGGTAGATGTGAACAGCAGGTTGCCAGGTTGTTAACCGGGCAACGGACCATCGTTGTGCTCGCCGGAGTGCGTACCGGGCGACGTTCGCGGGTGGTGGACATGCCCGACCTCCGTTACTTCTTCTCGCCCTGCTGGGCGCCGCCGTTCTGGCCGGGCAAAGCCCCGCCGCCAGCCTTCATCCCCGCGCCGGCGAAGGGCAGCGCGTTCACCTTCGCGGACGCGCCCGACTCGTTCGCGCCTTCGCCGGACCCACCGTCCGCGCCGCCGGCCGCCTCAACCCCGGCCGCGCCAGCGCCGCCGCTGTCGCCCTGGCTGTTGGCGCCGGCGTCGTCAGAGGGGCCGTCCTGCAGCGGGTTGAGCCGGATGTGGAGGGTGTCGCCCGACTCGTCCACGCTGGCCCCGCCGGTGGAGGCCTGGGGAAGCTCATGGTTGGCCGCCGCGCTCGCCTCGCCGCCGGCTTCGTCCGGCTGCTCGGTTTCCTGCTCGGTTTCACCCAGGTCTTCCTCGGCCTGCTCGTCGCCGGTCTTGTTGGCGGCGTTGTCCTTGTTGGCGCTGCCGGCGTTGGGGCCGTCGCTCGACTGGTCGCCGCCCCTGGAGTCGGATTTCTCCGGCTTTGCGGCGGCTTCCGGCGCCTTCGCGTCAGCCGCCGGCTTGTCGCCCGCAGCCTTCGCGTCGGTGGCCGGCTTCACTTGTGTGGACTTCTGATCGGCCGCCGGCTTGTCTTCCGCGGCCTTCTCGCCGGTGGCCGGCTTCACTTCCACGGCCTTCGCCTCGGGCGCCTTCGCGGCGGCCGCGCCAGGCTCGTCCACCGACTTTTGCTCGGCAGGCTTTGCATTCTCGACCGGCTGCTCGCGCTTCGGCTTCGCTTCGTCGGCTTTCGGCTTTGCCTCGCCCTTGCCGTCCTTGCCACCCTTGCCGTGCAACTGCGCCTGCAGCGCCTTGAGCGTGTTCTGCTCCTGCTTGTCCTTGCCGAGTGCCCAGGGCAGCGCGTTCTGCGCCCCGCCCTGGCCGGTCAGCCCGTTGGGGCCGCCGTTCTGGGTCTGGCTCTGGGCCCCGGCCCTGTCGGCGCCGGCGTTGTTCGGCGTATCGCCCTTGCCCGGGCCGTTGCCCTTGCCAAGCTTCTTGAGCGCCTCGCCCAACTTCTCAATGTTCTCGCCGGCCGCCCGCGCGTTCGACTCGTTCTGCTTCTGGATCTGGCCCAGCGCCTGCTGCTGCGCTTGATTCTTCTTCAGCTGGTCGTCAATCTGGCGGCCTTCGCGGGCCAGCTGGCCGTGCCGCTGGCGCGCGTTGTTGAGCGCCTGCTGCGCCTCGGAGGTGCGGTCCTTCGCCTCGCGCAGCGCCTGCTGCGCCTGCTCGACCTTGCGGTCGTTGTCCTGCTTCTTCTGCTCGACCTTGCCGGCCAGCGGCTGGTCGGTCTGCAGCTTGCCGTTGGCCGTCTGGGTCTGCTGCTGGGCGGACTGCATGACCTGCTGGGCGATCTGCAGTGCGACTTCGGCGGCCTTCTTGGCGGCCTCGCCGGCGGCCACGGCCGGCGGTTTCGCGGGGTTGGGGATCATGATGAGGCCGGCCGGGATCATGTCAGGCAGCGCGTGTGCGGCCTGCAAGATCCCCTGCGCGACCTGCAGCGCCATCTGGGCGGCCTGCAGTCCCTGCTGGGCCTTTGCCTGGTCCTGGGCGGCCTTCATCAACTGGTTCATGTCCATGCCGAGGATCTTCTGATCGGTGCCCATGATGCCCTTAAGCCGATCGTCCTCCTGCTTGACCTCGCCGAGCTGTTCGGCGGCCTGCTGGACCTGCTCGTTCTGCAGCCCGACCTGCTCCTGGCTGGTGCCCATCGCCTCGGCGGCCTGCGCCTGGTCGTCGGAGTTCCGGGACGCGTCGGCCTGCAGTTCCCCTCCCTGACCGGACAGCGTGGCCTGCGCCTGGCCGGCCTCGCCCGCGCGGCGGGTGGCGTCGGCCTGGGCGGCCTGCTGGTTGGAAATCTCGCTCTGGATCTGGTTGGCGCCGTCCCCTTCGCTCTTGCGGACAGTCAGCTCGGTCTGGGTGCCGCCCTTGTTGGCGCGCATGGCGTCAGTGCCGAGCGTGTTGCCGCCATTCTGGCTCAGCCCGCTGAGCTCGGGAAGGGTGGTCGCCGCAACGTCGGCGCCCTCGCCACGCTTGGAGTCGTCGAGGCTACCGGCGCCGCCGGTGCTGTTCATTCCACGGTTGCGGAGCAGGTCTTGGAGGCCGGGCAGTCCGCCGCCCTGTATCCCCCCGCCGCCGCCCGCGCCGCCGAAGGGACGCGAGCCGCCGTCGAGCGGGTCGCCGGTGGTATTCTGGCGGAGGATGGCCTGGGTCTGGTTCTTGATCTTCTCCCCATGGGACTTGCTGTTCTCGGCCATGTTGTGGCTCTTCTCAGCGTGCGCCACGCCTTTGTCGCGCACGCCCCAGCCCACGCCCTTGCCCTTCGCGTCCTTCTCGGTGCCCTGGCCGGTGCCCGACGGCTTGCTCCACGAGCGCATTCCGCCCACAACGGCGGTGCTTGGGCCGTCCTCGTCCTCGGACTCGCCGCTCAGGTCGACCACGTTGCCGGGAGCGTACTCGGCGATCTCGGGGATCCCCAGATCGATGTTCCCCTGACCGTGAGAAACGGGCCCGGCCTGACTGGCGTTGGATTTGTGGGAGATTGCGTCGATAGCCTGCAGCATAGTCGTCTATTCCTTCCTCTCACCGCGTTGGAGAAAGCGCCGCGACGCATTTGCAGGCGGAGATTGTTACAGTTGTGTAAACTGCCCAGGCCATTGTAAACACTTTGTGAACGGCATGTTGCCGGAGCAAGTCAAGCCCGGGTCGGATCCGCCCCCGCACGATCGACATCTGCATGAGTGGTCCAGGTTCAGGTGCAACAGCCCACAACGATGCCGCCTTCCACCGATCCTGCCCTTCGAGAATTGGCCCGGGACGGATTTCCCCGGGCGCGGAAGGCCCGGCGCGTTCTCATCGCCGGCGCGAGCATGGCGGGGCTGGTGGCGGCCCACGAGCTCGTGCGGGCCGGGCACGAAGTCGAGGTGATAGAAGCGCGCTCGCGGGTCGGCGGCCGCATTTACACCATGCGCGAGCCCTTCACCCACGGTTTGTACGCGGAGGCCGGCGCGATGCGCATCCCGCGCGGCCACCACCTCACCCTGGATTACGTCGAACGCTTCGGGCTGCCCACGCGGCTCTTTCGGGTGCGCCATCCGCAAGCCTGGAGCGTGGTGCACGGCCGCCGCTTTCATCTCGACGAGGCGGTCCGCCTGGACCTGGGATTCGAGCTGGAGCCGCAGGAGCTGGCCGAGCCCTACGATCAGATCGTGCAGCGCGCCTTCGAGCCGGCCGTGGCGCGCCTGGCCACCGCGGACGCTGTGGCCGAGCGCGAGCTGGACGCCATGTCGATCCGCACCTACCTGCGAGGTTCGCACTGGTCGGAGGGCGCCATCGATCGTTTCGGGGTGTTTTCCGGACACGAATCGCTGATGGAAACGTCCGTGCTGGAATTTCTGCGCGGCACCAACAGCATGGACGCGGAAATGGTGAGCATCCCCGGCGGCATGGACCGCCTGCCGCGGTTTTTTCTCGACACGCTGGGGCCGCGAATCCACTTCGGCACCGAACTGTGCCACATCGACCAGGACGGCCACGGCGTCCGCTTCCACACCAGCACGCTGGGCGGACGTCGAACCTTTCAAGGCGACTACGCCATCGTGACCATCCCGCTGAGCGTGCTGCGGCACATCGAGTTCGATCCGGTGCTTTCGCCACGCAAGGAGCGCGCCATTCGGCAGGTGCATTACGAGCAGGCCGGCAAGATCTTCGTGCAGTTTCGTCACCGATTCTGGGAGGACGAGGGGATTGACGGCGGCCTCTCCATCACCACCGCCGCGATCCGCCACGTGATCTATCCCGGCCCCTGGTTTGACGGTGACGTCGGCACGCGCGGAATTCTGGTGGCCAGCTACACCTGGGCCCAGGACGCGCTGCGCTGGAGCCCGCTCTAGCCCCGCGAGCAGATCGCCCAGGCGCTTGAGGATCTCGAGGGAGTGCACCCGGGTGTCTCGCAGCTCGCAGAGGGCGGGGCGTCGTATTTCTGGAATTCGGACGTGTTCGCGCGCGGCGCGTTCGTGGTTTTTCAGCCGGGCCAGATGTCCTCAATCCATGAGGATATTGTTCGGCCGGAGGGGCGCGTGCATTTCGCGGGCGAGCACGCCAGCCTGTTGCACCGCTGGGTGGAGGGCGCGGTGGAATCGGCTTTGCGAAGCACTCGGGAAGTGGCCCGCCGCTGCGAGGAGGAAGACTAAAGATGGATCTGGAGACTCTGGCCCGCGCCGTGGCTGACGGAAAACCCGCGCCCGAGCTGGACGCGGTTCGCGGAAATCCGGAAGGCACGGCCGAGGAGCGCCTCACCGCCCTGTTCGCCGACGCGCTGCGCCGCAAGCGCGACAAGATCGCAGCGGACGACGGCAACCTCTACGATCAGGGGTTCGGGCCGGCCGAAATGCTGGCCGCTTTTGACGTGCTGGTCAACGTGACGCCGTTCGTGCGTTTCGGCTATGCGGCGGCCAATGCCGCGCTGCTGCGCGCGGCCGGCAACGAAGTGGAAATTGTCGATTTTGGCGTGGGGAAAGGAAGCCAGTGGATCGGCCTGCTGCCGCGGCTGGCCGGGCGGTCGGTAAAACTGATCGGCATCGACCTGCCGGCCTCCGCGGAGGACCCCCTGCGCGATCTCAACGCGACTGGCGAACTGCTGGCCCGAGAAGCCGAGAAGGCGGACGTGCGCTTCACCTGGCAGCCCATCGGCTCCTCGTTCGAGAGCTTGCCGCTGTTAGAGGTGAAATCGCCGCTGGTTAACGCATGCCTCGCGCTGCACCACGTGCCCACCGGGAACGGTGTCACCGAAGTGGATCGGGACGCCTACCTGGCCCGCATCCGCGGCATGGCGCCGCGCCTGGTGACCCTTGTGGAGCCGGAAGCGGACCACGCGCAGGACGATTTCCTGGGCCGCTTCCGCTGTGCGTGGCACCATTACGGCCTGCTCTTCGGGTCGCTGGAGCGCCTGTGCGGCCCCGAAATGCCGGGCCGCGCGGTGGTCGAGCGCGCATTTTTCGGGCGCGAGATCTACAACATCCTCGCGTCCGACGGCCCGGCCCGCATCGAGCGCCACGAGCCGTACGTAAAGTGGCGCGAGCGCATGCAACGGGCCGGCTTCGTGGAAGAAGATCTGTCCACGCTGGGTGAATCCGTTGTCAGGGAAATCGGCATCGCGGACCCGTTTGAGGTGACCGTGCAGGGCGGCGCGCTGACCCTCTGCGTGTCGGGCACGGAGCTGCTCACCACAAGCGCGTGGCGACCTTCCACAAATTGATTCACGGAAGATGGTTCTAAGAATGGTCTGGCAGAGCCTCTCCGCGCGGTTTCCGTGAATTAGTCTCCGGAAGGCTCACGCCGCGGCCAGCACGCGCTCCCGCGGGGCCGGCGTCTGCACCACGTGCGAGTCCACCTCGTCCTTGGCCAGCGCGTAGCGCAGCCACGCCTCCGCCGTCGGCGCGTAGCCGGTGGAGATCCAGTCCGGCCGCGCCGCGTAGCGGACCACGGTCACCCGGCGCACCAGCGGAACCTCCGCCGCCGACAGCCACGCGGCCCAGTCGTAGCCGTACGTGTACGAGCGCTCGGCCGAGGCGTCGTGGCCCGGCAGCACCCAGGCTTCCGCCTGGTAGCGCAGCAGGTCGTGCAATTCCACGCCGTCCTCGACCCCGAACACCTCGACCACGAAGCGGCGCAGCTCTTCCACGAAACGGCCGGCCCGGGTCAGCGCGTCGTAGGCCAGCGACTTGTGGAGCTGCATCTCCATGCCGTCCCAGGTGGTGGACGCGCCCGACCACGCGATCTGGTCCGCGTAGCCGTGCCCCGAGGCCAGCGTCTCCCAGATCGCCGCGATGGAGGCCGCCAGCACGCCCTCGTTGGCCAGCTGCCAGCGCATCAGCGCGTCGTAGAAGACACCCCCGCCGTGCCCCGTCACCCGCTCCACCCAGGTGCGCAGCGGCCGCGTCACACCGTACAGCTCCAGCGCGTTCACCACCGCCACGTACAGCTTTGCCTCGGCCACGTCGGCCTCGCTCATGGTGTTGGTGGCCACCACCGTTTCAATGGTTTCCCGGGCGATCTCGGGATCCTCGGGGCACAGGCCGCGCTGCGGATCCAGCGGCGCAACTTCGGTCACCAGCCCCCACTTTTCCCGATACTCCTTGCGGGCCATCGGCGCGTTGGGAAGTATCGTGCAGGGATAGATGCGGATGCGCTGCACCTGCGGCCACGACGCGAGATCCGCGTAGCCTTCCTTGAAGGACTCCAGCGTCTCGCCGGGCAGCGGGAGAATCAGGTCCGGCGTCAGCCGGTACCCGGAACGAGCATACTGGTCCGACAGGCTGCGGTAGTTCTCCAGCGGGATGTTCTTGCGGCCGATCGCCTCCAGCGCCGTCGTGCTCAGCGTCTGCAGCGAGAAGTTCACGTTGAACCCCTCCGCATCAAAGCCCTCGTCGTGGATGATGCGGTTGATCTGGAACGCCCGCTCCTTGTTGTTCTTCGCGAAGCCCAGCGGATAGAAGGCCTGCGGGAAGCCGACCGTGCGCTTCAAGGTGGAGACGTGCTGCATGATTTCCACGTCGCGCTCGAAGATTCCGAAGTTGGAGTCGTTGAGAATGACCGTGCTGATGCCATGGGCCGCGATCCAGTCCAACTCGGCCTTCACCCGCTCGGTGGGATGCTGGCGGATCTTGCTCATCGTGCTCATCCCCCAGTCGCAGAACGAGCACGAATACGGGCAGCCGCGCGAGGTCTCCAGCGAGGCCAGCACGTGCACGGGGACGTCGAGGGCGCGCACCTCGTCGATGAAGCCATCGAACGCGCCGCTCTGGTAGGCGCCCGGCGCCTCCAGCACCTTGAGCCGCTCGGCGGGAGCGGTAAAGACCTGCTTGCCATCCACCGCGTACGAGATCCCCCGCACGTTTGCGACGTTCGGCTGCTCGGAAAGCATCTCGCGCAGCAGGGCGCGGAAGGGCACTTCACCTTCGCCGTGCACGCAGACGTCCACGTAGGGATGGCGGGCGAAAAAGTCGCTCGGATCATTGGGCACGTGCGGGCCGCCAAACACCACCAGGGTCCGCGGGAAGCGCGCCTTCACCGCCGCGGCAAGGCGCGCCGAGTTCTCGAAGTTCCACACGTACACCGAGAACCCCAGCACGTCAGGCGCTTGAATGCGGTCCAGCATCTTCTCCACCGACTGCATGCGCCAGACGGGCGCGTCCCAGGTCCAGGCGTCGCGTACCTCCTCGTCGAGGTCGCAGTACGTCTTCAGCACGCCGTGGACATAGGGGACGTAGACCGTGGGGGCCGGCATCTCAAGCCGCTGGAGGGCAACGATCGCAACGCGCTTCATGGCTTTCTCCTCATCACTCGCTCCGAGCCCGCCAGGGCGATAAATCGCTGGAAACAGGCCGCGTCAGCGGGCCGTTCAGGGCGGGGTGGCGTCGGCTGTGCCGACTCGTATCTTGAGCAGTGAGAGCCCCGCCGCGCCGTGGTTTGCACCCCGCCCATGTAAACAGTTTGTTAAATTGACAGGACAAGCCGCGCCCACTGAGCGAATTTCACGCGTCGATGCGCGGTTTCACGCTGCCAGAGATCATCATGTCGTTCCTGTTCGTCTCGATGATCTTCGTGATGCTGGTGAACCTGTACCCGATGTCCTACATCACCACCCGGCGCGGCGAGTACCAGATGGTGGCCGACACCCTGGCCCAGAACGTGCTGGAGAAGTCTCGCGGCGGGCCCTACGAGGCGCTCGTCCCGGGCCCGGAGCAAACCCTGGAGCCCATCAAGCGCGGCGAGGTCGTCTTCACGCCAACCCGCCAGGTGGCCGCCGTGACGGGCCTCGACACCGACTACTGCAAGGAGATCGTCGTCAAGGTGACCTGGGAGGAAAAGATTTCCGGGCGCCGCGAGGTGGTCCATCGCATCGTACGATCGCGTGTTGGACCCTAAAACCCGGCGCGGCATGATCACCATGCAGGAGCTGATCATCGCCATGCCGCTGGCCATGATGCTGCTTGCCCTGCTGGTCCACACGCTGGTCAGCTCATCGCGCCGCACCGCGCAGCTCACCGCCCAGGCGCAGATGCAGGAGACGGCCACCTTCATCTTACAGCGCATCGAGAACGAGCTCGCCACCACTCCGGCGGCAGGCGTCGGAATTCTTCATCCGGAGAGCCCGAGCGATCCCACCGCCATCTCCCTCAACCGCCTGGCCACCGTGGATGCCAGCGGGCTGCGCACCTACGAGGACGGACTCGTGCTCTACGTCTTCGACCCCACCCGCAAGACGCTGGTGATGCGAGAATTCGATGACGCACCCGCTGGCCTCGAGATGTCCCCGATCGAGGGCTTCCGCCCGGGCTGTGGAGATCTCAAGCGGCTGGCGACCCAGACATCCCCGAGTTCACGGCTGCTGGCCAGCGGGGTGGCCGAATTCAAGGTCACCTCGGACGCCCCGACCGGACACGTGGGAAGCCCGCTCACGCTGCGCCTGGTCCTGGAGCGCAACGCCATCCCCGGCCAGAAAGAAGTCGAAACGATGGAGCGCACCTTTACCTTGAGAAATTAAGAGCGCGGCCGCCACATCAAGATGCGCGGAACCTGGGCCGGACGCAGCAGTTTATTCGGATCCATATTCAAGATCAGCTCGTGTTTCTTCGGCCCCTTCTCCAGCGCGTCAAAGTATTCCTTGACTTTGGTGTGCGAGCCCTTTCTCCCCTCGCGTGACAAGATGGACCCTCCGTTGGACCCCTTCATTCCCGGCGTCGTCTCGCGATCCCACTTCATGATCAGGTCGTACGCCTGCTGCCGGGTAAGGTTATCGGCCACGCCCAGCGGCGTGATGAACGGAGCGCCATATTCGTCGGTATATTTCTTCGCGATCAGCCGATAGCGCAAATCCCGGCCAGTGCGATCCCCGGGGCGCGGATAGGCGAACGCGGAAAACACCACTAAGTCGTCGTCTGTCCCCGGGTGGCACACCAGCCCGCCACGCACGCCCAGGGCGACCGGAGCGCCGATCATGTTGACCTCGTCGAGGGTCACGCCGCCTTTCCCCTCGGCCGAATTCGTAATCAGCGTGCCGACCACCGTCAAATTGGACGCGAAAACGTTTCCTTCCGAATAAACGATGCCTTGCAGCACCGAGTCGGCCTTGCTGGCGCCGCGCAAGAATACGTCGCCTTTGCAAAGAATCGCCACCACGCCGTCCGCGGTCAGCGTCGTGCCGCCTTCCACGCGGGTGGTGCCGCCGACGACCACGTTGCCTTTGCCCTTGATCGAGCCGCGCACCGTCAGATCGCCGGCCACCGAAAGCGTGCCGCCTTCCATGATCAGGTCGCCGTTGATCTCCAGCCCGCCGTCGCAGCGCACCAGCCACTCGACGGTCATGTCCCCGGTGGTGGCGTCGGACACCGCGGTGCCAAGGCGCCGTTGCGTCCCGGTCGTGGTTTTCTCCTGGTACTCCTCGACGGAGAGGTCCGGCATGGGCGCCGCGTCGGTGTGGGCCCGCACCGCCCCCCGCACCTTTCCGCCCGGATCGATGTGGATGGCCCCCACCGAGGTGAGGTCGCCGTTGATGTCCGAGCGGCCGCCCAGCGATACCGACTCGCTGGTGGAGTTGTTGCTGGCCACCGTCACCATGTTCTGCTTCGCGCGCGGCATGGTGTCGATGGAGCCGGTCCAGTCGCCCGCGTTGGAAACTCCGGTGGCCACGAACGCGCCGCGGATCACCAGGGGGCCGCTGGCTACCACCACGTAGGGATAGGGCGGCACGAACATCAGGACCTCGGCGTCGTACACCTCGCCGCGGAAGCGCGCCCGCGCCAGCACCTGGGCAGTGCGCGGCGGGATCTGGATCTCGGTGCCGGGCACCGCGTCGTCGGACTGGTTGTTGAACGACGAGCGCATCTTGAATTCCAGTGCCCGGGTCGGCGAGAAGGTGACGGCCGCGAACGAGTTTGGATCCTCCGGATCGGTGAGACTCACCGTGTCCGTGAAGAGCCGATCCACGCCGTAAGCGGGGGATTCGGTGAGGCGCGCCACGGCGAGCGCGGCGGCGGATTCGGCAAGGTTGCGGGCCACCTGCCGGTTGTGCCTCCCCTGCCCGAAGGTCCAGTGCTGGAAGGCCATCACGGTCATGCTGAAGGCCACCATCATCACGAGGGCGATGATGAACAGCGTGGTGATGACCGATCCCCGGCGACTTGAACGCATTCCCACCGATCCTAGCATAATCACGGGATGGCGCCCAATCCGGGGCGCGCCACCACCAAAATATGGGTGGCGCGCCCCGGAGCGCGAAGAGAGGAGTGATGGGATTGAGAGGGATTTGGAACACCACGATGCTGGTGTCCCGTGCCTGAGGGGATGATGTCGGATACGTTGATTAAGAGCAGCCGGCGCGAGCCGTTTGCAGTCGAGAATGTAAACGTCTTGTTAACTGTTTATGAACATTCCTCGAGCACGGCGCGCACCTCGTTCAGGCTGCCGTAGCGCGCGTCCGGATCCAGCGCCATCATGCGCATGATCACGTCGATCACGGTGGGCGGGACGTCGGGCCGCAACCCCTTGAGGTCGGGGGGCGGCGTGCGCACGACCCCGAGGAGCACTTCTCGGAGCGCGCTGTCCGGGTAGGGGCGATGGCCGGCCAGCATCTCCCAGGCCATGATGCCCAGCGCGTACTGATCCGAGCGGGGATCGTCGTCGAGCGCGGCCACGAAGCGCTCCGGCGAGAGGTACGCGAGGGTGCCGATAGTGCGTCCGGTGGTGGTCACGGTGGGAAAATTCGAGCCGCGCGCGATCCCGAAGTCGGCGATTTTCGGCAAGCCCCTCGCCGTGAACAGCACGTTCTCTGGCTTGAAGTCGCGGTGCACGACGCCCAGGCCGTGGGCATAGCACGCGCCGTCGAGCAGGGCGCGCATGATCTCGACGAAGCGCGGGTAAGGAAGCGGGCCGTCAAACGAGCGCCGCAGCGTGCCCCCTTCCAGGAATTCCATGGCCAGGTAGACCGTGTCGTCGATGTTTCCCCAGTCGAGAATGCGCACGATGTTCGGGTGCGACAACCGCGACGAGATGGCGATCTCGCGATCGAAGCGGCGGCGCTCCGACTCGTCTTCTGCGGCATCGTCGTCGAGGATCTTCACCGCAACCATTTCGCCCAGATCGGGATCGACCGCGCGATACACGGTTGCGGACCCGCCCCGTCCCTGCTTGCCCTCGATGCGCCAGTGGCCCACCATGCGCGGCTCCGGAATTGCGGGCGTGGGCGCTGGCGCCGGCACCGGCCGCATGCGACGAATCACCAACAGCGCGCCAATCAGCGTCACCACGCCGACCCACCACCAGCGCCCGACCGCGTCGCGCGCCGCCACCAGCGAAGTGGCCGGGTGCAGCACGAGCGGCGCGTCCGTGGGCCACGCCTTCGATTCCAGCAGCATGGCGGGGCGCACGATCTCGGCGCGCGTCTTGTACCCGTCGCGGAGGTAGGTGATGGTGCGGTCGACGTACTGCTGCTTCTCGCCGACGAAGAGGGGCATGAGGAGCACCGCGGGCTCGCCCGAGCGCGCGATCAAGAAGTCCCCCAGGCGCACGTCGGCACCGGGCGGATCCGTCTGGAAGGTGAGCCGATGGGCGAGCGGCGCCATCGGCGCATATCCCCGCTCGGGCCAGACGTGGCGGCCCTCGGCAAAGATGCGGACGGGCACCTCGATGGTGGTGGGGACAAATCCCGCGTGCTCAAAGCGCACCCGAAACGTCTCCGGCATTGGACCCCGCAGCAGAACGGCGAGCCGCCGCCCAATCTCCTCGGCCTGCTTGGAGGCGCGCGGCTCCAGCCCGGGGACGGTGGGCCACGCGGGACTTGTGGGGCCGCCCGACACGCCGATGTGGAGCGACCAGTCCGACCCGGGATAGGACGCCGGCTTCTCCCAGTAGACGTCCGCGCCCGCGGCGACGAACCACGCGGCCTGCACCGGCTGGGTGGAAGAGCCGGTGAGAAAGAGCGGCTCCCCGAAGACCGGCGAGGCACACAGGACAATCAAGACCAGGACGTAGCGGATCAACACGCATGCGTTGGGCGGTGCTAAACGGCTCTCCTTCTGGTAAGATTGGCGCATGCGCTATCGAGGGGCGACACTACCCACCGTCATGATGACCGTCGCCGTGGCGGTGCTGGCCGCTTCCGTCGTATGCGCGGCCGCGAGCTTCGCGCTGATGTTTTGCACCCAGGTTTCCAACCACCACGCGGCACGCAATCTCGCGGACTCGGTGGTGGCCCGCGGCGTGGAACGCCTGATGGCGTCTCCCGACTTCCGGGGCAGCATCACCATCGGCGAGGTTGCCCGTCTTTCGTTCGAAACGATCCCGCGCTCGGTGAACAATCTCGACGGCTTCGACGCGGTTGCCGGCTTTGACGGTCACCCGGTGCCCGCGGAGTCCGCGCAGCTGGTCGGGCTCGGCTTTTCCGGCGGCGAGCAGGTGCGCGTGGAGGCCATTCTCAGCATCGCCGCCTTTCCCTACGCGCTCGCTTCGGACGGTCGCCTGGACGCCACTGACCTGCTGGTGAGCGGCGTGCCTTCCTTTCAAGAGGTGGCACGCGGCCCAGACGGCAGCGTGTCCATCAAGAGCGACGACGAGCTGCCCGGCCACGTGGCCAGCAACTGCGCCGAGGCCAGCGCGCTCACGCTGGGCCGCAACAGCCGCGTGAAGGGCAACGCCGGCGCGGCCGGTCGTGTCGTGCTGAGCGGCGGCGTGGTGGAAGGGGATGTCCGCAACGGCGCCGCCCGGGTCACGCTGCCCTGGCTGGAGCCATCCGCGTTTGACGTGCCGCGGGCCTACGCGGTAACCCTGCAGCCGAGCGTGGCAAGTCCGCGGGTGGCCGGATTCGCGCGCAGCGAGGGCGGGCTTCGGGTCAGCGGAGACATCACGCTGGACGGCGGCGTTCTATTCGTGAAGGGCGACCTCTACGTGGAGGGCGGAATACGCGGGCGCGGCGCCGTGATCGTGCAGGGGAGGACGTACCTGGGGGGCGCCTCCAGTCTCACCTCCGACGACGTGGCGGCCATCATCAGCGGCGGCGACCTGACCATTGAAGCCGCCGCCGGCAACCGTGCCCGCCACCTCTTCCAGGGACTGGTGTACGGCCGCGGTCGCGTGACCGCGCGCAACGTCACCGTGCTGGGCGCGATGGTGGCCGCCGGAGGCGACGACCTGACCGTCGAAAACACCACGGTGGTGTCGGTCCCGCTCGGCAAGTTGATGATCGCCGGCGAGTCGATCTGGCAGGTGGACGACGAAGATCCTGGGCCCGACGAGGGCGACGGCAGCGGGATCGACTTCAATGCCGTCGCCTTCTTCGATCGCGCGGCGAAAGTCTGGCGCTACGACGTGCGCGCCACCCTCATCAAGAAATTCGTGCCACAACAGACCCTGGTTCAGAAAGGGCTGACGCGCGAAGCCGCGGTCCGCTTCCTGAACGACGTTTTCCTCGAGGCGCCGACCGACGAATCAGCTCCTGCTTTCGACGCCTACCTGCAAGACCTCAGCCGAGGCGCCAAGCCGCGCAGCGTGGTGATGGATGTCGACCTGAATCGGTTCTTGCAGCCCGCGGACCGCATCCGAATCTTGCTATGGCGGCCGCTGTAGGTGCACGTCCTCCATCCCCGCTATCGCCCCCGAATTGGCGCCAGCGCAAGCTTCCCGTCCGTGCCGACGATCTGGTAGGCCTGCACCGAGTTCACGCCGGCGCGGAACGACTGCTCGGGAATGACGGCCTCAAAGCGGAGCGAGTCCCCGTCGATGAAGGTATACGTGGTGGTGCGCACCACGCCGTTGACGGCCACGGCGATCTGGATGCGGCCCTGGCGGCCGTGGATGCGTCCGCGGATCCAGGCGGGGATGAAGCCGCCGCCGGGCTGCGCGTCCAGGTAGCGGTCCGGCTCGGCCTGTTCCCACTCCAGTCCGCTGTTGCCGACCCGCGGTATGGAATTCACCGAGACGCCGAAAAACTGCCGCTGCGGGCCGTAATTGTGGAGCCCGTCGTCCGCGCCGAACAGGGCGACTTTCCGCTCCAGCACCGTCTGCTGCTCCGGGAGACCCGCTGCAAAGGTCATCCGCGTCTCGTTCTGCGAATAGCAGGTCTTCACCGCCGGACGCTCATTGTTCTTGAGGAACGACTTTCCGTCCATCGGCCAGGAAAGCCGGATGCCAAGCGCGTCCGCAAGGGACGGAACCACGTCAATGCTCTGCACGTTCCGCGAATCCAACGCGGCGACTTTCTGGTGCGGCATTTTCACCAACAATGGGATCGGCAGAATCTCCGCGTGGTTTTCGCGGACCAGCCGGCGGCGTGGCGTGCCCGGCGTGAACGAGCAGCCGTGGTCGGAGGTGACCACCAGAATGCACTCGTCGTAGATACCGATGGCCTTGAGCCGCACGATCAGCTCGCCCAGCAGGCGGTCGGCGAAGCCTACATGCAAGAGATGCCGCTGCCAGGCGTCGGCCACCGCAAAGGGGTCGCTGCTCCAGGTCTCGTTGACGCCGCGCGCGTACACTTCGGGCGCGTCGTCCGTCGCGTACGCGCGACCGGAAGGCATGAAGCGCCACGGCAAGTGGGGGATCACCGCATGCGAGAAAATCAGCGGGGGACGCGTGCCGCGGTGCAAGGTCTTGAGAAATGCGCGATAGTCGTCGGCGCAAGCCATGTAATGCTTGATCCGGTTGTGCGCCGGGCTGTCGCCGCAAAACGCGCCGTAATTCTTCCAGGTGGCGGTGATGTCCGGCAGCCCCAGCCCAACGTCGCGAGGCACCACCAGGTGCAGGTAGACGACGGCGACGTCGCTCAACAACGCTTTCAGGCTGGGATCGAGGCTGGTGAGCGGCTCCTCCCCCAACAGGTTCTTCGGGCACAGGCCGGTGATCGACTCGTAGGCCTGCACGTCGTAGCGTCCGCCCAGCAGCGAGAAGAGCGTGCGTGGATAGTCTCCCGCGATGGGAAGCTTGTCTTTGTGGGGATAGCAGCCGCTCAGCAAGGCTGGAACGGCGTTTACGGTCTTGTCCGCCACCGTGCTCGCCTCGCGGTACCAGGTCGACTGCTTCGCGAGGGCGGCAAAATTCGGGTAACGGCGCGCGTCGATCCGCCCGCGCGCGTCAAGCAGCGAAACCAGCGGCAATTCGTCAAAAATCGCCACCACCACCGGGGTGCGGGAGCGCACCTCCGGATACAGGTCTCGGGTAGGGCCGCCGACGATGAAGGACGATACCGGAGAGCCCATCAGGAACCAGGCCGGAACCAGCAGCACGGCGGGGCTGAGGGCGCTCAAGAAAATGCGCACCGACGGGTAGCTGCCGCAGCCCTGCGCGAGCGCGCCGCCGGCGGCCGCGCACATCGCGATCGATAGGAGGCCGGGCAGGGCACTTTCATGGAATGCCTGCAGGCAGATCAGGGTGAGCAGCACGCCGACGATGGGCACGTGCGCGCGCGTTCCGAGCAGCCTTTCGATCATCATCAGCACGGCCGGCGGCGCCAGCGTCAGGATGA
>Ga0194121_10005456_pt1 | contig 17533 bp, 10 predicted proteins | sample TA2MahCa50mmetaG_FD_148609 | JGI IMG/M metagenome (GOLD analysis project Ga0194121, IMG submission 148609) | Freshwater microbial communities from Lake Tanganyika, Tanzania - TA2015020 Mahale Deep Cast 50m | ecosystem: Environmental > Aquatic > Freshwater > Lake | place: Tanzania: Lake...
CAGCTTCTGGTCCTGAAGCATCACCGAACCGGACTGCTGACCCCAGCGACGATAGGGGGTCTCGGATCCTTTCCGGCTGTAAGGAACACCGGCGAGTTGCTCGACCTCGGCCCTGAGGGCCTCCGCTACCGCGGCCAAGCCCAAGGGAATCAGCGCTTGAATCAGGGCCAGACGACCACTCAGACTGTCCACCTCAGGACCGCCAACGACCTCCGCAGACTGCTTGACCGACGGCGAACGAGAAGATACCTTGTCCATGCCAGGCTCCTTGTGGTGATGGGAACGTCAATACTTGGCCGTATTTCCGTACCCAATCTACAGTGAGGAGCCTGTGCTAGTTCAACTAACTTCGGGATAATTTGTCTTGACATTTGTTCCGATAAAAACTACATTACTGATTCCTTGGTGCAAAACACCAGATTGGTTGCTATTTGTAGTAAAAACAATGCCAAGCTGTTTAACAATCTTGGGCAAGAGGCCTTTGAGAGAGGGTCAGGGGGCTCTCTCTCAAGTTTTAACCCCTAACCTCTAAAACGAGGAAGAAAGATGAGAAAATCTGCGCTTATGACGGCCGCGATCATGCTGGCCGCCAGCAGTGTGTGGGCAGCAGCCCCGATCCGTTTCTTTGAGCTGCCCAAGTTCACCCAGCCGCCTACACTGGACGGCGATCGCAACACCGTGGCGGGCGAGTGGGCCGGCAGCCTGGAGTTCGCCTGCTCCCCAAGCCAGATCCTGAAGGACGGCGCTGAGTTCGGCTGGCGCGATCTGCAGGCCCAGTCCAGCGAGGTGAGCGTCAACCAGCTCGTGCAGAGCGCCACCGAGGACGCCGCCGTCGCCAGAACCGATGCCGATGTCAAGTCGACGATCTGGCAGGCCTGGGACGACGAGGCCTTCTACTATATCACCGAGGTGGCTGACAACGCCCGTGACGTGGTTGGTGGCGAGCGCCTTGAGAGCTGGTGGGAGCGCGACAGCATGTCCCTCTACGTCGACCTCAACAACGAGGACACCGGCGGCGACACCGAGGGTTCCTACACCGGCCTCAATATCGTCAACTTCGTTGCGGCTCCCCAGGGCTCCAGCCCGGTCACAGTGACCCTGGAGACCACGGTGCAGAACACCCGCCAGGCCACCCAGGATCCGGATGCCGTCGAAGGCTTCACCTACGGCTTCCGCAATGCGGGTGACGAGTTTGGCGGCGATGCCGACTACGTCATCGAGGGCAAGATGGAGTGGACCGCCTTCCAGCGCGTGAACCTCAACAGCAAGCCCACCGTTGGCACCCAGATGGGCTTCTCCTGGCTGCTGCTGGATCCGGACGGCGATGAGGCGTACGGTGGCCAGATCCAGTGCGTGGCTTGGGCGGGTGGTCCTTCGTCCGAGTTCGCCAACTGGGTCTTCTCCGATACCAAAGCCGGTCCGGGTGCTGGCACCCCGGTCGAGCAGGATTCCTGGGGCCGTGTCAAGGCAACCTTTGCCCAGTAATCTAGCTTTGTCATAGTCTGAAAGGCGGGGGTGGAAAGCACCCCCGCCTTTTTTTTTCTAGACAATGTTAAATGCCGCGGTTTCGCTTGACTAATAATATTGGTCAACATTATTTTCCTTGAGCCAATCTCCGCATGCCTGCGTCTCAAAGCCCCAACCACTCCAGAGATCGATAGGATGTCCAGATTTTCCGATACCTTGAGAAGGTCAGTGCTCGCTCTGGGATTGCTGTGCGCGGCGGTCTGTACGCCGGCCCAGGCGCAGCGGCATCCCGAGTCTGCAGGGGCCTTGCCCTACTATCGCGATGAACTCGGAGTGTCGCGCGAACCCGAGTGGAAACGGCGCCCAGCCTTCATTCGCGGCCCCCGCGACCGCTACGAATGCGGGCGCAATTACATGTTCCTAGGGGCCGATGACGGGGTTGCCTACACCAACTACGCCGATCAGAAGTACCTGCTCCCCTATCGCGAACTTGTCCCCTGGGCCCTGCTGTCGGGTCGGCCCCTAGAGGACCGCTATGTGCGCTGGGATCGCCTTGGCAACTACATGGGCTCCAACTACTTGAGAGCCTTCTCGCTGGAGGAGGGGCGCAGCAGCACCGGCGACGGCATCAGCATCGTCGATCACCGCGGCCTGCAATTGCGCATTGGCCACTACGCCTACAAGAACCTGCACTGGACTGCGACAGTGGGCGCCGGTAATGGCCTTATCCGCACCCGCCTTACCCCCCTGACCTTGATCGCTTCCCGCATGGAGGCGGCGCGCCTCGATGTGGATTACAAAAATGCCCGCGACCGTGGAACCCTCATTTACAGCCGGGGCGGCAAGGCCGGCAGCAACCTGAACTTCTCCAACTGGGGCGACGGTGGCGGCGACTCCATACAGCGCTCCCCGGTTTTCCTTTACGCCGGGCACTGGCAGCACAACCTGGGGGATTTCGCCACCTTTGGCACCACCTTCGTCAACCAGCTCATGAACTACACCAGCTCGTTGCGCAGCGATACCTTCCGCGGGGATCTGCCCTACGAGATGCAGGGGGCCAAGACCATCACCGTGGTGATCGGCGACGACTCGCCCAGGGAGATCCAGCACAACGGCAGGGTGTACAGCGTAGATGTGGTGGTGGAGGGCACCCAGGATGGTGCCGAGGTCCGGCATACCAGCATGGCGGGCCAGGAGGGGTTTGATGTCCGGCTACAGCCCGTAGTCGTCGGCGGTGTCGCCCTGGCCGACGGGGGGCGCGAGGCAAGGGAGAAGGAGACCATCACCTATACCTTCACCATTCCCACGGATGTCACGGTCAGGTCGGCCCGCTTCCTGGCGGACGTGGCCGACGACTACCGCATCGGCGTGCGGCAGACCCACGATTTCCTGGGGGCAAACAGTGCGGGCCAGCTCACCCCCACCCAGATGACCTGGCCGGCTCCCTTCAACGAGGGGGAATCGATCACCCGCCGCCCCTTCAAGTGGTACATCGAGTCGGATGAGGTTCCCTATTTCACGGTGGCGCGCTCCGACGGCACCGGGCCTCAGGGGGCCAACCGCAAGATGGTCAGCTTCGACTACGGCATGCCCACGGGGCAGACCCTGGCTTCGGTGAACTGGCAGGCAAATTTGGTGGGGCTGGAGTTGAGTGGGGAATTAGCCCACAACCTCCAGAACTATATGTACCCGCTGGGGGCGGACGACGGCCAGCGCAGCACCAACAAGGCGCTAGCCTACTGGGTAAAGGGGGACAAAGATCTCTTTGCGGGAATGAAGTTGGGCGCCGAGATCTACCAGATGGACCCGGACTACAGCGGCGGGTACGACAGCTTCCGCGGCGGCATGCCCTTCCACATTGACCGGCAGGATGCCCCAGGCCAGAAACCCAAGGCCATAACCCAGGAGTACGGCCTGGTCGAAGACAACGACGATGCCGATAGCTGGCCGGACGACCACAGCGCCGAGGTGGCGACCAATACCGTGGATCTGTACCCAGGCGAGCCCACCGCCTATACCTATCCCGGCCTGGACGACAACGTCGATTCCATCGTCGATTCGGATCGCAACGAAAACTTCATCCCGGATTGGGATGAGGCGTTTTCCACCTACGAGACCGATCCCCCCAACTTCGTCTACGGCAACGACTTCAACAACAACGAGATCCCGGATTTCCGCGAGAACGACGACCTGCCCGATTATCCCTACAAGCGCGACAGCAAAGGCCGGCACTTCCTGCTCTCCTATACCCGCTTGGGCAAGTTGGGCAAGGGGCTGACCATCGGGCATTACCAGAATGACGAGGTGGCCGGCAGCGGCAAAGCCAAGGCGCTCTACCTGCGTTACCACCACGAATATCTCAAGTCCGGTGTCGGGGAGTTCCAGATCGACTACGACATCAAGAAGGTGAAGGACAGCATCGCCGATCACAGCTATGTCTTCATCGTCCCCCCGGACGACCTCAATATCATTCCCTGGCTGAACAAGGTGGATGGCCCTCCCGAACAGGTAGGGCTCTACCGGCCGGCTACCCCTGATATCCTGACCATGCGCAATAGCCTGGTCCAAACCTTTTACATCAATACCAAGTATACCTGGAAGCAGAATACCAGGCTGAGCAATGGGGTGGTGTGGTTCCGCAACAGCCAGTCGGAGGTCGAACTCGACGACGGCACCGGGTTGCTGCAGCCCGAGGACATTCGGTCGCGCCTGACCATGATCAACAAGGTCGATTACACCTGGAACCGGGGCAGTTGGACGCTGCAGCCCAAGCTCAAACACCGCCTCATCCGCGAGGTGATCGACAGCGAGGACCAGCCGCGCAAGTCCTACTCCGAATTCATCCCGCTGGTGGTGGCCAACTATCGCCTCACCAACAATACCTCCTTCCAGTTCGGTGCCCAGGGGTTTGTGCCATTTGTTCCCTACCGCTGGGACCGGGTGCCCATCGCCACTTCGCTGTCCCAGAACAACGTGTACCGGTCGGTGTCCGAGGGCTATTTCGTCGGTCCGAATGCGCCCAACACCTTCGGCACCTTCAAGCAAAGCGATTACCTGGCCATGCTGCGGATCCGCGCCGAGTACTTCGGCATCCGCGACAACTCCTTCTATCTCGGCTATCAGCGCACCCATCGCGAGTACGATAGCTTTGAGGAGCGCAACTTCACGCAGAACGTCATTTTCGTCGAACTCATCTCGCCTTTCTGAGAAGCGTATGAACAGGACGGTATATATCGGGCTTTTGTCCGCGATGCTTCTGGCAACCGGCTGTGCGTGGCGCTCCTCCACGTTCTGGACCCGCCCGGAGGTCGAGTACTATGTAGCCGCCAAGCCAATCCTGCCCGAGGGCGAGACCTATTACGTGGACCCCATAGACAGTTCGGTGGTGTGGAGCAAGGAGGGGGTTCAGGTCAAGGTCAAGTTCTACAACGATCAGATGTTGAACGCCCAGTACACCCCCAAGGTCAGTCCCTATACCCTGTATCCCTGGAAAGATCCGCGTCTGGGGTACACCCCCCCCTTGTGGACGGTGTTTGAGGTGACGGTGATCAACCGCACCCGGGAGCGGGTTGAAATGGACCCGACCCAGGTGAAGTTGTGGCTGGACAATGGCAATTATTTCTACTGCCGGCAGGGAGCGGGTTGGTGGTGGGATCCCCAGCACTACGCCGACTACTCCTATATCAAGTGGTCCAACCTGAACGGCGATGTGCAGTATTATGCCAGCTTTGACCGCAACGATATCTGGAATCGCAGCGAGTACGCGCGCGAGAAGCCAGTGGTCAAGGGGAACAAATACGCGGGCAAGCTTACCTTCCCGCGCCTGCCCACCGATGCCAAAGTGGTCACCCTTGAGGTCAAGAATTTCATCCTGGGCTTTGATCGCTTTGCCGTGGGTTTTGGGAATCCGACGGAATTCACGGATCTCAAATTCCAGTTTGAGATCACCCAGGGCACCAGAGAAGTCGCCAGCAAACCAGAGAAGTAGCGATATGGGGTACATGCGCCGGATAATCATTGTTGCTGCGGCCTTGGGGCTTGGGGCTTGCACTCTCAAATACGACGTGTTGCGGGGAACCTCGGTCCCCAATCCGCCCACGGCCCCAATCAAGATCTACCTCAAGGAATTCCGCGTGGTCAGCAAGGCCAGCGTCGTTGACCCGGCGGCAGCCGTCGGGGGCGCTGCCGAAGGGGGCGGCCGGCCGACTGGTGGCCTAGCCGAGAAGTCAGGCAACAAACTGATCGAGATTTCGCGCCCCTCGCGCATTGAGGATCTGTCGGGAGCCATCATCCGTGAACTCCGCAAAGACCAGGTCCGGGTGTTTTCACAGCTCGAGATGGTGAAAGATCTGCAGACGGTGCGCCTGGTGGACAACCCTTTTGCACTGGTTTCCTCGGATGCCGAAGCCCAATTGGAGATCAGCGGTACTGCCCAGATCAACAGCCAGCGCATCGGCAAGGTGTTCTCGCAGGATAGCAAGAATATCGAGGTGACGGTGATGGTGAAGGACCTCCAGAGTGGCAGCACCAGCCGCAAGACGCCGCTCGGGGTAGGGGTCAAGATGGTCTTCAACTCCAAGGAACTGGAAGAGGCCATGGCGATTGCCGTGGTGACGAGTCTGTCGCAGAAGATCCTCTTCTGAGGTGATAAAACATGGGGCATGGCTGGTGCTCCTGGGATGTTGGGCGCTTCCCTGTGGGGCAGAACTGAAGACTAGCACCTTGGTAGATGCCAATGGTTTTGCGCAGGCGGTGCCGGAGGGAGTCGAATTGCGGGCCGGCGGCCTTCTGACCCTCGCCCCTCTCCCCGAGGGAATCAACCTGGCCTTGGGGCGGACGGCGTTGGATGAGTACGGGAAGAAGGTACCGCTGACCGACGGCAACGTGTTGGCTGGGGGCAGTGAGTGGATCTCGGGCACTCCCAACGTTTTCGGCAGGACCTTCACCGTCGATCTGGGCATGGACCGGGCCATCAACCGGGTACGGCTTCTGCCCGGTGGCACTGCCCAGGTTCAGCCCGAATACTTCGTTCGCGGTTATCGCCTTGAGGTTTCCTCCGAACGCCAGCCCGAAATCTGGCTGCGACTGGCGGAACAGCGTGCGAATTTCCAAATGACCGTGGATACGAGCCAGGACACGACCTGGAGCACCTTCGATGCGGCGGGCAACCCGGTGCCCAGGGTTGGGCGGTACGTGAGGTTGACCATTATCCGCGAGGACCGCAGCAATTGGGTGTCCCTGGGGGATATCGAGGTTTATGGGACCGGATATTCCAGCGAGGGGCGCCTGAGCGGGGTCTTGGAGTTCGCCGGTCCGGTGAACATCGGCCGCCTGCTCTGGCAGGGCGAGGCGTTGGAGGGCACCCAGGTGCGGCTGTGGACGCGCGGTCGCGAGGGGCAGCAGGATGGCGCGTGGCAGGAAGCTTCAGCGGCTCTCTTTGCCGGGGCGGAACCCCAGGGAGGGTTGGACTACCAGGTGGAACTGACGACCGCTGATCCCTTGATCACTCCTGGACTCAGCCAGTTGTCGGTCGAGTGGGACCCGGTTCTGGTGGCCCGGAGGTCCTGGGGTTCGGTGCAGCCGGACACCGCCCGCAAAGGGGAATATACCACCCTGACCTACCGGGTTGATCTCGAATTGGAATCAGGGGATTACGGGGTCGATTACCTGCAGTTGGGGGCAACCATCGGGGTTGAGGCGGTCCTCTTCAACGGTGTCCCTGTGGAGCACCAGTGGCGCGCCGACGAAAGCGAAGGGCGCACCCGGATCGAGTTGGGGCAGGCCTTGCGGGAATCAGGGGTGCTGGAAGTCACCGGCAGGGCTCTTGTTCTGCAAGATCGGACCGTGATTCTGTCTTCGGTGGGCAGCCGGGTTCAGGAAAGCGCCGCTGGTTACGTCAACTGGCAGAATGCCGCCGAGGCCCCTGGCGCTACCTGGACGGTGCGGGGTCTGGGAGCGCCGCCCAGGCTGATCAGCGCCGTCGAGATTTCGCCTCGGCCCTTTTCCCCCTTCAGGGACGGGCAGGTGGAGTTCGGGTTTGTGGTGGGGAACCTCCAGCAGGAAACCGAGATCTCGGTAGAGGTCTTTTCGCTCTCGGGCGCCAAGGTCCGGCGCCTGAGCCAGGTGGGCGGGGCGCGGGCCTATAGTCTGGCCTGGGATGGCCGCGATCAGGATGGCAGGATCGCGGCTCCTGGGTTGTACCTGTACGAGATCCGGGTAGATGCGGAGGACGATGCCGCCAGCCGTACCGGCACCTTGGTCGTGGCGTATTAGGCTCCTATTCGGCTGGCTGCTGGTCTGGGCTTCGGCTGCACACGCCGCCTTCGAGGTGACCGGCGGCGGGGCGCGAAGTACGGGTTTGGGCGGGGCCTTCGGGGCGGGGGCGGATGCCCTCGACGCAGTCTGGACCAATCCGGCGGCCAACGCCAGGGGGGGGAGGTGGCAGGGGGGCACCACCCATGTGCTCTTGTATCCGGGGGTGGCCGGCAGCCCTTCCCTCAACGCCCTGTCCCTGGTGGCGCCAGTTGGGGGGGGCGGTTTGATCGCGGGTTTTTCGGCGTTGGGGGCCGACGATTGGGACGAGCAGGTGGGGCTGGTTGGTTATGGCAGGGCGCTGCATCCGCGGGTGGCAGTGGGAGGGGATGTGCGCACGGGAGCCTGGCGGACTGAGGGGTGGTCCCATCGGGCCTGGAGCGCGGATTTAGGGGCGGTGTACGAGGTGGGTTGGGTGCATACGCGCCATTTTTTGCGCCTCGGTCTGGTGATGCGCGACCTGGTGCGCACGAGCCAGGCGGCGGGAGGACAGTCGGCGGCCAGAGCGCCCAGAGCGCTGGTCCTTGGCGCCAGCCTCAATGGCGAAGCGCAGCAGGTGCTGGTGGACTTGGAACACCGGGCGGGGCGCCTCCAATTGCGGGTCGGCTACGAGAGTCTGCTGCCCAACACGGCGGGTATGCGGCTCCGATTCGGCGGCAGCGCCTTTGCTTCGGACTGGCAGGGCGGGGAGTTGAGCGCAGGCGTGGGGCACCGGTGGCGGGAGTGGAGCTTTGATTTATCCTACACCTATCCGCTGGGGCCGGACGGGGCCTTCGGAGGGGTGCATCGCCTGAGCCTGGGATACCGCCGGGGGCCGTGAGAGCAACAGGTTGAAGGTCGCAGTGAAAACGCAGTATTGACGCGATATCTTTCTGGTGAGGACGTTGCCATGAAGTACACGAGAAGATTTCTGGAACTCCTGGTGCTGGCTGGATGCCTGGCCCTTTCGCTGTCGGTGGCTGAGGCTCAGACCACGCTGCGGAACCGCGAGTTCCTCAACCTGGGAAACCCCGAGCCGTACCTGAACTACGGGCGCAAGGAATACGATCCCTACCCCTCGGTGATCAACGCCCGCAACAAGTACGATCGCCTGGGCAACTACCTGTCGCGTGGGTTTGAAGTCTTCTCCTGGGAGTTTGCGCGTCCCGGGTATAGCAGCATCAACACCCGTACGGCCCAGTACCTGGGGTGGTTCAACAACCTGATTATCCTCTCCGACACCTATCGCGGGTGGAACTACAGCGTCACCATGGGCGAGGACATCCGCGCCAAACTCAGCGATCTGACCATGAAGGACCCGCGTTTCTTCGGGGTGCTGCTGGATGGCGCTTCCTCCGACAACAAGTTCACGCTCTTTCTCAGTCAGGGCGGGGATCTGCTCAATACCCCCAAGTTCTCCACCTTCCGCAGCACCAACGAGCGCTCGCCGGTGCTGATCTTCGGCGGCCACTGGGAGACCAAGCTGGGCAATGTACTGCAACTGGGGGCCACCTACTTCAACCAGCACATGGCCAACACCTTTGACTCGAAGGGCTCCTTCATTAAGGGCGATACCCCCTATAGCATGCTCCAGCCGGGTAGCATCACCGTCATCGTCGAGGATGATTCGCCAGATGAGCCCGGGACGCCGGCGGTGGTCTTCGACATGGACATCATCGTGACGGGAGAATCCCAGGGGCAGTCGGTGCGTCTGACCAGCATCGTCGGAGATGCCAACTACGACGCCACCCTGGAACCGGTGGTCCAGGGTGGAACCTCGGACAGCGGCGGCCGGCGAGTGGCCGGGGCTGGCCAGCGGGTGAGCTTTGAGTTCAAGATGCCCGAGGCCATCCTCCCGGCCATCGACGATTACGCCGGCAATCCCGACGTCGCGCTGGCGGGGATCACGATCAAATCGGTGCGTTTCGAGGCCCAGGTGGCGGGGGACTACCGCATCTCGGTCAAGCACCAGTATCCCTACTTCAGTCCGACGATCCACCAAAAGAACATCGACAAGGACCTCAAGCTGGGGGATAAGAGTTACGTGAACCCCTTCACGGGTCTGAAGGGCAACGACGCCAACCTGACCGTTGCCCAGGCCGTGGCTGCGGGCAACAACGTTTACCGGAACTGGCCGGTGCGCCCCGATCCCACCACCGGGCTGGTCAATCCCTACATGCAGTACAAGTGGGATCTGCAGAACCCGGAAGACGTGGCGTACACCGTGGCCCGTTCGAACGGCAAAGGCGGCGACCTGACCCGCAAACAGGTTTCCTTCGACTATGGCATCCCCACCGGCCAGGCCCTCTACGGTCTCGATGGCAAGCTGGTGCTCAAGGGGATGACCCTCAAGGGCGAATTCGTCACCAATCCCCAGTACTTTATCTTTCCGGTGGGCAGCAACGCCGGCGAACGCTTCGACAAGCGCACATGGGGATACTTCCTCACCGGGCAGAAGCAACTGGGCCCGGTGGAACTGGGGGCCGAGTGGTTCAAGCTCGATCCTGATTTCAGCGGCAATTACGACAGTGTGCGCGGCGGCGTGGCCTTCTTCACCGACGAGTGCACCAACTGTCCGCAGATGCAGGAATTCAACGTCATGGCCGACAACGACGACAACGACCAGTGGCCGGACGAATTCGCCAACGAAAGGCTGAGCGCCGACAAGACCGACTCAGGGATCTTCCCCGGCCTCGACGACAACCAGGACTTGGTGCCCGACAGCGATCAGAATATCAACGGCGTTCCCGACTGGACCGAGCCCATCCTCTTCTATGACGCCGATCCGCCGGAGTTCGTCTACGGGGTTGATTTCAACAACAACGGGGTGGTGGACTTCCGCGAGAACGACGCCCTGCCCGATTACCCGTACCGCCGCGACCGGCGCGGCCTGCACCTCTTTGCGGTGTGGGACAAACTGGGAGGGTTCGGCAAGTGGGCCTCGGTGGGCATCTACCGCACCAAAGAGCCGGCCGGAGGCAACACGGCCAACGCCCTGTACGCCCGCTACGAGCACGAGATCTTCTCGCCCTACATCGGCCACCTGCGCATCAACGATGACATCAAACTGGTGAAGGACGGGGTGCGCGACGATTCCTACATCTGGCGCGACGTAGGCTACAGCGAGATGGTCCCCAGCCCCTATCCCTGGCTGACGGGGCCGAACATCGAGGCCCGCGACCTCAACACCCAGCTGCTGCCGCCCACCCGCGATCCGCTGAGCATGCGCAACAGCATGGTCAACACCATGTTCCTCGAGTCGCGCATCACCCAGTTGACCGGGTTCAACATCGTCAATACCGTGCAGTGGATGAACAACTCCCAGAAGAAAGATACCTTCGACGACGGCACTGCCCAGGAAGCGGGCACCCAGCGACTCTTGACGATGGTGAACAAGATCGATTACACCCTGCAGGCGGGTAACTTGCAGGTCCGCCCCATGTTCAAGAACCTGATCCTGCGCGAGAAGTGGGATCGACTGAAAGATGATCAGGACTCGACCAGCACGGATGAACTGCAAACCGTCACCATGCGTGCGCCCATCCTGCGCACCAAGTACACCCTCACCCCCAAGACGGGCCTGGAACTGGGTTTCCAGGGCTTCCCCTTCTGGCGGCAATCGGTGGATCGCCAGGACCGGAGGGCCCAGGTGTACAATTGGCTGCCCAACACTCCGCTCGACGACCAATACCAGGAGTGGACCTTCATCATCATGATGAGCAACCGGTCCGACCACTATGGCTATAACGTGTCGTCGCAGTTCGGCTGGATCAAGACTGACCGCGAATACGACGACGAGTTGCGGCAGAGCGAGAATTTCAACAGCGGGCGCATCTTCTTTGATATCGTCGCCGGGTTCTGAGAGGCGGAGACGCGGCGTTTATAGGGAGATGGATCTATGCTACTGCTGAACCTGTTGATCGTCGGCGTAATGGCCGCCACCGTTGGCCTGAGCAACCGGTTTTTCTCCCCGGTGGAGTTGCAGGACCGCTTCACCGAGGGCCAAAAGCTGTACGCTCTGGGCGACTTTGAGAAGGCGATACGCCATTACGGGGCCATCCTCTCCACCCAGAGCAACTCCATGATCAACGTGGAGGAGGTGGAGGTATCGGTGGACGAGTTCATTCTGCCGGTGCGGGTGGCCGCCACCTATCAGTTGGCCAACAGCTACAACAAGCTGGGCTTGGAACTGCTCTTGCGCTCCACCTATCTACGCGGCGAGCAGAAGGAAGCCGAGGCCGACGCCCGCTACCAGGAGGCGGTGGAGAAGTTAAACGTCAGTCTCGAGTACTTCCGCAAGCTGGCCGGCGATCCCAAGATTGAAGAGCGCACCCGAGTGATGGCCCAGTACCAGATTCTGGAGACCAGCTATCAGCTCAAGGACTACCGGCAAACCATCGAGGAAGGCGGCCGGCTGCTCCAGACCTTTCCCAACAGCGTCTACGAGGCCTCGACCTACTACAACATCGCCTGGTCCTACTACGAGCTGAAGGAGTACGAGTCGGCGATCAAGAATTTTGAGCAGGTTCTGCTGCTGGCCCCGCGGGGATCCAACGCCGACCGTTCGCTCTTCCAGATCTCCGAGAGCTACGACCAGCTGCAACAGTACGAGAAGGCGATTCAGTACCTGGACCGCCTGATCGCCCGCTACGATTTTTCGGCGATGAGCGAGGAAGAACTCATCGAGATGAACACCCTCAAGCTCAAGGGTCTGGTCAAGGAGACGGCCCGCGAGCTGGTGGCCAAAGCCGAAATGAAAAAGGGCGACATCTATGCCAACAGCGGCCAGATCGACAAGGCGCTTGAGGCGTACGCGGTCATCCCCCAGGCCTATGCGGCCGAACCGGTGCTGGTGCAGAACTCCTATATCCGCGCCGCCGAATTGGTGCAGAAGACCCGCGGCACCCAGGCGGCCATCGCCGCGTACAAGAATGCCATCGAGAAGGTCGAGGACAAGCAGTTTCAGGCCCGCACCCAGTTGACGGTGGCGCTGCTGCTCTTCGATGAAAAGGAGTACCGCAAGGCCGCCGAGGAATACCAGATCTACCTGAGCGCCTACGGGAACGTGGCCGCCAGGGTCGGATTTGACCGCGACAAGGTGCTCTTCCGGCTCGGCCAGTGCTACCAGTCGCTGGGCCAGCAGGAGCAGGGGAGGGACCCCGCCTCCCCGGAGGCTGCGGCCGCGCTCGACCAGGCCCTGGATTCCTACAAGGGCCTGGTGACAGACTACCCCCGCAGCCAGCTGGTGCCGGACGGGCTGTTCAGCGCGGGCATCACTGCCCAGCTCAAGAAGGACAACGCCGCCGCCAGGGGTTTTTACCAGCGCCTGGTCGACGAGTACCCCCAGCACCCGGTAGCGCCCAACGCCATGATGCAACTGGCGCGGATTCTTTACGAGTCCTCGGAGTTTGACGCCGCCAGGAAGCAGTACCTGGCGGTGCTGGAGAAGTATCCGGATTCGGAACTGAAGAACCAGGCCAAGATGGAGTTGGCCCTGGTCTACAAGAAGCAGAACGACCTGGAATCGGCGATCCGTTCTCTGGAGAGCATCGACTCGGTCTGGCCGCAGTGGGGCAAGGTGCAGATCGAGCTGGCCGACCTCTACCTGTCGCTCAACAACGACAAGCAGGCCGAAGAGGTGCTCAACCGCGCACTGGGCAGGGTGGAGGAGGGGCAGTTGCACAGTCAGCTGCATTATACCAAGGGTAAGATCCTGTTCTCGCGCTACCAGGACTACCGGGGAGCCATTGCCAACTTCGACAGCAGCCTGGCCTTGTCCCCCCCAGAACAACTCTACAACAGCACCCTGTTCTCCCGGGGAGCGGCCTATTACGAGCTGGCCAAGAGCCAGGACGCCTCCGGGGATTCGACTCGGGCGCGCAACAGTTACGCCGCCTCCATCGACGACATGAAGGAACTGTTAGGGCGCAACCCGAGCCCCAACCTCAAGGACAGTGCCTTCCGCACTCTGGGCGCCGGCATGATCCGCCTGGGCCAGGGTCAGGAGGCCGCCCAGTATTACGAGCAGCTCATCAACGATACCCCGGACCCGCAGAAGAAGGCGGCCTTCCAGCTGCTGCTTACCGAGCTGTACTACGACAGGTCGGATTTCGAACAGGCGCGCAAATTCGCCAATCAGCTCTTCGAGATGCAGTTCGAAGACACCAACGAGGCGGGGTACTACCGCAAGGAGCGGGCCTATTCCATCGTCGGCAACTCCTTCCTGCAGGAGCAGAGATTCGCCGAGGCTGCAGAAGCCTTCGCGGCCGGCGTCAGGCAGTTCCCCAGCTCGGGCGAAAGCGCCAACCTGGCCTTCTCCCGGGCTTTCGCAGAATTCAGCGCCGGGGAGTACGACGCTGCGGTCAAGAGCTTCAGGGCCTACCAGGACAGCTATCCCAGCGACCGCAACCAGAGCAACCGGCTGCACGCCCAGTATTATCTGGGCCACGCCTACCAGGTGATGACCCAGTACAAACCAGCCGCCGAAGCCTTCGACAAACTCGCGGGGCAGTACCCCGACTCCAATTACGAGGAGGAGGCCCTCTTCCTGGTCGGTGAGAACAACTACAACGACCAGAACTTTGCCGGTGCCGCCGCGGCGTACCAAAAACTGCTGGAGAAGTACCCCCAGGGGCAGCACGGCGCGGGGGCCCAGTACGCGCTGGCCTGGTGCTTCTTCGTGCGGGAGCAGAACGAAGAAGGCGCCAGGACCATGCAGACCCTGGTGAACCGGTACCCCCAGAGTGAGTTCGTCCCCAAGGCCCTGCTGACCATCGGCGACCACTTCTACAATATCAGGTCGCATGAGGAAGCCCTGAGACAATATCTCACCCTGGTCAGGACCTATCCTTCCACCGAGGAAGCGGCCAAGGCCAAACCCTTCATCGACGAATTGAAGGATATACAGGCCACGGCCGACTACAACGAGGTGATGAAGCTCTTCGACAACGAGGAATACAAGAAGGCCGTGACCGGCCTGCTGACCGTGGTCGAGAAATACCCCGGCACCTACACCGAACTGGCGGCCTATGTGAACATCGGCCTGGCCTACGAATACCTCGGCCAGTACCCCGAGGCCGCAGAGTACTACCAAAAGGTGCTGGAAAAAGGCGAGGGCGCGTTCGAACACGTCGACGTGATCACCTTTGCCAAGTCGCACCTGGACTGGATCGTCGGCAAGAAGATGTGAAGGCCGGCGGGTTTTCATCGCCGAGGAGGGCGGAGGTTCACCTATGAGAGCAAGATCGTTGTTGGCGCCCGGCGCCCTGGCCCTGTTCACGGCCGTGCTGGCCGGCGGGTGCGCCGGGGGGTTGATCCCCACCAAGCAGAAGTACGTGGTCGAGATGAACGCCGTGCTGCCAGAGGGCCGCGGCGACTTCTCCACTGATCCCGACGATAGTTCCACGGTGTTCAGCAAGGAGGGGTTGCTGATCAAGGTCAAGCCGCTGAGCGACGAGGAGCTGAACCGGCGCTTTCCGCCCCTCTACGACGGCCGTCACGTCAATCCCTACACCTTCGACCAGAAAGAGGTCTCAACCAGCTACATCCCCCCCCGCTTCACGGTTTTCGATGTCGCAGTGATCAACAACACCTACGCCAAGATCCAGTTCGACCCCGCCAAAGCCGTGATGGTCACCGGCGACGGCCGCAGCTACCGCTACTACGACCCGGGCCGCGAAGGGCACCTGGCAGAGGGTGGTAACAGTTTCAGCAAGTACTACCGCGTGGAGTTGGGGATCTCGGGCTACGAGAAGGAGCTGGCCTTGGAGCGCATGGGGGTGGTGTACAAGAGCGTGTACCACCGCGACCGGCCGGTGTTCAAGGAAGACAGGCGGCAGGGGTTGCTGGTCTTTGATCCGCTGCCGCAGGACTACAAGGAGGGTGAGGTGGTGCTGCACTTCAACGGCTTTGTGCTCTCCTTTGACGCCAGCGGTAAACCGGAAAACACTGTCGATGTGGAGTTCCGTTACCAGGTGAAACAGGGGATAAGCAACCCGCCGCGCGCCAACGGCAAGGGCTGAGGCTGACCCGGCGCAGAGCGGGAGGCGGCGATCTGGCCGTGTCATATCAGGAGCTGGACCCTATCCGGCTCCTGATTTATTTTTTGGCTATGAAAAAGACGAAGGTGGTGGTACTGCTGGTGGCCTTTGGCGCCGCCGGCTGCGGCCAGGGCGAAGATCCGGCCCTGCTGGCCAGGGTGGGTGAGGCGCAGATCACGGTTGCCATGCTCCAATCCTTTGAGGCCAGGTTGCCGGCCGGCGAGGGGCAGGAGGATCACCGCGCCAATCTACAGACCCTGGTGGACCGCGAACTGTTGGTGCAGGAAGCCCGGGAGCGGGGTCTGGAGCACGACCCCCAGGTGCTGAAGTACCTGGAACAGCGCGAGGTCAAGGAACTGTCCAATCACATGATGCGCCGCCAGGTGATCGAGCGGGTGTCGGTGACCGAGGAGCAGATCCAGCAGGCGTACAGCCAGGGCGGCTGGAACCGGCAGGTGGTCACCGAAGAGATCTTCGTCGCCGACGAGGCGAAGGCGCGTCAGGCCGAAACTCAGGTGACAAGGGGCGTCCGCTTCGAGGCCGTGGGGGGCCAGTACGCGGTTGACCGGGTCTTCAAGCTGCCCGTCAAAGCGGCCCAGCAGTTCGTCTACTCCCCCCACGATGCTCCCAGGGCCGTGGTGGAGGCGGTGATGAAACTGCCCATCGGCGGCGTCACCCCGCCCATCTTCGTCCGCGATGGCTACGTGATCGCCCGGGTCGCCGAACACCGCCCGGTGTCCCTGGAGGTGGTGCGCGAGAAGATCCACAAGACCCTGCACAGACAGCAGCAGAACGAGCTGAAGGACGCGTACCTGATTCATTTGAAGCAGGAACTCAACATCCAGGAACATGCCCAGGGCATGGAACTGGCGATGGCGGTGCTGACCGGCAAAGTGGAGGAGCTGAGTTCCGAGCAGCGGCAGGTGCCGGTCTATACCTACGGGGACCGCCAGGTCAGTGTCGAGGAGGTGCTGGAGGTGGCCCTGCCGGCCCGCGACGAGTGGCCCGCGGTGACCAAGCAGTACCTGGTCGGCGAGTTGACCAACAGCCTTTTCCCCCGGGCCACCATGGCTCAGGATGCCCGGCGCAAGGGCGTGGACCAGCAGGAGGGGTTCAGGCAGTGGCGGCAGCGCGAGCTGGGGGACCTGATGATCGCCCGGCTGCGGGCGCAGGAGATCGAGAAGATCGCCGTCGAGGAGGCCGACCTCCAAGCCTACTACGAAGAGCGAAAACAGAACTACCGGGCGCCGGCCGTGGCCAGGGTGCAGGAGGTGCTGCTGGAGGACCCGGAGCAGGCGCATGCCCTCGCCCGCCAGGTGGCGGGAGGCGCCGAGCTGGGGACCTTCGCGGCCAGGACCCTCCGCGCCAACACCGATGAGGGGGTGTTGATGGTGAACGGGCTCCAGGGGCCGCTCTTCGGCGAGGAGTGGGTCAAGGCGGTGATGAACGTCCCGCTGGGGACGGTTCAGGGTCCGCTCAAGTCCAAGGGCGGTTATTCGGTGTTCAAGGTGCTCGAAAGGCAGCCCGAAAGCTACTTCGGCCTCGATCAGCAGACGGTGCGGCGCGCAGTCACCCGCGAGGTAAAGGAGGGGAAGGAGCGCCAGGTCTTCAATGGGTTCGTGGAAGAGCTGCGCCGGCGGCGGGCCGCGCAGGTGCGGATCTTCGAGGATCACCTCAAGGCCCTGGCGCCCGCCAAAGAAGCCATAGGTGTCTGAACCGATTCCGGGCGAGGTCCG
>Ga0194121_10005462_pt1 | contig 17517 bp, 17 predicted proteins | sample TA2MahCa50mmetaG_FD_148609 | JGI IMG/M metagenome (GOLD analysis project Ga0194121, IMG submission 148609) | Freshwater microbial communities from Lake Tanganyika, Tanzania - TA2015020 Mahale Deep Cast 50m | ecosystem: Environmental > Aquatic > Freshwater > Lake | place: Tanzania: Lake...
TCCCCTGACGGTCGAGTTGACAGACTTCATCCGGTCGCTGGGTTATCGCGCCCAGGTGTCGGGTCCTTCCCTACACTATGGCCCGATGATCCCGATGTTCGTAGAGGCGGGTCTAGGCCAGCTCGGCGCCAATGGGCAGCTCTTATCCCCGCATTTTGGCTCACGGGCCCGGCTGCAGATCATCCTGACCGATGCGAACGTTACCTACGACCAACCGATTGACTACGGCATTCATCAATTCTGCCAGGTGTGCCAGGTGTGCGTCAATCGCTGTCCGGGACGCGCGCTCATGCCAGAAAAAGTCTGGTACCGGGGCGTCGAAAAGAACAAGCTGGTGTTCAAACGCTGCCGTCCAGTCATGGCGAACTACCTGGGCTGCGGTATCTGTATGAAGGCTTGCCCCATCCAGCGTTATGGTATGCCTGCCGTTATGGAGCACTATGTCGCCACGGGTGAGGTACTGGGCAAGGGGACGGATAACCTCGAAGGCTACACCCTGCACGACAAGGGCTACTTCGGACCTGGGCAGCTGCCGCAGTTTGGCGCTGACTTCTTCAAGATGCCGCAGGGCAAAGCGGAAGACTGGTTGATGATCGAATTCCGCGAAAAACTCGCCGCTCTGAAAGCCCAGGGGCTCGATGTGACCAGTGAAGATCATCTCTGGCAAGAGTTCCGCCACAAAGTCGACAAGGCCACCGCTGGCCTGTCGATGACCGTCGATATGGGCATGGACCGGGGCGTGTAAAGTCCACACCTTGCCTCACTGAAGCGCCCGTGTAACGGGCGCTTCGTTGTCCTGCCCACGACATCATCCACACCTGGAAAGACCCCCACTCCCTCAGAAATTATGGGTATTTCTGCAGGTCCTCTCGCATAGGTAGTGCACAATATATGCGAGGCGGCGGGCAAATAACCCGGTCATGGGGTTACGCGCTGATATCGGCTCCGCTCAAAAACGTCGTGAAGACCTGGGTCATGGCCGCGGGATCGTGACTGCCAGCCATTTCCCGTATTGAGTGCATCGAGAGCATCGGGTTCCCCACGTCAACGGTACGAATGCCCAGCTTGGCCGCACTGATCGGCCCGATCGTCGTGCCGCACGCAAGATCGGGCCGATTGACAAATTCCTGATAGGGGACCCCGTGGGCGCGGCAGAGCGCGCGGAACATGGCGCTGCTCTCGCCGTCCGAGGCATAGCGGAGGTTGTAATTGGTTTTGATGATAGGCCCACCGTTGAGACGCGGCATATGGCCCACGTCATGGAGATCGGCATAGTTCGGATGCACGGCATGGGCCATATCCGCGCTGATCATCACACTCCGGGCATAGGCGCGGAGACGATCGTCGCTGGCTGGCCCACAGATCCTGCCCAGGACATCATCCAGAAACGGGCCGTCGGCGCCCCGCGCACTCAGGCTGCCAACCTCTTCATGGTCGAACAACGCGATGACGGCCGTGACATCGGCAGACGTGGCGTTGAGCATGGCCTGCAACGCCGCATGACACATCGCCTGATTATCCAGGCGCGCTCCAAAGATGAATTCGTCATGGGCGCCACCCAGGGTGGGTGGTTGCAAGTCGTACAGGCACAGATCGTGCCCGATGATGTGCTCCGGCTCCACCTGCAGGGTTTCTGCCAGGAGTGTTTGGACCGCCTCCTCGGGAGTGCCGGCGCCGCTCCACTCCGCCACTAGGGGCGCGAGATGCTGATGTTTATTGAGCACCAGTCCCTTATCGTTGACCTCACGATTCAAATGAATCGCCACGTTAGCGATGCGACAGAGTGGTTTGTCGATCCGGAGTAACCGGCGCTGGGGGGCGCCCGCATGGTCAAGCAACACCCGGCCGGCCAGCCCAAGATCCCGATCGGCCCAGGTGGCCAGCAGGACGCCACCATAGACATCGACGTCCAACTGGAGGAGGCCCCGGTTCTGCTTGGCCAGGTGTGGCTTCAGCCGCAGATTGGGGGAGTCCGTATGCGCCCCGACCAGCCGCAGCCCTGTCCCAGACGCTGGCTGCTGGCCCAGGCGAAAGGCGATGAGCGAGGCATCGCCTCGGCTCACGTAGTAGGCCATCCCCGGTGTGCAGCGCCAGCTGTCTGTCTCGGCGAGGGCGACAAAACCGGCCGCGTCTAACTGGCGGCGCATCTCGGCCACACAATGGAAGGGGGAAGGGCTCTGCGCGAGAAATTGCACAAGATGCTGGGCCGTGTCGAGTGCCGTCATGCGATCTCCTTTGTCGGTTGACTCCTGCACACGCTGCGATAAGGTCAGAGGCCCGCCTCCAGCAAGACTTTGGCCTCCTGCAGGCGTGCACGGCATGTCCGCAAGGGGGCGCTGCGCGACATGACGCAGGGGATTGCCGGCTTCGCCGACACGTGGGGGCGCCCAGGCATGCAGAGCGGGTCGAGCAGGTCCTGGGGACATGCAGGCTGCCGCCATGGGTGGTCAGGATGTGGGCGGTACGGCGTGGCATGGTCAGCCTCTTTGGCGAAACTGGCGGAAGAAGGCGCGGACCTCTTGCGCCAACAACTCGGGTTCTTCCAAGGCGGCGAAGTGGCCGCCTCTGGGCATCTCTTCCCAGCGCAGCACATGGTACGAGCGCTCGCCCCACTCGCGGGGCGGACGGGCAATTTCCTGGGGAAACATGGCCATACCGGCCGGCGCTGGGATTTTTTCATCGGGGCCCATGGTCCACAGCGTGCGTTGATTCTCTTTGTACATCCGGGTGGACGAGGCAATGGACTGTGTGACCCAGTAGAGCGTCACGATGGTCAGCAGCTCGTCCTTGGTATAGCGCGCCTCGACGTTACCCTGACAGTCGCTCCAGGTGCGGTATTTCTCGACAATCCAGGCAGCCAGACCGGCCGGCGAGTCGTTGAGCCCGTATGCCAGGGTTTGGGGCTTGGTACCCTGAATATGCGCATAGCCGCCCTCGTCCTGCTGCCAACGTGCCCGTTGGTCGATGAGCGCTTGCTCGGCCGCAGTGAGGGGGCGCGAGCCAGGCCCAAGGTACGGGGCGGGGCGGGTAATCGACGTCAGGTGAATACCATAGAGGCTGTCGGCGTAACCGTACCCCAAGCACGCGGTGACACCCGCACCGATATCGCCACCCTGGGCGGCAAAACGCGGGTAGCTAAGATTGACGGTCATGAGAGTGTGCCACAGGCCCGCCACCCGGTGCACGTCCATGCCGCGCGTGCTGGCAGGGTCGGAAAAGCCGAAGCCAGGCAGGGACGGCACGATCATATCGAAGGCATCCGCCGGGTCGCCCCCATGGCTACCGGGGTCGGTGAGTAAAGGGAGGATCTTGGTCATCTCAAAAAAGCAACTGGGCCAGCCGTGGGTCATGATCAGCGGCATAGGATTGGGACCCTGGCCCCGCTCATGAATAAAATGTATGTCCAGGCCGTCCACCTGCGTCCTATAGTGTTGGAAGCGGTTGAGCTTGGCCTCTTGGGCGCGCCAGTCGAAGGTGGTACGCCAGTACTGTACGAGCTCCCGGATATAGCCCAGATTGCTGCCGTACTCCCACCCCGTGTCGGGAAGCTCGTTGGGCAAGCGGGTCTGTTCTAGACGCCGACGCAGGTCGTCGAGGACGTCGTCTGGGACATGAATCGTGAATGGCCGGACCTCCATAGCTACTCCCTCCACTCATGGCAGAACATGCACTGCGTGCGCACCGCCATGTGACACGGATGTTTACCCCTGCCTGGCGCCCAGGCTCTGTTGGCGTAGCGCGCTCAGGGCCATTTGCAGATGCCACCCCACCGCTCCAACACCGACGACGCGGACCCCAAGCTCGAAGATTTGAGCACGTTCTGGGCCGTGCAGAGCATCGGCGAAAATTTTAACCCCATTGGCCACCGCAACGACCAGAAGACCAATTACCTACGCGCCCTCAGCGACGAAGCCATCGCCATCATGGTGGAGCACTACGCCCGCGTGCCGACCCCCTTGACGCCCATTCTACGATTCCGAGGTGGATGGCAATCAACTCGAGGCATCTTTCGGAGCCGAGCACTATGCGCGCCTCGTGGCCCTGAAAAACATCTACGATCCGACGAATCTGTTCCGGCTGAATCAAAACATCGAGCCGACGGCCTCCAGCCCAGCGTGAGCTCTGCCCACAACACCAGTGAAGGCTTTCCAACACAATGGCGCCAAGGAGGTACGCCCTCTACAGGCGGTTACTGCCAGCCAAGCATGGACTTGGGCACCGCCACACGCATGGTGTAGGGCGGGTGCCCAGCCAGGCCTGTGCGTACATCCGCGGCGCAGGCAATGAGCATGGCGGCATCCGTGGCGTCAATGTGCAGTTGCGCCTCCAGGAGATCGGCCATGGCCTGGATCGCCATAGTTGTCGCCGCCTCCATGGTCTCTCCCTCGCCGGTCGTCATGACTTCGGTGGCGGTCTCGACCACCGGACGACGCACGGTGAAACGGTCGGTGATACTGACACGAAATGTCGCATCCACCGCGCATTCCACGGCGGAGGCCGTGGCTTCGCCGTCACCCATGGCGGCGTGGCAATCGCCAATGGTCAGCAGGCCACCGGCGTGGAACACAGGCAGGTACACCGTGGCGCCGGCAGTGATCTGGGTATTCCCCATGCCGCCACCAAAGGCGCCTTTGGCATTGCTCGCCAGGGAGCCGTCCTGCGGCGCCAGGCCAAGACGGCCAATCATCGGACGCAATGGCATGGTGATCTTCCCGTTCAAGACCACGCCCTGCGGCGTGATCTGCACCCGGGCTTTGCGGAAAGCCGTAATACGATCCCCCAGTGGGCCACGGCCGGGTGTGGCCCCAATCCAGCCGTACTCCAGCGGGAGGGTCACATCCAGCACCTCGATTTTGAGGGTATCCCCCGGTTTAGCCTCGTCCACATACACCGGGCCAGCCATGGTCTTGAGGATCTCCATGGCCTCTAGGGACGATTGCGGCCCCTCATAAGTGGCGAAACGGTCGTTGGTTTCCATCACGAAGGTCTCCCCCGGCTGCACGTGCAGCACTGGCGGATTCGTAGCGCTAAAGCTGGTACAGAGCTGATTTCTGGCGACGCGTTGCATGACCGGTCCTCCTCTCGTGCGCCTCCCCTCCCGGGAGGGCGACCGCAGTGGTGTGGGGCGACGCTAGGATAGCGGCAACCCCGGTGACAGGTGTCGGACTCTGTTATGCCTGCAAATCTGTCTCATGTCAAACGACGGTGAGGCGTCGAGGGAGACGCTGCAGCATGGTGTCTGAGGGAGGCGGTAGCAATGGCCGGGTGGATTGCCTATACTCTCCGCGTCCTCCAGCCGAAGGATACGGCAGGATTGCTCACACTCCGCATGCTTTCACTTTGAGCCCGGACGCTTGTCCCCGCAGATATGGTGGGCTGGGAGTGGTACGGTGCATGCCTCGCCGAAGCACACCACGTCCCACGTGATTGCACACTGACACACGGAGGGGAGGCTCCGACTATGGCGAAACACGGGTTCAAGGTCTTTGACTCGGATATGCACATCGTGGAACCTGCCGACCTGTGGGAGCGGTACATCGATCCCGCCTACAGAGACCGCGCCCCCAAAGGCTTGCGCCGGCATCCGCGCGACCTGGCGGTGCAGGTGGCAGGGCATACCTTTCCGCCGGAGAACCGCAGCTACGCCAACGCCCTCAGGCCCATCATGACCCAGCAGTCAGCGGACGTCTATACGGCCGCCGAGGCGCGTCACTGGGACAGCGCCTCGCAAGTGCTGGCCATGGACCAGGAGGGTATCGACTGCACGGTGCTGTTTCCCAGCCGTGGCCTGTTCACTCTGGGCACCGGCGACGTGGAGCCGGGCCTGGCCACGGCCATTGCCCGGGCGTACAACGATTGGCTGGCCGAGTTTTGCGCAGGCGGCCCCGGGCGCCTGTTCGGCGCGGGGATGATACCACCGCACGACCTCGAGGGCGCCATCCACGAGGCCCGGCGAGTGGTGCGCGACTTAGGGTTCAAAACGGTGTTCATGCGACCCAACCCGGTGCACGGGCGCAACTGGCACGACCCGTACTACGATCCGCTCTGGGCTGAGCTCGAAAAATTAGGCGTGCCCCTGAGCTTCCATGAAGGGGGCCGGGTAGACCTGCCACAACCTGGCGACCAGTTCGAGACCCACATGCTCTACCACACCTGCACCCACTCCATGGCCATGATGCTAGCCGCTGTCGATATCGTAGGCGGTGGGGTGTGCGCTCGCTTCCCCGGCCTGACCGTGGCGTTTTTGGAGGGCAACTGCTCGTGGGCACCCTGGCTCCTATGGCGCTTGGATGAGCATTGGGAGATGTCAGGGGCCTATGACCATCCTGACCTCACCCGCGCCCCCAGCGAGTATTTCCGCCAGCAGTGCTACCTGTCAGTAGAGTGCGACGAAGCACCTGCTGAGGTGGTCACGCGCTATGGGCTGGAAGACCGCATCGTGTTCTCCACTGATTACCCGCATGCCGACTCAAAGTACCCCAAGGCGGTGGAGCGTTTTTTGCGCCTGCCCCTGTCGCAGGAGACCAAACGTAAGTTCCTGTGGGACAACTGTGCCCGGCTCTACGGCCTGGAAGGGTAGAGCGGTGGGTGGTGGCAAAGGTCGTTTCAATTTCCCGGAACATACGTAATGAACCTCTAGGCGTCTGCGAGGGCAGTGTGTTGCTCCAGTCAACGTTATGGGTTATAGGAATAGTGATTGCCTTGTTTATTGAAATTACCAATGCCTGGTCTCAAGACCAATTATGGTAGGCTTGTGCCATGATTTAGCCCCAGTACCCCGAGCGTTCGGGACGTACAGACGGTCCAGCCAGGGGGCAGTGCGTGTTGTCTCATTCTGATGCCAGGAGTTGGTGCATGCTCATTCCCGTACGCTCACGGAAGCTCAACCTTGTCCTCGTGGCGTGTGCGATACTCTATGCCGCGCTTGCCAATGCCCAGACAACGCTCAAAGTCTCAGCGATTCCCGATGAATCGCCGACCGAACTGCAGCGCAAGTTCGCGCCGCTGGGCAAGTACCTGGAGGCGAAAACCGGCATGACGATGGAGTTCATCCCGGTCACAGACTACGCCGCTACGGTGGAAGGGCTAACCGCCAAGAAGCTCGACATGGTATGGTACGGTGGTTTCACCTTCGTACAGGCCAAGATCCGCACCAATGGCACAGCGATTCCCCTGGTGCAGCGGGCCGAAGATGAACAATTTCGCTCCGTCTTCATTACGCAGCCAAACAGTGGTATTACGAGTCTGGCGGATTTGAAAGGCAAGACCTTTACCTTTGGCTCCCAATCATCCACCTCTGGCCATCTCATGCCACGTTCGTTCCTGCTCCAGCAAGGTCTTGATCCGGACAAAGATTTTCGGCGCGTCGCCTTCTCAGGAGCGCATGACGCCACCGCCCTGCAGGTGGCAGGTGGTAAAGTGGATGCTGGGGCCCTGAACATTTCGGTGTGGAACAAGATGCTGGAAGAAAAGAAACTCGATCCAGCGCAAGTGCACGTGTTTTATACAACGCCACCGTACTACGACTATAACTGGACCGTACGTGGCGACCTCGATGCCGCCCTCGTACAGAAGCTCAAAGACGCCTTCTTGAGCCTTGATCCCAATAATCCTGAGCACAAGGAGATCCTGGCGTTGCAGCGGGCCTCCAAGTTCATCTCGACGCAGCCCGAGAATTATAAGGGCATTGAGGAAGCCGCCCGCTCGGCTGGCCTGCTGAAATGAGTAGAGGGATACGCCAGGTGCAGACCGCTACGGCCGCGTCCTTAGGGGACATGACGTTACGTTACCGCGATGGACGGGTGGCGCTGGATGCCATTACGCTCACCTTTGCCGTAGGCGAACAGGTGGCGATTATTGGTCCAAGCGGGGCGGGGAAGACCTCATTGCTGCATGTCCTGGCTTGTGCTCTCCGCCCGACCTCGGGAACGTTGGCTGTGCTGGGCACAGCGCACCCGTGGAATACCACGACAGCAACGTTGCATGCATTGCGCAAGCGCATTTTTCTGGCGCCACAGATGCCGCCATTGCCACCCCGTCAGCGGGTCGTACACACCGTACTAGCAGGACGCTTACCCCAGTGGAATACCTGGCAAGCCCTCAAATCGTTGCTCTATCCGGTCGATGCCCCGTTAGCCGAGGCAGCCCTGGCACGGTTTCGCATGGAGGACAAACTGTTACTGCGCTGCGACCGCCTGTCCGGTGGCGAGCGGCAACGCGTGGGCCTGGCCCGCATGCTCCTCTCCGCAGCACCGCTGATCCTGTTGGACGAACCAGTCAGTGCGCTGGATCCTGTCCTGGGCCTGCAGGCATTACAAACGGTCCAGGAGGAAGCCCGCGCCCGTGCTGCGACCATGGTGGTGAGTCTGCATGATGTCGGCCTGGCACATGCCCAGTTTCAGCGGTTGATCGGGTTGCGTGATGGCAAAGTCTTCTTCGACCTGCCGAGTGCACAGGTGACACCGGAGCGTCTGGCTGACCTCTACGGTATGGAACCGCCTGATGCGACCAGTGATGCAGTGGCTGTAGACGCCTCTGGGATCAAGATGAGCCGATGCTTTTAGCCAAGCCCCAACCATGGCACGACCCGGCCTGGCCAGGGCGTGTGACATCGACCGTCATTTTTCTGTTGCTCCTCCTGCCAGCGGGATATATCACCGAGTTTAACCCCGCGGTATTCTTTGATGCGACCAGTTTACGAGCCTCGAAACAGTTTCTCGCCACGTTTTTTCCGCCGGCTCATTCGCTAGAATTTCTCCAACTCCTGGTCCAGAGCGCCTGGAAAACCGTAGCCATTGCGACAGTGGGCATGGTGCTGGCGCTGGGGATGGCGCTGCCCTGCTCCCTGGTAGCCAACCGCGCCCTCTCCCTGTCCCGCCTCGGGCGTCACCGCATGGGGTTGCTCCCGGCGATCGTGCGTGCTGGTATACGCTGGATCTTGAGCATCCTGCGCAGCATTCCAGAGCTGGTCTGGGCCTTGCTCTTTGTACGCGCGGTGGGACTTGGCGATACCGCTGGCGTGATGGCCATTGCCCTCACCTATGGCGGCATGGTTGGCAAAGTGTTTCTGGAGATTTATGAAGCGCAGGACACCAGGGCCGCTGAAGCCCTCCTGGTGAATGGCGCTGGCCGACTGCAGGCATTCTGCTATGGCACGCTGCCATCGTGTCTGCCCGAACTGCTCTCGTACACGGTCTATCGCTGGGAGTGCGCCATTCGTTCGTCAGTCATTCTAGGCTTTGTCGGAGCAGGGGGCTTGGGGCAACAGATGGAGCTGTCCATGCGCATGCTCAATGGCGGCGAAGTCCTGTCCTTCTTGCTGGTCTTTATCCTGCTGGTATGGATCGCTGACCGAATCAGCAAAGGCTTGCGTACATGGATCGACTGAGGACCCGTCTCACCATAACGTGTGGCTTCTTGCTGTTCGTCCTCGCCTGCTTCTTCAGTCTTTCTGGAGACTGGTCTGGCCTCTTCAGCCGTGAATCGGCCAGCCGTATGCTCGAACTCGTCACCAGCTTCTTTCCGCTCGAACTGAGCGCTACCTTCCTGCGCAAAGCGGCCTATGCCACGCTGGAGACCCTGGCTATCTCGTGGATTGGCACATTGCTGGCCGTCATTGCCGGGCTATTTTTTGCTCTGCCAGCCGCGCATATGTGGGGCGCCTTCCTGCAGGGCATGGCCCGTATTGTGCTGAACGTCCTGCGCGCCGTGCCGGAGCTAGTCTGGGCCGCGCTGTTCGTCATTGCGGCAGGGCTGGGGCCGTTCCCTGGCACGTTAGCGCTAGCCGTGCATACCACCGGCGTACTTGGACGTCTCTTTGCGGAAGCCCTCGAAAATGCGCCTCGGGAACCCTATCTGGCGCTACGGCGTCATGGGGTAGGCCCCATCGCGGCCTTCAGCTATGGGCTACTCCCGCACATTACGCCGCAGCTAGCGAGTTATACGCTCTACCGCTGGGAGAACAATATCCGCGCTGCGGCAGTGCTGGGAGTAGCAGGTGCCGGGGGGCTTGGACAGATGTTGTACTATCACATGGGCCTGTTCCATTTTCATGAAACCGGGACGATTTTACTGGCCATGCTCCTCCTCGTGGGCCTGGTGGATACCTGCAGCAACTGGCTGCGCATGCGTGCTATACGCTAGCTCCAACGGTATGGACCAGTGCATCACACAGGTGCCTACGAACCCTCATCATCTCCAGGTTTGCCCGCGTCAGTCTTATCTTTGCTGACGCCGCTGCCAGGTGTAGCCGAGCAAACCAACAACGCCAGTACTGAACAGCAGCAGCGTGGTAGGTTCAGGCACAGCTGCTGCAAAATCCTGCATAAATTCTCTGTCAATTACCTGCAGCTGCTCAAGTGTGACCAGGTCGTTCAGATCAATATCAAACGCGGCACCCAGCGCAGCAACACTGTGGATATCCGCCTCGAAAGCCTGGGCAAGCCCTGCAATATTGGCAGCGCTCACAAAGATGTTGCCCCAACCCCAGCGCACGCCATTGTACACAGTAACCGCTCCCGCAGCATTGTTGGCCGGGCCAGTCACGGGGTACAGGTCAGCAAGCCAGAAATGGGACCTGGTGGGATCATCGCGCAGAGGAGAATGCACAAGCTACAGAGGAAGGTAAGGCATAGTGTCTCGCAAAAGCCGATGGCCAGCCGATGTTTACCCGATAAGTGCGTAAACCTTTACGCTAATCACGGCAGTGGAAGCGCGATCGTTGGCCGTCTATGACCCGTTCGTGCTCACTGGGCTACCCAGCGACACTCCGGCAAATGACCATGCATCCCACCGTCACAGCAAATGCACGGCGCATCGTCGCGTTTGCAATAGCCGAGGGAGGTCAAAAATGCCTCAAAGCCCGTATAGAAGGTCTCCCCTTCGTCTATCGTCTGGAAACCTGCCAGGAAAGCTTGTCGCAGTTCCTCTGGGGTGGGATGCACAGCCATGCACTCCTATTGACTCATGTGCCACATAGTACAACGCTAGGGCGTGGCCCTGACCTCCACGATATCTTGCGCAAAGATCATCTCCTCGGTCCCGACCAGAGCAACGTCGCTCGGGCAGGACAGGTAACGGGCGTAGACCCAGACACCATCCAAGGGGTTCGAGACCACTTCTGCAGTGGCGCCATTAGCCAGGCCAATGGTACTCCCTGGTGTGAGGTGCATGAGGTTCACCATCTCGCTCATGACACAGCCCCTCTCATATCAGCCGCGGCGGCTCTGGCCATTCTGGCTGCCAGCATAGGCCGGATGACGCCAGGTGGCCAGGGCATCCCAGCTCTCCGCTTCCATAAACTCGGCCCAGCGCCGATACAGATTGCGCAGATTGTGCTCACTGGACCTGGCATCAGTGATGTCGAGGACCACCCCCGGGATGTGTAGGCCATCGAAGGTAAAATGTGACACTTCATGCCCCATGCCCTGCTCATAGGTATAGGGATAGCGCCGCGCAATCGTGCCCCGGCTGGCGGCATGGGCGTAGTTCCAGTTCTCCATATCGTCCTGTTCGGTGAGCCCGCCTGGCCCGGAATACCGAATGTAATACTGCCGCAGGAAATCCTTCACCTCCGGCGGGGCCGCGGCATCGACTAAATACCAGCGCCACACTTCGGTCTGATGCGGCCCACGCGGATGCCAGACGGCAATGGTACGGGGTTGGCGCGGATGCAGGGCCGTATTGGGAAAAATCTCCCCCGGACTCCCAGTCACCCGTCCCCACTCGCCGCCGCGCCGCCGCCGCTCGGCTTCACACTGTTGGAAGTACGCCGAGACGACTGGGGAGTCCTGGTACGACGGGGGCGTTGGCTGATCCTTCGGTAAAACGTAGACACCCGTCTGGTGCCCGCGCCCCGGAAAGCAGACGTGCAGCCGGCGGGCCAGCTGCCGTTCGGCCAAATCCCGACGGCTGCGGCCGCTGGGGCCAATCCCGACCAGGTCGACCGAGCGATGGCTGATGTTATGATAGCTGTCACCGCTAAAATTCTCGGCCGGAAATTTCCAGTTACAGGGAATGAGCCACTTCTGGATCCCACCGAGCACCTCGGTGCCGCTCTCCTGGCCATCCCAGGTGGCGAGCGAGAGATCCAGATAGACCTTGAAATCTCCCAGGTATTCTAAAAACGGCGGAGCCGAGGCATCCCAGGTGGCCCAGATGGTGCCTTTGTAATTGCACAGCTGCGCCACCTCGACCAGCCCCCACTTGGACTTGTCCAGGGTCCCATGGTACGCTTCGCGGAAAAAGGGGACCCCAACGAGCTGCCCATCCGTGGCGTAGCTCCAGCCGTGGTACGGACAGGTAAAAACAGGCGTGTTGCCTTCATCGTAGCGGCAGACTTTCATACCCCGGTGTCGGCAGGAATTCAGAAAGACGTGGATGCGCTCCTCACGGTCCCGGCACAACAGCACCGATTCCTCACCCATACAGGAGACAAAGTAATCCCCAGGCTTGGGAATCTGGCTCTCATGACCCACGAACAGCCAGGAGCGGGCGAAGACCTGCTCCAACTCTTCCTGGTAAATCGTCTCGTTGACAAAGATCTCCCGGCTGATTTGCCCGGTGTTCATATCCACCATACCGGGTGTGTACCCCTGGATCCGTGCATGTCCCATGGCGACCTCCTCTGCTCCCGCGCCACTAGAAGAAAAACGTTAAATTCTTGGTGAGCAACACGTTCTGATCCAGGATGACTTTACGCTGGGCAATGAGCCATTGCTCGTTGACGCGGCGCAGGACATCCTCCCGTTTCCCTACCAACAGATCAGTTTCCGTTTCCACCCGATTGCGATAGATCAAGAAACGGCATTTCGCGGTGACCTCTACGGGCGCCATGACGGAGGGGGTGACGTGCAGGAGCTGCACATTGGAGACCATATGGCAGAGACGCGACAGCGGCTCCTCCGCCCAGTGCACCCCGGTGAGGATCTGCTGCACGCGTCGCGTCAGCGTGTCTTTGCCCTCATCAAACCAGTTGATGTCCTGGCCGGCGCGGGTAAATTCCCGCTCCAGCTCACCAAACTTGACGTTGCGCCGCATCGGCATCCAGTAGCGCACATCAGCGGCAAGCAGGGCAAGCCAGTCCTCATACCGTCGCTCGTCCAGGAGTTCCGCCTCATGATACAGAAAATCCTCGATCTGCTGCTTCAGCAGCAGCCGCGCGATTGCCTCACTGCCATCCGTCATGCTCCCCCACCTCCTGGGCGCGGTACCTCGCCCCGCCTGGGATCATGCGCTTGATACCCCACCTCATACGTCGCCGTGGGGGCGCGCAGCTCCACGCCGGCCATGGCTTCCAGTATGCGGGCTACAATCGGAAAGCCCTGCTGCCCCCAGCCTTGTGCTTGCGCACGCTGCAACACATCGTCGGCGAGCAGTCCGAGGTGGGCTGGCGCGCCGACCTCGCGAGCCAACTCGCAGGCCAGGTGCACATCTTTGGCCACAATATCCAGGGTGCCGCCGGCGGTAAACGCCCCGGTGAACACGGCCCGTGGGATATTGTCGAAGGTGCGGCTAGCCCCGGCACTCAGCGGGACGATCTGGGCCAGGGTGCCGAGATCGATACCCGCCTTGGCGCCGATGAGCAGCCCTTCAAGGGCGGTGATGAAATTCGTATAACCCAGGTATTGCGTGACCAGCTTGGCGATGCAGCCGGCTCCCATCTCGCCGACATAAAAGATATGCCGCCCCATGAGTGCCAGTAATGGTTGATAGGTCGTGAAGGTCGCTGCGTCGCCGCCGACCATGATCGTCATGCCGGGCGGACGCCCACTGACTGGTGCATCGAGCATCGCAATGCCGCGGGCTCGACACCGTTCGGCAATGCTGCGTACGACCTGTGGCGTGTTCGTGGTCATATCGATATAGGCAGAGCCCGGTTGCAACCCGGCGAGTATCCCGGTACTGGGGTCGAGGACCGCTTGCTCCACTTCTGCCGGGCCGGGGAGAGACGTGAACACGACTGCACTCGCTGCCGCGACGGCGCCAGGGGTGTCCGCCCAGCGTGCTCCCAGCATCTCCAGGGCAGTAGCGGCCTCGCGTCGCCGATCATGGACCGTGAGTGTATGGCCCGCCTCGAGGAGGCAACGGGCCATTGGATTCCCCATCGTGCCGGTCCCCACAAAGCCAAGTTGCATCGGCTCACTCCTCGCTACGTTACGCTGACGAAAATGACAGATGCGGCTCCTATGTTCTGTCCCCTCTCCCCGAGAGAGAGGGGACAGAACACCTCCGTCACTACCACCTTGACAAGCGACTAGCCGCGCCCGTTGCGCAACAACTTGCCAGGCATGGCGCCCGTTGGCTCACCGTCTTCAAAGGTGATGGCGCCGTTCACCAGAATCCAGTTGTACCCCTTGGCCTTCTGGATACGCCGCCACTCACCACCAGGCAAGTCTTCGGCCACTTCGGAGGGCAAAATTTCCAGCTTGTTGAGGTCATACACCACAATGTCCGCCGGCGCCTGCTCCCGGATGGCCCCACGGTCTTTGAAGCCACCGAAGTGCGCTGGCAGATAGCTCAACTTGTAATGCGCATCTTCCAGACTCAGCGTCTTCTCATCGCGCACGAGCCAGATCAACATATCCGTGGGATAGATCCCGGCAGTGAGGAATTTGACGTGCGCTCCGCCGTCCGAGACGCCTGCCACAATGACATTAGAATCCAGGACTTCCGTGGTGAACTGCGCCGCCTCACGCCCCTGGGTTTCGGCCAGGAACTCCGTCGTCAGGTCATCCTCGACCACCAGGTCAAGAAGCGCATCAATGACGTGCTTGCCCTGCTCATCGGCGAGTTGCTGCACGGTTTTGCCAATCCCCATGGCATGGGCAGCATGCTCATCCGGGACCAGAGCGATCAGTCGTCCATCTTTGACGTTGACCACGTACGACTTCATCCGCAACCCCGCGGCGTTCAGGCACTTACCGCCGTCTTTGTCGTACTGATACCCGTGACTCCGACAGACGAAGCGCTGGCCACCATCCTCGACCGTGCCACCCTGGTGCGGACACACGCGTGACAAGAGTTTGTAGCCGTCACGGGTCTGGATCAAGAAGTAGGAAGCCCCACCCACCTGCACCAGCGCGGGCAACGTCGTGAACTCTGTTTCAGCACCAATGTCGATTTTCACGTTCTTCGTTTGCACAATCAAGCTACCCACCGACCCCGGCACCACGGTGGTAGGCCGGATGCCAGCGTCCCATTCCGCTTTCAGGCACTCCCGCATCATCGGATCTTGCATTTTGGCCTTGCGTTCGGCTTTCGTGCCCAGCGTCACTTCACGCCAGGCCTCCGTGTCATCGAACAGGTTCCAGTCCTCAAAGGTCAGCTCAAACCCCCCGCGCCGCGTGGCTCCCTGGCCATAGACGCGCAAGCCACGCTCATTACAGCTTTCCAACCAGCGAATCCGTTCACGGTGTTGTTCGGGATGCACCGAATTTGGCGCCACGGCCTGGTACAGGACTGGCCGCTTCGCTGTCGCAGCAACTTTCTCAAAGAATTGCCGCGTTTCCTCAGCCAGAGGACGGCCCTCATCTCCGGTCTCCTGATACGCCAGCTCGATAAACCCTTCGTCACGGTCTGCCAGGATCTTGGCGAAAGTGAGGATCTCGTGCTCCGAGAGCATGTCGGTGATCATGGGCGTGCCATCATAATCACGTTGCACCGATTTGGGGCCGAGTACCTGTGCCGACCAGCCACAGGCTCCGGCATCCATGGCCTCGTGGATCAAGCGGCACATCTCCTGCAGTTCCGCCGGGGTGGGCCGCCGCTTTTTCGCTTCCTCCCAGCCCATCACCCAGGCATACAGCGGGGTCAACGGCACATAGGTGAGGCAATTGACGCCTTTGGGGGTGCGGTGCAGACTCTCGAGAAAATCGGGAAAGGTCACCCAGTCCCACGGCATGCCGACTTTCATGGCGTCGTAGGGAATGGCCTCGTTCCGGGTCATGCTCAACATGGCACGATCCTGGTCCTCGACACGTGACGGGGCAAACCCGAAGCCACAATTGCCCAGGGCAACGGAGGTCACACCGTGCCATCCGGAGAGCGTGCAATACGGGTCCCAGAAAATTTGGGCGTCATAATGCGTGTGCAGGTCCACAAAACCTGGTGCGACAATGAGGCCCGCAGCATCCAGCACGCGGTCAGCGGTTTTCCCTTTCAGACCGCCGATCTGGGCAATGTGGCCATCCTTGATCGCAATGTCACTCACATAGCGCGGGGTCCGGGTGCCATCAACGATCGTGCCGCCTTTGATGATAAGGTCGTACTCTGCCATAGGAGACTCCGTTCTCTAGATGGTTTGACCATGACACAGATGGGCAGCGTAAGACACCCCTCCCACAAAGTCAAGGCCAAGCCCTGGTGGCCCAACCACCAAAGCCGCTCAGATATACCCTCTATTTTGTGATAAATAGTACGGAAATCGCACCGGATTCACGAGAGACGCTGACAGCGCTTCTGAAAGAGGTGGGCACACGGCAGGCGGTGGAAGTCGAAATTACCGGGCATACCGACCGTGTGGGCCCAGTGGCCAAAAACGATCAATTATCCCTTGAGCGCGCTGAAGCGGTGAAAACGTTGCTCTTGATGCAGGGGCTGCGCACCGATTTTGTACGGACGGTAGGACGTGGTGAACGTGAACCGTTGATCCCCACACCTGACGAGCAAGCCGAACCGCGCAATCGCCGTGTCGAACTCCTGGTACGCTAACCCTGGATTGGTAGAGTGGGTGTGGTGTAGCGCAGCATCATGATCGTGATGTCATCCGCAGGCTCGGTATCCCGTTCAAAGTCTTTCACCGCATCGTAGAGCCCCTGGACGAGGGTGACCACGCTCCAGGGTTCAGGGGTATCCTGGATGGTGCGACAGTAGGCTAGCACACGCTGGATGCCGTAGAGTGTCAGCGCCATATCCTGAGCTTCGGTGACGCCATCGGTCATCAGCAACAGGAGATCACCCGATTGCAACTGCAGGGTCTCGGAGGGATAGACAAAGTCCTCTAGCATACAGAGGGGTGGGCCACCAGTCACCGAGAGGGCGCAGGGTTCTGCGCCGTGGCGCAGGAGAATGGGGGATTCATGGCCGGCACTGCAGAGCTCCAGTGCGCCTGTATGGATGTCGAGAATGCCCGCGATCGCTGTGATAAACAGCTCTTCAGGGTTGTCACGGGCAATCTCCTGATTTACCGCGGTCATGAGCACATCCAGGGGAACGTGCCCCCGCAAAGCCATGCTTTTACAGAGGGTTTTACTAATGGCCCTGGTTGACGGACAAAACTTATCAAATTTAATCAATAAGTTACGCACAGATTAGCGACCTAGTAAGAAAGGCGTGTTCGCCCATCCTCCTACCCTGGTGGTAGGATGGGTTCTCAACACCGTGTCTCTTTCCTAGGAGGGACCCATGGAGAACACCCCTTACCTCTATGATACGCTGCTTGGCGTCCTGGGCCAACATTCGAAATGGTTAGACCTCCGCCACCGCAAGACCCTGGCCTGGATGATGGTGGGCCTCATC
>Ga0194121_10005465_pt1 | contig 17511 bp, 16 predicted proteins | sample TA2MahCa50mmetaG_FD_148609 | JGI IMG/M metagenome (GOLD analysis project Ga0194121, IMG submission 148609) | Freshwater microbial communities from Lake Tanganyika, Tanzania - TA2015020 Mahale Deep Cast 50m | ecosystem: Environmental > Aquatic > Freshwater > Lake | place: Tanzania: Lake...
TGTCGTCGAGCGCTACGTAGGTAGTATCCTTCTCCATGACCGGCCTCCTATCGCCTGTGGCTCTGTTCCTGCCCGGAACAACCCACGACTATGCGATACGGCAGGCCGGTCCTTCCATATTGTCTAGCCGAGCGCGCGTGGCCGGACGATCCGGAGGTCCGCGTGCGTGTCGGCATTCACAGCGGGCGCCCGACGCCGACGGAGACCGGCTACATCGGCCTCGCCGTGCACACGGTCGCGCGCGTGTGCGGGGCGGCCCACGGCGCACAGATCGTCGTGTCCGGCGCCACCAGAGCAGCCGTCGCGCAATCGTCGCCGCCCGGCATCCGGTTCCGGAGTCTCGGCAGGCACCGCCTCCCTGGTCTTCCCGAGGCCGAGGCGCTGTTCCAGGTTCACGCGCAGGGACTGCGGAGCACCTTTCCGCCGCCCCGGGTCAGCCGTCGCCCGTCGCCGCGCCCGCGGCCGAAGCCTGCGAACGTCGGCCAGCTCGAGCTGCCCCAGCCGCCCCTCTGACGGCGGCGAGCGTCGTCACGCGCCGCCGGGACGCGGGTTGAGCTCCACGCGCGAGGCGCCGGCCGCCTCGATCAGCGGGCGGCGCGGGACGCGGCCTGGAAGCCGCGACGCGCTGATCCCCGCGCGCGCGAACGCCGCACGCACGGCCGTCAGCCGATGCTCGCCGAGCGCGCGCAGCGCTTCGCTCGGATCCGGCTGCGCCTTGAGCGCGTCCGCGTCCGCCTGCGTGAAGACCGGCGCGAGTGCCAGGTTCACGGCCGGCGTGTCGCGCAGGAAGCCGGCGATCTTCTGCAGGTGCGCCTCCATGCCGTCCGCGAGCCGATCCGTCCCCGGCTCGAACGTGACCGGCGTGATCGCCACCGCCTCGACCTTCGAGTCCTCGCTCACGAACAGCGAGCCGATCCGGCTGAAGGGCAACGCGACGAGCCGGAGCGCGAGCGTGCGCACGGCGCTCCACAGCGCGTCCTGATACTCGAACTCGCGCGTGGCCAGGTCGCCGGCGACGGGGACCGAGAGCTTGATCGTGCCCCGCGAGTCCTTGAGCAGCGACACCAGGAAGCCGAACGGCAGTCCCACGCGACGCTCGACCTCGTCGCGCGTGTCGACGGGCGCGAGATCGAGATCACGCGCGACGAGATCGTGCCGTGTCGTCAGCTTCGTTCCGTCGAGCCCATACGTGCCGGTGATGCTGAGACTGCCGCGCGTCGCCGTCCAGCCCGTGTAGAGGTCGAGGTACGGATTCGCGCGCGGAACCACGAAGTCCCGGACGTCGACGGCCAGGTCGAGATGCATCCGTTCGCCGGCGGCGGCTTCGCCGCGGATCTTGAACGAACCGCCGCCGACGCCGCCGCTCGCGGTGAAGCGCGTCCGCGCCTCCGGCACCGTGGTGAGCGGCGCCACGGTCAGCTCCACGTTCGACAACTCCTCGGCGTACGTCGGCGTCGTCGACTGATCGACGAAGCGCGCCGACGCGCGCTCGAGGCGGAAGCTCGCGACCTCGACGACCGGCGCCGGTGACGCGGCGGACGCGGGTGCGCTCGCCGTGCGCGGCGCCGGCGCGGCGCGATCCGCGGGCGCGTATGCGCTCCAGTCGGGCACGGCGACCTTCCACAGCCGGATCTGGCCGAGCGCGTCGCGCTCGACCAGGAGCCGCGGGCGGCGCAGCAGCACGCGCTCGAGCGCGATGCGGCGCGGCCAGTCGACGTCGATGCCGGCGACGTCCACGCGGCCGACGGTGACGACGGGACGCTCCCCGTCGTTCAGCCGGAAGCGCTGGAGCTGCGTCTGCCCGGTGACCCGGATGCTCACCGGCGCGAGCGCGACGCTCACCGTGACGTCTCCGGTGACCTGCCCCGCGACCTTGCCCTCGATCGGCAGGTACGGCTGCGCCGGCTCGATCGACACCGCGTCGAGGCCGACGCGCGCGTCGATGCTGAGCGGCGTGAGCGTGATCGACCCCGCCGCGTTGAGACGGCCACCGCCGGGCATCGGCGCGGCGAGCTCCGCCTTCATCGACCCGCGCGTCGGCCACGCGAGGTCCTGGATCCGCATCCGCGCGCCCGCCACCTCGAGGCGCGCGGGCGGCGTGACGACGGCGTCGACGATGGTGGCGCCCTGGTCCTCGAGCACGATCTCGCGGACGGTGAGCGCGACGCTCGGAGACGGCGCGCTCGGGGTTGGGCCCGGCGGTGGCGGCGCTGACGCGAGCGGCGCGGCAGAACGCGACGGCCGGAAGAAGAGCGCCTGGAGCGAGAAATCGCCGTTGCGGTCACGCTCGAGCAACGCCCACGACCGCCGGACGCGCACGCGATCGAGCGCGACGCGCTCGGGCCACGTGCCGTCGATGCCCGTGACCTCGATGGCCTCGACCGTGATGACCGGTCTGGCGCCGTCGGCGACGGCGAACGCGCGGAGCGACGCGTCGCCGCGCACCGCGACACGCGGTGACGGCACGATCGGCCCGGCCACGGTCAACGCGGTATCGAGGCGGCCGCGGACGAGCGCGGGGAACGGCAGCCACGGCTGGACCGCGGCGACGTCGACGTTCGCCAGCGTCAGCTTGACGTCCACGCTCGCGGGCTCGCCCACGACCGTGCCTTCGACCTTCACCGACCCGCCGCCCGACAACCCGGCGTCGAGGGCGACGCGCGCGGGGCCGGTCGCGGGCCACGTGACGTCACGCGCGGTCAGGTTCACGCGCGGCAGCTCGAGGCGGGCGGGCGTGGCGCGGCTCGCGTCGACGACGAGGGCGCTGCCGTTCTCCACGATCAGCTCGCCGACCGCGACCGGAAGCACGCGCGGCTTCCGTTCGCCCGTCGCGGGCGCAGGCGCGGCCTCGGCGCCCACGGGCGGCGTGAATCGATCGACGAGCACGAGGCGTCCCTGGCGATCGCGCTCGAGCAGCGCGTACGGCTGGCGCAGCGTGACCTGCTCGATCGCGACCCGCTCGGGCCACTGCGCGTCCAGCCCCTTGACGTCGATCCGCCGGAGCGAGACGAGCGGGCGATCGCCGTCCGCGAGCGCGAAGCGCCCTCCGGTGACGTCGCCGCGTACGCGTGCGGTCAGCGCGCCGACGTACGCGACCTTCGCGGTGACGTTCGCCCGCACGCGTCCGCCAAGCCCGCGTGCCGCCGGCACGTACACACCGAGCGGTGCCAGATCGACGCGCCGGAAGGCGAGCGAGAGCTCCGCCGCCCATTCGATCTTCGGCAGCGGCGCCGTCAGCCTCGCGGTCCCGCTCGCGTCGAGCTCGCCACGGTCGCCGAACCGGGCGCTCACCTCCACGCGCGCCGGCGCGCTCACCGGCCACGTCAGCCCTTCGGTCGCCGCGCGAAGCTGCGTGACGTCCAGGCGCGAGGCGGCGCCCCGGCTGTCGACGACCGAGCCGCTGCCGTTCACCTCCACGCGCGCGACGCTCAGCTTCTCTTGCTGCCGTCGCCCGTCGGCGAGCGTGACTCTGACCGACGGCGACGTGATCGTCACCGTCGCGAGCTGCCCCCGGCCGCGCGCCTGCAGTCCCGTGAGCGTGGCGTCGGCGACGACGCGCGTGCCCCCCACGACGGCGTGGTCGATCTGCGCGGCGGCGTTGATGACGCCGCGCCCGGGATCGAGCGGCACGTCCGGCGGCAGATAGAGGCGCACGAGCGCGAGGTCGAGGTTGCGGACGTTCGCGGTGACGTGGAGCTCGAGCGGCTCGAGGCGCGCCTGCGTGACGAACGCGGCCACGCTCGCGCCGGCGACGGTCGCCTGCACGCTCGCGACGCCCTGCATGGCATCACGACGGCTCGACAGGTCCTTCGCATCGACCATCAGGTTCTGCACGACCCACGCGCGCGAGGGCGTGACGGCCCGCTCCTCGAGCGTGAGACGCGCGCTCGTGATCGCGGCATGGCCCACCGTGACCGCGCCGCGGTCGAGGAGCACGTTCTCGACGACCACGCGCATGGCGGGCGCGGTCACGAAGTGCGCCGGGCGCCGCAGCTCGATGTTCGTGAGCCCGGCGTCGAGCGCGACGCGCGTGCCGCGCGCGGCCTCGTGATCGACACGCACGGTGGCGTCGATCACGCCTCGCTCCGGCTGCACGGGCAGCGTGGCCGGGAGATAGACACGCAGGACCGAGAGATCGACGTTGCGCACGATGGTCGTCGCGTGGAGCTCGAGCGGCGCGAGGCGGATGTTGCCGGCCCACGTCGAGACCTGCGCGCCCGCCATCGTCGCCCGCGCGGTGGAGGTGCCCGGCGCGGCATCGCGCGCGCTCGAGAGATCGCGCGCCTCGAACGCGATGCCGTCGACACGCCACCGCTGAGCGCGACCGAGGCGCGCGTCCTCCAGCGTCACGCTCCCGCCGTCCACCGCCACGCGCTTCACCTCCACCGCGCCCGGGCGCGCGCGGAGCCCGTCCACGGTGATACGGATCGCCGGCGCGCTCACGAACGCGCGCGCTTCGCCGGCGCGCCGCAGCTCGACGGCCGCCAGCCCCGCCTCCGCCGTCACGAGCGTGCCCGTCGCGGCGTCGTGCGCGATCGTCGCCGAGACGCCGAGCGTTCCCCCGGGAGGTCCGATCGGGCCCTCGGGCGGCAAGGCCAGCGACGCCAGCGCGGCCGGGATGCGCTCCGCCTTCACGATGGCGCGCAGGTGGACCGGGGCGAGGCGCAGGTCGTCGACCGTCACGGTGAGCGGCGCGCCGTCGATTGTCGCCTCGAGCGTGGCGCTGCCGGCCGGCCGGTCGGCCAACGTCGACGCGTCGCGGAGGCGCACGGTGGCGTGGATACGCGTGGTGCGCGCCGGGGTTGCCGTACGGTCCTCGACGACCACGGCGCCGCCGCGAAGCTCGAAGCGCTCGATGGTGAGTCTGAGGCGCGTCGGCCGCGCTTCGGACGTCTTCGCGCCGAGCAGATCCGACACGTTGAACTCGCGCGGGCCGGTGCGCACGATCCGCAGGGCCGGCGCGTCGACCGTGACCTCGGTGAGCCGGATGTGCGCGCGGAGCAGATCGCGCGGGCTGAACCGCGCGTCGACACGATCGAGCGAGGCGAGCGCCGCGCCGTCGCGGTCGGCGATGCGCAGGCCGCGGAACGCGAGGTGCCCGCCGAAGAGCCGGAGCTCGACGGCGTCGAGCGTGACGGCGCGCCCCGTGGAAGCCCCGACGCCCCAGACCACGACCCGGCGCACGAGCTCGGGAAGGACGGCCAGACCAACGGCCAGGACCGCCACGACCACGACGGCGCTGATGACCGCGAGGCGGAGGCCGCGACGATTCACAGCTACTGTCATGAATACCACGCCGGGCGGGGGCGGGTTCCCCTTCTAGCCGATCCCCCTCAAACGGCGTGACATCAGGAAGATCAGGGCGTTCGCGGCGACCATGACGCCGCCGAAGAGGACGGCGAACCGCGCGTCGACGGCGGCCGCGAGCACGCCGCCGAGCAGGCCGCCGAGGGGCAGCAGGTTCCAGCAGAGCGCGTAGAGGCTCATGACCCGCCCGCGCAGGTGGTCGGGCACCTTCTGCTGGAGGAACGTGCTCACCTGGGTCAGGTAGAACGTGTTGCTGAAGCCGACGATGGGCAGCACGGCGAGCGCGAGCCCGATCACGGGCGCGCGCGAGAAGACGATCAGCATCACGCCCATCACGGCGGCGCCGATCAGCAGCGCGCGCCCGGGACGCCGGATGCGCCAGGCGATCGTCGCGATGGTGAGCGTGCCGACGAGGGCGCCCACCCCGTGCGCGGCCTGGAGCAGGCCGTAGCCGACCGAGCCCGCCGCGAAGTAGACGTCGGCGAAGATCGGCAGCAGCGTCACGTACGACAGCCCGAACAGCGCGTTGAAGAGCGCCAGGCAGACGAGCGCGGCGAACACGAAGTCGCGCGCCACGAAGCTCACGCCTTCCATCAGCTCGGGGAGCATCCGGCGATGTCCGTGCGCCGCGGCCGTGTGCGGGACGCGCAGGCGGCTGTAGAGCGCGAGGGCCGCGTACGAGCAGAGCGCGGCGAGCCCGAGTCCCACCGAGCCTCCGAAGGCGGCGATGAGGATGCCGGTGATCGAGGGGCCGATGATCCGGCTCGCCTGCCACGGGATCGAGCCGAGCGCGATCGCGTTGGGCAGGCGCGCGCGGTCGATGAGCTGCGGCACGAGCGACATGCGGGTCGGCTCGTCGAACGCGCGGAAGATGCTGCTGAGCGCGGCCAGCGCCAGCAGGTATTCGACGCGCGCGAAGCCGCTGACCGTGAGCGCGAACGCGAGCGTCAGCTTCAGCGCGGTGAGGGCCTGCGTCACGAGCAGCAGGCGGACGCGATCGGCGCGATCCGCGAGGACGCCGCCGAAGAGCTGGAAGACGATCAGCGGCAGGCCCTGCGCGAGCCCGAGGTAGCCGAGGTAGAGCGGCTCGCGCGTCACTTCCCACACGAGCCAGGCGAACGTCACGTACTCCGCGCGGTGCCCGAGCACGTAACAGATGAGCCCGAGCCAGTAGAGCCGGTAGTTGCGGACGCCGAGCGCGGCGAACGTGCCCGGCCGTGTCACGGCACTCGCGGAGGGCACGGATTCACTCCGCGCCCGGAGCGTGGGGGGCCTGGGGGGCGCCCGGAGCCCCCATGTCATTGATGCGCCAGGAGGAGGCACGCCGCGCCCGCGCACGCCAGCAGCGCGGCGACGAGCCGCCGCCCCGTGTCGGCTTCTCGGAACAGCGTGCCGCCGAGCACGACGGCGATCACCGCGGACATCCGGCGGATCGCGTTCACGTACGCCGCCGGCGCCACCGTCAGCGCGGTCGTCTGCATGCCCGTGCCGGTGACGCCGAGGAGCCCGTGGCCCACGAGCGTGACGAGATTGCGCCGCGTGATGCTCGTGACGAGGCTCCGCGGCGTGGTCACGAGCACGAGCATCCCGGCGACGACGCCCGTCGCCGCGTGGGAGCACAGCAGGTAGCTCGGCGGACCGATGCTGAGCGCGGCCCAGCGGTCGATCGCCGCGAGGAACCCGAGGAGCACCGCGGCGCCGAGCGCGTCGCGCGCGTCACGTCGCGCGAAGATCGCACGCAAAGGGGCGATGGGGGTTCGTCGCGCCGGAGGCGCGCCTGTGTGGCGTGTGGCCCCCATGTTCAAAGTCCCGGCCGCGCCGCCCGAGAGACTGACCGTGCCCGCCACGGCGAGCGCCAGGCCGAGCCCGCCGAGCGCGTTCGGCACGGTATGCGAGAGCAGGAAGTCGGGCAGCACCGTGAAGACCGGGCTCAGCGCGAAGACCGGACCGACGATCGAGATGTCCCCGCGCGCGCTCGCGCGGGTGAGGAGCCCGGTCATTCCGATGACGAGCACGACGGACACGGCGACTGCGGGCCACGCGTCGCCCGGCGCGACGAAGCGCGCGCCCGGCAGCGCGAAGAAGAGGAGCCAGGCCAGAAAAGCGACGAGCTGGGTCCACGTCACGATGACGAGGGGCGGGATCTCGCGACCCCGCCCCTTCACCACCGCGAATTGCGTCGCCTGCGTCACGGCGGCGCCGAGGGAGAGGAGGAACCAGATCAATCAGACGCCGGTGCCGAATCCTCCCGTGGTGCGGACGGTCACGGCTTCGCCCATGTGGCCGGACGGATGGAAGAGCGCGATGCTGTTCAGCACGGCGACCCGCGGACGCCCGCTGAAGACCTTCGCGAGCGTCGGGGGAACCGCGCCCTGCCCGGCGAGCCGCTCGAGCGGCGCCGGATCGATGGTGCCGCCCCAGTCCGCGTCCTTGAACGCGCCGACGATCTCGCGCGTGCGCGCGCCGACGGCATCGCGGTACTCGCGGAGTGCCCCGACGTCGATCCGGCCGGTCAGGTCCGTCACCTCCGGGCTCTTCATGCCGATGCCGAAGTCCTTGCGCGTGACGTTGAGGCGCTTCATCCAGGCGTCGTCGAACACCTGGTCACGGCCCGCGATGACGGCGCCGACGAAGATGTCCTCGGCGCGCGCGATGTGCCACATGAGCCACGCGAGCGAGTTCAGGTCTTCGCGCGGACGCACGCGCATCTGGTCGTCGGTGAGGCCGCCGAACGTGCGCTCCGCCGCGGACGCGGGGTTGCCGCCGACCTCCTTCGACTGGACGAAGGAGTGCTGGACGAGGAACAGCTCACGAGCATCCATGGTCGTTCTGCTCCTTTCGACTCAGTGCGACTTCGGGATCGTCGGGTGGCCGGCGGCGGCATCGGCGATCGTGTGGTCGTTGTCGGCGGGCACCGCGCCGCTCACGCCGACCGCGCCGACGATCCGGCCGTCGGTGACGACCGGCACGCCGCCCCTGCCGAACACGAACTCGTAGCTGCCCAGCGTGGCGACGTTGTCGGCGAAGAGCATGCGCCTGGTGAAGCGCTCTTCGAGGTCGAGCGTCGTCGCGTGGAAGCCGGCCGCGGCGTTGGCCTTCGCGCGCGCGATCTCGGGCGTGACCCACAGCGCACCGTCCATGCGCTCGCACGACACGAGGTGCCCCGCGTCGTCGACGACGGCGATCGCGACCTTGAACCCGAGCCGCTCGGCTTCCTTGATCCCGCGCGCGATGCAGGTGCGCGCGACGTCGAGCGAGAGCGCGCGCGAGGGGGGGTGGGGGTCGTGTGTCATGTGGCCCCCACGTTCAAGGCAGCGCGACCCAGACGGCGTCGTTCTCGACGCGGACGGGATAGGACGCGACGGCCGTCCCGCGCGGCGGGAAGACGCACTGCCCCGTCCGCACGTCGTACATCCAGCCGTGCCAGGGGCACGCGAGCCGGTTCCCGGACAGCGTGCCGCCGCTCAGCGGTCCGCCCTGATGCACACAGGTGTCGGCGATGGCGTGAACCCGGTCGCCGAGGCGGACGAGCACGAGGCGTGCGCCGGCGGCCTCGACGAGGTGCGGCGCGCCCGGCGTGACGTCCGCCAGGGCGGCCGCGCGGATCTCCCTCACAGATCGTCCTTGAGCACGTACGCGCGGTGCAGACCGCTCATGTACTGCCAGCGCATCTCGGTCGCCTGCCGCACTTGCTCGAGCGACTGCGCGCGCTTCTCGGGCGTATCGGAGTTCCGCTCGACGATCTGGTAGCCGCGCTCGCCGTGGATTTCATCGGCCTCGATGTGGATCGCGAAGAACTCCACCTCGTGGTCGGTGAAGCCGTAGTGCTGCTTGAGCGGCGGGAGATTGCGCTTGTAGATGCCGGGCACCTGGGACTCGAGGCCCACGAGCAGGCCCGCGGCGGCGATGTGGAAGGTCGCGCGCGACGTCTCGTAGCACCACGCGGTGAGCGCGCGGGTCGTCGGCAGCTGCCGCGTGGTGAGGACCTGCTCGCGGGACACACCGCACGCCTCGCCGAAGCGGATGAGGAGGTCGACGTGCTTCACGCCGCTTTCCTCTTCGATGATGTTCTCGAGCAGGAAGTCCCGCGCGTCGGAATCCGGGCAGCCCGCGTAGACGGCGGCGCACCACTGCGAGAACTGGCCGACGTACTGGAAGTGCTGGCACACCCACTGGCCGAGCTGCTCGCGCGTCAGCTTGCCGTTGACCCACGCCTCCGTGAACGGATTCATGCGGCTGTGGCGCGAGTTGACGGCCTGCTCGAGCTCGGTTCGAAATCCAGCCATGGCCCACCTCCGGCGCGATGATACCGTATCCGCCATGATCAACGGACTCGACCTGGTGATCGACGGCGACGGACACGTGATCGAGGTCGACGAGACCTACGAGCGGATCGATCCGAAGTACCGCGAGCGTCGCCCCCGCTACACGCAGGCAGGACGCGGCTACATCGTTCGGCTCATCGACGGCAAGGTCTGGGGGCCGGAGACCGACATCGGCTTCGTCGGCGTCAACGGCAACCTGCCGGCGCCCAAGGGCAAGGCGATCCATTACCGCCGGGCGGGTACCTACAACCCGTGGGCGCGCCTCTCGGACATGGACCAGGACCAGATCGACGTCGCGGTCATCTATCCCACGGACGAGCTGCCACTGACCGTCACCCAGGACGCCGGTTTCGCCGCGGCCCGCGCGGCCGCGTACAACGACTGGCTCTTCGACTACTGCGAGGTGTGCCCGCAGCGGCTCAAGGGCATCGGGATCGTCGCGCTCCAGGACGTGCGCGGCGCGATCGAGGAGATGCACCGCGCGGTGAGCCGCCTGAAGATGGTCGGGATCCAGATCGGCTGCACGGTGCGTGAGGACACGCTGCTGAGCGACGTGCGGCTCACCGACTTCTGGGTGGAAGCGGAACGTCTGAACGTCGCGGTCGCCGTCCACGGCCCCGCGCTGCCGACGCTCTTCCGGAGCTACTTCGACCTCAACCGTCCGGACCACATGCTCGAAGCCTCGCACATGGCGCACACGTTCGCGCAGATGCTCGCGTGCTCGAACATCGTCACCGGCGGCGTGCTGGAGAAGTTCCCGAAACTGCGCATCGCCTTCCTCGAAGCGGGCGCAGGCTGGGTGCCATACTGGATGCATCGGATGGACGAGTACAACGAGGTCGCGCGGGACCGGTGGGCGCTCATCTCCGCGAAGCCGAGCGAGTACGTGAAGAGCGGCCGCGTGTTCTTCAGCTGCGAGCCCGGCGACGAGTTCATTCCGTTCTTCGTGGACCACGTCGGTGAGGACGCGATGATCTTCGCGTCGGACTACCTGCACTTCGACGCGCTGTTCGTCGGCGAGCCCGGCCACGACGGCCACCCGTATCCCGGCACGGTGGCGACGCTGCTCGGGCGCAAGGACATCTCCGACTCCGCCAAGCGCAAGATGCTCCTCGACAACAGCCTGAAGTTCTACGAGATGGACAAGGGGAAGCTCGGCCGCCGAGGCATGCCGGTCACGCGCCCGGAGCCGGACGAGGTGCGCCGCCGCACGATGCCGGGGACGATCTCCGCGCGGTAACTAGCGAGGGCGCTGACGGCTCTCCAGCCATCGTTGGAGACGACTCTCCGTCCCGCCCGATGGGCAACTTGCCGGGAGTCCGGCGACGCTCACATTCGCCAAGCCCGTCTCGCCCCATGGATAATCGCGAGGATGCGGACTTGCCTGTCCGTGAGCTGATAGATCAGTCGGTATGGGCGCACAAGAAGCTCGCGGATCGAAGGGTCACCGATCTCCGGCACAATTTGACCGCGTTCTGCCATCTCGGAGAGTGATGTTGCCGCGGCCTTTATTTCCTCGACGAACGCAGCTGCATAGCCCTCAGAGTCCCGAGCGATGTATTCGGCCGCCGCCTCAAGATCTTCCCAGGCCGGATCGCTCCATACTACTTCTCGAGCCATCGGGACATGCGACGAACCACCTCTTCGTGCGGGATCGTTCGCCCCTGTTCGGCGGCTGCGAGAGCACGCTGGATCTTCTGGCGCACGTAGAGGTGGTACTGGATGTCCTCGAGCGACGCGTCGTCGGGTAGGTTGTCGAGTAGCTCGCGTACTTCGTCCTTGGCAGTCTTCACGGCGACCTCCCCGGAATCACTGTAACCCGTCAGCCAGTTCTGGCCAGTCAGTTTGTCGCGACGTCCCAGGCCGCGTACGGCTTCTTAGATGGCACGGTCGGGATGTTTCGCCCGAACGTACTCGTACCACCGATCCTGGACACGAAGCGCTTGAAAGGCGTAGGCATCAATCTCGGTACGGCGTGACACACGAACACGTGCCTGCATCTCCTGCGGCGCCAAAAAAGGGAGTCAGGCAGGAACGAACGATGCGCCGCCGCGATACGCCGCCGCGCCGGTCTGTCGACGCCGAAGGGCACAATGCAGAACGTGAAGTACCAAGCATTGATGGCGACGAAGCGCAGGATGTGCTCGGCGTAGGACTCTCGGCGCTTTGGATCGGGCAAGGCGGCCTCGCCGACGCGGAACATTCGCGCGGGAATGTGCGTCCAGTGCCGACACTCTTCTGGAAGACCTGTACCCTGATGCGCGTCAATCGGGGTGTCTCGAACCACTTCACCAGCCAGCAAGACGACGGGCGGATGCTCCGCCTTGTCGTCGCGGACGAATGGAATGCATCCGCGGAGCAAAGGCGGCGTTTCGCCGAGGGCTCTCGTCGAGTTATAGGAGACCTTGAGGAGCCAACGCAGAAGCAACGAGAAGTCGTAATCGAAAGCGATTTCTACCTGCTCGGTGTACGTGCGCTCGCAACGAGAATCTGGGAGAGAAAACCGCTCGCGTAGCTATCGAGAAACGATAGTGGCCCACTGTCACAAGCTTCGCAGACGTCGCGAACCTGTGGCTCCCACGTCATAAACTTGCCCGCGCGGGCGTTGTACCCCGTCTTTTGCGTTGGAAACTGCCGGTACAAGAAACGCGGAAGGATATGCTCCTTGGTCATTCGCCGACTTGTCCGCAGTAAGCACAGGTCGGCTTAGTTTGGCTGGCTTCGTCGTCTGCGTTCATCGTGAGCGCTTCAGCCTAAAGTACGATCACTGGTTATAGACGGAGACTCACGCCCGCGCGCTCCTCCTGGAGCGTCGACGCCTTGATGCGATCCTGATCGCCCCAGCCGCGGTTCATCGCCTCCAGCAGCTCCGTGCGGCAGAGATCGAGCAAGCGCGTCGGCACGCCATGCTGCCGCGCGAGCTCGTCCGTCAGGCGGAAGTCCTTGTACGCCAGGGCGAGCGCGAATCGCGCGGTGAAGTCGCCCCGGAACAGCGTGGCCGGCATCCGCTTCGTGAACGTCATGTTCTGGCTCACGATGCAGCCCTCGCGAAACGCCTCGACGAGACGCGGGACCGCAACGCCGGCCTTCGCGCCGAGGCTCAGGCACTCCGCGAGCAGCAGGTCGATGCTCATCGCCAGCGCGTTGTGCACGAGCTTGGTGACCGACCCCGCCCCGAGCTCGCCGACCCAGACCACGCTCCTCGAAAACGTGTCGAGCACGGGCTTCGCTCGCGCCAGCACGGCCTGGTCGCCGCCGACGAACAGCGTGAGCTGTCCCTCGAGCGCGCCTTCGCGACCGCCGTCGAGCGGCGCGTCGAGCAGGTGCGCGCCGCGCGCCGCCAGCGCGGCGCCGACTTCGCGCACGACCGCCGGCGCATTCGTCGTGTGATCGATCACCACCGACCCCGCGCCGATGCCTTCCAGCACCCCGCCCGTGCCGATCGTCACGGCCTGCATCTCCGGCGGCCCCGGAACGCAGATGCAGATCGCCTCGCATCGCGCGGCCACCTCGCGCGGCGAGTCGGCCCACTCCGCGCCCTGAGCAACCAGCGACGCCGCCGCCTCTCTTCGCAGGTCGTGCACCACGAGCGGAAATCCCGCCTTGCGTACGAAGCCCGCCAGCGGCTCGCCCATGTTCCCGAGACCGATGAACCCTACGCGCATCGCCGCCTCCCCGAGTGGCGCGTATGATACGGCGCATGACAAACCACACGGACGAATCCTGGGCCTGGCCCGAATCCCGCTGGCGCGCCGCCGTCGACAAGGTCCGCGCCGGTCGCTCGCTCATGCCCGCGCGCTGGAAGGACGGCGCGAAGGTCTGCGTCGCACTCTCCTTCGATCCGGACCACGAGACCGGCACGCTGCGCGAAGGCTCGACGTCGGTCGGCCGCCTCTCGCAGGGACAGTACGGCTCGCGGGCGGGCACGCCGCGCATCCTCGACCTGCTGCGGCGGCACGACATCAAGGCGTCGTTCTTCGTGCCCGGCGTCGTCGCCAAGCTCTATCCCGACGAGCAGAAGCGCATCGTCGCGGAGGGCCACGAGATCGGCATGCACGGCTGGATCCACGAGCGCACGAGCCCGCTGCCCGAGAACGTGGAGCGCGAGCTGATGGCGCGCGCGTTCGACACGCTGACCAAGGCGACGGGGCAACAGCCGGTCGGCGTCCGCGTGCCGTCGTGGGACTTCAGCCCGAACACGCTCAAGCTGATCCGAGAGATGGGGCTGCTCTACGACTCCTCGCTGATGGCGGACGACGAGCCGTACGAGCTCGTGGAGGCCGGCGTGCCGACGGGCGTGGTCGAGCTCCCCGTCGAGTGGATCAAGGACGACGCACCGTACTTCAACATGAACCGATTCGAAGCCCATCGTCCGTACACTCCGCCGTCGGGCGTCCTCGAGATCTTCCGGCGCGAGTTCGACGGCGCCGTCGCCGAGCGCGGCCTCTTCCTGCTGACGATGCACCCGCACATCATCGGACATCGCTCGCGCATGGCGATCCTCGAGGAGCTCGTGCGCTATATGAAAGCGACACCAGGCGTCTGGTTCGCGACGCACGAAGAGGTCGCGCGCTACTGCAAGGAGCAGGCGCGCTAGCAAGCGGCGACGCGTCCGCGGGCGCAGAACGCCCGAGCTACACCCGGGGCGCGTGGGGGGCAGCGGCGGCGCCGGGCGGTGTCTCGGCTCCTGTCCTCGCAGAGCCTGCGGATGTCGCCGAGACACCGCCCGGCGCCGCCGCTGCCCCCCACGCGATCTCACGCCCCTCGGGTTTTTGCCGCCTGCGCAACGCTTCGTCGCCTGCCAATGCTGCGTCGCGCGTCAGCGCCCGACCAGCTCACGGATCCAGTCGCGGTGCTGGTCGTAATGGTCGGCGTAGCCGCCCACGTCGGCCACGAAGCTCTCCGCCGTCGGCGCGTCCGCCGTTCCGGCGGCGAGCGCCGCGAGGCACGCGCGCGTCGCGGTGTGCGTGCCGCGCAGCGAATCGAGCACCTCGCCCGCCGGGCGCTGCCGCGTCGCGGCGAAGATCTTCGCGTTGAGCGCGTCCCAGTCCTCCGAGCCTTCGGTCGACGCGTCGAGGCCGAGCGCGTGATAGCGCGGGCGTCCGTCCAGCCTGGCGAGCAGGGCCTGCTCCCACACGGCGACGTGCATGAGGTGATCCTTCGCGGCCCAGCCGGCCGGGTCGCGGATGTCGACGAGCTCCCGCTCGCTCAGCCCGCTCACCGTCTTGTCGAGCTCTCCCCAGGCGTGGTCGAACCGAGCCAGCGCCGCAGCCGCGGTCTCGCGTGTGGTCATGGCGTCCCTCCTCGGCCCGCTATGACCCCGGTGGCCGCGCTTCGTGAAAGCGTATGATCCGGGGCCGTGACTGATCGCGCCCAGCAGACGCGCACCAGCTGGCTCGCGACGATCGCGCGGTACACGCGCGATCCCGACCAGCCCGGATCCGCGGACTACTGGTCCCCGTCCCTCGACTGTGCGAGCCGCGACGAGCTCCGGGCCATCCAGGACGCCAAGCTCGCCGCGCTCACCCCGTTCCTCTACGAGAACAGCGCGTTCTATCGCAGGCGCTTCGACCGGCTCGGCCTCGCGCCCACGGATATCCGGTGCGTGGACGATCTGCCGAAGTGGCCGGTGGTCGACAAGACCGAGATGATGGCGGACGTCGAGACCGATCCGCCGTACGGCACCTACACCACGCACGACAACGCGCTGTGGGCGGCGCGCGGCTGGATGATGTTCTCGTCGTCGGGCTCGACGGGCGTGCCGCGGATCTTTCGCTACTCCCAGATCGATCGCGAGCTGTGGGCGTGGGCGAACGCGCGCGCGCTCCACGCGTTCGGCATCCGCCCGGGCGACACGATGCTGATCTGCGCCGGCTACGGGCCGCACGTCTTCGCGTGGGGCGTGCAGTTCGCGCTGGCGAAGATGGGCGTCGCGTGCGTCCCCGGCGGCGGGATGACCGGCGAGGCGCGCGCGATGCTGATCGATCGCTTCAGGCCGACCGTCGTGACGTGCACGCCGTCGTACGCGCTCCACCTGGCGCGCGTGATGGAAGCGCGCGGCCTCGACCCGGCGCGCAGCTCCGTCCGCATGGTGCTCGTCGGCGGCGAGCCGGCGGCGGGCATCGAAGGGACGCGTCGACGTCTGGAGACACTGTGGGGCGCGCGTCTCGTGGAGTTCTACGGGTGCACCGAGGCCTCCCCCCATTGCGGCGGCTATTCGTGCCCGGCGTCGGACCGCGGGCCCGGGCCGGTCACCGCCCACCTGATGGAAGACGTCCAGGTGTGGGAGCTCGTGGATCCGGACACCCGGCAACGGGTCGCCGAAGGCGCGCGCGGCCTCACCGTGTGCACGAGCCTGAACTCGGAGAGCTCGCCGCAGCTCCGCTTCGTCGTGGGCGACTACTCGGTCTTCGATGCCTCGAAGTGCGCGTGCGGGCGGACGCACGTGCGCGCCGTCGGCGCCTTCGCGGGCCGCGCCGACGAGCTGATCAACCTGCGCGGTGTGAAGATGTACCCGGTCCAGGTCGAAGCGGCGGTGCGCGCGGTGGCCGGCATCGGCGATGAGTACGAGATCGTGCTCGCGTCGAACGCCGACGGGCTCGACGTGATGACCGTGCGTGTCGAGCACGCGAGCCCGTCCGTCGCCACGGACGTGGCGGCCGAGATCCGCACGCGCTGCGAGATCCGCTGCGACGTCGAGGTCCTGGCGCCCGGCACGCTCCCGAAGACGGAGTTCAAGGCCCGCCGGGTCCGCGACACGCGCCGCGCCGGCTGACCCTCAATAGAGGATGGGGCCCGAGGGCAGATAGAGCTCCGGCCTCCCGAACGCTCGCGACGACAGCCACACCGCCACGATGCGGAGCTGGAAGCCGCAGCTCACCAGCGCTTCGAGCAGCGACGCGCACGCGCCTGGGACGCGGACCGTCACACTTCCCGCTCCGCCCGCCACCGCCGCGCCCGCCACCGCCTGCAGGAACGCCGTCTCGTCGCGTCCGGCCGCCGGCCCGATCTGGTCGCCTCGCCGGTAGGCGAAGGCGGCGAGCTCGCCACCGCGCTCGATCGCCACGGTCGCGCTGGTGTCGCCGCGCCAGTGAGCAAGGTCGCGAGCGCGATCGTCGACGAAGACCTCGGCGATGAGCTTCTCCGCGGCGCCGGGGTCGTGCGGCAGCTCGCGCGCACGCGGATCGAGCCCGACCCGCTCCTGGAGCCGCGCCACCGCCGCGGCATCACCGTCCAGACGGTAGATCGGCCAGCGAGGCGCCATCCCCGCCATCACGTAGCGGGCCTGCGCATGCGAGCCGAGCGAGGAGCAGACGCAGCGCACGTCCGTTCCCCGGGCCTCGCCATAGGCCAGCGCCGGCTCGAGCAGCGCGCGTCCCACGCCGCGCCCCTGGTCGCCGGGGAGCACGAAGAACATGGACAGGTACCACACGCGGCCGCGGACCAGGGCGGAGACGATCCCGCGCATCCGCCCGTCCTCGACGGCGCAGAAATAGCCGTCCGAATCGGTGGTCAGCGCGACGCGCGCATCGCTCGGCACGGGCTCGTCGGACGATCTCGCGGACCCGCCCCCGCGCACGGCGAGGTCGCTGCTGGAGGCAACGTGCACGCGCCAGACGTCGTCGATCTCGTCCGGGCGGACCTTGCGGATCTGCATTCACGGGCCGCGTCTCCGGGGTCGTCGTACTCGACGCCGACGGCGAGGATGGCCTCGAGTCGCTGAAGACGTTGCAGACGCCGGTCACGACGTGGCTCTCGCGCACGGGCCGCGGTAGCCACCAGTGGTTCCAGCATCCCGGCGTCACGATCGGCAACCGCGCTGGCGTCCGACCGCATCTCGACGTCCGCGGTGATGGCGGGTACGTCGTCGCGCCGCCGA
>Ga0194121_10005472_pt1 | contig 17500 bp, 13 predicted proteins | sample TA2MahCa50mmetaG_FD_148609 | JGI IMG/M metagenome (GOLD analysis project Ga0194121, IMG submission 148609) | Freshwater microbial communities from Lake Tanganyika, Tanzania - TA2015020 Mahale Deep Cast 50m | ecosystem: Environmental > Aquatic > Freshwater > Lake | place: Tanzania: Lake...
GACCGGTTGGCGGCGGCTGCGGCAGACGCCAATGTCCAGCTGAAAAATCGCGGAGGCCGACAGTTCGCCGCCGGCGGCCTATTCCGCCGCCAACTTCGTCTTCGCCGGCTTGAGGTGCTGCACCTTGGGCATCACTTCCGTGGCCAAGAGTTCGAGGGACCGCCGCCAGGCCTGCGGGCTTTCGACATAGTCGAAGCCGAACACCAGAAGCTGGCCGAAGCCGCCGACCTCGTCGTAGATTTTCCCGATCTTTTCGACCACGGTTTTGGGCGAGCCGACGATCCAGTTGTGGCGGGCGCAGTACTCCGGTGTGACATCGGAGTCGGGCACGCTTTGGTCGTGCTTGAGGTACTCGAAGAAGCCGAACTGGGCGAGCAGCGGCAGGAAGTACTCCCGCATCATGCGGCCCATGTGGGAGCCGACCGAAAGCCTCATCGCCTCCTCGTCGGTGTCGGCCACGAACACCTCGCGCACCATGCGCCATTGGCCGCGGTCGGGCGTGCGGCCGGCCTTGGCCGCACCGATCTCGACCGCCTCCCAGTGGCTTGCGACGTAGGCCGGGTTGAGGTTGAGGCTCATGGGCAGGAAGCCCTTCTCGCCGGCCAGCTTCAGCGTGTCGGAGTTCTTGCTGAGCCCGGCGACGCCGATCGGCGGGTGCGGGGCCTGCAACGGCTTGATGTGCGGTTTCAGGAAGCCGAACATCGTGTCCGGCTTGGTGACGTGCCAGAATTTGCCCTTGTGATCGAAGGGCTCGGTCGAACTCCACAGCTTCAGGATGATTTCGAGCGCCTCGCGCGTCATGTCGCGGTTCACGCCGGACATGCCATCGACGTTGAACATCGCCCAATCACTCGGCAGGCCGGATGCGGCGACGCCGAAATTGAGGCGGCCACCCGACAGATGGTCGAGCATGGCGACTCGGTTGGCGAGCTCTGCCGGGTGATGATAGGGCAGTAGGAAGCCACCCGGCCCGAGCCGTATTCGCTTGGTCTGCATCAGGGCCTGCGCCACCAGCAGGTCGGGCGACGGGTGCGGCTCCCAGGGCGCGGTGTGATGCTCGCCGATCCAGCATTCGGCGAAACCCAGCTCGTCGAGCCAGCGGATCACTTGAAGGTCCCAGTCATGGCCGTCTTTCAGCGACCTCTCGGGTGGGTGAGACGGCATCGTGAAATATCCGAACTGCATCGATCCCTCCTGAGCTAGAGAAGAAAGTCGACTACTATCGGTCGACCCGCGCAAGCGCCCATGAATGCATGGCTGTCGATCGCGGCAAAGCGAAAGCCGCCTGAAGGAATTGAACAATGGTGACAGCGCGTCGTGCCGTATTCGTGTGCTGCGATGGGCTGGGCCGGAACTGGGTGCGTCACGACACGACTCCGGTCCTCGAGGGACTGCGCCGCCGCAGCCTGTGGTGCGACGATCACAGCGCGGTGTTCCCGTCGGTGACGCGCGCGTCGGCCGCTTCGGTCGCCACCGGCTGCCATCCGGCGCGTCACGGCCTGCACGGCAATCGCATGGGCCTGCTGGAGGAGGGCAGGATCGTCGTTCGCGACGTCGGCAAGGCGGATTTTCGCGACCATATGCGCCGCGCCACCGGCCGCACCTTGCTGGTCCCGACGCTCGCCGAGCGGGTTGCCGCGGCGGGTGGCCTCATCGCCTATTCGAATGTTTCGCCCGGCGCCGCGTATTTCCTCGACCCCGACCATTTCGGCCACCTCTACCACCGCGCCGGTTCCTTTGCCCCCGGCGGCGTGCCGATCGCCGGCCCTGACGCCCTCGCGGTCAGCCACGATGCCGATGGCGACTGGGCGATGACGCAGCGGTTCTGCGCCGACGTGCTGCGCGATCGCCGGCCGGCCGTGGCCTTCCTGTGGCTGTGCGACCCGGACCATACGTTGCACGGCGTGCCGCTCGGGTCGCCGGCGCATCTCCAGGCGGTGGCCGGCGCCGAGCGATGCGTTGCCGAAGTCGTCCGGACCGTCGATCGGCTGCGGGCGGACGGCGAGGACATCCTGCTCATCGTCGGCTCCGATCACGGGCAGGAAACGATCGGCGCCGGTGTCGATCTCGAGGCATGGTTGGTCGAGCGCGGCCTTGAGGAGGCGGTTGGCGCCGGTGATGTGGCGGTGGCCGGGCAAGGGACGTCGGCGCTGCTCTACGCCACAGAACGCGGACGCGACGGCCTCCTGGGCGTGCTCGACAGCATGCGTCGTGAGGTTTGGGCGGCTGACGTCGTGGTGGGCGATGCTCTTCGCGATCGTGGTTTTGCGCCGCAGGGCGGTGTCGTTGCGGCCGTCAACATGGGCCGCCAAACGGAGGGCAATCCGCATGGTGTTCCTGGCCGCCGATGGGTGGTGGCCGAGGACGGCAAGCCCGTCCCGGTCGGTAGCGGCCAGCATGGCGGTTGGGGGCCGGACGAAACGCAGCCGTTCCTGATCGTCGATGACATGGGCCGCCTGTCTGGAGTTCGCACCAAGGCCAGCAATCTGACCGACATCGCGCCAACGATCGCCGGCTACCTTGGGCTTCCGATCGTCGGGTTCGACGGCACGTCGTTGCTGCCGGTTTGATCGCTGGCCGCGACTTGCCGACGCGTCGCAGCTCTCTGAGTATCGAGGCGTGTCAACTCGTCGTTCGTCCTGAGTTCCTCCCCACCGACGGGACTACAGCCTCACGCCGGCGCGCCGGAGATTTGCGACGAGTTCGGCGGCATGTTCGTAGACTCGTGCGGTAGTCGGTGTGGCGGCTTGATGGATGCGCGCCGGCACGATGAGGCCGCGACGCCCCAATCGCTCGCATGTTCCAGCGCGCAACAAGGCGTCAGTATGTCGCCGGACGGTCTCGTATGGCAGGCGCAGAGAGCTCGCGATAGCCAGCACGCTGACCGGCAGCCGTAGGGCGTCGGGCAACACCGTCGGGGTGGAGAGGGTTTCGATGGCTCCCGTCACATGCCTGGCGTTGGCGGTCCAGATTGCCGTGTAGACGAGGCCTTTGATCACGTCGCCTTGAAAGACGTCCTGGACGAGCCTGACCGCGGCCAGCAATCGGCTTGTGGCTTCTATGGTGATGATCTTTTGCTGACGGACCTGTTGACGCGATCGAGGAGCGCGTAGTGCCGAAGCCGCCAAGTTGACGAATCCGATACGGCTCAGGTCGACTAGAAGGCGTGCAGCATTGAGGTAGATCTTCCGCAACATCGCCGTTGTCGTTCGGTTGCGCCTGATCGAGCTCGGCACGGCGAGGCCGCCGGCAACGACACTGCAGCGGCCCGACCGCACAAGCTCCTGGGCATGGCGGCGTACCGTCGGGTAGGGCAGGTCGAGGAAACGGGCCAAGGCGCGAATGCTGCGGGCTTTGACCGGCGGCTCGACCATTTGGCCGTGTACCAACGCGAGAAAGATGAGGTTCTGGATGAGCGAATCGTCTTCGGCCGGCGTCAGCAGGTCGATACCGCGCATGAAGTACTCGCTGGCGAAGCGAATGACCGGATAGGTGAGGTCGGGCAGCTCACCTGGCCTGGCGGGCGATGGAGGCTGGTCCATTTCGGGTAGCGTAATGCATTGTGCGTTCAGCTGGAACCAGCTGAACGCACAATGCCTGCGGAACCGCCATCGAAGTCAACGCGAACCACTCTGGCCGCTCGGCTATCGGGCAAGAAGGACCGCCGACATCCGGTTGTGGCACCGACGCGACAATCTGGTCCGCGGTTTCACCTGCTCAGTGGTCGTCGGAGTTGTCGTCGACCGCCGGAACGCTCCGGCAAGATTGAGTCCGGCTGGAATCAGCCGGACTCAATCTTGCTTTAGCCAAGCTGGATCCAGGTCGTCTTGATCTGGGTGAACTTGTCGAAGGCGTGCAGGGACTTGTCGCGGCCGTTGCCGGACTGCTTGTAGCCGCCGAACGGCGTTGTGATGTCGCCGCCGTCATAGGTGTTCACCCACACCGAGCCCGAGCGCAGACCTTTGGCGAACTTGAAGGCCTTGTTGATGTCGGCCGTGAATATCGCCGAAGCAAGCCCGTAGATCGTATCGTTGGCGACCGTCAGCGCCTGGTCGGCGTCTTTCACCGGGATGACCGAGAGCACCGGTCCGAAGATCTCCTCCTGGGCGATCTTCATCTTGTTGTCGACCTGATCGAACACGGTGGGCTCGATGAAGCAGCCGGCGTTGTCGATATGGACCTGCTTGCCGCCCATCCTGAGCTTGGCACCTTCCTTCTGGCCGGCTTCGATGTAGCCCATGACACGCTTGGTCTGGGCCTCGTCGACGATGGCGCCCATCTGCGTCTTGGGGTCGAGCGGATCGCCCGGCATCATCTTCTGGCCGATCGCCATCACCTTCTCGAGGAACTGGTCCTTGATCTTGTCCTCGACGATGAGGCGGGAGCCGGCGGTGCAAACTTCGCCTTGGTTGAACCAGATGCCGAAAGCGGTGCGCTGCGCGGCGACATCGAGGTTGGGGGCGTCGCCCAGCACGATGTTGGGCGACTTGCCACCACACTCCAGCCAGACCTGCTTCATGTTGGACTCGCCGGAATAGCGCAGGAAGTACTTACCGACCTCGGTCGAGCCGGTGAAGGCCAGCACATCGACATCCATATGACGGCCGAGCGCCTGGCCCGCTGTCTCGCCAAAGCCCGGCAGGACGTTGAACACGCCTTCGGGGATACCGGCCTCGGCCGCAAGCTCGGCCAGCCGGATGGCGGTGAGGGGGGATTGCTCCGCCGGCTTCAAGATCACCGAGTTGCCGGCTGCCAAGGCCGGTGAGATCTTCCAGCAGGCCATCAGCAGCGGGAAGTTCCACGGCACGACGCAGGCCACGACGCCGGCCGGCTCGCGCGTGATCATCGCCACGACGTTGCCCGGCGTCGGCGCCACCTCGTCGTAGAGCTTGTCGATCGCCTCGCCGAACCACTGCACGGTGTTGGCCGAGCCGGGGATGTCGACGCGGCTCGAGTAGGTGATCGGCTTGCCCATGTCGAGTGTCTCGAGCAGCGCCAGCTCGTCGCGATGCTTCATCATCAGCTCGGCGAGCTTCAGCATGATGCGCTTGCGATTGGCCGGCGGCATGTTGGCCCACGTGCCCTTGTCGAAGGCAGCGCGCGCGGCCTTGACCGCGGCATCGACATCGGCCTGCTCGCAGGCGGCGACCTTGGTCAGCACTTGGCCGGTCGCCGGGTTCACGCAATCGAACGTCTTGCCGGTGAGCGAGGCGGTGAACTTGCCGCCGATGAAGGCTTGGTTGCGGTAGCTCAAGCCGCCGACGCGGCCCTTCCAGTCGTCGCGCGAAAGCTGGGCGCTCATCTCGTTCTCCATGTTGCAGATTGCTCGGACACTAACTTACGACAAAGCCGCCCGGAAGGGCGGCTTTGGCAGGAAGATCCCGTGGCTTCGTACGGGATGTCACTTCATCTTCGATTCCTTGAAGACCACGTGCTTGCGGGCGACCGGATCGTACTTCTTGAGCTCGAGCTTCTCGGTCTTGGTGCGCGGATTCTTCCGGGTGACGTAGTAGAAGCCGGTGTCCGCGCTGGACACCATCTTGATCAGAATAGAGGTCGGCTTGGCCATGGTTTTGTCCCTATGCCCGGCAGGGCGAATTTCGAGAAGGCCGGCAAGGTAGTCGCCGCCGCCGCCATGTCAAGCTGGCCACAGTCCCTTATTGACGGGCGACCTGCTGGGTCGCGGCCTGCACGGCGTGGGAATAGAGGTTGCGATCGTGCAACAACCGGGTCGCGATCTCGATGTCGCGCTGGGGGCTGGAATCGCCGGGCGGACAGACCTTGCGCAGGTCGGCGATTTCCTGCGGCGTCGGATTGCGCAGCGCGTGCCAGCGCATCAGCGTGCCCTGGCCCGAATCCACCGAAGTCGTACTGAGCTTGCCGGGGTCGGTGATCTTGGAGGTGCAAATGTTGGGCAGCACGCCGAGCTCGTTCCAGGTGTAGCCGCTTGGCGCCTGCAGGCGCGACCAAGTGAGGATCAGCTCGCCTTCGTTGGCCAGCCGGACCACCGTCTGTACCGTGCCCTTGCCGTAGCTCGTGCTGCCGACCACGACCGCCCGGCCGCGATCCTGCAGGGCGGCCGCCACGATCTCGGCGGCCGAGGCCGAACCGCCGTTCATCAATACGACGATCGGCAGGTCAGCGGTCTTGCCGCCATTGGAACTCTTGTAGGTGCGGCGACTCTCGGGATGGCGGCCCTGGGTGGAGAAAATGGTGCCGTTGCCGATGAACAGCTCCGACACCGTCTGCGCCTGGTCGAGCAGCCCGCCACGATTGGAGCGCATGTCGATGATGACGCCGGCCATGTCCTTGCCGATCTCGGCGCGAGCCTTGTCCATGGCGGCCTTCAGGTTGTCGGTCGTGGCGCTGTTGAAGCCGCTCAGGTGAATCAACGCGACATCGCCCCGACGCTCGTAGACGACCGTGGTGGGCACGATGCGGCTGCGCTTCATGCCGAGCGTGAGCTCGACGGCAGGGGCGCCGCGCAACACCGTGATGGAGACCGGTGCGCCGACCGCGCCGCGCAAGCGGCTCACGACATCGTTCAGGGTCCGATCGACCATGGCATCGCCGTCGATCGAGAGGATCTGATCGCCGACCTGGAGGCCGGCCTTGCCGGCGGGCGATCCGTCCTGAACGGCCCGGATCATGATTTTCTTGTCTTCGGTGCGCTCGACGGTGATGCCCACGCCGCCGCCGCCGTCGCGCTGGAAGCGATTGTCGCGCGCCTCGTCGGGGTCGGCGTAACGGCTGGCGCGGTCGAGCTGCTTGGCAGTGGCGGTCATCGCCTCGCGGATCAGCGCCTGCCGGTCGGTTTGCTGCAGCGCCGGCGACACGTCGAGCGAGCCTGCCATCAACTCGGCCAACATGCCGCCCCAGGCGCGGCCATCGGCCGGGTCACCCGGAGTGTTGCGGCGCATGACCTCGCGGCCGTCACGCTTGACGGTGAAGGCACCGTCGGACGTCTCCAGGGACATCGCCGGATCGACGCTGGCGAAGCCGCGGTAGGTTTCCGTCGAGATGGTACGGAAGTCGGGCTCGAACAGGTGGCGGTCGCCGATGGCGCGGTAGGCCTGAAGGATGACACGCTCGACATTGACGTCCGCGGCAACCGAAGGATTGCGGACGCTCGCCGCCGCTCGCGGCGCTTCAGTCGAGGTGGCGCACGAGGCGACCAGGGCAGCCGCCACAAGGGCGCCAGCCGCTCGCGGCAGCGCTACGCGAAACAAGGGGATCAACAGCACTCCCATACCCAGCGGCCGCTACGATAGCACAGGCGATCGGTGGCCGGCCATGCTTCAGGTTGTAGGGTCGAAACCTCCGGTCGACGGCTTGGGGGCCGCGATCCGATGCGCCCAAAGCAGGGCAATGACCGTGCCTTTGATGCGGGGCAATAGGCAAAGAGCCAGGATTACCGACAACGGCAGCCACAGGACGGCATGGAACCACAGGGGTGGCTGGTTGCCCAAGCGTTCGACCACCAGGACCAAGGGCACGACAATGTGACCGACGATGAAGATGGTGAAGTAGGCGGGGGCGTCGTCGGCGCGGTAGGGCTCCAGCGACAGCTCGCAGGCCGGGCAGTGGCTGCGCATCTTGAGGAAGCCGCTGAACAGGTTGGCGGCGCCGCAGCGTGGGCACCTGCCGCGCCAGCCGCGGCGCAAAGCCGTCCAAAACTCGGTCGACTGATCGTGCTCGTCCATGGCCGCAGCATGGCGCTCGGCGTCAATGTCGTCGTCGCGACCGTTTGTCCCGACCCGCCCTATGGTGCGCGACCGGACGCCGCGGGGTGCGCTTGTCGGCGCGCGACGCAGCGTGCCGTTCGACGCGTTCGATGACATCGACGATCTCGAACAGCAGGCCGCCGGTCGCCGTGTCGGCTTCGACCAGCTTCAGCTGCAGGCGGTCGCCCAGGCCGTAGGTCTCGCCGGTGCGCTGGCCGATCAGCAACTGCCGAGCTTCGTCGTGGCGGAAGAACTCCTGGCCGAGTGAACGGACGGGGATCAATCCGTCGGCGCCGGTGGCGTCGAGTTCGGCGAACAGGCCGAAGCGGGTGACACTTGTGACTCGGCCGGGAAAGGTGGCGCCGACGTGATTGGCCATGAAGGCGGCAACATAGCGGTCCATGGCGCCGCGCTCGGCTGCCACGGCGCGGCGCTCACACATCGACAGATGCTCGCCGAACTCGGCGAAGCGGCCTTTGTCGCCATCCGACAGCCCACCTTCGCCCAGATCGTAGGCGGCGATCAGGGCGCGATGGACGATCAGATCGGGGAACCGGCGGATCGGCGAGGTGAAGTGGGCGTAGCGCGCCAGCGCTAGGCCGAAATGGCCGAGATTGTCGGGGCTGTAGACGGCCTGGCTCTGGCTGCGCAGCATGGTCTCGTTGACCAGCCGGGCGACCGGCTTGGCGGCGACTTCGCGCAGCACGCGGTTGAGATCGCCCGGCCGCAAACGCGCTCCCGGCGGCACGGCGATGCCGAGGGTGCCGAGGAACTCGCGCAGACCTTCGAGCTTGGCGGCGTCGGGCTGGTCGTGGACGCGGTAGAGGCACGGCATGTGGCGCTGCTCGAGCGCCTGCGCCGCGGCCACGTTGGCCAGGACCATGAACTCCTCGATCAATCGATGGCTGTCCAGCCGCTCGCGGACCCCGATCTCGGCGATGCGGCCGTCGTCGCCAAGCGTCACCTGGCGCTCGGGCAGGTCGAGGTCGAGGGCGCCACGCTTCTCGCGCGCCGCCAGCAACGTCTTGAAGGCGCCGTACAGCGGGCGAACGACGTTCGGCATCAGAGGCGCGATCTCGGCGTCGGGCGTGCCGTCCTGGGCGCGCTGAACGCGCGCATAAGTCAGCCTCGCCGCCGACCGCATCATGGCGCGGTGGAAGCGGTGGCGCTTGAGCTGGCCCTGGCCGTCGATCCACATCTCGGCAACCAGCACCGGCCGATCCTGATGCGGCACCAGCGAGCACCAATGGTTGCTGAGCGCCTCGGGCAACATGGGAACGACGCGGTCGGGGAAGTAGACCGAGGTGCCGCGGCGATAGGCGGCGCGGTCGAGCGGCTTGTCGGGGCGGACATACCAGGCGACATCGGCGATCGCCACCAACAGACGCCAGCCGCCGGGCTGCGCCGGATCGGGTTCGGCGAACACCGCGTCGTCGAAGTCGCGCGCGTCCTCGCCGTCGATGGTGACCAACGGTGTCTCGCGGAGGTCGAGCCGCCGGCCGAGCGGAGCCGCCTTGGCGCGCTCCGCTTCGTCCCGTGCCGCCGCCGGGAATTCCACGGGAATGTCGTTGGCCGCGATCGCGATCAGGCTGACGGTGCTCGGCTCGCTCATGGCGCCGATGCGCTCCACCACCCGCGCCCGCCGCGCGAGGGCGCCGCCTGTCGCCTCGATCCACACGATGTCGCCCGGCCGGGCGTCGTTGCGGTCGGCCGGCCGGACGTCGAAGCTTTGGCGCAGCTTGCGGTCGGTGGGCGTCACGAGGCCCAGGCCTTGGCGGCCGGCCGGCTCTTCATAGAGGCCAAGAATGCGCCGCGGTCCACTGCCCAGCCGTCGGATGACATGGGCCTCATAGGCGTTCTTGCCCCGCCGCTTCAGCGAAGCGAGGACGCGATCGCCGACAGCGGGCGCGGGGCCGCCGCGCGTGGCGTGCGGCGCGATCTCGATGCGGGGCGGCGCGCCGTCTTCTTCTTCGTCGTGGCGGCGCGGCACGGCCAGTAAATGGCCGTCGTCGTCGACGCGCACGATCTCCAGGACAGTGATGTTGGTCAGTGCTTTGGGATCCTTGAATGTCTTGGCGCGATCTGCGGCGATGTCGCCGCTGTCGCGCAGCGTTCGCAACAGCTCTTTGAGCTCGATGCGCTGGTCGCCCTTGAGGCCGAAGGCGCGCGCGATCTCGCGCTTGCCGACCGGTGTGGCGCTCTCCTTGATGAATGCCAGCAGTTCGTCGCGGGTCGGGACGCGGCCCTTAGCCATCGGTTCCGGTGCGCGGCGGCACGTCGCCCTTCGGCTTGCCGGCCTTGCGCTTGGCTGCCGCCCTCTTGGTTTTTGGCCGGCTGCTGCCGGAGTCGTTGGCGGCGATGGGGGCGGACTTCCTGGCGCGCGGCTGCTTCTTCGCGCCGCCCTTGGCGGCCCGTTCGGCCAGCAGTGCGACCGCCTGGTCGAGGGAGAGCTCGTCGGGCTTGAGGTCGCGCGGCACGGTGGCATTGATGCCGCCGTGCTTGACGTAAGGCCCGTAGCGGCCGTCGTAGAGCTCGACCGGCGCGTTGTCGGCGGGATGGCTGCCGACGATGCGAAGTGGCTTGGCGGCGGCGCGGCCGCGGCCGCTCGCCTTGGCTTCGGCCAACAGCGCCACGGCGCGGTTCATGCCGATCTCGAGCACGCTCTCGTCGGCCGGGATGGTCTTGTATTTGCTGGCATGCCGCACATAGGGGCCGAAGCGGCCGACACCGGCGATGATCTGCTGGCCGTCGTCGGGATGGGGCCCGAGCTCGCGCGGCAGCGAGAGCAGCGCCAAGGCCTTCTCCAGAATGACGTCGTCCGGCGTCATGCCCTTGAGCAGCGACTGCCGCTTGGGCTTCTCCTTGCCTTCGGCCTCGCCGAGCTGGACGTAGAGGCCGTAGGGACCGTTGCGCAGGGTCACGACCTTGCCGGTGGCGGGGTCGCTGCCCAAGACCTTGGGCCCGTCGAGGTTGGCGCCCGATGCCGCGTCGGCCTCGGGGTCGACGATGCCGAGCTTGCGGGTGAAGCGGCACTCCGGATAGTTCGAGCAGCCGATGAAGGCGCCGAACTTGCCGAGCTTCAGGCCGAGCCGGCCGTTGGCGCAGGACGGGCAGTCGCGTGGGCTCTTGCCGCCCCCCTGGCCGCCATTGTCGTTGGCCGGGAAGAAATGGGGCCCAAGCTCCTCGTCGAGCTTGTCGAGCACTTCCTTGACGCGCAGCTCCTTGGTGTCGCCGACGGCGGCGGAGAACTGCTTCCAGAACTCGCGCAGAACCTGGCGCCAATCGATCTTGCCGTCGGAGATCCCGTCGAGCTCGTCCTCGAGATGGGCGGTGAAGTTGTACTCGACGTAGCGTGGGAAGTAGGTCTGCAGGAACGCCGTGACGATGCGGCCGCGGTCCTCCGGCACGAAGCGCTTGCGGTCGAGCCGCACGTAGCTGCGCCGCTGCAGCACCTCAATGATGCTGGCGTAGGTCGACGGCCGGCCGATGCCGAGCTCCTCCAGCTTCTTGACCAGGCTGGCCTCGCTGTAGCGCGGCGGCGGCTCGGTGAAATGCTGTTCGGGCAGGACCTCGCGGCGCTCCAGCGCCTCGTCCTGGGCCACGTCGGGCAGCAGCGCGTTGCCGTCCTCGTCCTCGCCGTTGTCGTCCTTGCCCTCGTCGTAGAGGGTGAGGAAGCCGTTGAACTTCACGACCGAGCCGGTGGCGCGCAGTTGCACGGTCTTGTCGCCGCTTGCGATATCGACCGTCACCTGGTCGAGCACCGCGCTCTCCATCTGGCTCGCCACGGTGCGCTTCCAGATCAGCTCGTAGAGGCCGAGCTGGTCGCGATCGAGGTGGGCGGCGACGTCCTGCGGTGTGCGGAACAGGTCGGTCGGTCGGATCGCCTCGTGCGCTTCCTGGGCGTTCTTGGCCTTGGACGAGTAGGCGCGGGGCTTCTCCGGCAGATAGGCTTGGCCGTAGCGGCTTTCGATCAGGCGGCGTGTCTGGCCGATCGCCTCGGGGGCGAGCTGCACGCCGTCGGTACGCATGTAGGTGATGAGGCCGACCGTCTCGCCGCCGATATCGACGCCTTCGTAGAGCTTCTGGGCAATGCGCATCGCCGTCGCCGCGCCGAGGCCGAGCTTGCGCGAGGCTTCCTGCTGCAAGGTCGAAGTGATGAAGGGCGGCGGCGGATTGCGCCGGACCTGGCGGCGATCGATCGAGGAGACCGAGAAGGCGCGGCGCTCGATCTCGCGCTTGGCCTGCTGGGCGCGTTCCTCGGTGCCGAGGTCGAACTTGTCGAGCTTGCGGCCGTCGAGGTGGGTGAGGCGCGCCTTCAGGACCTGGCGCTTGGCCGTGCCGAACAGCACATCGACCGTCCAGTATTCCCGGCTCTTGAAGACTTCGATCTCGGCCTCGCGTTCGCAAATCAGGCGCAACGCCACCGACTGCACACGGCCGGCCGATCGGCTGCCGGGCAGCTTGCGCCACAGCACCGGGGACAGCGTGAAGCCCACAAGATAGTCCAGCGCGCGGCGCGCCATGTAGGCGTCGATCAGCGCCTGGTCGAGGTCGCGCGGATGGGCGACGGCGTCCAGCACCGACTGCTTGGTGATGGCGTTGAAGGTGACGCGCTTCACGTCCACCCCATCCAGCGCCTTGCGCCGCTTCAGGACGTCGCGGACATGCCACGAGATCGCCTCGCCCTCGCGGTCGGGATCGGTGGCGAGATAGAGCCGGCCGCCCTTGCTCACCGCCTTGGCGATGGCGTCGAGCCGCTTCTGCGACTGGCTGTCGACTTCCCAGTCCATGGCGAAGTCTTCGTCCGGCCGCACCGATCCGTCCTTGGCCGGCAAGTCGCGGACATGGCCATAGGAGGCCAGCACGGTGAAGCCGGGGCCGAGATATTTCCCAATGGTCTTTGCCTTGGCCGGGGACTCGACGACTAGGACGTCCATCGCCGGATCAATGCTCCAGTAAAATTTGAAGAACCGGAGCTAAATCACTGATCTACATCAGAGATACGCGGTTACCCCGGTGCCTCTCCAGGCGGCCTTCCAGCTCGAGAGCCAGCAGGACCTCCGCCACGGCGGCGGCGGACACTTGGCATCGACGTACCAGTTCGTCAACCGCGGTGGGGGCCGAGCCGAGCGCCGACAGGACTTTGGAGGCCACCGCGCCAACGGCCTTTTGTGCTGATTTCACAACAGGTTGCGCCGTGGACCGTGGCCGCCCGATCACACTCAGAATATCGTTGATGTCGCGGGTCAAAATTGCCCCATCACGGATAAGGCTATTGGATCCGGCGTAGCGCGGGTCGAGCGGTGAGCCCGGAACGACGAATACCTCACGGCCTTGCTCGGCGGCGCGATGGGCGGTGATGAGCGAGCCCGACCGCGCCGCCGCCTCGATGACGACGACGCCGGCCGACAGGCCGCTCACGATGCGGTTGCGGCGCGGAAAGGCGCGCGCCAGCGGCGGCGTGCCCCAGGGCGATTCGCTCAACAACAGGCCGCGGCTGGCGATCTCGGCCTGCAAAGCGGCGTTCTGCGGCGGGTAGGTCTGGTCGATGCCGCCGGCCAACACTGCAACGGTCCCGGAAGGCAAGGCAGCGCGGTGGGCGGCGGCATCGATGCCCCGCGCCAGCCCCGAGGTGACGACGAAACCTGCTTGGCCGAGAGCCGACGCGAAGTCGCCGGCCAGCCGACAGGCTGCGGCCGACGCCTCGCGCGCACCAACGACGGCGACCGCCGGCTGCGCCAGCAAGTCGGGGTCGCCGATCGCCGAGAGCACCGGCGGCGCGTCGGGCAGCGCTGCCAGAGCTGTCGGATAGGCCGGATCGCCTATCACCACGAACCTGCCGCCCGCTTTGGCCAGCGCTTCCTCCTCCTGGGAGATGGCCGCGTCAGGCACCGTATCGAGCCGGGCGCATGCCGCTCGGGCCGACCCGAAATGAACGAGCGCCTCGTGGAACGTCACCGGGCCGATCCGCGCGCTTCGCGCCAGGCGCAGGCGCGCACGCCGCTCGGCGGGATCGGGTTCGGATGTCGGCAGCCCATCGAACATGGCGGCGACGGTAAGCGAGTATATTATTCGTGTAAATCAACCTTAATTAGAAATCAACGCAGCTTGGGATTGAGGGCGTCGCGCAGCCAATCGCCCAGCAGGTTGACGGCCAGCGACAAGATTACCAGCGCCAGGGCGGGAAAGATCACGATCCACCATTCGCCGGAGAACAGGAAGGCGTTGCCGATCCTGATCAAGGTGCCGAGCGACGGCTGAGTGGCCGGCATGCCGACACCGAGATAGGAGAGCGATGCTTCGGCGATGATGGCCAGCGCCAGCTCGATGGTGGCGATCACCAGGACGGGTCCCCAGGCGTTGGGCAGCACGTGCGTCAGCGCAATGCGTGCGCCGGGCACGCCGATGATGCGGGCGGCGTTGACGTAGTCCTTGTTCTTCTCGGCAAGCGTCGTGGCGCGCGTCACGCGGGCGAATTGCGGCCAGTAGGCGAAGCCGATCGACAGCACCAGCACCCAGATCGCGATCTCGTCGTGCACGTTCTTGGGTAGGGCGGCGCGCGCCACGCCATCGAGCGTGAGGGCGATCAGGATGGCCGGCACGGTGAGCTGGATATCGGCCAGGCGCATGATGACGGCCTCGAGCCAACCGCCGCGGAAACCGGCGAGCAGGCCGAGCAGCACGCCGGTCGTCACCGACAGCACGATCGCGGCCAACCCGATCATCAACGACACGCGCGTGCCGTAGAGGATGGCCGACAGCACGTCGCGGCCCTGATTGTCGGTGCCCAAGAGGTGCTTGGCGCTGCCACCGCTGTTCCAGGCCGGCGGCGTGAAGGCATCCATCAAGTTGAGCGACTTCACGTCGAACGGATCGTAGGGCGCGACCCACGGCGCAAACGCCGCGCCCAGGAAATAGAGCAGGGTGATCACCGCGGCGGCGACGGTGATCGGCGAGCGGCGGAAGCTCCACCACATGTCGGAGTCGCGCAGGCGCGCGAGGGCCGTCATGTCGCCGCCTTGCGACGATGAGCCAGACCGCCGACGGCACCCAACAGGGCGAGGCCCGCCGCCAGCGGGCCGAAGCCTTCGAAGCCGACCCAACCGATGATCGCCGCACCCAGCGCCGCGGCGCCGATCCAACCGATGCTGGCCGAGCTGCTGTTGAGGCCGAGCACCGTGCCGCGCACGTCGTCCGGCACGGCGGCCAGAGCCGCCATGTAGGCGGGCCGGCCCAGCGCATTCAGCAGGACGTAAAGAAAGCCCAAGGCGACCGAGACCTCGGGACTGGGATGCCACAGGAAAAGCGCGAGGGCGGCGAGCCCCGACGACACCATAGCGAGGGCGAAGGTGAGCAGCCGATCGGGCAGACGGTCGGCGAGCTGGCCGCCCAGGATCGTTCCGGCGACATTGCCGACGGCGAACACGGCGAGCGGGATGGCGAGTTCGGCGAGCGACAGGCGGTAGGTCTCCTGCAGGAAGGCCGCGAAGTAGATCGCCGCCAGCCCGTAGCAGATGCGCTCGGCGATGCCGGTGCTGAGCAGGCCGACGACGCGCCGCGACAGTGCCGCCCTGAGAGACGGCCGCACCGCGCCGCGCATATGGCCGGCGCTGCCGCGGCCGACCGTCGCCACGATGCTCAAGGTGCCGAGCAGCGACAGCCCGCCGACGCAGATCAGCCAGCCGCGCCAGCCGATCAGCGAGCCCACCGCCGCGGCCATCGGCACGCCGACCAGCAAGGTGAGCGACTGGCCGCTCATCACCCAGCCGAGGGCGCGGCCGCGCTGGCTGTCGGGCACGCGCCCCGAGACCTCGGCATAGACCACCGCCGTGAAGGCGCCGCAGCAGGCGCCGCCGATCGACGCCCAGACGGCGACCCAGAAGAACGAGCTCACCACCGCTTGCGCGACCAGGGTGACGGCGAGACCGAGCAGCGACAGCACCAGGATCGAGCGGCGGCCCATCGCGTCGGACAGCCAGCCGGCAGCGGCCGACGCCACGCCCCAGGTCGTGGCCGTGAGCGACACCAGGTTGGCGATCAGCGGCATGGCGACATCGAGGTCGGCTGCCATGTCGAGCAGGAAGGGCGCGCGGGTGGTGCCGCTCGAGGTCGTGGCGAAGCAGCCGAGACACGCGGCGCCGACCAGCGCCCAGGGCATCGCCGCGGAATCTGTCTTCATGGTCAGCCGCCGGCGGTGCCCAGCCGCGCCCGGTCGAGCCGCAGACGGGGATCGATCGCGGCATAGAGCAGGTCGACGAAGAAGTTGATGATCACGAAGATCAACGACACCATCACGAGGTAGGCCGCCATCACCGGGATGTCGGCGAACTGCACCGACTGGATGAAGAGCTGGCCCATGCCCGGCCACTGGAACACCGTCTCGGTGATGATCGAGAAGGCGATCAGGCCGCCGACCTGGATGCCGATCACGGTGATCACCGGCAGGAGCGTGTTCTTGAGGGCGTGGCGGAAATGCACCGCCCGATCGGTCAGGCCGCGGGCGCGCGCGAACTTGATGTAGTCGGCGCGCAGCACCTCGAGCATCTGCGAGCGCACCAGGCGCAGCACCAGCGTCATCTGGAACAGCGACAGCGTGAACGCCGGCAGCACGATCGCCTTCAGCCCGCTCGCCGTGAGCAAGCCGGTGTTCCACCAGCCGAGCTTGATCGTCTCGCCGCGGCCGAACGAGGGAAAGCACCAGGCGCCGGGCAGGCCGACGGCCGGTGCCCAGCTCTTGCACTCGACCGAGAAGACGTAGATCAGCAGGATGCCGATCACGAAGGTCGGCATGGCCACGCCGGCCAGCGAGAAGGTCATGATGGCCGTGCTGTCGGCGCTGGTGCGGCGCAGCGCCGTCAGGACGCCCAACGGAATGCCCATGGCGAGCGCCAGCAGCGCGGCGATGGCGACCAGCTCCAGCGTCGCCGGCATGCGCTCGACGATCAGGTTGGAGACCGGCCGGGCCAGCCGATAGCTCTTGCCGAAATTGCCGGTGGCGGCGTTGCCGAGGAAGCGGGCGAACTGCACGACCACGGAGTCCTCGAGGCCGAGCTCGTGGCGCATCTCGGCGCGCTCGGCCGCCGTTGCTTCCTGGCCCACCATGTTGTTCACCGGGTCGCCCACGAAGTTGAACAGCACGAAGCACAGGAACGACACCGCCAACATGACGGCGGCCGACTGCAGCAGACGGGAAACGATGAACGCGAGCACGACTATGCCTTAGCACCTCCCCTGCGCGGCGTCGGCGCAGGGGAGGGCGAGGCCACTCACTTGATCTTCGAGTATTTGAAGTTGGGCGAATCGTTGGCGAAGATCGGGATGGTCACCTTGTCGCTCATCGACCAGACGATGAGCTGATGGTGCAGCGGCAGGTAGGGCATGTCGGCGATGGCGAGCTGCCAGGCCTCGGCGATCATCTTGTCGCGCTTGGCCTGGTCGACCTCCTTCAGCATGCCGTCGGCCAGCTCGTCCATCTTGGCGTTGCTGTAGCCGGTGAAGTTCCAGCTACCGACCTTCTTGGCTGCATCGTTGGCCTGGTAGAGGAAGGTGAGGACGTAGTGCGAATCGAGCGTCGGCACGCCCCAGCCGAGCAGGAAGAAGCTTGAGTCCTTCTTCTGCAGCTTGGGGAAATGCAGCGTCTTGGAACGCGCCTGCAAGTCGACCTTGATGCCGATCTGCGCCAGCATGCCGGTGACGGCCTGGCAGATCTGCTCGTCGTTGTTGTAGCGGTCGTTCGGGCAGTCGAGCGTCACCGAGAAGCCGTTGGGGTAGCCGGC
>Ga0194121_10005478_pt1 | contig 17488 bp, 19 predicted proteins | sample TA2MahCa50mmetaG_FD_148609 | JGI IMG/M metagenome (GOLD analysis project Ga0194121, IMG submission 148609) | Freshwater microbial communities from Lake Tanganyika, Tanzania - TA2015020 Mahale Deep Cast 50m | ecosystem: Environmental > Aquatic > Freshwater > Lake | place: Tanzania: Lake...
TCTCCCACCTGATGGAACGGCGCCACGCCCCGGCCGGCGCACGTCCCTCCGAGCGCGCGTGAGAGCCACATATATCGTCGAAAGACATAATTGACGCGTCCGCGGACCACTTAGTATTCCGCTGCAACTGCCGATAAGTTCATGTCGGGCCGCATGATCCGGCCGCTGCAAAAATTTCCTTCCGTCCGGCCAATTCTTGCAGGACAATTCCATGGGAGGCCGAAATTTTCGAGCCGGTGCTTGAAATGTTTGCGAACTCGCAACGTTGCAAGGCCGTCGACGGTCGGGCCGCGGGTCTGCCGCGGCGGCGTGACCGCGCGGAAAATGAAGCACCGCCAAATATACCGGGATGTGGAGTATTATGGCAGAAGACAGCACCGAAGCAACGACTGCCGGCGAAGGCGCCGGATCCTCTGCGGGCGACGCCGCGCCGGCCAGGCGCGGTCCAGGCCGTCCCAAGGGAAGCAAGAACAAATCCGCCGCCGCGCCCGCCAAGCGTGGTCCGGGTCGCCCCAAGAAGACCGCCGCCGCGGCGCCCGCCAAGCGTGGTCCGGGTCGCCCCAAGAAGACCGCCGCCGCGGCGCCGGCCAAACGCGGACCGGGTCGTCCCAAGAAGACCGCCGCCGCCAAGCGTGGTCCCGGGCGTCCCAAGAAGAGTGAGGCCGCCGCGCCCGCCAAGCGTGGACCGGGCCGTCCCAAGAAGACCGCCGCCGCCACGCCCGCCAAGCGTGGACCGGGCCGTCCCAAGAAGACCGCCGCCGCCGCGCCGGCCAAGCGCGGACCGGGTCGTCCTCGCAAGACCGAGGCTGCCGCGCCGGCCAAGCGCGGACCGGGTCGTCCTCGCAAGACCGCGGCCGCCGCGCCGGCCAAGCGCGGACCGGGTCGTCCTCGCAAGACCGAAGCCGCCGCGCCCGCCAAGCGTGGACCGGGTCGTCCGCCCAAGGCAACCGCGAAGCGTGGACCGGGCCGTCCTCCGAAGGCGACCGCGAAGCGTGGACCGGGTCGTCCGCCCAAGGCAACCGCCGCCAAGCGTGGGCCGGGCCGTCCTCGCAAGACTGCCATCGCCGCGCAGGGCAAAGCCGCCGCGAAGGCAGCCGCCAAGTGGATGAAGGACGTGGCGAAGCACGCCGCCAGCCTGGTGAATGCACTGGTCAAAGCCGGCCTGCACGCCGGTGGTGGCGCCGCCAAGGGCGTCGCCAAGCGCGTCGTCAAGCGCGTCGCCAAGCGGGCCCGACGCAAATAGCGCGCGGTACCGCGAAAAGGCCCGCCGGAGTGCCGGCGGGCCTTTTTTCATTCGGGGGCGCCGGCGTTACTTCAGGTGCGCTGGTATCTCGTCATTCCGGATCAGGTCGTCGAAGGTTTCTCCCCGCACCAGCACGTCCGCCTCGCCGTCGTGCACCAGTATGATGGGAATGCGCGGCAGGCGGTTGTAATTGCTCGACATCGCGTAATGATACGCGCCCGTGGAGAAGGTCGCCAGCAGGTCTCCGCGGCGCGGCGAGGGCAGCGGCATGTCCCAGGCGATCATATCGCCGGTTTCGCAGCACTTGCCGCAAATGGCCACCTTTTCCTCGACCGGATCGTGCATGCGGTTGGCCAGCCGGCCGTGATAGCGGGCCTGGTAGAGGGCCGCACGAGGATTATCCGTCATGCCGCCGTCCACCGACGCGTAGATGCGGACGCCGGGGATATTCTTGATGGTGCCGATCGAATAGAGCGTCGTGCCGGCCTCGCCCACGATGGAGCGGCCGGGCTCCACCAACACGGTTGGCAGCGGCGCGCCGAGCGGCTGCCACGCTTCGCGCACCGCGCCGACGAGCAGCGCAAGGTATGCGTCCACGCTGGGCGGTGAATCCTCGGGAAGATATGCGATGCCCAATCCACCCCCCAGGTTCAGCTCTTCCGGAAGATATCCAGTCAGCCGGTGCACCTCGGCAATCAGCGCCACTACCGAGCGGGCGCCCGCCCCAAATGCGTTGATCTCGTGAATTTGCGACCCGATATGGCAATGAAGTCCGCGCAGCTCCAGGCCAGCGGTTGCAAGGACCCGCGCGATTGCCTCACGCGCCATCCCATTGCCAATGGAAAATCCGAACTTGGAGTCGAGTTGTCCGGTCTGGATGTACGAATGCGTTGACGGCTTGATGCCCGGGGTGACTCTTACCTGGACGTCAATGGATTTCCCGGCGCGCTCGGCGGCCCGCGCGAGCCGATCGATCTCGTCGAAGGAATCGACCACAAAACGGGATACCCCGGCCGAAACCCCCATGTCGATTTCCCAAACCGACTTGTTGTTGCCGTGGAAGTAGATTCGCTCCGCTGAAAATCCGGCGGCCAGGGCGGTGGCCAGCTCTCCTCCGGAAACCACGTCGAGGCAGAGATCCTCCTGGGCTACCAGGCGGCACATCCCGGTGGTGAGAAACGCCTTGCCGGCGTAGAGCACGCGGTACCCCTGCGCCCCCGCGCAGTGACGCCGGAGGGCGTCATGGTAGGCGCGACAGCGGGCGCGGATGGCGCCCTCGTCGAGAATTTGCAGCGGCGTGCCAAAGCGCTCCGCAAGGGTCACGACGTCGCAGCCGCCGATCACCAGATGACCGGCCTCATTCACGGTCAGGTTGCTGAACATGGAAGGGTGGGGATTCGGTGGAACACAGGAACCTCCCCCCGAGGGCCCGAAGACGCCGCCCGCCATGCCGCAATTTCGCCTCAATCCGACCATTCACAACGAGTGCCCCAAGTGTGGGGACGACACGACCATGCTGGTCGTTCCCGGCGACCAGGTGGTGACCTGCGCGAAGTGCGGCACGACAATGAAGATCCACCTGCCCCAGGGGCCCTGCGGAAAGATCCTGAAGCTGGTCACCGACGTCCAGTCGAAGGTGAACGAGCTGCTGTCGTTCCGGCTGCAGGAACGCGACGAGACTTGACTGGCAGGAGATCGGCGCCGTCCGGCCCAAAGAGGGCGCCCACTTTTCCGAGATTCCACTGAGGATTAACTGATTGGGGAGGACCAAGATGCGCACCACTCTTCGCGCACTTTTTTTGATTCTGGGGGCCACGCTCGCGCTGTGGACCAGCGGGTGCACGCAGAATCCGCCCACCACCGGTGGGCCCTCGGGCGCCACCAGCGGGTCGCCGGGCACCACCACCCAGACCAGCGCCGCGACCGGTGATATCAAGATCGGCTGCTACTTCAGCATGACCGGCGGCACCGCCACGTTTGGCGAGTCCAGCATGAATGGCATCCGCCTCGCCATCGACGAGATCAACGCAAAGGGCGGCGTGCTGGGCCGCAAGCTGAGCTACCAGCTCGAAGACACTCAGGGGGCGCAAGACAAGGCCGCGCTGGCCGTGCAGAAGCTCATCAACCAGGCCAACGTGGACGTCATCATCGGTGAAGTCGCCTCGTCGAGCTCCATCGCCGGCGGCAACATCGCCCAGAATTCCGGCGTGCCGATGCTCTCACCGTCCTCCACAAACGAGAAAGTGACGAAGGTCGGTAACTTCATTTTCCGGGCCTGCTTCATCGATCCGTTTCAAGGATTCGTCATGGCACGTTTCGCCAAGGACAATCTGAAGGCCAAGACGGCGGCCATTCTCACCGACAAGCAATCCGACTACGCGATCGGACTGGCCAAGGCTTTCCGCGGGACCTTCGAGCAGGACGGCGGGAAAATCGTGGGCGAGGAATTCTACATCCAGAACGATACCGACTTCAAAGGCCAGCTCACCCGGCTCAAGCAGCTCAACCCCGACGTGATCTTCGTCCCGGGCTATTACACCGAGGCCGGTCTCGTGGCCCAGCAAGCGCGCGAGCTGGGCTTCAAGGGCCCGCTGCTGGGCGGCGACGGCTGGGATTCTCCCAAGCTCACCGAGGTGGGTGGCGAGGCGCTCAACGATTCGTACTTCAGCGTGCACGTCGACGTTGAGAGCAGCGTGCCCAAGGTCCAGGAATTCGTGAAGGCGTATCAGGCCAAGTACAGCGCAAACCCCGACACGCTGGCCGTGCTTGGATACGACTCGGTGTACCTGATGGCCGACGCGCTCACCCGGGCCGGCTCGACCGACAAGGCCAAAGTGCGTGACGCCCTTGCTTCCACCAGGGGATTCCAGGGCGTGAGCGGCACCATCACCATGAACGCCGATCGCGACCCGGTCAAGGAGGCCGTCGTGGTGGCCATCAAGGACGGCAAGGCGGTGTTCGTCACGTCCATCAAACCGGCCGGTGGGGACATCGGAACTGGCGGCGACACGGCGCCGGCCACCACCGCCCCGAGCCCCGCACCCACCGGTGCGGCTTCGCCCGGCGCGGATGCGGCAAGCCCGGCGGCTTCGCCCGCAGCCGACGCGAGCCCGGCGGCTTCGCCCGCAGCCGACGCGAGCCCGGCGGCTTCGCCCGCCGACGCAAGCCCGGCGGCTTCGCCCGCAGCCACCGAGGCGCCCGCCGCCTCGCCAGGCACACCGTAGATTCTGGAGCACGCGCGCCCGCCGCCGGCACTTGAGCCGTCGGCGGGCGTGTCGAGCACGAAGATGGATTCCGCAACATTCGTCCAGCACTCCGTCAACGGGCTGCAACTCGGCCTGATGTACGCGCTTATCGCGCTCGGCTACACCATGGTGTACGGCATCCTGCGCCTGATCAATTTCGCGCACGGGGACGTCTTCATGGTCGGCGCGTACGCCGCGTATTTCGTCGGGACGGCGCTCACCCAAAAAAATCCGGCCACCGGCGCCGCGCTGATGGGCCCGGGCATGGCGACGGCAATGATCGCCCTGGTCGCCGCCATGGCGGTTTGCGCGCTGCTTGGCGTAACCATCGAGCGCTTCGCTTACAGGCCGCTGCGCAGCGCGCCGCGCATCGCCGCGCTGATCACCGCCATTGGGGTCTCGTTCCTCCTGGAAAACCTGTGCGTGGTCATGCTGGGGGCGACGCCGAGGGGATTCCCTACCCTGATTCACAAGCACGACGTGTTTTCGGTGGCCGGCGTCCCCATCTCGAATTATCAGGTAATGCTGTTCATCCTGTCGTTGCTGCTGATGGGCGCCCTGCAGTACATCGTGCAGCACACCATGGTGGGCAAGGCCATGCGCGCGGTTTCCTTTGATCAGGACGCCGCGCGTCTCATGGGCATCAACGTCAACGCGGTCATTGCATGGACCTTCGTGATCGGCTCCGCGCTCGCGGCGGCTGCCGGCATGCTGTACGCCATGAACTATCCAAAGGTCGAGCCGTACATGGGGATCTTCCCCGGGCTCAAGGCATTCGTTGCCGCCGTGGTGGGCGGCATCGGCAATATCCCGGGCGCGGTGGCCGGAGCATTGATCATGGGATTCGCCGAGACCCTGGTCATTGCGCTCGGCTATTCCACCTACCGCGACGCCGTGGCGTTCGCGCTGCTCATCGTGATCCTGTTCATCCGCCCCACCGGAATCCTTGGTAAAGGGCTCGTTGAGAAGGTATGAGCACGCTGCGCAATTTCGCCATCCTGCTGGCGGGGACGGTATTCCTGTGGCTCCTCAGCGGCCTGGTGCCGCGCATGGTGGGCCCTTATCCCCAGCAGATGCTCAACCTCGTGGGCATCAACATCGTTCTCGCGGTGAGCCTCAACTTGATCAACGGCTACACCGGCCAGTTTTCCATCGGCCACCTGGGATTCGCCGCGGTCGGAGGCTACGCATCGGCCACCTTCGTGAAATACTTCGCGCCGGTAACCTGGACGGGCCCGCTGTCGCTCTTCGTCTCGCTGTTGATTGGCGGCGCCGTTGCAGGCGCGTGCGGCCTGCTGGTCGGGCTGCCCACGCTGCGGCTGCGCGGCGATTACCTGGCCATTGCGACGCTGGGCTTCGGAGAGATTATCCGGGTCGTTTTCCTGAATATCGACGAGGTTCCGGTCGGTGGCCGCACCATTGACCTGGGTGGCGCGCGTGGTTTCACCGGCATCCCACACCTTTCCGACTTCTTCTGGATCTGGTGGTGGGCGCTGCTTACCTGTCTGGTCATTCTCAACATCGTGTACTCGTCCCCGGGACGCGCCTTTAAATCCATCCGCGAAGACGAGCTTGCCGCGGAGGTCATGGGAGTGAACACCACCTATTACAAAGTGGCCGCGTTCGTGATCGGCTCGTTCTTCGCCGGGGTGGCCGGCGGCCTCTACGCGCACGAATTCGTCATCCTCCATCCGACGCGCTTCAACTTCATCAATTCCTTTGACATCGTTCTGATGGTCGTGTTCGGTGGAATGGGAAGCACGACCGGCGCGATCTTCGGTGCGGCTTTCATCACGATTCTGCCGGAGTTTCTCCGCGACGTCTCCGCATTTATCGGCACCCGCCTGGGGCGCCCCGAGCTGGACCTGAGGCTGGTCATCTATTCGCTGATGCTGATCGTCCTCATGCTCGTGCGGCCGCAGGGCCTCATGGGCAGCCGTGAGATCACCGCCTGGTTCCACCGCAAGCCAAAACCCCCGCTGGAAAAGGAGGGGATGGCCTGATGCCCATTCTCGAAGCCAGTGGGGTGACCCGACGGTTCGGTGGATTGACCGCGGTCAACGACTTCAACATTTCCATCGAGCCCGGCGAGGTCATCGGACTCATTGGTCCCAACGGCGCCGGAAAAACCACCGCGTTCAACATGTTGAGCGGCGTGCTGCCGCCCAGCGAGGGCGACATCCGCTTCGAGGGCAAGAGCATCATCGGGCTGAAAACCCACAAGGTCACCCAGCGCGGCATCGCGCGCACCTTCCAGAACATCCGCCTGTTCGCGGACCTCACCGTGCTCGACAACGTGAAGATCGCCTCGCACTTCCGCTGCGGCTACACCATGGCGGAAGCCGTGCTGCGGGCGCCGCGCTTCGTGCGCCGCGAGGCGGAGATCGAGCGGAACGCCATCGACCTGCTGGGGATTTTCGGACTGGCGCACCTGAAGGACGAAGTGGCCCGCAACCTGCCCTACGGCGAGCAGCGGCGCATGGAGATCGCGCGCGCGCTGGCCACCTCTCCGCGCCTTCTCCTGTTGGACGAGCCGGCGGCCGGCATGAATCCTCAGGAAAGCCTGGAGCTGGTCGAGTTCATCCGCTTCGTGCGCGACAAGTTCGACCTGACGGTGCTGTTGATCGAGCACCACATGGACGTGGTGATGTCGATCTGCCAGCGCATCCTGGTGCTCGACTACGGCGTGACCATTTCCAAGGGAACGCCGAAGGAGATCCAGTCGGATCCGCGGGTCATCGAAGCGTATCTCGGCAAGGAGGTTGAGGATGGCTGAGACGCTGCTTTCCGTGGAAGGCCTCAACGTGTATTACGGCGCCATCCACGCCGTGAAGGGCATCTCGCTGCGCGTTGAGGAGAAAGAGATCGTCACCCTCATCGGGGCCAACGGCGCCGGGAAGAGCACGTTGCTGCGCACCCTGTCCGGGCTGCTGCGCGCGCGCAGCGGAAACATCCTGTACAATGGCCACCAGATTTCCGCCATGCCGGCCCACCAGATCGTGGCACAGCGGCTGCTGCACGTTCCCGAGGGCCGCAAGATTTTCGCCAACCTCACGGTGCTGGAAAACCTGGAGCTGGGCGCCTATCTCAGGCACGATCGCGCCGAAATCCAGAAGGACCTGGAGCACGTCTACGGGCTCTTTCCGCGCTTAAAGGAGCGGCTCTCGCAAAATTCCGGCACGCTGAGCGGCGGCGAGCAGCAGATGCTGGCCATGGGACGCGCGCTGATGGGCCGCCCGCACCTGCTGCTGCTCGACGAGCCGTCGATGGGACTGGCCCCGCTGCTGGTCCGCGAGATCTTCAACATCATTCGCAAGATCAACGAGGAAGGCGTGACCATTCTGCTGGTCGAGCAGAACGCCCTGATGGCGCTGCAGACGGCAAGCCGCGCGTACGTGCTGGAAACCGGCGCGATCACCATGGAGGGCCCCGCCGCGGAGCTGGCCCACGACGAGCGGATCAAGAAGGCGTATCTGGGGGTTTAGCGGCGGCCCCCCCCACCCCGGTTCATGAGGCCGGGATTCGCGGCGGGTCCGATATAGATGACCCTGCTGCCATTGACTTTTGCCTCGGCGACCGGCACACCATTGACCGAGACCCCAACATTGGCCTTGGGAATTCCGCCTCCCACGAAGACGACCCACGTGTTCGTTCCGGTACGCTCATCGTGATACATCCATCCCGACGCCCCGCCGGCCCCACCGCCCTTCACCTCACTGCCATCCGCGTTGCGCCCGGCGCCGCCGGGGCTCAAGGCAAGACTTCCCATTCCGGGGACTTCACTCTTCACGGGTCCCGTGTCCATGGTGCCGAGCCCCGCGTTACGGTCGCCGCGCACCTTTGAGCCCTGCACCGTTCCCAGGGTGCCGGAACCGGACGCGGGCACGTCAGTGGACGTATCCATGGTGCCCATTTTCACCTTCGCCGGAGGACCTCCGGTCGTGCTGGCCGTGGAAGCCGTGGTCGCGGGCTGCGCGGGCTTTGCCGGCGCCGGGGCGGAGGGCTGCGCGGGCGCCGAATTGGTGACAAGCGGCGTGGTCGCGGGCTGCGGCGAACTTGACGCAACCGGTGGCGCCGCCGCAGCCGGTGTCGGGTCCGCCTGGAAAATCGGAATTGTCACGCTGCCCGGACGGCCAGCCGGCGGCGCGGAGGGCTCCGACTGCGGCGCCATCGCCACCGGGTCGGGCGGAAAATCCGCCGGAAATTGATTCGTGGCTGGCCGCGTCCGCGGTCTCTGCGAACCAGGATCCTGGCTGAGCAGCGGCACCTCGTTGAGGCTCCAGGCGGGGATGCGCTCGGTCGGCTCAGGCGGAGTCTGGGTGATCTTCACCAGATCCGCGCCCACCGCGATCAGCAGCCCGAGAGCCACTACCTGGCTCGCCCAGCGAATCCAGCGAAGTCCGTCGCCACTCCCGCGTTGTACAACCCTCATGCCTGGGACCTCCCCACAAAAATTGCCCGCCCTCCACGGATGATCCATTATAGATCAGCCAGCCGCGATGCGAAAGTCCCAGGCTGGGAAGGCGTGCCCATTCCGGGACGCGAAAGGTCCCGAACTGGAAGGGGTGAGCACGCGTGACCGCACGATACCAAAAGATCGCGCCCGTTCGGGGGATGGTGCCGAGAAGCGAGAACGTGCTGCCGGCCCTCGCGTTCCTGACGCTTTGCGCGCTCGGCGCGATGCTGTATTTCTTCGGCGGCGGCCGCGAGAAAGCGCTCGCGTGGTGGACCGCGCAGACGCCTCCTTCGGCGAACAATGCCGCCATCGTCATGCGCGAAAACGATCCCGAGGCACGACGGGCCGTCGACCGAGTGACCAGCCACTTTCCCCACGGCGCGAAGCACAATCTCGCCGACGCGTTAAATCACGTCACCACCGAGCGCCTGAAGTCCGGCGCCACCATCGCCGGCCGCTGCTGGCGCGTCGACAAGGTGAAGCCAAAAGTGTATTCGGTGGCCTACCTGATCGATTTTGACGACGGCGCGCGCAACGCCTGGATCTGGCAGGTGGAGAGCGCCGGCAACGTCGTGAAGCCGGTGTCGCGCAGCGCCGAGGAGCTGGAATTGATGGACCTCAAATGAGAATGGCCGGAAAAAAAGTCCTCGTCACCGGCGCGAGCCGCGGCATCGGTCGCGGCATCGCGCTCGCCATGGCCGGCGAAGGCGCCAGTGTGGCGGTCACCTACGTGAAGGGCTCCGAAAAAGCCGGTGAGGTGGTGCGCGCCATCCGCGAGGGAGGCGGCGAGGCCTTCGAGCTGAAGTCGGACGTGGGCCAGCGCGCCGACTGCGAGCACCTCATCAATAAAATCCGCGAGCACTGGGGCAGCCTGGACGTTCTGGTGAACAACGCGGGGCGCCTCGATCCCATCATGCCGGGCGACGTGGGGCTTGAGGCGTTCGAAAAAACCATCGAGACGAACTTGAAGGGCACCTGGCTGATGAGCCGGCTGGCGGCGCCGCTGCTGCGCGCGTCGCAGGGGAGCATCGTGAACATCGCCTCCATCGCCGGCAGCGCGGGATATCCCTATGCCGCGCACTACGCGGCGTCCAAGGCCGGGGTCATCGCGATGACCCGGTCCCTGGCGCTGGAGCTGGCGCCCGGCGTGCGGGTGAACGGAATCTCACCGGGCTACACCAACACCGGCGATCCGTCCGGCTGGTCGGAAGAGCGCATGGGGGATCTTGCAAAGGCCATTCCACTGCAACGCTTCGGACGGCCGGAGGACGTGGCGGCGGCGGCGATTTTCCTGGCGGTGGAGGCGACCTACGTCACCGGAACGACGCTGGTGGTGGACGGCGGCCTCACCCTGCGGCTCCCGGGATTTGTGTCCGGACTTTAGGGGGTGTTGACATTCGCGGCTCGTAGCGAGGACGTCAGGCTGGAGTCGAAGTCGCCGGTCCGCACAAGCGAGCACCGCAGGCGTACTTTCGGGTACCTTGAGGAGCGCGGTCGCGGAGGACCAAGAGGTTTGCCCAGAGTGGCGTCCGCAGTAGTGCGATGATTGTCAACACCCCCTAATCCCAGCCTTGCAGCGCGTCCACCATGCGCCGGGAGCCCGGATCCGCGGGCACTTTCTTGAGCACGTTCTTGAAGTTGAGCATCGCCTGATCGAACTTGCCCAGCCGATACTGCACCAACGCGAGGTTGTACAGCGACTCCAGAGAGTCCGGACGCGCTTCCAGCGCGCGCGCGAAGTCCTGCTCGGCCTGTGGCATCATTTTCCCGCCGGCGAACTGAAAGCAGCTCACCCCGGTGGAGAAGCAGTCCGCAAAGAGCTCTCTCTCTACGGAGACGCCCCCCGAGCGGTCGGAAGACTTGCCGAACACGCCGCGCAGCTTCTTCCACAGGCTGCTGTCAGACTTGCGTCCATCGCCCCCCCGCGACGCGCGGTCGAAATCGCGCGGAATGCGCAGCTGGAACTGGGGCTGTCCGTCGTACTCCTTGCGCGCATCCGGGTTGCTGACCAGGTCGTACGCCTCGGTCAGCTCCTTCATCCGCTCCTGGGCGAGGACCGGCTGATGGGGATTCAAGTCGGGATGGTACTGCTTGGCCAGCTCGCGGTAGGCTTTGCGAATGTCGTCCTTGCCGGCGATGGGCGGCACACCAAGAACCTTGTAGGGATCACGCTTCAATGCAGAGGTACCACCGGAGGCCATGGCAGCAGGTTTCTTCCGCTCCTCCGGCAATCCCTCTGGATGAGGTCATCAATACTCAGACGCCAGACGCCTGCGCGATCTCCTGTGCCGGAGCGGCTGCGGGCGATTCCCGCGGGGGCGTGGCCACGATGTCCACGCGCATCTCCTCGGCGGTGATGGGGACCACCAGAAAACGCCGGCGGACGTAGCGGAAGAGCACCTTGATCGCGGCGGCCACCGGCACGCCCAGCAGCATCCCCCAGAAGCCCAGCAGCTCCGCGCCAGCGAACACGGAGAACATCACGAACAGCGGCGAGACGCCCATCGCGTTGCTCATCAGGCGCGGGCTGATGAAGCGATCCACGCCGAGCGCAACCGACACCGTGATGGCCATGACGGTAAGCACGTACGCGGCGCTGCCATTCTCCAGGTAGGCCAGGACGCCGGCCACGATCGACAACAGCACCATCCCGGCAATTGGAATGGGATAGGTCACCACCGCCAGCAGGCCGATCAGAAGGCTGTACTGGGAGGGAACGAAACCCGGCACGCCCAGCCACGCCACGATCGACAGGGCGGACAGCAGCACGAAGATGATGCCGCCGCTGACGCACGACAGGATGGCCGTGCCTTTGACGAAGCCGCCGAAGATCTCGTTGATCTCTACGATGAGGCCGTCAACGTCCTGGCGGTAGGCCTCCGGCACGGCTTCCCAGAACGCTTCCCGCGACTGGGGCAGATGGAGCAGCATGAACATCGAGATGATGAGCGCCATCAAGAGAAACAGCACCCAGGAGAACGTGCTCACCAGGAAGTTGACGGTTCCGGTCACCACGTAGGTCACGCCGTCGCCAAGGCGGTTGGCGTTTTGATCGATAAACGTCTGGGCCCGCTGGCGCACGGCCTTGGGGAGCTTGGCGCGATCGAAGCGTACCTGCCAGTAATTGGCGGACTGCTGAAATCGGGTCGCCTGCTGCGGCAGGTTGTTGGAAATGGTATCCACCTGCTCGCTGATGACCGGCGCGGCGATCAGCAGCACGATGGCCATCAGCAGCGGGATGGTCATGTAGACCAGGATCACCGACTGCGTCCAGGAGACCGGCCGGCCCAGGCGACCGCTGTGCACCCAGCGCACCCACGAGTGCATGACGTAAGCCAGCGCGGCGGAGATCCCAAAGAGCAGCAGCGTTTGGTAGATACGGCCGATGAGCAACAAGGTGACGGCGAAGATGGCCAGCCATCCCAGCACGCGTACCCAGGTCGCCGTCTGCACGCCGTTCACCACGAAGGTTTTCGCGAGGTCCGCTGGTCAGCCCTCTGAAGCACGACGGAAACCGCACCGCAATAGCGACGAAATCATTCAAGCACACCCGGGGCGCGCCGCGGCTGAATTCCGGTCGGGAGGAGACGTGCCGGAGCCGCTCGAATTTATTCCAATACCCGAATTGGGGGTCCGGGGGCCGCCCGAAGGCGACTCCCCCTGGATCACCCCCGCTGGGGAGGCGTGCGTCTTGCCAAACGCCCAGGAAGTCCTGCGAATCTTGCTGTCGCGGCCCGACGGGGCGAGCCGGCGCAAATACCTGTCCACGCTGGACGACGGCTGCGTCGAGACGGTGGCCAGCCAGCTCTTTTGCCACATCGACATCCACGTCTCCGAGGGCCATCGCGCCGCCGCCGACACCCTGTTGCGCGTTGCCGAGGACATCGCCGATCTCTTCGAGGGCGAAGTGTTCGCCTATCTTTGCTGCCGTCGCCGCGCCCGTCTTTGCAGAAAGTGGGGGGACGCCCGCGGCGCGCTGGATGCCTACCGCCGCGCCTGGCGCATCCTGGAGCGCTCGGAGCTGCACGAGGCGCAGGTCGAGGTGCTCATGGAGATGGGCATCCTGCAAGATCAAGCGGGGGATCGCGACGCGGCCCTGGTGTCCTTCCGGCGCGCCGCCAACGTGTGCCGCCGCGAGCGCCTACACTTCAACTGGGCCGCCGCGTTGTTCAACATGGCGTCCATCTACCTGGAGGCTGGCGAGGAGGAGCGCTTTCACCGCTACGCCGCCCGGGTGGCGCGCCTGGATCGGGCGTGCGACTTCCCGTCCCATCGGGCACGGCTGGAGCTGCTTACCGCCAACTGGATGGATCGCTGGGGGCGGTCGGCCCAGTCGGTGGAGCACTATCGGAAGGCGCTGGAGGCCTACCGACGGGTGCACGACCGTCTTAAAGCCAGCGAGATCCTGGCCCACCTGGGGGAACTGGCCCGGCTGAACGGGCAGATCGACGCCACCGGCCCGCTGCTCGGCGAAGCCTTGAGCGAGCGGCGCACGCTCGACGCGCGCGAGGCGGAAGCGCGCTTCTACTACTATCGCGGCGCGACGGCGTGGCAGACCGGGCTGGTCGAGGACGCGGCCATGTTCTATCAGCAGGCGCTGGAGCGCTACTCCGGCATCGACGCGGACGCCGAGCAGGAAACCCGTTACCGATTGTACCTGTGCTTGAGCGCCCTGGGACGGGTGAACGAGACGCTGCCGGCGTTTCTCGAGTCACGCTCCCTGGGGCACGCGCCGGAGGCGCAGCCGGGTCACGATCCGCACGTCGGCACCCCGCATCCTCCGCTCACCCTGGCCTGCGACAACACCGGCCGCCCCTACGCTTACCGGGCCCCTCGCGGCGACGGCGCAAGCCTGGACGATTTCCACAACCGCAAGCGCGCTCGGGCGTACATCATCGACCGCTCGGAGCTGGCCCGCCTGCTGCACGCGCTGGCCTCGTGGATGAAGCAGGAAGGCCGCAAGGACCTCGCCCGCCACCTCCGCCGCGAGGCCCGCATGGTCGAGCAGTTCCTCCGCCGCACCCCGCCGGGCGCGGGCCGTCGCGCGACCGAGAAGAATTAAGTAACCCATGCGGGCATGGATAACCGCGCATTGCACGGTAATATTACCACGCAATGCGCGGTTACCCCGGAAAATCCGTTGTTCGTTCCCACTTCGCGGCGAACCGGGGTTATCGGGGGCGGGGGCGCAGCCGCACTCGGAGCCCGCGCGGGGCCATGGTGATGGCGAAATACTCGCGGACGTCGGCGGCGTTTCCCACTCTGGTGACGTCGAAATTCTTGTAGAGCGTGGCCAGCGCCACGCGCATTTCCAGCAGCGCCAGCGAGCGCCCCGGGCAGATGCGCGGGCCGGTGCCGAACGGCAAATACTTCGCCACCTCGTGCTTTTCGGAAAAACCCTCCAGCCAGCGCTCCGGTCGAAAAACCCACGGCTCGGAGAAATTTTGTGGATCCATCACCGGCGGGCGGGCCAGCACCCACACCGCAGTACCGCGCGGTACGGCGACGTCTCCCACCACGGTGTCCACCATCGCCTCGTGCGGCTGCAACGGCGCGACCGGCCGCAGCCGCATCGCCTCGCTGGCGACCGCGCCCAGGTAGGTCAGGCCGGCCGCGGACTCCATCGTGGTCGGGACGGTGTCGGCGCCCAACTGCTGGTCCAGCTCCTCGCGCAAGGTGGCCACGACGCGCGCCTCCTCGCACAAGTGGTGGGCGGTCCAGGCCAGCGATCCCGAAGTGGTGTCCTCGCCCGCCACCAGGATGGTCATGGCGTTTCCCAGGATGGTTTCCTCGGCAAACGGTTGACCATTTTCGTCGCGCGCCGTGATCATCGCTTCCAGGAAATTGGATGGCGTGTCCAACGGATTCGCCCTCCGCTGAGCAATCAATTCCCTGAGCCACGCCCACAGCGCGGCCACGTCGGCGTCCACCCGCCGGTCCTCGGGCATGCGAACCCACCGCCAGTAGGGCAGCAATGCGTTCATGCGGCGGTTGATCGCGGGAAGTATCCGCTCCATTCGCCGCTGGATGACGTCGTGGCTTCCCTCCAGTGAGCGCACGTCGTGTCCGAATGCGAGCAGGGTGGTGACGTCCACCGTGAAGCGCTGAAAATCATCCAGAATATCCACCACGGCGCCGTCGGCCGCCGCCCTTTCCCAGCGCGTGCGCAGCCTCTCCGCCATTTTCGCCAGGGTCGGATAGAACGTGCGGACGTTGCGCTGGGCGACCGCTTCCATCGACAGCTTGCGCTGCGCGCGCCACGCGGAGCCTTCCGCCACAAACACGCCGGCCCCGCCCAATTCCTGGAATATCGGCTCAAAGCGCGCGAAGCGACGGAATATTTCCGGCCGCGCGCGCAGCACCACTTCGCTGAGCGCCGCGTCGGACACCACGAGGAAGTGCTGCGGCCCCATCATCGCGTGGTACATGGGGCCGTAGCGGGCCGCCCACTCCTCCATTTTTGCGTGCATGTCCTCGTTGCGAAACTGCAGCGCGTTGCCCACCAGCGGCCAGCGCGGCGGCCCGGGCAGATCGGACAACTGACGAACGGCTCGCGCGGGCGCGGGCACGGCTTTCAAGGCACAGACGTCCGGCACGCCGTCGGCGGACAGCGGGCAGGCGCGCAGCCGCTGCGGTCCCCCGATGCGCTGCCCGGTCTCCAGGTCAAAGCGCCAGCGGTGGTTGCGACAGACGAGCGCGCCGTCCTCCAACTCGCCCTCGGCCAGCAGCGCGCCCTGGTGCGGACAGCGGCCCTCGTACGCGTGCGGACCAGGCACGATCACCACGTCCACTCCGTCGACAGTCACGCCGCGGAGCGTTGTCATGTGCGGACACTTCCTCGCACACGCAGCAGTTGCTGGCGCGACCACTCGGCGCTCTGGTGCGCCAGCAGCGGAGTCCAGGGAGCGAATTTCGGCATGTGTGCCACCGCCATTCTCAGCATCAGTCCCGCCTTCGATCCGATGCGCAGGCCCGGGGTCGGGCTCGCGAACGTATCGTTGAGCGATAACATTAAAAGACTCGGCCGGCCGACCGCAGCTTCCACGTGGAAATACGCCGGCCCGCGGTTCCGCGAAAAAATGGCGGCCCCAGGCGCGCGCGGCTTCATGCGCGACACCGCTCGAACAGCGAGGCGATGGCAAGGCGCACGTGGCCTTCCGCACGGGGATCCCGCAGCAGGCGCTGCGCGTGGTGAAATCCCAGCACCAGCGCAAAATATTCGAAGGCAAACAGATGGATGTCGAGCGCCTCGCGAAACTCGCCCACGCGCACGGCGCCGTGGGCGCTGTCGGCCAGGGCTTCCAGCCAGAGGCGACGCTGCTCCACGAGGTAGTCGCGCAACGGACCCTCCTGGTCGTCGAGCTCCATGCCGGCGGCCACCAGGGGGCATCCGCCCGGCAGGTAGGGGTCCTTGCCCCACGCCAGCCAGTGGTCGAGAATGGCCTGCAAGCGTCCCACCCCCTCCGGCACGGAAAATGCGGGCACCACGACCCGCTCGGTGAAGCGCCGCACGGCCTCCTCCAGCACCTGGAGCTGCAGCGCTTCCTTGGACCCGAAGTGCAGGATCAGTCCGGCTTTGGAGAGCTTCAGCTCCCCGGCCAGCTGCCCGATGGTGAGTCCCTCAAGCCCGTCCCGGCTCGCCATCTTCATGGCGGCATCCAGCACCATGCCGCGGGTCTCGTCGGCCCTGCGCTTCACGGACTAATGTTAACGAACGACCGTTAAGTTGTCAATGCGTCGACTTTTACCGTATGTTCTCCCTGGGAAGCGATTGACAATGGGCGAAATCGAGCTTGGACTTGTCGCGGCCTGTCCCAACCACGCCAACCGGCCCGGGACCGTGCGATGCGACGCATGTCTGCGCAAGGTCTGCGAGGAGTGCCTGATTCACGAGGGCAGCAACAAATACTGCAGCGCGAAGTGCGTGGAGGGGGCGAAGGCAACCCGCGCGCGCGTCGAGGACCTGAACAGCCGTCCGCCACCCGCCAGCGGGAATGGCATCCCGGTCGGGACAATCGTGGTGCTCGGCCTGCTCATCGCGGGGGCGTGGTACGCCTGGCAGCACAAGCAGGCCATCATTCAACTGGTGCAGCGCTACCTGGGCTGAGTTTGAGGTCACGCGCTCGCGAACAACGACTGCTCCTCCAGCATCGGAGACACGAACAGCGACGGCTCTTCGATGGCGCGCTGCTGGGCCGGGACCAGGCCGACGCCCATGAGGAAGCCGATGGCGCGCTCGGCGTGGGGATAGCGGTTGACCAGCTTCCAGAAGCGGCGGCTGTGGTTGGGCTCCACGAGGTGGGCCAGCTCGTGCACGATGACGTAGTCGAGCACGAACGCCGGCATGTTGGCCAGGCGGTGGGACAGGCGGATGCGGCGACTGCCCGGGCTGCACGAGCCCCAGCGGGAGTTCTGGTTGGACACGTAGCTGATCGACGCGTATTGCAGCGCGCCGCCGAAATACTGCTGGTTGAGCCGCTGGGCGCGGCGCTCGAGGCCGTTGCTCTCGTTGAGGCTGGTCTTCTCAATGCGCAGCGACAGGCG
>Ga0194121_10005482_pt1 | contig 17482 bp, 14 predicted proteins | sample TA2MahCa50mmetaG_FD_148609 | JGI IMG/M metagenome (GOLD analysis project Ga0194121, IMG submission 148609) | Freshwater microbial communities from Lake Tanganyika, Tanzania - TA2015020 Mahale Deep Cast 50m | ecosystem: Environmental > Aquatic > Freshwater > Lake | place: Tanzania: Lake...
CGTCACTCGTGATCAAAATGGCCCAGTCGGTTTGGTTGCAGAAGATGTCGGCGAAGGCAAGTTCAGTGGCTTTTTCTCGACTGAAAATGCAATTGTAAAGTATGCAATAGACATGGCAGCCTATGAGTTAAAAACCGAAATCGATGTCATGAAGAAAGAATGGACCCAGAGTCCTGGCGGCTATTGATTTTACAAGATTCTGCTGACTAGAATTTTCTCAGGAAGATAGATTATTGATTTTTAATTTCTCAGGAGAGAATTGAGAAATCCATTAAATCTTAAGTATTGTCTTATCAATAATATCTAGTTGGCTGGCAATCAGGAAGAACAGGAGCTTTTGCGCGAATTCATTGGAATAATTACCAGAGGCTCTAAATCCAACACATACAAGTTTGCACTTGCCAGGGCAATCCTTGATTTTTGCAAAAATAATGATGGATTTATCAGGGAGTGCATTTTGTCTGGGAGACAAATCCAGATAGATTATGCATATCTGGCAGAATATTTCATCAAATGCTACTGGTATCAGGAAAAATTTCGAATCAGGCAAAACTTTGATCCTGCCAAGCTACCTAATATCATCCAGATTCTACGTGAAGAGTTTTTCTCAAGGCAATCACAGCCAGCTAACTATGACGAAGTTCCGACTGAGCTAAAACAGCATGCTCGGGACAAAGTTCTGCGTCAGGTCTTTGGTAAGGAAAAAAATTCGACATCTCAGGTAGTTCCAAGGTTTCAAAATATCCGGCATGGAAACAAATCCGTTAAAAAAGAAATATTCTACGTTAATGATGAGAAAAACCACCGAATACTGTTCAGACCTACGGCAATGGAGTTTTTTGCCAGATACAGAGTGATACTGGACAAGTTCGTTGTGCTAGAGTGGGCCAAGTTTTTGGAAAATATCCGCTCTACGCCTGGAATTGTATCAAAAATAGAAGAGCCTAGATTTGATAGGCGCTCACTTCAGCCAAGCCAAAAAATTCTGGAAAAATTCTTTTACAATTGTTTTTACTGCGGATGCTCTTTTGAGCATCCCAAGATTGTAATGCATGTGGATCATTTCATTCCTTTTTCATTTTTATTCAATAACGAATTGTGGAATCTAGTTCTTGCCTGCAAAAACTGCAATTGTAACAAAAGCGACTCACTTCCACTGGAATTCAAGGATTTACTGGTGGCGCGTAACAATTCATTTAGGAAAAAAATCGCGCCACTGGATTATTCGCTTAGAAAGCTTGACAATGGAAATGGCTGGGAGACTGAAATGAATAGGCTGTATTCAAGCTGTGCCCTGGACTTTGGATTTTCAGAGATTAAAAAAGAGGAGATTCTGAAGACCAAATGAAAAAGGCGGTGCGCGATAAAATTCCGGGTATAATTAGAAAATCCGGGGTAAAATGCAGGGTCAAAAAACTATCGGATTCAAGATTTTTGCAAGAGCTAGAAAAAAAACTGGGCGAAGAGATTAGAGAATACAAGAAAAGTAAGAATGTTGAGGAGATAGTCGATATTATGGAAGTAATAATTGCAATTGCGAAACTTAGGGGCGCCAGTCAGAAAAAACTGGAGCAAATTAGATTGAAAAAACTAAAGGCGAGAGGGGGATTTTCAAAAAATTTGTTTCTTGTTAGTATTGCAAAAAAAACCTGTATGGATACTGAGAATGGATAATTCCCTCGTATCAAGATCAGACTGTGGTTAAAAGCAATTCTTATTTATTATATTGATACTACTTTTATATGTCAAATTCAGAAAATAGCCTTGCACTTGATGAATACATTCAAAAAAATAAGACTAAATCCCAAAGTAACGAAACACACAGAATAATTCTTAATGGACAATCTGTAGCATTACAAGTTTATAATATTCCATTGAAATATTTGTACTTTAACATAGAAAATGGTAGGTTTGCAGCAGATTACAAAGATTTAGTTAAAAAAAGAGGAGGAAAAATCCTTGACTCTACAAATGAAAAAGATGCAAAAATTATTGAAAACTTACTGCTTGAACTCGATCCAACTCAAACAAAAGTAACAATGAGAGATATCAAAAATCTTGGCCAAAAAGAAGCTGGAATAATCACACATGACGGATTTGTTATTAATGGAAATAGACGTCTTTCGATCCTACTAAAACTCGCAAAGGATGATTCAAAATTTGATCAAATGCGCGTAGTGAGACTACCACAGAACGTTGACAGAAAAGATCTCTATAAACTGGAAATCGGATTACAGATGGGAAAAGAGGAAATTCTTCCATATAGTCCCATTAATGAATTGCTTAAATTAAAAGAAGGCAAAGATGATAAGAAATTATCTGTTCAAGAAATTGCCAGTGCTCTATATGGTCACGATAAAGAAGGTAAAGAAGTTCAGAAGAAACTTGACAGACTAGATTTAATTGACAACTATCTGGCGTTCTTTGGAAAACAAGATCAATATAAGGAAGTTGAAAGATTGATGGAACATTTCATTGATGCACAAAGTATTCTTGAAAATTCAAGAGATAGGATTTCTGACGAAGAGCTATACAAAATCAAGCAAGCAATGTGGGGGCTAATTCGTGATGGCGTCACACATTTGGAATTACGTGATATAAAAAAAATGATAAGGAAGAATGCAGAAAAAGCATTAAACAGAATATATGTAATTGCGGATAGTGTAAAACCATCTCTACCTGAATCAGTCAAAGAAGTTCTCAAGCCTGAAACACCAGATGATCCTGATTGGGAATTACCTCTGAGCCCCATACGAACACAATGGGAAAATGCACGTGATGAATTAAGGGTGAAAGAACATGAATCGGATATTCCTAAATTGCTCAGTAATGTAAAATCTAATTTGGAAGCTATACGTTTTGAAGCTAAAGAAGGTATAGAACAATTAAAACAAAAACAATGCCAGGATATGATTAAGTCAATTCTTAATCTCACTGATAAACTTGAGAAATTTTTATAATGAATTCGATAAAACTGGAAGATGAAAGAATAATTCTTGAATACGAGCTAACTCATAATTATGTGGATGATTTTTCGTTAAATGACAAATTAATCTTCTCTGGATTTAAAAAAAAACTTGAAACTAATTCTAAAATCACGTATGAATATTCAAAAACTTATGAACATATTAAATATCTAAAAAAAATCAAAGATCTAATTAATTTTTTTAAAGAGAACCCAAAATTTGGACCTCTAAATGTATCTGAGTCAATAAATAATGAGATTTTTTCATTAGAAAAAGAAAGTAACCTATACAAAATGGCTCTACAAAATGGCGAAATTGTAAAAAGTAAGAAAACGCATGACATAATTTTAGGGAAAAACTTTCAAAGAAGTTTATTAGATTTCCAGATAGAGTCAGTTGAACATCTTTTAGCTGTAAATAATGGAGCTAATTTCTCTGTCCCAGGAAGCGGCAAAACCACTATTACTTATGCGGCAATTTCAAAATGGATCGAAGATGAAGTTATAGAAAAAATAATGGTAATTGGACCTTTGGCATCATTTTTACCTTGGGAAGAAGAATTTGAAAATTGTTTCGGTATTACTCCGAGACAAATAAGAATTAGCGGTGATAATGTGAAGTATTTAGAGTATGGTGCAGACAATTACAATTTATTTCTGATGCATTATCAAACTGCAAATCTCAAAAGATATGAAATTAAAAATTTATTGCAGAAATATAAATTTGTTTTAATAGTTGATGAATCACACCGAATAAAAAATCCTGATCTTGGTGCTTATGCTGATGCAGCATTATTTTTGGCTCCACATGCAAATAGAAGGATAATCCTATCTGGAACTCCGATGCCAAATGATGCCCGTGATCTTTGGACGCAAATGACATTTTTATGGCCAAATGATTCTCCGTTAGGAAATCAATTGCCATACAATGATTATGTGAAAACTAGGGGACTAAATTCTGAACATAGAAAAACTCTGAATTCACTTTTTTGTAGAATAAAGAAGCAAGATCTAAACCTACCTAAACCCAATATGATACTATATGATGTAGAATTGGACACTGTACAGCAGGAAATCTATAATGCAATTGCGGCACAAACGTTGGAGGAAATTGATAACTTACATGATCAGGCGAGATTACAAAGATTTAGAGCTGCAAAAATAATTCGACTATTACAAACAGCATCTAACCCAACACTCTTACACGAAATGTCTGATGAGTTTAAAGTTCATAGCCCTCTCTTTAGTTCACCAAGAGAACAAGTTAGTTCCCAATTTGGAATGGAAGTTGATGAAGATTTAGTTGATACAACAGATCTCCAATCTCTTTCAATCTGGGATAAAATAAGTAAATACTCTGAAATAGAAATCCCAAAAAAAATTCGACGAGTAGTTGAAATAACCACTAAATTAGTGAATGAGCAAAATGAAAAAGTGATTATCTGGTCAACATTTCTAAAAAATATGGAAATCCTACAAAATCAATTACTTGAACAATTTTCTCCAATCGTAATTAATGGTAGTATATCAAAAGATCCATTTACTAGTCCAAATAGGGATGAATTAATTAATAGATTCAAAAATGATCCAGATTCTAAAGTTTTGATAGCTACCCCAGCATCACTGGGGGAATCAGTCTCTTTACACGTTAATTCTAAAGGTGAATCAGTATGTAAAAATGCAATTTACTTGGATAGAAACTTTAACGGGGCACAATACATGCAATCTGTTGATAGAATTCATAGAATCGGGATATCTAAGGATATAGCAGTAAATTATCATATAATTAGAGGCTTAAACACGATCGATGAACTTGTTCATGATAGGTTAATACAAAAAGAGAGCGAAATGACTCGAGCACTTAATGATGACTTTCTCCAAAATATTGATTTTAATGTTATCAAAGAATCTCAGACAGAATCTGAGCAAGATTATAGAGAATTAGTTAAACATCTTCGAATAAAAAAATCACTTTATGGCAATTAAATTAAATCACATATCTCAATTTCTTTTATTAATAAAAAAATTTGAGACATCAGAAAATACCAAACCGATAATACGATATATAAAAAAATCTTTCAATGATATTCTGGTATCTGGAACTACCTATCCTGATTATGACCTAACAAGTAATTTCACCATAAATTCTGGATTGGTAATCTCAAATGATGAAATTTTTAAAATTACTGAATTAGGAAATATTATAATCCAAAATTTGGATAGTGAAAATAATTTTAATTTTAAATCTAAAGAGATTTTTATTAAAAATTGTCTTTTAAAAGGACACTATTCACATTTTGTACAAAAAGGATTATCTAAATTTATTAAAAATCTAGAAGAAATATGGGCACCGACAAATCAAGTTTTTGATTTATTCTCAGAGAAAAAAATAATTCCGATTCTTTATGAATCTGATTTATTATTATTACTTGAAGACAAGGTAATTCTTAATCCTAAATTTTCGTATAAAATTAAGCTTGATCATAAAAAGCAAGTCAAAATTTCGCAAAAATTCATAGATAAACAATTAGATCATTACCGAGTAATTGGTGAAATTGCTGAAGAAATCGCCTTAAATTATGAAAAAAACCGCCTCGAAAAAATTAGTTGTCAATTTGAAGCAAAAAATGTTCAACAAATAAGCAGTAATTATGCAAATGCTGGATTTGATCTATTATCATATGATGGCAAAACAACAAATGGAGAGCACAATAGATTCATTGAGGTAAAGGGTACGACAGATAAAGAATTTGCCTTTAATTGGTCTAAAAATGAAATGAAAAAAGCTGAATTACTAGGTGATAAATACTGGATTTACTTTATAGATCAAATAGATATTGTTTTAAGAAATAGTCCAAACGAACCAACGAGAATTCAAAATCCGCATAAGAACATAATTCAAAATTCGTACTATAATAAAATATGTGATACATATCATATTACTCGATCTAGTCATGATCCATAAATAATATGAAATATTATTTATGTCTAAATCTCATAAAACTAAAATGAAAATCGATAAAATTTATCAACAAGACTGTATAGACATGTTGAAAAAAATCAAAGATTCATCCATAGATCTTATTATTACTTCACCACCATATGCAAATAATCGTAAAAAAACATACACGGGAATACCTGTAAGAAATTATGTGAATTGGTTTTTACCAATATCCAAAGAGCTTTTCAGAGTTCTTAAATCGGATGGATCTTTTATCTTGAATATCAAAGAAAGGGCAGTTGATGGCGAACGTGGTACATATGTGCTGGAATTAATTCTTGAAATGAGAAAGCAAGGTTGGTTATGGACAGAAGAATACATCTGGCATAAAAAAAATTCTTTCCCGGGAAAATGGCCAAATAGGTTTAGGGATGCATGGGAGAGATGTCTTCACTTTACTAAACAAAAGAATTTTCGAATGTATCAGGATCAAGTAATGGTTCCAATCGGTGATTGGTCAAAAGTAAGATTGAAAAATTTATCTGAATCTGATAAAAGAAGAGATCATTCTAAAGTAATGAGTGGATTCAGTAAAAATGTGTCAAACTGGTTGGACAGAAAAATGACATATCCTACAAATGTCCTACATATAGCAACGGAGTGTTCAAATGTGAATCACAGCGCTGCATTTCCAACTCAGCTACCAATTTGGTTCATTAAATTATTCACAAAACAAGGTGAAATCGTATTAGATCCATTTATTGGAAGTGGAACAACTGCCATTGCTGCGCTGACTCTCAAAAGACACTTCCTTGGAGCAGAAAAAAATGAGGTATATTATAAATACGCAATTCAAAGAATAAATGAATTAGGAATGTACAAAAATAAAAAAATTCTTAATAAATAAATCCTATAGCAAAATCTTATTAAATATTTAAAAAGTATTATTTGATCTAAATGAGCTTACAAAAAACATATGAATATAGTGGTTCACTAATTCATCAGATTCCTAAATTGAAAGAGAATTTCTAAAATGAAAATATCTCTATTCTTAACGTCTCTCGTACTGCTAATTTCGTTTTCTTCAATTTATCAAGAAATTAACGCAGTACAAGATAATGTTAACATTGATGGAAACGATTTACCCTTACTTTATTCCGAAGAATTGTATGTAATTCGAGTAAATCCTAGTGCCGAAAGCAGAATTATAATGTTCAATGTTTATTCAGATTCTGAAAAAATTGTTAGTCAGGAACAAATGATTAATCAAAATAGTGACCATGTTAATTTTTTTCTTAAATTTTTTCCTCCGTTATACAAAATAGATCATAAATATACTTTAGAAATTATTGGCTCTGGATTGATTAGTAGAAAAACTATTACAATAAAAGAAGATCCAACTATTACAGCAGTAAAAGAAGCAAGAGCAAAAAAATTAGCTGAGGAAGCGAGAATTGAAGAAATAAAGAGGCAAACTGAGCAAGCAAAAACGAACAAACAAAATACAGTATCTGGGGAATCTATTTTAGAAAATGTAAAAAACAAGCCAGAACAATTAAGAATCGAAAAAACACCAGCAAAAACACACACGGAATCAAAAAAATCTGTCACAGTGAAAATGGTAAAAGGTTCCGGAGCCGATACTAATTGTGGTGAGAACTGCTTCATTCCAAATTCTATAACTGTTGCAAAGGGTGGTAAGGTAACATGGAAAAATGTTGATTCTGTTGTACACATAGCCGCTGACAGGCGAAGTTTTTTTGACACCGGTAATGTCAACTCAGGCGAATCCGTATCTGTGATATTCAATTCAGTAGGTACGTATGATTATATGTGTTCGATACACCCATGGATGAAAGGATCCATCGTGGTAAGTAAAGATCTGTTTAATACATCAGATCAGAAAAACAATAAGTCAGTTAAATCTGATAATGAATCAAAACAATTAAACACTCAAACAACTGAAGAGAAAAAAAATCAATCAACTAAAGAAATTACATCGCCTTCAACAAATAACCCAGAAAGTAGGTGTGGATCTGGAACCGTGTATCAAAACGGTGAATGCACTCCAGAAAAAATCGGCAAACTACTAGAAACTCAAGAAAAACAAAGTTCTGCTCCGTTAATTGGACTGGGAATTTTTAGTATAATAATAATTTTGATATTATTGTGGTTAAAAAATAGAAAATCCAGTCAATCAAAACAGGATCAAATAAATGCACTCAAAAAAACAATAGAAGAATCGAGATATACTCTTCAGTTAACTAAAAACCATTTACAAGCTCTTAAGAATGAACATGAAAAACTAAATGATAGTGCATATAGAATAAATTCACAAAATAAGAATCTACAAAATGAGTTAACAAGTGCAAGTGAAGAATTAACTTTTGCTCAAAATAAATATCACACAATAGACGCAAAATTAAAAAAAATAGAGAATAATATGTCTGTAAAAATTTCTGAACTTTCTGAAAAAAATAATAAAATTAATGTTCAAGAAAAAACAATTAATTCTCTATATGAAGAAACCTTAAAGTTAAAACAACTTGTTGAAAAATCAACTTCTAAATTTGATAATGCACCTATATTAATTAAAAATACAGTAAATACTGAAAAATCTAAAGAAATTTTAGAAGATTATCCCATTACTCCAAAAATTATAGTTAAAGAAATTATTCCCAATAAAGAAATTATTCCCAATAAAGAAATTATTCCCAATAAAGAAAAAATCTTAGAAAAAGGTGAATTTATAATCGAAACATTTTCACAAAAAAACGGAAGTTTAAACGATGAATATTATGAACTTAAAAAATCATCTAATATTGTCTGGAAATTAAAGCTAAAATTTCCGGAAAATGTTAAATTTGAAATTTTTGATTCTGGGTTAATTGTATTTTATTATAAACAAGAAAAGAAAACAAACTTTGGCTGTATAGACATAAGTGGTAAAGTAATGCAAGGAAACCCCTTCAAAGGTCAAATTCTAAATTTAAAATTTTTTGCCAATGTTTTGCTTATGCTAAATGATAACTCTAACTTATATTGTTATAAAGTTGCTAAAAATGGAATTAGATTAATGTGGTTAAGAAATATACTCCCAGATGATCAATATGATTTTGAAAACGATCTAATTAAAATCAATCACGACAATAAACACTATCAAATTAGCATTGATGATGAAAATGGACCTGATTTTTGAAGAGTAAAATTATAGGATTTGTATAATTTTAAAGATGAATGGGCGTACGTTAAGAAAAATATGGTTTATACTAGATTTATTAATATTATAGTTATCCGATTTTTTAAAAATATTGAGATAATATTTTTAATTATTTAATAATTAATAGAAAGATGGAAAAATCTTATTGGTTATCATATAAAATTGAAATTAATTCATTAACGCTTTTAGAACTAATGACTCACACTGAAGAATCCATTAAATCTATGGAACAAAATATTTTTTATGAAATTAATTATGATTATCTTTTTTTTAAAGGATTTGTTCGCAAAATGTACAGTAGGGGTTCTTTTGAAGATACTCCATTTTTTATTTTTGTAGGAAATTATGCTGGTAAAGCAGGAATGGAAATTTATACAAAGATGAAAGAACCTCAACTAACCTATGATGATAGAAGTAATTTTAATATACCTTTTATCTATAAATTAGAAAAAATTTTATCGAGAGCTCTTTCTCAGAAAGAATCTACATGGGTTGTGATTGGCAATTATTATGATCAATATGCATATGATTTAAAAAAGAGAAAACTTGATGAACCAATAATCAAAAAAGATAAAGAAAAAATTAATCTAAATCAAAAGAAACTAAAAACAAATTCTATTGATGCAGATGCCCTCAATGACAGAGGGCTAAAACTTTGTGGACTAGGTAGATATTTGGAGGCACTTGATTGCTTTGAAGAGATACTTAGAGTAAGGCCTGATGATGTGTATGCATTATACGGTTCTAAAATGGCGAATTTTCAACTTGAAAAATCTAAGAAACTCACAAGTTTACATCGGAAATCGGAGAATGAACCATACTCAGATGAAAATGAATCTATCAATATTGTTAATTCAGATGAGAAAAGTGAAGAAAGTCATAATCTTTCTTGGTCAGAAGAATTTTATGAATTCTTACACTCAAAAGGATTAACTAAAACACATATACAAATTTTAAAAAAGTTTTTTTTCCTAACAAATAAAACTATTTCTAATAGTGAGCAAATTAGGGGAATTAAAGGCAAAGAAAAAATTCCAGCCGATAATTTTGTGGATGAACCTCATTATTTACATAATCTCGTACGTGGTGTCTATAAATCTGAGGGTTCAGAATTTGCACAAAGCATTTTAACAAATCCAAATTCTAGTTGGGGCAATGAAATTAAAAATTCAGGAGAAAACTGGAAAATTTCATATGATTTTGGAACTGATTATAAGTTTGAAAGTGATATAACTTCATTAAAAAAATGCTATGAAAATAATATCCCATTTGGAGTCATACTTAGACTTGGTAAAGGCGTTAACAAAATTTTGGGTTTAGGTATGGTAAATGAATACCAGAACAACATATTTGTTATCTGTCCTTATAAAATAACCACACTCTCTGATGATCCTTATGTACTCTCTAAAAAATTCTTGGAGTATAAATTTTGTAAAATGTCTGAATTTAATGAACAAACAAAATATTCTGACACTTTAGTGATTATTAATAATAATAATTTTATCCTTAAAAAATACTATCAAAAAAATAACAAAAATGATATTTATGAATTTACCAGCGATGGCAAATCACAATGGATATTATCAATAAATTTTCCTAATTCTGCTCACTTTGAAGTCTATCCAGATGGTAATTTGATTTTCATCTATGCTTTAGAAAGAGATACTTACTTTGGTTGCATCAGCTTAGACGGGAAAGTTATCCCACCAAATCAACCTAAACATTTACGAGGTCAGATTCTTGATGTGAAATATTTTTCCAATGTTTTGCTTATCCTCGATGATATCTCTAAATTACATTGTTATAAACTCGATAAAAATGGAATTAGATTAATGTGGTATAGATCCATTTTTGCAGATGATCAATTTGATTTTGAAAATGATAAAATTAGAATTAATCATGACAATAAAATATATTTAATTGATCTAGACGATGAACACGGGCCTTTAGATCTTTAATAATTCTCTTGAATCTATATGATGTTGATATTTTTCAGGTAAATAAAAAGTAAAAAAACCATTTATGCTGTTTTGAAAATTTGGTATATTAGAAGATTCGGTGATTTGTTTTACAAATATTTTTTTCTCTGCAATTTTTTGAATTTTCCATTTTTTTGCAGCCAGATTAAATGTTCCCAATTTATCTGGTGGTGATATCGTACCTATCATTTTTTGATGTTCATCATATACCGGTAAGTCCCTATTTGGAGGAATATTGCTGTGAATTACCGTGTTCCAATTATTTTCTTCAATTTTATTGAGGAGCTTTGTGTCAGGGAATATCAATATTTTTCCTTGGGAATTGATTTTAGTAATTAGTTGTTTATTAAAAATTAAATTTTCTAAAACATCTCTAATAACTTCATCCTTAAACTTAAGAGGTTCGAGTAAAAGCAAAATTTTTTCTTCAGTTAGTCTAAAAGACGGGTTTTTATAATTTTGATAAGATAAGGATAAAATCTGTTGAACACAAACTGACAAGTCTGGAGCGTATTGATAATCCTCAACGATTCCATTTTTTGCATCTTCTATCATTTTTTTAAAAAGTTCTTTATCATCCTCATTATCATAAATTCCAAAGCAAATATTTTTTTTATTCCTTCTATTAGCACGTCCTATTCTTTGGAGTAGTGAGGAAGTTGTTAATGGTGGTTTTTTTAAAATTACTGCACTAATATCACCTATGTCTATACCTAACTCCATGGTACTTGTACTAACACAAATAGCAAATTTTTCTTCTTTTAGAATCGCTTCAACTTTTTTTCGCTCTGTAGTGCTAAGTGATGCATGATGTTCTAATATTCGTTCTAAATCTTCTGAATAAGTTTTTTTTAATTCATTAACCGTATTTATTACGTCCTTTTTAGAATTAGAAAATACAAGAAATTTTTGTGGATATGAAAAATTTTTTTCTGCATATTTTTTAAATTTGATCCAGTAATTATCAAATTTTGAAGAGTCTATTGGAAGATAAATTATATTCCTACTTCCTTTAGAAATACATATTTCACCTACATCGATGTATCTATTCATAATTTCTTGAGGTTTGTTAATTGTAGCTGACATACAGTAGATTGAAAATGATTCAGTAGAGTTGTCTTTTAACCTCTGAATTAATACTCTTAGTTGGTCTCCACGATAGGTATTATCAAAAAAATGTAACTCGTCTATAATTAAGAATTTTAATTTTTCAAGCAATTTTGGATATTTACATAATAGTGAATCTAAAGACTCAGGCGTTGTGAATAAAATATTTTGTGGTTTTTTTATATTAAAAGACTGATTATCTCCAGTTTTACCAGCGATTACTAATCCAAGCTTTTCAATTTTTATTTTGGTTCTCCTGATTAAATCATTTACAAGTGCTCTGGTGGGAACAATATACAACACCTTCAAAGTATTTCTTATATCAACACTTGATGAAATCAGTATTTCACAAATGGGAGCAATGACTGACTCTGTCTTTCCTGAGGCAGTTGATGAAATTACTAGTGCATTTTTTCCCTCTAAAACCAATGGAATTACTTTTTTCTGAATATCTGTTAAATCACTAAACTCCCCAAAAAAAATATTGTATGTATAATTCAATCCATACATATTAGTTTCTTAAATTATGTCGAAAATAATCTAATCTATAAGATGGATTTATGCGTAATAAATCTAATGCGTCAATTGCGATTCTAATAAGAATTCTTGTGGCATCTTTATTTTTTTTAGCAAATTTCTCATAATTTTCTAAAACCACTTCTAAAAACTCCTGTTTTATTCCTTCAAATTTTTTGATGAAATCTATATTCTCACTATATATGTCAGTATAGATAGCGATAATATTTTCTATTAATTGCTCACAATCATTTTTTTTTAATATGGTTAACTGTATTCTTTTGCAATTAAATTTTCGAGCTTTATCATTTATCGCCACGCCTTGATCTGTAACCATGGATAATGCACATTTTATTCCAAGATCCATTGTTTCTGAGCGTATTGATTTGGGAACATATCTTATTCTTTTTTCTACGGGCAAATCATGACTAGGTCTGTAATATCCGTTATACAATAATCCTGTTTTTTCACCTCTGTAGGCATTTGAAAATTCTAAATATTCATTCAGAGGATAATTTTTAATTGCATTTTCAATTATCAGTTCAGACATATTTCGTGTGACCAGAAATATTCCGTCAATAAAATCAGATGCATTTCTTCTCCAATCTTCATAAAGTAAACTATCATGAATTTCAAGTTCATCAAATACTAATATGATTCCACGATATCCTAACTCTCTAGCTATCAAACTAAAAGTGCATAGAATATTAAAGTAAATGTTCATCACTGTTCTGAACTCCGGATTTGGAATTTTGTAGTAAAAATCCAGAGGAGCTTTTTTATTCAATCCTATGATGTAATTCCATTTGTCCCAATAGTCTGAAGTTTGACTAATATCATCGTTCTTAATCTGCTTTTTAATTTCTGAAAATAGCGGTCTCAGAAAAATATTCTCTCTAATGAGATCAGTGAAATTTGAATTTAACATATTTTTTTTTACATATTTTTTTAGTATTTCGTGAATGTCTATAGTATGATCTTCATTACGAAATACCAAATTAAGAAAAACACTCTCAAAAATTCTACTTGGTTTATGCATTGGTGGATTGACTCCAAACTGTATGTAGGCCACTCCATATCCACTATCTAATGCTTTTTCCATTATCAGTTTATTCATGTGACTTTTTCCGGTGCCGTATTTTCCTTCAATAACCAAAGTTCCATCTTTATCTAATATCCAAGAATCTATTGTTTTCAAGTGTTCTTTCAAACCCACCGTGAAACTTTCAACTCTCGCAGAGCCCACAACGCCTGCTCTGAGTGCAGAGATTATTTTTCGTTTTTCGCACTGTGATATAATTTCAAGATTGGAATTCATTGGAAAAGTTACTCTCACTAATGTTGTCCGATTCATCTGATTTTCGATTGCTAAAAATTTCTTTAGCCTTCTCTTCATCTATGGATTTATTTGGATTTCTCTTAATTAAATTAAGACATGTAATCCATTTCATAATGAAAGCCCTTCTGTTTGCATTTAGTCCCCTCTTAAATTCTAGGGCGGCATCTGATATGTTATTTAATGATTCATTTACAATAGTATTATCTAATTTGACCTCATATCCTATCTCATAAATTTTTAAAATTTTTTTTCCAATTTGTTTTAAAGTCTCTCTCCAAATTTCGTCAGTATCGTCATTCATCATGTGGGAGACATCTATTTTTACTCCTAATGGATTATTGGCATCATATGGGGTCTCTAGTCTGCCTTTTAGTGCACCATGTTGGTTCACCTGTGATTCATTTGTAACGGCTATGAGGAAAACAGTATTTCCTAAATCAGAATTGACCCAATTAAAAATAGATGTTAAAATAATTGAAACATTCAACCTTTTCCCATCCGAAATTTTCATGGTTCCAATTTCTGCTTCATCTATTCCAATCACTAAGCCCTCAAACCCCAGTACTTTCATTAAACTGGATAATGATCTAAGGTATAATTGATAATTGGAAGGAGTTATTTTATCATAAAGACCATACTGTGGTGCTTTTTGTTTATCTAGGCTTCCATTAAAAAATGATTTGATATTATCTAGAGTATGAAGATCGTTACTAACTGTTCCTGCAATGACATGATTAATAGCTTGCTTGAAAACCGAAGTCATTTTTTTATCGTTGAGTATTTTATTTTTTGTTATCTTGATAAAACCTTTAAACTCATCATCCTTCATCGACATTTTTTTTTGTTGTATCCAAAATTCAAGAGCATTTACGAGACCTCTTGTTTCTACAAAATCGCTTTTTCTTTGAATAATTTCTTCAATTTCTTTTTGTGATTTGGGAAATTCTAGTTTCTCTATTATTTCACGAAAAACATAATCTAAATTTAATAAATTTTTTTCAGCACCAGGATTAATTTCAAGAAAAGAACAAGCAAATCCGTTTTTATATTCCATCATTTTTTCTCTAAATTCTCTCATGAAGTGAGTTTTACCGTTTCCCCATGGTGCTATAATGAGTTTGAAAAATCCATCACCACACGTGATTAAAGTATCCACTTGATCTTTAATCATCTGTCTTATAGCTCCTTCAAAACCAACAGAATACAGAGAGACCCCATATTCTGGAGGAAGCCCCCCTACCAATTTTTCTAAAATGGCCATTGCGGGAAGTTTAGGTAAGTCTTCTATCCTCATTTTCTGAATTCTATCTCCATACAATTATCGCTATCAGTAGTATCTGAGTTTGGAATATTCAATTTAATGTCTTTTTTATTTATCCACTCGCCAGTGGAATAGATTTTTTCAAGGGATCTCCCATCACTAGTTTTTAAATTCAAATCTTTAATTCTGTATATTGCGAAACTGAATTTGATTTTTTCAAATAATGGAACTTTGTCATTTTCAGAGATATTAAGATATTTTCTTAATAGGGGAATCAATTTGATATTTTGATTTTCTTTATTTCTATATGTAGAACAAATTTCGTGTAATTTTTCCATTTTCTTTTCTAATGAAGTCATAGTAAATTCATCCATCTGATAAAAATCTTGGATGCTCCGCCCTACTTCTTTAATATTTAATCCCTCAATTTTTTGAAATTTCTCAACTTTATCAAGATAGTGGATTATTATTACTGGGTCGTCAATATTGAATTCTAAATAGAAATTTTTAATATGAATTCCTTCTCGTATGTTTCCCTTGGTAATTTTTAATTGATATTCATTAAATTCTCTGTCCATATTAGTAGCACAGTTTTCACAGAATTTTTCTTTTAGTTCAGGAAGAGTATTTAACTCATCATCAATAAATTTCTTAATATCTACAAAAGATTTAGTCACTATTTTTTGATCTAATGAAATTTTTTCAAACGCATTTAAAATAAATTCATATTTTATTTTTATTTGTTCTATTACTTTTTTACATTCCTTGTGGTTTCTTGAATTGTAAGCTTTTTGATAGTCATCCAGAAATCCTATTAATTTTTTATAGTTACCTGTTATCTCAATTAATTGATTCATCTCACTCTCAATAATTTTTGATTTTATAATGTCACTATTCATTTGATTTTCCATGTCAAAAAATATACTTTTTTAATTATTAAAACTTTCACGTTATTAAAATATTTTTTTAGATTCTAAACCTATTAATTTTTATTTTTATTTATCATTATTGATGTCATTATAAATCAAAATATTTCCCTAGTATCCTATCTGTACATTCTTAGACTCTCATTATAATTTTCCTAACTAGATGTAAAAATCCTATTAGAAAAAAAACCATTGAAATAAGCCAATATGGCGACTGTAAAAATAAACAAAAAATTCCATCAATAAGAAATCCAAGCGTGGTGAATCCGTGAATTAATTACCTTTTCTGTCGATCAGAACCTTTCCATACTCCTTATCATCATTTACGTAAATGACCGTTGCCACATCTTGGCTAGACGCAAATACATACTCTTCATCTTTTTTGTCTTGATATTTGGATATCTTCTACTAGTGAATGATAATCAACGCGACAAAATGTCCTCGACATGGCGTCTCAAATCTGTCAATTTCTATATTCGATATTTAACTACTGGCTCAGTAAATTCAGGAGGCCTCGTTTCTTTTTCCCCAGTTATTTTTGCATTCATGACAGTGCCATGCTGGATCATTATCACCGATAATATCGCCACCGTCAATTATCTCACCCTTGGCAACCGCCTCTAGATACCACTCGATATCTCCAGGATAACCGTAAAAAATGGCACACGTTTTATCGCCATCACAGAATGGACATTTTGGTCTAGTCAATTCAATATGGTCCTGAATTTAATATATTCTCAAATGGATCTGGAGACTCTGTCCAAGTTGTTACTGAGAACCAATCAACTTCGGCAAATAATAATTCTAGTAATTTCTCCACTGTTAGTTGATTTATAACCGTAGTCCAAACAAATCCATAATATCTCTGTAGTCGTATTGGTGCTTCTACATACCATTTTTCAGAATCCACTCTACAAAAAAATAATGAATCATCTGTCTTTTTATTATTAAATAAAATTCCATTTTTTGGAAAAGTCCAGTCCAGTCATTTAGTCTTTGATATTGCATCTTCTAGTTCGATGTGTTTGTGCTGACTAATTGATATGAATTGACCAGTATTTGAAATACAATATTCTATGTTATGGTACTCTGTTAATTCTAATTTCTGCTTCTATTTCATTTAAAAAATTCGGAACGTGGCTAAATAGTCGTAATTTTTGCAATAGAATTTCTTTTTGATTACCCCTACACTGTTCCATGAATTCCTCCAATTTTTTAATCTCTTCAG
>Ga0194121_10005483_pt1 | contig 17481 bp, 15 predicted proteins | sample TA2MahCa50mmetaG_FD_148609 | JGI IMG/M metagenome (GOLD analysis project Ga0194121, IMG submission 148609) | Freshwater microbial communities from Lake Tanganyika, Tanzania - TA2015020 Mahale Deep Cast 50m | ecosystem: Environmental > Aquatic > Freshwater > Lake | place: Tanzania: Lake...
GCCCTCGGCCTCGCGAACGAGGCCCTCGGACGACTGCTTCGCGCCACCCGCGATCGAGGCGACGCCCATCCGCACGCGCAGCGGTACGGCCGCGCCGCCGGCGTCGATGGTGCGCCCGGCGAGGCTCTCGCCGATTCGGGCCGCGACGACGCGCGCGCCCTCGATCGGCGTCGCCGGCAGCAGCATGTGGAAGCGGGCCGTCCCGGCACGGCCGGCGACATCGACGTCGCGCGACTCGCACAGCAGCACCCCGGCGATCTCGATCACCGCCTCGTCGCCGGCCGCGGCGCCGATCCGCGCGACCAGCGCGTCGAATTCGGCGATCTCGATCGCCACCAGCGACAGCGGCTGACCGTAGCGGCTGGCGCGCTTGCATTCCTCCTCGCACTTGAGCGCGAGGTAGTCGCGCTGCACCAGTCCGGTGAGCGGATCGGTGACGCGCGACAGCAGCGAGCCATCGCCGGCAGCCGGTGCATCGAGCAGATCGCGGATCAGGCGGTCGTTGCGCGAGCCGGTGGCGGCACGGGTCGAGAGGTCGAGCGGATCGATGTGCGACCAGTCGTGCTGCACGAGGTCGCGCAGCTCGATCGTCGCCGGGCTGCCGAACAGCACGCGCTTGGCGCCGACGTGGCGCGCCCGCGCCCGGACGTAGGGATCATCCGCGTCGGCCAGCAGCAGCGTCGGGATCGGCTTCTGCGCGCCCGCACGGTCGCCGAATTGCCGGCACAGCTCGAAACCGGAAACGCCCGGCAGCATGCAGGAGAGCAGGGCGAGCTCGAACGGCTGCTGCTGCGCCAGCGCCAGCGCGGCCGCGCCATCGGACGCCTCATGCACGGTGGCACCCGCGTCGCGCAGCAGCGCGGCCAGGCGCGTGCGCTCCCCCGCGTCGAAGTGGGCCACGAGCGTCAGTGGCGTGGGCAAGGTCGTCCTCCGGTTCGTGCGGCGGCCCCGGTCCGGCGCGGACGAGGCGGTCGCAGGGCCTTGATCGACCGGAATGGGCGGCGACCTTAGAAAGAATTTCCGTTCCGCCGGCGGCACCCGGGGGACGCGGGGACGTCAGTCGTCGAGGTAGCCGAGTTCGCGCAGGATCGCCTTCTGCTCTTCGCTCAGGCCTTCCCCCGCCCCGGGGTCGCCATTGGCCTCGCGCAGGGCGCCGAGTCCCTCGATCTGGCGGTCGAGGCGCTCGGTCAGGCGCCGCAGCATCTCGGCCTCGACCCGCGAGCGGTCGTGCTGGGCGCATGGGTCGTCGCCGAGGTGGTGCAGGCTGGTGCGCGGGGCCTGGTCGGCAGCGTCCTTCCGGCGCCATCGCAGCAATTGCCACGGACCGGCCACCAGCGACTCCTTCACCGTCCCGCTTCCGCCGCCGCGGCCGCCCAGCACCTGCAACGGCGCGGGGTGGCGGCCATCGCCCTCCGTCAACGCGTCGCGCGCGGAAGTGCGCGCCGTCGCCGGCAGATCGAAGCGCGCGGCCAGCGTGACCGCGACGTCATCGAGCACCACCGCCTCCTCGATGACCTGCGCCGGCACCCCGGGGCCGGCGAGCAACCACGGCACCCGCGTCGATTCGGGCCACAGCTCGTTGCCGTGGCCGACGTTGCCGTGCTCGCCGAATTCCTCGCCATGGTCGGACACGATCGCGACCACGGTCGAATCGGCGATGCCGAGCCGCTCGAGCTGCTGCAGCAGCGCGGCGACCAGTTCGTGATCGACCTGGGCGACGGTCGCCGCATAGAGCGCCCGGAGCCGCGCCGCGGCGACGGCATCGCCGGCAAGCAGCGCATTGCGCAGCGCGATCGGGTCGTCGTCGAGGTGGCGCGCGGCGGGGTCGGCGAAGCGGGCGAGGTAGGCGGGCGCCGGCGCGTAGTTGTGCACGAAGAACGTGTGCAGGAAGAGGAACGTCGACTGCGCCGCGTGGGCGCGCAACCACTCGAGCGTCGGGGCGAGCGGCGGCGTGGTGGCGGCCCGCATCGACGGCGACAGCCGGCGGGCATCCCGCCGCAGCGTCGTCCGGCCCTGCGGATCGTCCACCGAGTAGGTGTCGAAGCCGGCGGCAAAGCCGTAGTGCGGTGCGACGAAGCCCCCGCCGGTGAACGCGGCGGTGGCGAAGCCGGCGGCGCGGAAGCGCTCGGCCAGCAGGGTGGTGGCGGCGGGATCGATCCGGTCCATGGCGCCGAGCGTGTCGTGCAGCAGCGGGTGCTGGCCGCTCAGCATGCTGGCGTGCGTCGGGAGCGTGTAGCTCGACGGGGACCAGACCTGCGCGAAGCGGGTGCCGCGCGCCGCCAGACCGTCGAGCGTCGGCGTGGCCGCGGTCGCGTTGCCGTAGCTGCCGAGCGCATCGGCCCGCAGCGTGTCGATCGACAGCAGCACGAGGTGGCGCGGCGCCGGCTCGGCCACCACGAGCCGCGGCGCGACGACGAACGGGACCACCGCGGCTTCATCGCCGGCGGCGACCCGGCTGCGAAAGCGCAGCTCCGCCATCCGGCGCACGCCGCGCGGCAGCGCGACCTCGATCAGGTCGAGCGGCTGCGCGGCGCCGATCGGCGCGGCCTTGCGCTCCCACGCTGCGAGCTCCGTGCCGTCGAGGTCGACGGCGATCGTCGCGGTGCGCGCGCCGTCGGCGTCGAGCGCACCGGCGCGCAGCGTGAGGCGCGCCCCCTCGGCCGGCAGCGCGACCGGGAAGCCGACCGCGAAGCCGGGCGGGAGCAGCAGCGCGTCGGCCGCCGAGCCCGCGACCTCGAGCACCCGCGCGAGCGGCGACGCGGAGCGGTCGTGCGCGAAGCGGGGGCGCGCCGCCACGGCGGCCTTGAATTCGAGCGGCTGCACCTCGACGGCAGCCACGTCGATCGCGCCGTCGTCGTCCGCAAGCAGCGAGATGCTGATCGAATGGCGACCGCTGCGCGGCGGCACCAGGGCCGCCAGCTGACTGAAGCCTGCGGCATCGGGTCCGCCGCAGAGGGAACCGGTCGCGACAGCGAGACCGTGCTCGTCGAACTGGCGGACGCCGAGCGCGAGATCCGTCTCCGGCGCGGCGCGGGCGTGCATGACGATCCGCAGGGTCGGCAGGACGCCACTGCCGACGCGCAGGCGCGCCCGCACCTCGAAGGTCTGATCGGCGGCAGCCGGGAAGATCGCGTGGTACCCGTGGCGCCCGGGCGGAATCGCGATCCACGCTGCGCCGGCGGCCTCGCTGCGGCGGGCGGAACTGCGCTCGCCCGGCGTCTCTCCGGCGGCCAGCGCCTCCTGCCAGGCGCCGTCGAACCACGGCTCGCGCAGCATCGCATCGGCGTCGAAGCGGCGCGCCGCCCCGACCGCACCGCCGAGCCGATCGGGATCGAATTCGCGCAGGTCGCCGCGAATCCGCGCGGTGGCCAGATGGTCCAGCAAACGCAGCGAGCGCGCCGATGGTGGCGCGCTCGCGATCGATCCGCCGTCGGTCGCGCCCGAGCAGGAGGCGATGACGGCCAGCAGGAGCGGCGCGACGCGGCGCACCGCGCGGCGACTCTCAGCGCTTGGAGAACTGGAAGCGACGGCGAGCACCGCGCTGCCCGTACTTCTTGCGCTCCTTCATGCGGCTGTCGCGGGTCAGGAAACCCTGGTCGCGCAACGGCTGCTCGAGCGTCTCATCGGCGTTGCACAGCGCACGAGCGAGGCCCATGCGCACCGCGCCGGCCTGGCCGACGGGGCCGCCGCCGTTGACGTTGGCGAAGACGTCCCACTTGCTCTCGGCCTGCAGCGCGGCGACCGGGGCGCGCGCGTCGAAGAGCTCCTGCACCGTCGGGAAGAACGCCTTCACGTCGCGCTCGTTCACCATGAAGATCCCGGTGCCCGGCCGCACGCGGACGCGGGCGACCGAGGTCTTGCGCCGGCCGGTGCCCCAGTAGTAGCCACCGAGCAGGCGGCCCTTGAGCCGCGACGGCGCCGGCGTCGGCGGCGCTTCGACCGCGGTCGCGGCGGCGCTGCTCGGGGCGACGGGATCGTTCACGTTGCGCATCGTGTTCATGGGCTCTTGGTTGCCGGGAGGGTTTCAGGAGGCGGCGGGCGAGCAGTCGGTACGCGGCTCAGGAAGCGAGTGAGAGGGGCTTGGGGTTCTGCGCCGTGTGCGGATGGTCCGCGCCGGCGTAGACCTTCATCTTCTTCAGCATCGCGCGGCCGAGCTTCGTCTTCGGCAGCATGCGGCGCACCGCCAGCGTGATCAGCTCTTCCGGACGCTGCGCCAGCACCTTGCCCCAGGGCCGCTCCTTGAGCCCGCCGAGGTAGCCCGTGTGGTGGCGGACCATGTTCTTGTCGAGCTTGTTGCCGGTGATCTTCACCTTGCCGGCGTTGATCACCACGACGAACTCGCCGGTGTCGACGTGCGCGGAGTAGATCGCGCGATGCTTGCCCATCAGGATCGTGGCGATCCGGACCGCCATGCGGCCGAGCACCAGACCGGAAGCATCCACGAGGTGCCAGCTGCGCGGAACCGCGCCTTCCTTCGGATAGGTCGTCTTCATGCACTCACGGTCCGTGCGACGGGCGGCCGGGGCGCGCAGCAACCTTCGAGGGTGCCGCGTGGCGCTGTTCCGAACCGCTTCCCGCCGAAAAATGGGAGGCGAGAGTCTATAGGCGCCCCGGGCAGGGTCAAGGCGCCGCCGGTCAGGAGCCCCCGCCGGGAACGTCGCCACCCCCCGCCAGGGGCGCCTCGGTGGCGAACAGCACCGACGGCTCGCTGAACTGCAGGCGGACCCGCTTGATTCCGGCCAGCTCGGGGTAGCGCGCCGCCACCCGCATCAGCCCCCGCACCTTCGCCTCGGCCCGCGGTTCGAGCGCTCCGAACTGCGGATGGCCGCGCGACCGCCCCCATTCGAGGACCAGGCCGGCCCGGGTGTAGAGCTCGACGTCCGTGATGGCGCTGCCCTCGCTGCGCTGCTTGGGGGTCAGGTCGATCACCTGCACGGCGAGGCCGCGCCGCTCGAGGTCGGACCGGAATGGCGCCAGTTCGACGGCGACGCGCAATCCCTCGTCGAGCCACGGGTCGACGGCCTTCTGGCCGGGGTTCGCCACGCGCAGCGGTCGCGCGAGGTGCAGCAGCGGGAGCTCATGACGGGCGAGGTACTCGGCGGATTCAGCGGCGGCTGCGATGACCACCGCGTGCCGGTCGATCAGCACGAGTCCGTGCTCCGATTCGACCAGTGCGACCGGCTCGCGCAGGGTGACCGCGACCTCGAGCTGATTCGGATAGCGCTTGGTGACGGCGTCGACCGACTCCACCCAGCCGCTCGCTCCGGCGAGGGCACGCGTCAGCGCTGCCACCTTCCGATCGTCGCGCAGCGGCGTCGCCTCGAGCAGCGCGAGCGACTCGCGCAGCGAACCGGCCAGGTCGCCGGCCAGCCAATCGGGCCCCGACTCGAGCTCGAACCAGGCCGGATCGACCAGGAACGCGCGATCGCGGCCCTCCAGCACGCCGGGCCATTTCGGCAGCCACCAGATCGCCGCCGCGATCGCGGCCGCCAGCAGCGGCATCCGCAGCCAGCGCGCGCTCCCGGAACTGACTTCGTTGCGCGCCGCTGCCGGCGGCACGCTCCGCTCCTTTGCCGAAGCCACGCACTCCCCTCCCGTTGCGCGGACCGCCTGGCCGCGCGCCGCGCCCGCCCAGCGCGACGCACCGCCGAATGTGCCGGCTGATTATGACCGGTTGACGGCCACTCGCGCGGCGTCAGCCGTCGCCGGGCGCGCATCGCCGCGACCGGCCCGCGCCTCGATGTCCTCGACCACGCACTCGAGCGTCGTCACCACCGACTCGAGCAGTTCCCGATCGACGCTGACCGCTTCGGCCGACTTCGCCCCCTCGAGCTCGCGGTAGAGCAACCCGATCATCACCTTGAGCGGCGCCATGCGCCGGACGACTTCCGATCCCGTCTTCACCGTCTTCTCCATGGTTCACGACCTCCCGCTGGAATCCGGCCGGCGAGGCGGTTCAATGGCGGCCCATCCACGACCCGCCTGACGCCGCGGCCACCGCGCCGCGCGTCGTGCCCCGTTCGACCCCCGCCCTCCCGGCGGATGCGCCAGCGCGGCGATCTTAGAGCAGGCCGCGGGTGGCCGTGCCCGCAGTGCCGGGGCCCGCGCCGCCTGTGCCGGGCCCGCGACGCCGCAGGTAGCCCACCTTCTTTCCACTGCACACCCCCAGATCGAGGGCTCCTTGCCCACATCGCCGCTGCCCGCCCCTGATGACGCCTCCGGCTCCGCGGACGGCACCATCACCCGTTGGCACGGCTACACGCTGAGCCCGTTCCAGCGCGAGTCGGTGCGGGCGATCGAAGCCGGCCAGGACGTGCTGCTCTCGGCGCCGACCGGATCGGGCAAGACGCTCGTCGCCGAATTCGCCATCGAGGCGTGCGTCGCCGCCGGCCGGCGCGCGATCTACACCGCGCCGATCAAGGCGCTCTCGAACCAGAAGTTCCGCGACTTCCGGGCGCAGCGGCAGTTCGACGTCGGGATCATGACCGGCGACGTCACCCTGCGGCCCGGCGCACCGGTGGTGATCATGACCACCGAGATCTTCCGCAACTCGCTGTTCGAGCGCGGCGAGGAGCTCGACGACCTCGGCTGCATCGTGTTCGACGAGATCCACTACATGGACGATCTCGAGCGCGGCACGGTGTGGGAGGAGAGCCTGATCTTCCTGCCGAAGAACGTGCGGCTGCTGGCGCTCTCGGCGACGGTCTCGAATCTCGCGCAGTTCCGCGAGTGGCTGACGGAGGTCCGCGGTCGCGAGGTGGCGCTGGTCGAGTCGAAGGAGCGGCCGGTCCCGCTCTCGCACTTCCTCCACTTCCCCGGGCTCGGCCCCAAGCGCGCCGACCGGGTGCGCGAGCTCCCCGGCCGCGAGGACCCGCGGCGGGCGCGCGACGGACGGCGCAGCCACGCCCGCGGCGCCGATCGCCGCACCCGGCCGGGCGGCGGCCGCGTGAGCGCCAACGACCTGCTCGACCGCCTCGAGCAGCACGACCAGCTGCCGGCGCTGTTCTTCTGCTTCAGCCGGCGCGAGGTCGAGCAGCGCGCACGGGAGAACGCCCGCCGGCGGCTGCTCCGCGACGCCGAACGCATGCGGATCGAGACGCTGTTCGACGAGCTGTGCGGCCGCTTCGAGATTCCCGCCGACGCCTCGCTCGACGAGCTGCGCGCGCTGGCCCTCTCCGGCGTCTCGTTCCACCACGCGGGACTGCTGCCGCTGCACAAGGAGCTGGTCGAGCGGCTGTTCACCTCGGGCCTGCTGCGACTGCTCTTCACCACCGAAACCTTCGCGCTCGGCATCAACATGCCGGCGCGGACCGTGGTCTTCTCCTCGCTGCGCAAGTTCGACGGCGTCAACTTCGACCGCCTGATGACGCGCGAGTACCAGCAGATGGCCGGCCGCGCCGGCCGCCTCGGCCTCGACGAACAGGGTCTCGTCTACGCCATCGTCGATCCGCGCGACAAGCTCGCCGACCTGCAGAAGACCATCTTCGGCCAGGTCGAGCCGATCCGCAGCCGGTTCAACCTCTCCTACTCGACCATCCTCAACCTGCGCCACCATCTCGGCGAGCGCCTGTGGGAGGCGTGGGAGCGCAGCTTCAACAACTTCCAGTGGTCGCGCATGTCGCGCAAGAAGCGCGAGCAGAACGAGCAGAAGCAGCGCGACGCGATCTCCCGCCGCCTCGAACTGCTCGAGGAGTTCGGCTACCTCGCCGGCGGCGCGCTGCAGAAGAAGGGCGACATCGCCCGCCGGATCAACGGCTACGAGCTGCCGGCGGTCGAGCTGCTCGATTCCGGGCTGTTCCGCGCGCTCGACGACGAGCAGGTCGCGGTGCTGTTCTCGGCCATCGTCTTCGAGGAGCGGCGCAGCGACCTGTTCCGGCCGGTCGACCCGCGCCTGCTCGGCTCGCTGCGCGGCGATGCCGAGCGCATCGTCGGTCGCGTGGTCGAGCGCGAGCAGGCGCTGCAGATCTTCCCGACCACGCGCGAGCTCGATTTCGCCATCGCCGGCGTGGTCAGCGCCTGGTGGCGCGGCGCGTCGTTCGACCAGCTCTCCGAGCTCACCAACGCCTCCCACGGCGATCTGGTGCGGACGCTGCGGCTGGTGCTCCAGCTGCTGAAGCAGATGCGCAAGGTCTGCGCCGGCGACGACGCGATGGCCGCCATGTTCGAGCGCGTCCACGCCGGGCTGAACCGCGCCGAGATCGACGCCAAGCGCCAGCTCGAGCTCGGCGACGCTCCCGGATGACGGCGCGCGCTGCGCGGTCGCGGTTCAGCCGGCGCCGCCGTTCCGCTGCTGCAGGCGCGCCAGCCACTTGATCAGCACGTCGCACTCGAGATTGACGCGATCCCCGGCCTTGCGGCGGGCGAGGTTGGTCATCGTGCGCGTGTGCGGGACGATGGTGCAGGCGAAGCGATCGGCCGCGAGCTCGGCCAGCGTCAGCGAGATCCCGTCCACGGCGACGCACCCTTTCGGCACCATCTGCCGGAGCAGCTCCTGCGGCGCCTGGATCACCAGCCAGTGGTCGCCGTGCCGCGCGTCGAAGCTCGCGACCGTGCCGGTGCCGTCGACGTGGCCCTGCACCAGGTGGCCGTCGAGCCGGTCGTCGAGCCGCATCGCGCGCTCGTAGTTCACCAGATCGCCCGGCGCGAGCGTTCCGAGCTGGGTCCGCCGCACCGTCTCGCCGGCGAGGTCGAACGCCACCGCGTCGCCGGTTCGCGCGACGACGGTGAGGCAGGCGCCGTTGATCGCGACGCTCTGCCCGATCACCAGCGTGTCGGCGATGGCGGCGAGCGCCACGACCAGGCGCGCGCCCTCGCCGACGGCACGGCGCTCCAGCACTGGGGCGGCGCCTTCGATGATCCCGCGAAACATGGCGACTCCCCGGTGGCGCCCGGGACGGCGCGCCTGCGCGAATAGCGCGCAACTCCCGGGGCGCCCGCCTTGACCGCCGAGACGTCCATCCTAGACTCCTCGCCCTTTCCAGCCGAGGGCGGCGTGTGGTGCGGTGCGGCCACGCGCGGCGTTTCGGGGCTCGCGGCGAGCGTCGCGGCCGTCGCGGCGCGACGTTCTTCCGCCGACGGACCTCGATGCTCGTCCAGGTACTCACCCTCTTCCCCCGTCTCATCGACGACTTCGTGGCGCACGGATTGCCACGGATCGCCGTCGAGAAGGGCGCGCTCGCCGTCCAGGCGGTCGACCTGCGTGGCTTCACCCACGACGTCCACCGCACGGTCGACGACCGCCCATTCGGGGGCGGACCGGGGATGGTGCTGCTGTGCGCTCCGATCGTCGCGGCCGTCGAACAGCTGGAGCAGGACGCCGCGACGCAGCCTTCCGGTCCGCCCCACCGGGTGATGCTGACGCCGCGCGGCCGCCGGCTCGACCAGCGCAAGCTGCGCGAGCTCGCGGCGCGGCCGCGTCTGCTGCTGCTGTGCGGGCACTACGAAGGGATCGATGAACGGGTGCGCCTCGCCATGCCGTGGGACGAACTCTCGCTCGGGGACTTCGTCCTCTCGGGCGGAGAGCCGGCGGCATTGGCGCTGCTCGACGGGATCGCCCGGCTGCTGCCGGGAGTCACCGGCGACCCCGAGTCGACGGTCCACGAATCATTCGAAGACGATCTTCTCGAGGCCCCGCACTACACGCGGCCCCGGGAGTTCCGCGGGATGGCGGTTCCGGAGGTGCTCCTCTCCGGCGACCATGCGGCGATCGCGCGTTGGCGCCGCGAGCAGTCCCTGTTGATCACGAAGGAGCGGCGCGCCGACCTGCTGCAGGCGCGCGCGGCGAGGCAGGCAGCGACGGAAGGGAAGCCATGGATCGAGTGAGCCACACGGTCGAGTCGTTCAAGAAGAAGAACCCGCCGGAGTTCGGCGTCGGCGACACCGTCGACGTGCACGTCCGCATCCAGGAAGGCGACAAGGAGCGCGTGCAGCTCTTCAGCGGCGTCGTGCTCTGCATGAAGAACTCCGGCATCGCGAAGACCTTCACCGTCCGCCGCATCGTGCAGGGCGAGGGCGTGGAGCGCATCTTCCCGGTCCATTCGCCGGCCATCGCCGACGTCAAGGTCCGCCGCCGCCACCACGTGCACCGCGCCAAGCTCTACTACCTGCGCGATCGCTCCGGCAAGTCGGCGCGCATGCGCGAGCGGATCGAGGACAAGGACGGCGAACTGGTCCCGGGCGAAGCCGCCGCCGCGCCGGCCGCCAAGTCCTGAGCCGGACCGTCTCGATCGAGTTGAGTCGTCTCGATTCCACCGGGGCGGGAGGCGCCTGGCGCCGTCTCGCCCTGTTTCCGTCTGACGGGGACGCATCGGTCCATGGGTGAGAACCTGAGGCTGCGAACGTTCGTGGTGCTGGCGCTGAGCGCGCTGAGCCTGTGGTTCGTCGGCAAGCCGCTGCTGATCGACGGCATGTCGCCGGTGACGCTCGGCCTCGACATTCGCGGCGGCGTGACGCTTCGCTACGAGTTCGACGAGCGCAAGCTGCCGCCGGGGACCACCCTTGCCGACACGCTGACCACCGCGCTCGACATCTACGGCAGCCGCATCGATGCGCTCGGCGTCAAGGAGACGTCGATCCGCAGCATCGGGACCAACCAGATCGAGGTCTCGGTCCCGGGCATCACGCTCGAGGAAGCCGACGCGATCCAGAAGACGCTCGAGAGCCTCGGACGCCTCGAACTCACGCTGCGCGCCTACTCCGAGACCGGCATCAACCCAGCGAGCGAGCGCGAGCGGCTGGTGGAGGCGATCAGCAAACGCACCATCGCCGGCGAGGAGATCACCGACCGCACCGACTTCTCCGAGTTGAGCGCGGGCCTGAAGAGCGAGGGCAGCGGCGTCACCTGCCGCTGGATCCCGAAGAGCGCGAAGCTGCTGCGCGACGAGGCGATCAAGGCCAAGCGCTCGCCCGACGACATCCGCTGGGATTCTCCCGATTCCTGGGAACTGGTCCGGTTCGATCCGCGGCCGGGCCAGAACTTCACCGGCAAGGACTTCGAGGGGGTGTACCCCGAACTCGACCCGGAGAGCGGCAAGACCGCGGTCGGCTTCCAGATCAAGCCGGGCAAGTCGTCGCAGCAGTTCGCCGACTGGACCGAGCGCAACGTCGGCCAGACGATCATCACGATGCTCGACAACCGCATCCAGTCGAGCGCGGTCATCAATGACCGCATCGAGGGGCGCGGCATCATCCGCGGCGGCGCCGAGGGATTCACCCGTGACGAGATCCAGCGGATGATCTCGGTGATCCGCTCGGGCTCGTTGCAGACCAGCCCGACGCTGGCGCAGAAGTTCACCCAGGGCCCGTCGCTCGGCGAGGCGTCGATCCGCCGCGGCGTCAACGCGACGCTGGTGGCGTTGGCGCTGGTCGGGCTGTTCATGCTCTTCTACTACCGGCTGAACGGCGTCGTCGCAGTCGCCGCGCTGGTCTCCAACCTGCTGCTGCTGGTGGCCGCGATGTCGTGGCTCGGCGCCACGCTCACGTTGCCCGGCATCGCCGGGATGATCCTCACCATCGGCATGGCGGTGGACGCCAACATCCTGATCTCCGAGCGCATCCGCGAGGAGATCGACAAGGGCAAGACGACGGCGCAGGCAGTGCGGAACGGCTTCGAGCGCGCCTACACCACGATCTTCGACGCCAACCTCACCACCTTCATCACCGGCTTCTTCCTCTACCAGTTCGGCACCGGCACGATCCGCGGCTTCGCGGTGTCGATGATGATCGGCATCGCGACCTCGATGCTGACCGGCGTCTATTTCTCGCGCACGTTCTTCGAGTGGATGCTGGTGCGCGGCCTCGACCGCATGAGCATGCTCCGCCTGTTCGCCACGCCAAACTTCCGGTTCCTGCACCATGCCAAGAAGTGCTACGCGATCTCCGCTGCGGTGATCATCGGCGGCGTCACCCTGTTCATCTTCGAGGACCAGAAGAAGTACGGGATGGACTTCACCGGCGGTTTCGAGGTGCAGCTCGAGCTGCGCGAACCGGCGGCCCAGGAAGAAGTGCTGGCGACCGTCAAGCAGCGGTTCCAGAATCCCGACGTCGTCTCGATCGGCGGCGCTGCCGGCAAGGCGACCCGCTTCCAGGTCAAGATCAAGCAGACCGACCTCGACGCCGCCACCACCGGCGCCGTCGGCACCGAGGCGGCGCCCGAGCAGCGGTTCGCCGCCGACATCGCCACGCTGTTCACCGGCAAGCTGGTCGAGGACGGCATCCAGGGCCTCGTCCTGGCCGATCCGGACGACCAGGGACGCGTCGCGGTGACGGCGAAGCTCCGCTTCGAGCGGCCGGTCGCCCGCGCCGACGCCGAGCGCGCGCTGGCGCGCCGCATCTCGCAGGCGAAGCTGGCCGGCGCCGACACCGGCGCCGAGTTCGACTTCAGCGGCATGTTCGTCGGCAGCCCGGGCGGCATCGAGCAGGCCCGTGGTCAGCTGTCGGTGCGGGTCCGTGACGCCGACGGCCGCGAGACGATGCTGTCGAACCCGCTGCCGTCCAAGTCCTACGTCGGCCCGCGTGCCGGCGAGGACCTGCGCGATTCGGCGATCAAGGCGATGCTGATGTCGCTGGTGATGATCATCGTCTACGCGCGGCTGCGGTTCAGCCAGTTCCGCTACGGCTTCGCCGCCGTCGCCGCGCTGATCCACGACGTGCTGGTGTCGCTGGCCGGAATCGCCATCGCCCGCGCCTGCGGCCTCGAGCTCGAGGTCGACCTGACCGTCGTGGCCGCCTTCCTGACCATCATCGGTTTCTCGATCAACGACACGATCGTCATCTTCGACCGCATCCGCGAGAACCTGCCGCGCTCGAGCCTGCCGCTCGGCGAGCTGATCGACCGCTCGGTCAATCAGACGCTGTCGCGCTCGATCCTGACCTCGCTCACGGTGCTGTTCTCGGTGGTGATCCTGTTCGCGTTCAACGTCGGCCAGCGCAACGCGCTCGAGGGCTTCTCGTTCGCGATGATCGTCGGCGTGATCACCGGGTCGTACTCGACGATCTACATCGCGTCGCCGCTGGTCGCGCACATCGAGCAGTGGACGCTCCGACGGAAGGCGGCGCGCGAGGCGCCCCCGGCCAGGGCCTGACCGGAGGGCGACCGGCCGCCTCCGCCGGAAAACCGCTCCCCGCGTTCGCCGACGCCCCGCGGCGGCTAGAACATCCCGCCGGCGGCCCGCGCCTCCCCACCCCGGGGGGCGCGAAGTCAGGAGGGTGTCATGCGCAAGCTGCTGCTTTTCGGCTTGCTGGCCGGCGTGTTCGGCCTCGCGTTCGGGCTCGAGCAACTGTTCACGACGCCGCGTCCGCAGGAGGCGCCGGCGGGCAACAAGGCGCGCTTCGTGATCGGCGGCGGCGCGCCGCGCTCGGTGCCGGAAGAGTCGCTCGAGATCCTCGACGACGAACCGGTCCGCACCGATTCCCCGCGCGAAGACGCGACGGCGAAGGCGAAGGAGAAGACGCGCGAGCCGCCGAAGAAGGAGCCGCCGGCGCCGGAGGCCATCCGGTTCCACGAAGTCACCGCGCGCGAGACGCTCTGGACCATCGCCGAGAAGGAACTCGGCGCCGGTACGCGCTACCGCGAGCTCGCCGCCTGGAACGGACTCGATGCCGAGGCGCCGCTGCGGGTCGGCGCGAAGCTGCGGCTCGGGCCGGGCACCGCCGTCACGACGGAACCGACGACGAAGCCGGCGCCCGCAGGCGACCCGGCCGGTGAACGGACGCACAAGCTGGTGAAGGGCGAGACGCTGTCGCGGATCGCCGCGCGCTACCTCGGCGATGCCGGTCGCTGGCGCGAGATCCAGTCGCTGAACAAGATCGCCGATCCGGCCAACGTGCCGGAAGGGAGCGTCTTGAAGTTGCCGGCGCGCTGACCCGCGGCCCGCCGGCGGCAGCGCCGCGATCCGCTCAGCGCGCGGCGTAGGTGCCGCCGCTCATCGCCGCGAGTTCGGCGAGGAACGCCCGGTCGTGGTCGGCGCCGACGCCGATCGTGTGGATGCGCAACCTCCGCGCGCGGTTCCACGCCGCCACCTCGCGCAGGATCGATTCCGGCGACTGCACCCGACCGGCGGTCGGCTGGCCGTCGGTCAGGAAGAAGATCGTGTCGATGGCCGGGGGCGCCGTCCCGGGCGACCGCCCCCCCGCCACCGCCAGCGCGAACGCCGCCTGCAGCGCCCCGTGGATGTTGGTGCCTTCGCCGAGCACCGTGTCGAGGAACGCCGCCGCGGCCTGCCTCCCCGTGTCGTCGGCCGGCACCGGCCGGCCGAAACAGGTGCGAACTTCGCCGGCGTAGAGCACGACGTCGAACAGCGCGTCGGAGGGCAGTTGAGCGATCGCCTGCCGCAGGTGGGCGCGCGCCACCTGCAGCTTGGTGCGCGTCCGGTCGGTCCCGATCTGCGCGGCCTGTCGCATGCTGCCCGACACGTCGAGCACGAAGAGCAGCCGCTTGCTGTACGAACCGAGGCCGAAGAACTCGGTCCCTCCGGCTGCGGTCGTCGCCGCCTGTTCCGCCGCGGCCAGCTGCGCGGCGCGATCGCGCGGCACGGGATGCGGCGGTCGCGGCGCGTTGCCGCCGGTCCGCCGCCAGAATTCGCGCCACGCGTCCGCATCGGCGGCGAGCTTCTCGCCGGTGAGGCTCTGCAGCGCGACCCCGAGATCGTCCCGCACGCGGCCCGACGCGGCCTCGAGCCGCGCGATCAGCAGCGGGATCGAACTCGCCTGGTGGAAGCGGCGCAACGCCTCGATCGCCTCGACCTGCACCCGCCAGTCGGCGTGGTCGAGCGCCGGCACCACCGCCGGCGCCGCCGCCGCGTCGCCGCGCCGGCCGAGCCCGACCAGCAGCGCGACCTTGAGCTCGACCGCCGTCGCGTTCTCGTGCAGCAGCGCCATCAACGGCACCATCACGCGACCGGAGGGCACCGGCGCGGCCATCTCGATGGTGAGCCGGTCAGCCAGCGCGTCGCGCTCCTGCGCGAGCTTCCTGAGCAGCTGGCGCGCCAGTTCGTCGCACGCGTCGGGCAGCAGCTTCGGCAGCAGATCGGCGTACGCCGCCCGCGCGACCGCCTCGATCCGCTCCTCGACCAGGAGCTGGGCCGAACGCTCGCCGAGTTCCGCATCGAGCGCCGCGAGCCGCGCCTCGGCCCGCTTCTTCTGCGACGTGCTGGTCGAGTCGCGCAGCGCCGCGAGTTCCGCCTGCGCCGCGGCGCGGTCGGTCTCGAGCCGCGGCAGGTCGCGCTCGAGCACGTCCAGCCGGCGCAGCGCGCGCAGCGTCGCCTCCCACAGCAGCAGGCCGTGGCGGCTGTGCGGCGCCGCCTGCATCTCGGCGATCGCCGCCTGCGCCTCGGCGATCCGGCCGGCCGCGAGCCGCTCCCGCAATCGCTGCGCGACGGTCCCGTCGAGCGGTGCCTCGTCGCCTCGCGCCAAGGCGCCGGCGAGCGCGAGCAGGGGAAACAGGAACCAGCGCGGGCGCATGGAGGCTCAGGTTGACAACGGCGGCGGCGGACGCAAGAAGGGGCGCCCCTTTTCCCGCCCCCCCTTCCGCCGGAGCCGCCGCCATGGTCGATCACGCCCGCATCGAGGCGGCCGTGCGCGCGCTGCTCGAAGCCATCGGCGAGGACCCCGATCGCGACGGGCTGAAGCAGACGCCGGGACGGGTCGCCCGCATGTACGCCGAGCTCTTCTCGGGCCTGCGCGAGGATCCCTCCGTCCACCTGCAGGCGGTCTTCGACGAGCACCACCACGAGGTCGTGCTGGTGCGCGACATCCCGTTCCACTCGACCTGCGAGCACCACCTGATGCCGTTCACCGGGCGGGCGCACATCGCCTACATCCCGGACGGCAAGATCCTCGGCATCTCGAAGCTCGGGCGGATCCTCGACGCCTTCGCCCGCCGACCGCAGGTGCAGGAGCGCCTCACCAGCCAGGTCGCCGACTTCCTCGCCGAAGGGCTGAAGGCGAAGGCGGTCGCCGTGGTGGTCGAGGCCAGCCACACGTGCATGACCGTGCGTGGGGTGCGCAAGCCGGGGAGCGCGGTGGTCACCTCGGCGCTGCGGGGGCTGTGCCTCAGGAACCCGGCCACGCGCGAGGAGATCATGAGCCTGATCCACGCGCCGCGCCGCGCCGACTGAGCGCAGGTCGCGCCGGCTGCCGCTACGATTCCCCGCGATGCTGGTCACGAAAGAATTCACCTTCGACTCGGCCCACAACCTGCCGAACTACCACGGCAAGTGCGAGCGGCTGCACGGTCACACCTATCGCCTGCAGGTGACGATCGCCGCACCGATCGATGCCGCCACCGGGATGGCGCTCGACTTCGCGATCCTCGGCGACATCGTCGAGCGCGAGGTCGTCCAGGTGCTCGACCACCGCTACCTGAACGAGTTGATCCCGATCTCCTCGGCCGAGAACGTCGCGCTGTGGATCTGGACCAAGCTCGATGGGAAGCTGCCGCGGGCGAAGCTGCACGAGATCAAGCTGTGGGAGACGCCCACGTCGTCCGTGACGCTGCGCCAGGAGTGACGCGCCGCCGCCTCGGTGCGCTGCTGCTCGCGCTCAGCAGTTGCGGCGAGCCGGCGGAACCCCCGCGCCAGGCGGTCGCTGGCGGCGCCGCCCCGCCGCAGCGGATCGTCTCGCTGGCGCCGAGCTGCACCGAGACGCTGATCGCGCTCGGCGCCGGCGGCCGGTTGGTGGGCACCAGCGCCTTCTGTCCCGACCTGCCGGACGGCCGCGTCGCCGCGCGCCTCGGCGGGCTCGAGAACCTGAATGTCGAGGCGCTCCTCGCGCTGGCGCCCGACCTGATCCTGACCGTGCAACCCGACGATGACCGGGCGCTGAAAAGCCTCAAGCGCCGCGGGCTCGCCATCCGCGGCAGCAATCCGCAGACGCTCGAGGAACTGCTGACCGAGGTCGCCGCGCTCGGCGCGATCGTCGGCGCCGAAGCGTCCGCGCGGGCGCTGACGCACGGGCTGCGCGAGCGTCTCGCGGCGCTGGCGCGGCGGCACGCGGGGCGCACGCCGCGGCCGACCGTCTACGTCGAGGTCGACGAACCGGGCTGCTGGACCGTCGGCCGCGGCAGCTTCGTGCACGAGGCGATCGCGGCCGCCGGCGCCGTCAACGTGTTCGGCGACGCGCCGCAGGGGTACTTCCAGGCCAATCGCGAGACGCTGCTCGAGCGCGCGCCCGAGTGGGTCGTGCTCCTCCACCCGCCAGGGCGAGCGCTGCACGAGCGGCCGGAGATCGCCGGCCTCGCCGCGTTCGCCGCCGGCCGCGTGATCACCGACCTCGAGCGCGATGCGCTGCTGCGATCGAGCCCGCGCCTGATCGACGGCATCGAGGCGCTCGCCGCGCGCCTCCATCCGCCATGAGCGACGCCCCGCGACCGCGCCCCGCCGCCGGCCGAGTGCTGCTGGCGCCGATCGCGCTGCTGCTCGCGTTCGCGCTGGCGTTGTGCGTCGGCGCGGCCGGTTGGCCCGACGAGCAGCTGCTGGCCCTGCG
>Ga0194121_10005487_pt1 | contig 17463 bp, 24 predicted proteins | sample TA2MahCa50mmetaG_FD_148609 | JGI IMG/M metagenome (GOLD analysis project Ga0194121, IMG submission 148609) | Freshwater microbial communities from Lake Tanganyika, Tanzania - TA2015020 Mahale Deep Cast 50m | ecosystem: Environmental > Aquatic > Freshwater > Lake | place: Tanzania: Lake...
CAAAGGATGTCGATTGGAGTGAATTGTCCAAGTATGAGAAGGAAGATAACACCACAGGAACCCAGTCTTTTAGCTGCACGGCTGGGGCATGTGAATTAGTCGATCTTACTAAATAAGATATGGACCATAGGCTTAATCTTATAAAAATATTATTAGAAAGAGCTAAAGCTAGAACTGAAGTATCTAGAAATAATAGCTATTCTACAAAATTGAATAATATGAGAGGCAAGCTTTTAGCTTATGCTGTTGGTCATTATACAGATTCACTTGAAGGGGTTAATTTTCATACAACAGATAACGAACCTGATGTTGTGCTTAATGATGATAGTACAGTTGAAGTAAAAAGCGTAACGGCTGGAAGCAGAGCACCTAAAGGGGTTCATTATAATTCTCCAACACATCACGCTCTTTTGTCGGGAGTTGATCCATCTAAACTTAAAAGAGGAAGAACTTATAAAGGAGAAGATTTAAAAGAAATAGGATTAGATCCAAGAACCGTTGAACAATTGTCTTTTAACAGAAGAGGTAATGCGATAAGAATCAGAACTCACGAAAGAGATAAGCCCCATATAGAAGATATAATTGGTAAAAGAGATTTTCATGTCATTGGTGGATTTGAAAGAGTATTTGTTGCTGAACCAGATGCTAAAACAGCAAAGGGGTTGAGGGATCTAGAAACATCATTTTATGCTACTGACGCTTCTAGAGGAAGAACAGCGGCTAAAAGATATAGAGAATATACTTCTGGTGGTCCTTCCACATCAATTGGAATAAGTTTTGGATCAAAATACGAAAAAGAAACACCAGAAAATCATAAAGCCAGGATACAACAGGCAGAACAAAAAGCAAACGATAATGCTGTTAAAATGTGGAAAAAAGGAAGCTTTGATCATGCAATGGCAACTGTAAAACAAGAAACTTTAAGAATAATACAAGCAAGCAGAGATAGAGGCGATCATGATTCCGCTGATGATCATCAAGAAGCTTTAGAAGCTTTGCGTTCAGAGTATAAAGCTGCAAGACCAAAATCAAAAAGAAAAACTAAAGCAAAGAAACGCAAATAAATAGTATGTGATAATCGCTGGTATTGACTACTCTTTAACTTCCCCTTGCATCTGCATCTTCAACGGCAGAATGCACGGGGAGTTTTCTTATAAGAACTGCATGTTCTATTTTTTGACTGATACCAAAAAGAATGCCACGATGTTTAACAATAATATTCGTGGAGAACTATTTCCGGATTACACAGCAGAGTGTGGAAGATACGATAGCATCTCAGACTGGGCAGTAGATCTTTTAATTGGTTGTAGTATGGTAGCACTTGAAGACTATGCCTATGGAGCAAAAGGAAGAGTCTTTCATATAGCAGAGAACACTGGAATTCTTAAGTATAAGCTTTGGCAACAATCAATTCCACTTGATGTTGTTCAACCAACAAAAGTTAAAAAATTTGCAACTGGAAAAGGAAATGCTGGAAAGCCAGAGATGTTTCAGGCATTTGTCGAAGAAACAGGAGTTGATTTACGATTCCACATGAATGATGCTAAAAAAGAAATAGGCAACCCAATATCAGATATTGTAGATGCCTATTACATTTGTAAATTTAATTATAAAAATTTATAATTAATAAATTTATCTTCTTGACGGAAGTTCTTTTATTTTAGTAGGGAATAATCCTTTTTCTCGTAATTTAGCCAAGGCAACACCGTCATTGGGCGCAACCATACTTCCAGTAAATTGTCTACCACCTGGATGCATTGCTTCAAAAGTGTGAGTATGATGAGGATGAAGACTACCACCCTCTGTGCGTTCGTCGCTCTGGTCATGGCCAACGCGGCTAGAATGTAAAGAAAAATCATCTCTTGGTCCTTGTTGATCCTGTTGATGTTCCTGCCGATCTAGTCCTAGAGTAATACCATATTTTTCACCAACTTCTTTCAATTCAGCATCTTCCATAGCATCTGCATGAGCACTCGATGTAAGCCAGCTCATGTCGGTGGTCCTTGGAGGGAACTCAGGGAGCAAGTCATCACCTTCCACCCCGAGTTCAGGTTGGTCGGGGTGAGAAGGGCGAACAAGTAGTTGATTTCGGTTTCGGGGGTCAAGGGTGCGTGCTTCACAAATAAAATTATTTAATTTTCTATTTTCTAGAATGAGTCGATTTATTTCGTTTACTAGTTTTTCTATTTTAAATTTATATGCGCTAGAGATTGATGACATAATATTTTCCTATATTATTTATAATAATTTAAAAATTCTTTGAAAGATATAATTTTATTTTATATCACTTGGTATGGGGCGGCCATATAAGTCGTGGCCAGGATCACGATAATTGGGAATATTATCCCCATCATCATCCGAAAAATATGGGGAATCTGGATCTACCCAATTAGGAATGCCATCACCATCATTATCTGAATCACGATGGTCTGGGTCGTATGCCGGATCATCTGGGTCGTTTATATCCAGAATTCCATCACCATCTCCGTCCGAATCTTCATGCGCTGGATCGTATAGTGGATGATCTGGGTCGTTTCTATTAGGAATACCATCCATGTCACCATCCCCCCATGGCAATTCATTTGAATTGTTATAGTATTCCCAGTCTGGATCTCTTTCATTAGGAATTCCATCACCATCAATATCTGAATCTGGATGATATGGATCGTATAATGGATGATCTGGATCATTTACATTGAGAGTACCATCACCATCAGCGTCGGAGTATGGATGATTGGGATCATATGCCAGATTGTCGGGATCGTTTATATCAAGAATACCATCTCCGTCTTGATCGGATCCCCAGTGTGATGGATCATACCCTGGACTATCTGGATCATTTACATTGCGAGTACCATCACCATCAGCGTCGGAGTTTGGATGATTGGGATCATATGCCAGATTGTCGGGATCGTTTATATCAAGAATACCATCTCTGTCTTGATCGGATCCCGAGTGTGATGGATCATACCCTGGACTATCTGGATCATTTACATCAAGAATACCATCTCTGTCTTGATCTGACAGCGGATGCCGGGGATCATATGCTTGATGATCTGGATCGTTTATATTTGGAATTCCATCCCCATCTCTATCCGAACCACTATGATCTCGATCATATGCTTTATGATCTGGATCGTTTATATTTGGAATTCCATCCCCGTCAGCATCTGATTGTGAATGGTTTGGGTTATAATTAGGATCATATGGGTCATTTACTCCAGGATTATCAAGAGGATTAGTTGGATCCCAATAAGGATTAGCTGGATTGTACCAAGGATGGACGGGTTTAAGTATATCTGGAATTGGATTATCAGTTACAGGCGGTAGTGTTTCTGGTATATCACTGCCAAACTCCTCCGCGATAATCTGTACTATTGGTAATGGGGTCTGCCAAGAATTCTTTCTCATAGAATTCTTGAAAGAAATCATTTCAAAATTATTCTTTTGCTTTTCTTGAATGTATTGTAAAAAAAGTTTATTAATTATTCGCCCCTTTTCTTACCGAAGAATTCTTTCCAACCCCAAGCAACAACGAGGAAGAGTATTGGTAGATACCAGATTACCCAACCATAATCATCCTTTACCATCTTGTTGTTTTCAATCTGGCTCTTGATGTCGAGCATAACGACATTATCACCAGTTATATCTGGGACAATTTCTGGTGCAACGGATTGGCAACCAGCAAAGGCTATCAAAACAGAAATAGAAAGAATAGCAATGAACATTTTCCATATTTTTTTCATGACTTTCTCCCTGCTGCGGCTGTACCGAAATAGAACCCGACAATTGCAACAAGAATTTGTCTGTTTTCTGAGGTGTAGAGATACCCATTTATCTCAACGAAGTACTTCTTCGTAGTCTCCGGAATCAAACCAAATAGGGCTTCGGGGTTATTACCATCGACTTCAACGAAGGTAGGAACTCCAAAGAATGGAAGAATGAAAGGAGCAGCAATGGTTCCGAATAGAACTGTTAGGACGATCAACTGCCGAACCCCCTTACCAACATCGATAGGAACTCTCTTAGCTGCCTTTTCTTGGTTGTCTGTGGTTTGCTTATTGGCGGTTATTAGACGCTCAAATAGTTCCTTCTGGTCTTGGCTCTTCTGGGCCAAGAACCGGAAGATAAACCCAGTAAGGCTTCCGCCTATTAATGAAATCAACTCAGTCGGCATAATAACCTCCAGATTTATTTATAATGATTATTCATCGCCGTGAATTGTCTTATCCTATCAATCAACTCTTGATAATCTAATATTCCGTTATTATCATCATCAGAATCATTACCATTAGGAATTCCATCGCCATCATCATCTTCAAAATCGTCATCTATTCCATCTCCATCTTTATCAAAGATATCGGGAATTCCGTTATTATCACTATCTTCCAAAGCATCATCTATTCCATTACCATTTTCGTCATCTTCTGGATGATCTGGTTCTATCCAATCATGAATACCATTACCATTTTCATCTGTCCAATACGGAGAATCTGGATCATATACATTATAAATTCCATCATTATCTATATCGTTATCTAAATGATCTGGTATTCCGTCATTATCTTGGTCATCATTGATATCTGAATTTTGCAAGTTTAGTAAATTTTCTGGTATTTCTTCTCCCAAAGCTTTAAGTCTTTCTAGAATTTCTATAATTTTTTCTACTAATGAACCATCAGCTCCAGGAATATCATCACCAAGTTGCCTTAATAATTCTTGGTATAGCCTCCAAAATTCCATCCATAAATCACCAATGTCAACACCATCTCCGTCTTCATCGAAGTTATTCACGGAATGTAAATTACGAATCTTGTTCGTATAACCCGAAGTATTATCATGTTGTGATGGTGGCACGTCGGCATCTGCGCCAGGAAGTCCTGCCCCGACTTCCATTTCCATCAATTCCTTTCTTCTAAAAATCTTAGATTTTTTTCTTCTTTTTGGTCCAATTATATCAGTTATACTAAGTCCTGGAATACCACCTCCACCGACAGTCGTATCCTCTAATAGAGCATTAATTAATGAAAATCCTTTTTTTAAACAGTGAGTTTCAAGTAAATATAATGATTCGTGTGGAAGAACATTATACTGATACATCTCATTTAGAAAAAGGTCAAAAGTAGCTAAATTATTGCTCAAAGAAGATTTTAGACCAGGATCAGATGATGTGGCTATTATTTTCTTTAGTTTTATTATGATTACTTCAAGCGGATCTAGAGAACCGCTTCTAAAAGCTTCATCTATATCCTTAACATAGTTTCCTCTAGTATCAATTATTCCTTTTCTAAAAGCATCAAAAGAAGAGAAAGGTGATGATAAAAGAGTTAAAAATTTATAAACAGTAAAACTCTTTACCATCAAACCAGAATTAGAGATTGATTCGTTCATATTAGTCATTTTTTTGTTTTTCTACTTTATTCAATATTCTAGTAATTCTTACATCAGGTGCTAATAATTTCAAATCTATCTCTGGAATTGATTCAATCTTAAAATTTAAATAATTTATAAAGGCTTTTAAAAAACCATGATATTTTTTTTCAAGCCTGAAAAAGATCATTCTTAATGCCGATTCTTCTCCAAACAAGTTAATTAAAATAAGAATATGATTGCATATCAGATGGTGTTTTAAAACTTTTTCTTCGTCAAACTTCTGAAAAAGTCTTCTAATATACTTTATTCTTTTTATATCATCATTAAATTCTTCGACTGATTCACATACTGGATTATTATATTTCAGTTTTGCAAAATAATTAAAGTTTTGTTCATTTAATAATTCCATATCATTTTATGATGATACTAATGATATTTCAAATTTGTAAAGATTATTGTTAGTAATAATTACTTCTACAACCATATCGATACCTTTACCACCATTAAACTCAGCGATTCCGTCTGTTACTAGGAATCCTTTGCTTAAATCGTGTTCTGGGGTTGTTCCGAATGTTCCGCCGAATCTTTTCAATTTGAATGTATTTGGACCTTCAGGAGAAGGCATTAATTTGGTGGCTGGAGTAAAATCGAAATCTAAACCCATAATATTCATTTTTGCTCTTAGCATCGAAAGAGCACCACGGGGATCTAGATATTCTCTATTGGTGAAGCTAGAAAGGAATGCTTTGATTCTGTTTAGCTGAGTATCATTTTCAATTCTATGAACGCCAAAATCGCTAGCAGCACTTCTAGTAGTTCTTGATGGCTGGAATGGTGTGCCAAACCCACCCCCATCCTCGGATTCTCCTGATTCAATTAGCGCGACAATTTCTTTAAATTTCTTCATTCAGTTCCTTTGTACTATTTAGTAAATTTCTAAAGTATTCCACCCGCAATGAAGAACCTCTCATTTTTTGTGGATTAAATCTATTTTTACCTTTGATAACCTTTAAAATAGGTAGATCTGGTTCTTGTTGTTCTGGTTTAAAGGCCATATCGTTTAAATTTTCTGTATCTTCTTCAGAGTTATCTATGGCTAGATTTTCAATATATGGTTCTACTGATTCTTTTATTTTTTTTGCTTCTACCATGATCTGGCTGACGGATTTGTTTGGAATGATTTTGTTCATATATTCTGGCTGCTCCGCTTGTTTATTATCTATCATACAAGGAGGAGTCCTGAAACGCTTATTGCGCTTATCAATATCCATTTTTTGTCCTGGAGTTTTTGATGGACCTTTTTTATCGACATCGTATTGCTCCTGAACATCCGTATCATAGACTTTGTTTGTAAATTTCATGGTATTTCCAAAGCTATTTGATTGCCTAGTTGAACTTCAATTCTATCTTTAGCATATTTCATTTCTTCTGATACTGCGTGTTCTGTTAATTGGTTAACTTTTTCATCACTACACCAGTGAATTATTATATATCCAACATTAATTCCCTTGCTCTGGAGGGGAACTGCCATATAAGCAACTACATTATTGGCAACGAAAAGCTGTTTTTGATATGTTTCTTTCATAACATCAACAATTTCAAACTTATATTTGGTATCTAAAATAGATTTAATAAACTCAATGTATGCAGAAATTAAAACATCTTTCTTTTGATAAACCTCCGCACTGATACCAGAACGAAGAGATTCGTGGGTTAGACTCATCTTCTTCATGGAAACTCCATCCGTGAAATATTCTCCGTTATGAAATTGAATGATTTGTGCTCTGGCTGATCCAGTACGAATACGAAGCTCAGTAAGGATTTCGTGTATCTCTGAATGAATGTTCCAGTATTCTCTACCCTCTTTCTTCTTTTTGTTATGTAAAAGTTTGTTTTTTACTTTTTTAATGCCGTAATAAGCACCAACAAGAAATGTGGCGGTAGCAATACCATATTCAAATAATTCAGGATTTAGATCAAACATTACTTATTCTTCCCCTTAAATGTATTTGTAATTCCCTTACGAGCTTTCTCAAAAACCTCTCCCTTGTGATGCCCGTTGTCGGAGCGGTTATCCCCCCTATTCCTCAAACGAAGATTGCTTGGAGAATTGTTCATGGGGTTGCCGTCTTTGTGGTCCACATCTTTACCTTTAATTGCGGCTGCACCCCACTTGTCTTCTGCGGCTCTTCTAGCCTTATTTCTGTTTGATCTGTGGTGACTAGTCTTCTTGGAATATTTTTTTTCGTAGCCTTCAAGTTTTTCAATGATTGCCCGTTTGCGATCATTTTTCATATCGCAAATTACTGTAGCCAATAACATCTTTAATTCTTCTGGAATTTCAGATTTGTTTTTAGTTGATTTTATTCCATTAGCAGTGATTTTTGACATCATATTTCTTTCTTCTAAAACATCGCAAGCTAGATCTATATCTTCTTTAATTGTATTTGTCATCATGTCACCTTTATCCAAAGTGACTGGAATTTTTACTTCTTTACCCTTCACAAATATCGTATTATATTCGTTTGCTTTTCTTTTGTTATTTGAAATTTTTTCTCCGGGGCTAATAGAAACGCTGAAAAAGAAATCAAAATAATCAACAATAGATGAAAGAACTATAGTTGGTAGAGAAACTATTAATTCTTCCTTTGAAGGTTCTTTTACCTTCATGTTTTCTTTTACTTGTTCAACGATAGCCTTATATTTTTCAATTTCTTTTGAAAGCTTCGAATTAATTTCTCTTCTACCAGATGTCGATTTAAATCTTTTCTTTAATTTAATATTAAGAGAAGCATTCTTTGAGATATAAGATATAAATTCGTTGCTTAGTTCAAATAATCCAGAGTCGCTTAATAAGAATGCAGCATTTGATCTTGGATCAACAATATTTGAACCTACTAGATGATACTTAGTTAATGCAGCCTTTAGTGATTTTTCGAATTGTCCTCCTTTGAAGGTAATCTTTTGATCTACTAATTGCTGTATCAATTCCTCTAATTGAGACTGAATAAATTCCATTCCGCCTTTTTCTGGAATGGCTTCTTCGTTTTGTTTGAGAGTTGTGTAAATTTCTTGAATTATCGGATCAAGATTGATGTAAATTTCGGGGGATTGAGCAAAAATCGACTTTAACGCTTTTTGCATCTTTATTCCATAATTAGGAGAATCAGTAGTATCCTTGATATAAGTCTTTCCGGTAACTACCTTGAATGTATTATCCTGGCAAAGCAATTGAGTTCTTCCAGAACCAGGAGCATCTTCAAATACTTCTATTTCTCTTGCGTGCATCAAATTTTTGATGCAGTTTTCACCAAGCTGTAAAAGTACATTTCTGGAAATATCAAAAGCATTTTCATCAAAATCAAGAAATCTTCCGTTTTCAAATTGCGAAACAACTTGCAATTCTTCTGCTGTTGCCCCAGAGCAAATTCTAGAAACTAGAATTATTGCATTTTCTATTTGAAAATCTCTGTCGTCTTTGTTTATAGATCTTACGCCGTATTTTTCATTTAAAATTTTGTAAGAAATATTTGATATATTTTCGAATACATTTTTTACCTTATTTCTCATAGCCAAGGTCTGAGAAAGCATTACGATATATGGAAGTGGTTCTGGAGCTACTTCTTGCTGCTCTTGACCTTCTTCTTTTGGCTGATCTTCTGGTTGTTCATCTGTCTGATCATCCTGTTCTAAAAGAGGATATGATAAAAGACTGAATTTTTCTTCAAGTTCTCTTTCGATTTGTTTTCTGATTCTATCCTTTTCTTCAACATCACCAGTTAAAGAAATTTTCCTGGATTTTTTAAGTTCTTTTCTTACCCCCAACCCACCACGGAACATGTCTCTTCTTTTTCTGGTCTTACCCGACTGATCATTTTCTGTAACATACTCTACAGATTCATAAGTAGGATAGCTTATTGGCTGTCCAGCCATTGCATCTCTTGCTCTGGCCTCTCCTCTTTCCTTGGCATGTTTTGCTAGAAGAACTTTTCTGGCTATTTTTTCTTTACGGTCTTCTCTAGCCTTTTTTACGCGGAAATTGAACCGTTCGTATTTTTGGCCTTGAAGTTTCTGTTTGAGAAAATACCCCTCATCTAGTTTACCATCTAAATGGGGTAAAATATCTCTATTATAACGGTCAATGAAATGGGAATCAAACCAAGTATCGCGCATGAAGATATTTATAAGAAAAGAGGCGGGTCTTTTGACCCGCCTCATTTTACTTCCGATTCCATGGGAAGAACTTGGATACCCAATTCCACACCCCCTGACCAACCAAGGCTCCTGCGGCGAAAACTATAACAGAGTAAAAAATAGTACCTAAAGATTCGCTAATTACTAATTCCATATCATTCCTCCTTTCTTAAAAACTTATAACCCTTATATATTTTTCTTTTTCCGTTCATTAGATCATACATGGCTCCGCGAACTAATTTGTTTTCCATACAATATTCTAATAAATTTTTGATATAGACTTTTTCTCCCTGTTTATTGAGAAAAACATATTTTTTCCCCCGTTCTACTCTTATAACTGGTTCTGGTGGTTTAAATTGTTTTATTTCTTTTTCAAACTCTTCCGTTAAAAGTTTTTCAAAATCTATTTCCACCCATTTCCAATGCCTTTCCTCTTTTATAAATTTTCCACCATATTTTTGTATGAATTGATTTCTGAAATAAGAAGATTTTGCATCTTCATTCATTTTTACCCACACTCTGGTATTTCTTTTATTAACTTGATCTTTCTCGTTCATTATTCATCCTATACTTTTTTATGGCTTTAATCAAAGAGCTGACATGGTTTATTGGTTTATCTTCAAATATCTGCTTTGCTCCATCTTCACAAGAAATTAATATTACAAAGTTATCTATTTCTTCTCCGGTTGTCTCTTTCCAGAGTAAAGCATATGCTGTTGCTTGAAGCATATAATTATCGATGTCTTCTTTTCTTTTTTGTCTTGTACTTCCTTTGAAGTCAATAATCGAAAGAACACCATTATACTCAGCAATGCAATCTACTCTTCCAGCAAGACCTACATTCTTGCCATATAGAGTAGTTTCCAGGGCTTTGATATTATCTATCTTGTCTAGCTCACCCTTGATCTGAATGAAAAGATCCATATCATTGGGCATTATTTCTTTCTTTGAAAGATCTTCATTCTTTAGATAACATTCAATCAAAGAATGTAGTCTATTACCTCTAGCTGTAACTCTTTTAGATTCTTCTGGATTTTGCTTTCTCCATACTCTAAAAAATTCTTGTTTTTCCCAACTAGTAATTGTAGTTACGCTAGGAAATTGACCATCTTCGGTGATATAAACTCGCCCAGAAACTGTTTCAGAGCTGATGATATCATTTCCGACATTTATAAAATTATGATTAAATGTTTTTTGATTCATTAAGTATAAGAAACATTTACGCCACTTTGACCAGCAAGCCGCTTGGCTTGTCTAGAACTCTTTTCTCCTCTAGCTCTCATATCAACTGTTCCCTCATCATCTCCAGCAAATGTTCCTGTTGATGTTCCTGTTGATGGTGATTGTTCTGGAGATAATAGTTTCTCAGCCCCATAAGCAACTGCTCCAGTAGCAGCAGCAGTTCCTGCTAATTTAGCACCAGTCTTTAATAGGCCACCAGATTTAGTACCAGCCTTGAGAGCATCGTCGGTTAATCCTCCAACTTTAGTACCAGCCTTGAGAGCATCATCAGCCAATCCTGCTGCTTTTGCTACCTTAGAAGCTTTTACTGCTTGTGCTGCTTCTTTACCTACAGCACTCGTTTTTCCTATTGGTGATGTAACAGCAGCACCAACTCTTCCTGCCTTAGCCAATTCTGCTGTTCTTGCAGTACTCAATGCAGCTATTTCATCAGCACTCTTTCCTGCTGCCTTTGCTACTTCTATTTCTTTAGAAAGAACATTTGCCGCTCTTCCTGCCTTAACTGCTTTTGCTCCTTTTCCTATAGCACCAACACCCGGAAGAACACTTAAAACATTACCAGCAGTCTCAAACCAATCAGTTTCTGCTTCGCCACTAAATTGACCCTGATCAATTTGTTTCTTCAAACCATATGCACCAGCAGCAGCTGATAGTGGAATTGCTACAGCATTTACTCCAGGAATAAAAGAACCTACTGCTAAAGCAACTTGCATGTCTGGATCTTGTAATCTTTCTCCTACTGCTGTTGGCAATTCAGACATTGTAGAAGCTTCTTGTTCTGTTTTAGCAACACCTTTTTGAACATTCGCCCATGCTCTGCTATCTCTTGCAAACTCTTCATCGCTTGCATAGTCTGCTCTACTGGGGGCTTTACTTTCTTTTCCGTAAATTTCACCTGTTCTCGCAGAAACAGCAGTTGTGACTTCTTCTCCCTTTTCGACTTTCTTTGGGCCAGATTTAGCTCTTTCTAACTGGTCTTTGATGATATCAGCAACTTCTTTTTTCTGTTCTGGAGATAGATCTGTTCTAGCTTCGATTTCTGCTAATTTTGTCTTATAAAAGGTTTCGCGGGAAGAAGTATCAGATTCTTCCCTTAAATTAAAAAACCGCTGAAATTTGAAATCATTTCTTTCTTCTTTTAGTTTATTTACCATCTTCTTGCGTAGAAGGGCTTGTTTCTGCTTTTCTTTAATAAATAACTTTAGCTTTGCAGTAATGTCTCTGTTGTTTTGATCAAGAACTCTATAGTTCTTTACATTGTGAATAACGCCCAAAAGACCTTTTTGTGAAGAAGCTGTTCTTGTTAGTTTTCCTTCTGATGTAACAATTTCAATTGTATACTTGCCTTTCTTAAAGATGGCATCTTTTTCCTTAGAATTATTTTTATTGGAAGTAATTTCTTCGTTAATTAGTAGATCAGTAAATTCTTCAAATTCTTCAGCTGTTAGCTTTCTTTGAAGGATTTCTTCTGTTCTTTCCAAAATTACTGAAATTTTATCAGCAACTGTATTTACAGAAGTATTCTCTGATAGAATGAAAGAGGTATTTTTGATTAATTCTGAAAAGGTCTTCATGTTTTATATATTTATTAATTTTTCCATCTACTGCCAGTTTTATTGGTAGCTCTATCCATATTTTTGTGGTATCTCTTGGGCATACCCCGCTTCATCTTGGACATCAATTCGCCCCACTGTCCCCCGGTTTTCTTGTCTGGGGTTAGAGTGGTGTCCGTACCAAGCCCAGGGGTTTGGCCTATCCAGCTCTTCTCCACCCCCATTTCCTTGCACTTTGGGCAAGGTTTTTCGCATGGAGCATTTCTATTGGCAATAGTTTCTACTTGTTCAAATAGATTATTACATTTAGTACATTCGTAATTATATGTTGGCATAATTTATCCTGCAAACTTCGATTATTTAGGTTTCATGCATCATAAGTATACAACAATATATAAATATTTCCATGAAAAAGTTTATAGAACTTGTTGAGATGATAAGAAAAACAAAAAGCGGTTATCAAGTCCTTGATTCTAAGGGGAAAAAGGTTTTAGGAACCCATAAATCGAAAAAGAAAGCATTGAAACAATTAGCTGCCATAGAAATTAGCAAAAAAAGTAGAGCATAATTTGCCAAAGGGTGTTGACAAGGGCTTTTTTGATGTTAAGATATGTTCATGCACAACATCCCCTTTGCTATGCGTATACGAGGAACTATTCAATCCCTCAAAGAAGAAATGGCTATCACATTTGGTACTGATGAGTATGTCGATTGGACGGCTCTCATTAAGTCTCTGGAAGAAACTCTGGAAGAGATGCCAGAAGATGAACTCAATGAAGTTATGGCCGTACCAGAATATACCGAATATCTGGACAATGATGAACTGGAGATTTGGTGATATGCTTGATCAAATGGACTATCTATATTGGGTGGAGATGGGTTGGGACATGGAACAGGATATGGGATCGAACGAACAACAAGAGGAGATTAATGTTGAAGAAAAGTGATTTCAGAGGTTCCCGAGGGGAACAGCGTAACAAGAAGCGTAAGAAGTGGGACCACAAGCCGTTCAAGCGTCCCAAGGATGACAAGGGCAACAACCAACGCTTCGACTGGAACAACCAGAACAATCAAAACGACGGAATCAACTAAACGCTCTGTTTAGTTCTTCCTCGACTAGTTTTGGAACTACTAGGTGACTCTTCACTTTGAAGTTCCCTGCTAACATGTTGAGAAGTCTGGCTGATTTATAGACATCAAATTTAGTTTTGAGACAATGTGAATTCATCCACATGTGATGAAGGTACACATACAGATTTGCTTTCTTGATATAAACATCTTTATTAAATGAAATTCCCCACTTCTCAAGAAGCTTTACTGTTCTTCTTTCGCAGTCTCTTTCGTTATGTGCAACACGAAGAAATGCATTTCTTATTTGTCTCTTTGACCATTTTTTATTGATGAATCCTATTGAAACATTATTTACAATATCCTGAGAGATATCAAGTTTGTCTGAGTACCAATTTGGATATTCCAACCACTGTAGAAAATGGCAATACTCATGAGCAAGAATATAGAGCCATGTTTGGCCCCCCTTTGCAACAGCAATGCGTCTTTCATTTTTTGTTTTGCCATAATTAAAATAGCCTTCGCACCTTGCCCCGCCAACATTTACTCGTTTACCTTTGCCGAAGACTAGGCTAAATCCATATTCTTCAAGATGCTTGCGAATGTGCTTGACAAATTCGGTTTCTTTTGTCATAATACACCCTCCATATATGTATCTTACCGCCAGAAGTACTTAAATCAAGATGAAAAAGGCATTTACAATTATTGAAATTCTTGTCGTACTCGCAATTATTAGTATTTTAATTGCTATTCTACTACCTTCTTTGGGTAGGGCAAGGGATTCAGCTCTAGTATTGAGGAGCGAAGGAAATTTACGAAATATTGCTGTAGCTTGTGGTTCTTACGGAGTGGATTTTTCAGACAGACAATATTCTCCTGCAAAGGATGATTATGGTTTGTATGCTGGTAGTTGTCAATCTTACATGGCACAGAATTGTATTACAAATACATCAATGACTCTTGGATGGGACAACACAGGAGTTCTTTGGGGTTATTATCTTGATGGTGGATCATGCCCAACATCTGATTACAATTGTACTCATTGGACAAAATATTGGCCAAATACATGGAATATTACATATGGCATTTCCGGATATTGGAGATTGCCAAATGTAAAGGGGTTTAGCTCATATCTGAATAATAGATTTTACGATCCAATTTTTTATGCCCCAAAGGATAAAATCACACAAGAAAAAATTGCATCTGTATTGAACGAATCAAGTGAATTTAACATTCTTCCAAATTTTACGGGTTCTATTGTTCTATCTTCGTATGCTTGGAGTCCTGCTGCTCTATGGAATCCTGATGTGCTGAGTAGTAAAGGCTATAAAAATCCTACATCATTGCCTGGTGCATGGAAAGCCCCCGCACAGAGTAATTGTAGGTATTCTGAACTAAAGACTAGAATGATTGAAATCAATTGGCTTCAAAATCAAGATGCCGGATCTGTTAATCCTGCTTTTGATGGAATGACCCCGTACTTTTTTAACCATGGGTATAATAGTAGTCCGGTTACATTATTTTTCGATGGCCATATTAGTCTCATTTCAAATTCAAAGATCATGGATTCTGATGCTAGAATTAAGATGCAAAATCAAAATACCAATTTGCTAGAAAAAGGTCTTTGGCATCGTGGCACACCATTTGGAGAAAATGGATTTTACAACAATTTGTCATTTGACACTATAGTAAATACATCATATCATGTTCTAACTACTGACGGAATTCTTGGAAGAGATATTATTGAAGAAAATTAATACGACTCAATTTGTCTTTTTAGGATTAACAGAAACTGATACCTGAACAGGTGAGACAGACTGGGAGTGCTTGACTTGCTCCTTAGGAGACTCTATATGTTCAAAGTAGTGCCATCTAAGATTCTGTAAATGTTTTGGAAGTTTTGCAATTATTTGTTGGGGAGGAACTGAATTTGGATCTCTTAAAAATCCTATATCAAGACCATCACTAAGAATCTGATCAGCGCGTTCTTTATTTTTTGGTACTTTGGTTGTTCCTACTGCAACTGTTCCAGGCGTAACTTTAAATCCTGCTGATGTTAATGCCTTCGAAGCAGATCTAATATTTTTTACATGTGGTTCTCTTAAAGATGTGATATGATCTACTGGTCTATTATCACTTTCATTTCCATTTATTGCTGGTGCAACAATCAATTCTCCGGAATCTATTGGAGATTTTCTTTTGTGAAAAATTATTCCTTCTGGTAAATTGTTTTCTGATCGTGTTGCAAAGGGAAGCCACGAAGAAGTTTTTCCGCCTAAGATATGATCAATTCCAGATGAAATGCTATGCTTTGTTTCTTTGAACGAGTGTGTAACATTTGAAAAATTTCTAATAATTTCTGGAACAGAAGTATAAGCATATGAATACGATCCAGCAAACATAGGAGCATGTTTCTTCGACATGACTCTTACTCCTTGTGCATTTGTTTCCATTTTATCTTTATGAAACAACTCAGGAATCCAATCATGATATGGTTGATCTGTTGTTCCGTTTGGTCGCCATGCAACTACATGTCCTTTTGTTTCAGATGCCTTTCTCTGATGACCCATCATTTCCGCAAACATCAAAGCAGAAAAATGTGCAGGGGCCATGTGCTGTAAATGTCCTCTCTTTAATCTAGCAAGAGGAACAGCTTTTGTTAAAGAAGCATGTCCAGATTGAGAAAGGCAAGCATCTTTACAGCCAATACTACAATGAGTACAAGTAGTTCTTCTTTCTATTTTACCAGTATCTGCTGGTGGAGCATAGATTGCATAATTATGAACTGTTGGATCTTGTTCTGTTGTTGCTTCTGTTTTCGGACTGACAGACCAAATATCTAATCCCGGAACTAAATCTCTTGCTTCTCTGTGCAATCTTTTAAACGCTGCTGGATCAGTAGTAAATAATTTCCATGCATGTTGCATTCCAGCTTTAATATGGTCATCCCAATCTTCATTGTGTCCTTTTCCGCCAGTCCTTGTTGAAATTGCTGCTGGTTTACCAATAATTGGAGGAGTCAGAAGTTGTTTTCCATCTAATTCACGAAAAATTACAGTCTCTTTTCCTTTTCCTTCTGCGCCGGGTAAAATTTTAACAGAATAAGAACCTAAAACTTCTTTAATTCTTGCTAATTTTCTGGCATGTTCTTCTTCTTGTCCGGGTGTGGCAAGACCAGTTACTGGTTCAAATTCAGCTGTATGTTCTTTAGGTGGAGTATCTACACGAATTGTTTGACCAGAAGTTGTTTGAAAGGAATAAGGTTTAAATTTTTTCTTTGAATCTGATGCAATTTGTGCATGAACAGAATGTCGATAAGTTGAAGTTTGAGTAGATGATGTTTTGGAAGCCTTAGATTCATTCACTAGCGTTCTAAGATATATTAATTTATTATTCATCATACAAAATATATTTATGGTTTATCGTCATTACCCGCTGCTACCAGAGAAGACACCGAAGAAGAACCAAACACGGTCAATCGCATCAGAAAAGTTCAAGATTGGTGATTGACAAACGCACGACATATGGTAAATTAGTAAGATGTTCGAAACTCTAATATTTTTTGGAATCTTCGGTTTAGTAATTGTAGTAGGTGTAATTGTGATCAAAATGATTGATAAATTCATTAATGGATAAAGGAAAATAAAAATGAATCAGGAATCATATTTAAAAATTTAGCCTCCTTAGCTCAGATGGTAGAGCAGTTGACTTTTAATCAATAGGTCGTAGGTTCGATCCCTACAGGAGGCATTATGGGCGAAGAACTCACACAGACGGAGCAAGAACTTCTGGTTGTCGATTGATAATTACAAAATGTATTGCGAATTGAGGAAGAATGGACAGAAAGACACTTGACAAACTTGAGGAGCTGTTCTACAATTTCGGTGAAACATCTAAACACATTGGTCGCGTGGAGACTGATGGTAAGGCCGAGAACACTAAAAAGTATGATAAACTCTGCAAAGAGCGTGAATTTGTTCTCAGTGAGTTTAGAGCACTTGTCAAGCAGCTAAAAACTGCTTGACAATTTGGG
>Ga0194121_10005491_pt1 | contig 17455 bp, 18 predicted proteins | sample TA2MahCa50mmetaG_FD_148609 | JGI IMG/M metagenome (GOLD analysis project Ga0194121, IMG submission 148609) | Freshwater microbial communities from Lake Tanganyika, Tanzania - TA2015020 Mahale Deep Cast 50m | ecosystem: Environmental > Aquatic > Freshwater > Lake | place: Tanzania: Lake...
CTTCCCAACCCCGTCGAGACCCCGGCGGGTGTCCTCCTTGCGCCTCCCGACCCCGCTCGCCTCGCCCGGATGGTGCCGTACCAACTGCACTCCCTCGGTATCGAACAAGCCCGTGCTCGCACCCTCATCGCAATCGCCCGCGTCTTTCACCGACCCGGCCAACACCAAGAGGACCCGACCACGGCCCTGCGACGGCTCGTGGCCGAGGTCCCGCGGTTCGGCCCGTGGACGCGCGCACTCGTCGAAGCCGAGGCGCTTGGAAACCCCGACGTGGTCGCGGTCGGTGACTTCCATCTCAAGAACGTCGTGGCACACGCACTCACCGGTCGCCCGCGGGGCACCGACGACGAGATGCTCGCGGCGCTCGCCCCCTACGCGGGCAACAGGGGACGGGTGTTGTCGTGGCTCGCACTCGGCGGAATCGCAGCACCCAAGTTCGGCCCACGGCGCCGCAATATCGACATCCGCAGGTTCTGAGTCGTCTAGCGACCCGCGGTGCGCATGTGCTCGCGCACCGACCAGAACCCGGGCCAACTCTTGGACACAACGGAAGGGTCGTCGATCGAGATGCCGGCGATCCGCCCCGCAAGTACCCCAAAACTCATCGCCAGACGATGGTCGTGATGGGTTTCGAGATGGGCCCCACGAAGCACGGTCGGCTGGATGATCAAACCGTCCTCGGTTTCCACGACGGATGCCCCGGTCTTGGAGAGCTCCCGGGAGAGGTCACCGAGACGATCGCTCTCCTTGGCCCGGATGAATCCGACTCCGCGAATTCGCGAACCCTCTGCGGCAAAAACCGACACAACTGCCACCGTCGGGACGAGGTCGGACACGTCGACCATGTCGATATCGATGCCGTGCAATGGGTGCCCAGGATCGCGGTGCACGGACATCGAGGTCGGTCCCCGCTCGACCCGGCAGCCCATCGCTTCGAGGATGTCGGCGAAGGCCACGTCACCCTGCAGCGAATCCGCGGTCAGATTCGGGATGGTCACCGACCCACCGCACACCGCAGCCAACGCCATCGGATATGACGCCGAGGATGCATCGGGTTCGACTGCGTAATGCCGCGCCACGTAGCGCCCTTCGGGCACGGTCAGGACGCGACCCTTGGCGGAGTCGTTGATCGCGGCGTCGACACCAAAATCGCGCATGACCTCGACGGTCATCTCGAGATAAGAGTCCGACACCCGCTCACCGGCGACGACCAACTTCAACCCGCCACGCAGATAGGGGGCAATCAAGGCAAGTGCCGTCGCGAACTGGCTCGACACTCCCCCGGGAATCTCGATCTCTCCGCCGCGCACCGCCCCCGCGGACACCTCCACGGGAAGATGACCGGCCGTCGCGATCGGGTTGACGCGCGCCCCGAGGGCGGTGAGCGCATCGTGCAGATCGGCCATCGGGCGACCCCGCAGCGCTGCACCACCGTCGATGATCGTTGCGCCCGCCCGCAGCGCGACGAGCGCGGAGAGGAAGCGCGACGTCGTTCCGGCAAGGCCCGCATCCACACGCACAAAACGTGTCGAGTGCATGTCGAGAGCCGAATCGAAACGAAACTCGCCGTCGCCCACCCCGACGACGTCGACTCCCAGTGCGCGCAGGCCGAGCACCATGGCCGCCGAATCGTCTCCGTCGGGCACGTTGGTTACCGACCCACCCCCACCGGCCAGGGCCGCGCACACCAGTGCCCGGTTGGCGATGCTCTTCGACCCGGGAACCGCCACCTTGCAGTTGATCGGAGCATCGAAGACTTCCAGCACAAACGACACACGCCTCACCGCCCCGGTTTGAATCCACGGGCGATGAGACCCCCGCGCAACAACTCGACCTGACCCGACTCGACGAGCACCACAGCGACACCCCGGTCGCCCTCGGCAGAGTGGACCACCTCGAAGTTCGCAAGATTCACGTTCAACTCGGCAGCCAAGGTGAATATCTGGGCCGCGGAGCCCGGGCGGTCGGGAATCGGAATCCGCACCTCGACGGCGTCCTCCAAGGACCGCACACGTGCGGGCAGGTTGCTGCGGGCCTCGCGGGCCCTCAACAACAGTCTTTCGAGGCCTGCGGAATCATCGGCGTCGACGGTTCCACGCAGGTCGATGAGGCCCACGATGAAGTCGTCGAGCGTCGCCACGATCGCCTCGCGGTTGGCACGGCAGATGTCCAGCCAGAGACCCGGTTTGCTCGACGCGATGCGCGTCATGTCGCGGAAGCCTCCGGCCGCCATACGCAACAACGAAGCGTGTTCCTCGGATCGGCGGTCGGCAAGTGTCATCAAAGTCGCGGCAGTGAGGTGGGGCACGTGGCTCACGACGGCAATCAACCTGTCGTGGTCCTCGGCAGACAGGGCAAGAACGTTTGCGCCCAGTTGGTTCGCCACTGCGGTCGCCAGCGCAAACACCGAGTCGGGAGTCTCGGAGGTCGGCGTGAGAATCCACGTTGCACCTTCGAAGAGAGTCGGGTCGGCGCCATCGAGGCCGTCAAGTTCCGAGCCCGCCATCGGATGCCCGCCGATGAAACGGGGGTCGGCGACATCGGCCACCAACGGGCCCTTCACGCTGCCGACGTCGGTCACCACACCCTTGGTTGCCGCCAACGCCGCGGCCACTTCCCCGCGCAACTGCAACACGGGAACCGCGACGAAGGTGATCTCGGCGTCGGGGTTCAACCCGGCGTCAGAGACGATGCCGCGCTCGATGGCCAGGTCGCAGCGGCCCGGGTGAGGGTCGGAGCCGTGGACACGCCATCCGGATTCGACCAGTCGAGCGGCGATGGATCCACCGATGAGTCCAAGACCAACGACGTTGGCGCAGCGTTGAGTCGTGACCGTAGCCATCACCCGATGACGCTACCCACGGACATCGCCGGCCATCGCTTCAATTAGCGCCCTGCGTTCGGCAAGCGACAATTCTCTCCACGCCCCGGGCCCGAGCCGCGCGTCGATGAGCGGACCGATCCGCGTGCGCACCAGGCGCTCGACTTCGTGACCGATGGCTTCGAACATCCGCCGCACCTGACGGTTGCGGCCCTCGTGGATCGTGATCGAGACCGTTGAGTCGCTGCGCTGGCCCACCTTCGCCGGCGCCGTCGGACCATCCTCCAATTCGACGCCGTCCCGCAACCTGCGCAATTGCCCTTCGGTCAACCGCGGATTGCCGCGCAACAACACGAGATACTCCTTTTCGACTCCCTTGCTCGGGTGGGTGAGGAAGTGCGTGAGGTCGCCGTCGTTGGTGACGAGGAGCAAACCCTCGCTATCAGCATCCAGACGACCCACGGGAAACACCCGCGGGCTCTGGGGAACGATGTCGACGACGGTCGGACGACCCTGCGGGTCATTGGCGGTGCAGATCACTCCAGGCGGTTTGTTCAACAGGTAGTACACCAAGTCGGGGCGGGCCCCGATGGGCACACCGTCCACTGCGATCGTGTCGAGGAGGGTGTCGACACGGCGACCGAGCTCGGCAACTTCGCCGTTCACGGTCACGCGCTCACCGGCGATCAACTCCTCGCAGCTGCGACGACTCCCCCAGCCCAGTGCTGCAAGTACTTTCTGTAGACGTTCGCCCTCCGCGGAGGGGACGTGCGAATCAGTCATCGGAGGTTGGCGCTTCACCGATGGCGTCACCCGCATCGGCCTCGATCGGTGTGATGCGCAACGTCGCCTCGAGTGCTTCGACAATGTCGGCATCGGGCACGAATTCGGCCAGTGGGGGCAATTCGTCGACGGAGTTGATTCCCAATTTTTCGAGAAACAGGGGCGTTGTGCCCCAGAGCACCGCCTGGCCGGGACCAGTGTCGCGGCTGCGCTGCTCGATGTAGCCGCGACCCAGCAACGTCCGCAACACGGCATCGGGGTCGACGCCTCGAATCGATGCGACCTGTAGACGCGAGATGGGCTGCTTGTAGGCAATGATCGCAAGGGTCTCGAGTGCCGCGGCGGACAGGCGCGCACGCTGGCCGTCGAGGACGAACCGCTCGACGTAGGCAGACACATCCGGGTGACTCTGGAACCTGTAACCACCCGCCACCTTCACCAACTGGAAACCACGGCCCTCGCCTTCGTAAACCGATTTCAACTCCGCAAGGATCGCCTCGACACCCGCGACGGGCATCTCCAGGAGCTGCGCGAGGATTTCCACCGGAACAGGTTCGATCGCCACCATGATCACGCCTTCGATCACCCGCGCGGCGTCGTGTGTGTCGGCGCTCGACATCGTCAGCCCTCGTAATCGTCGATCATCAACGCCGCGCCGGCGGCCGCCGCATCGCTGCCGATCCAGCGCACCTCGATGTCGCCGAAGCGGTCGGCCTGCTCGAGGTCGACGAGACCCTGCTTGTAGAGCTCGAGAAGTGCAAGAAAGCGCACCACGACCTCGAGCCGTTGGGTCTGGGACTCGGTCAACTTGCGCAACGTGATCGACCCGAAACCGGGCAGGGTCGACACGAGCTCGCTCACCGCATCGGCCACACTCGCACGAATTGGCGCCACGTGGTCGAGGTCGATGCGCGGCTCGGGCTTCGGAGTGATTGCCCGGACGAGTGCGCGCACCAGCTTTTCGGGCGTGACACCCTCCATGAGGTCCGGCATCAGGTCCGCAAAGCGCTCGTCGGGCCCCAACACTCGCGGGAAGGCCCGGTCGGCGAGATCGGCGAGCTGCTGGAGAACCCGCGAGACGTCCTTGAAAGTCTTGCACTCGAGCAGACGCGCAAGCAGAAGGTCGCGCTCCTCCCAGAGGGCAAGTTCTTCGTCGAGGTCGACGTCCTGCCTGCCGGGGAGCAAGCGACGGGCCTTGAGCTCCACGAGGGTTGCTGCGATGAGCAGGAACTCGGTTGCGATCTCGAGGTCGACTTCCTGCATTCGCTCGATCTCGGCAAGATAGGCATCGACGATGCGGGCCAGCGACACCTCATGGATGTCGACCTGTTCGCGAAGAATCAGGTGCAACAGCAAGTCGAAGGGGCCTTCGAAAACCGGCGTGGAAACTGCGTACGGCACCGTGACGAACTTACTCGCCCCGACCCCGAACCGACGAGTACCATCCGCCCGTGGCCCGCGTTCTCTCGTGTATCCAACCCACCGGCGCCGTACATCTCGGCAACTACCTCGGGGCCCTGAGGGAGTGGGAGAAGGGCCAGCACAAAAACGACGTTTTCCACGGCATCGTCGACCTGCACGCCCTCACGATCACCGACACGCCCGGAGTCCTCGGGGCGAACTCCCTCGACCTGTCGGCAATGCTCTTCGCAGTCGGCCTCGACCCCGATGTCGCGACCATTTTCGTGCAGAGCCACGTGGTTGAGCACTCGGTGCTCAGTTGGATCATGGAATGCACCGTCTCCTACGGAGAGTTGACACGAATGACCCAGTTCAAAGACAAATCGGCCAGACGCGAGGCTGAATTCGTCTCGGCCGGACTCTTCACCTACCCGGCATTACAGGCTGCCGACATTCTTTTGTACGACGCCAACGAAGTTCCCGTGGGCGCCGACCAACACCAGCACGTCGAGATCACGCGTGACATCGCAATTCGCTTCAATCACCGGTTCGGCGACACCTTTGTCATACCCAAGGCCGTGACGCCCGCGGAGGGCGCGCGCGTGATGGACCTCCAGGAGCCGACGAACAAGATGTCGAAGTCGGCCACCACCGACGCCGGATGCGTCTATCTGCTCGATGATCCGGCTGCCATCATGAAGAAATTCAAGAGGGCGGTCACCGATTCCGACAGCGAGGTCTACTACGACCGCGAGACAAAGCCCGGGGTTTCCAATCTTCTCGACATTCTCTCCGCAGCCACCGGCACGAAACCCGCTGACCTGGCCGCGCGCTACAGGCAATACGGACAGCTCAAGGCCGACACGGGCGAAGCCGTCGTGGAGCTCGTGCGGCCGATCCAGGCCCGCTACGCGGCGTTGATGGCCGACCGTGCCGAATTGCAGCGGCTCTTGCGCAAGGGCGCCGACAAGGCCCGCGGGGTGGCATCAAAGACGCTCGATCGCGCCAAGAACGCGATCGGATTCCTGGCCTACTGACCCGTCAGGCGTCGTCGGCGGCGCGCAAGGCGACCGCCACCGCGTCGCTTGCCGTGCCCGCGACCAACTCGACGGTGCGGGGATGCGCCCCGATGGACTTGAGCATCTGTGCCCCGATGCGCTCATGGTCGCGGTACCGACGCATGGTTGAGGTGAGCGCGGCGACCGTGGCGACACTACGCGCGAGGCGACCCATCGACACTTGCGATTTGCCGACGTCGTGCAACAGCGCAGCGGCCAATTCCTCGCGCACCGCGCCGCGACAACCAGCCGCGAACCGTCGGGTCACCCCAACCGCGTGCCGCCGATCGCGTGGGTCCATCGAATGCCACAGCGCAAGCTCCGCCGGCGTCAACACCCCCGCCGCGAAGGCGCTGTCCTGCGCCTCGCTCGACACGGTTTCCCCCATCTCGCGGAACCGCGCGATGAGATGGGGGAATTTCACCGACTTCACACCGACTTCTTCGACCGTCGCGCCCGCGGATGGGCCTCGGTGTACACCTGCCACAGCCGCTCCTGTGACACGCGCGTGTACACCTGGGTTGTCGTGATTGACGCGTGACCCAACATCTCCTGCACGATACGCAAGTCGGCACCATGATCGAGAAGATGGGTGGCACACGTGTGGCGCAGTGCATGGGGTGACACCTCGCGGTCGATACCCGCCCGTAGTCCGGCATCACGTACGACCTGGAAGGCAACCTGCCGACTCAGCCGCGTTCCCCGCCCACCCAGGAACACCGCCAACGAGTCGTCTCTCTTGCGCCAACGCAGTGGCTCCATCGCCGAACGTCCCAAAGACAACCAAGATTCGAGTGCCTGGTGGGCAACCGACCCGAACGGAACGACACGCTCCTTGGCGCCCTTGCCGAAAAGCCGGACGAGTGAGGCCTGCATGTCGAGGTCGGCGAGGTTGAGTCCACACACCTCCGACACGCGCGCTCCCGTCGCGTAGAGAAACTCGAGCAGTGCGCGGTCACGCCGGTTGCGTGGCTCGTCACCCGACACCGATGCAATGAGGCTCGTCACCTCGTCCTCCGACAACGGCTTGGGAATTCCCGCGGGCTTGGATACGCCCTCGGAGAGACCCGCCGGATCATCATGTCGAAAACCCTCCTCGACCATGAACCGATGCAGCATGCGAATCGACGAAAACTGTCGCGCAATCGACGACTTTGCAGCACCCGTCGCGGCCCGTTCAGCCAGGAATCGCTCGATGTCGGCCACCGACGCCCGGGCCGGATCGGTCCCCAGCGACCGCAACCAGGCGTCGTACTGTGAAAGATCGCGACGGTAGGCGTCGACGGTGTTGTTTGCGCGACCGCGTTCGACCACCAGCCAGTCGAGAAACTCCTCGATCTCAGGCGAAGTTGCGGCGGCCGAATCCATTCAACGCAATTCTGCTACCCACTGCAGGCCGATGATCGTCTTGGCGTCCGTGATGTGACCACGTCGACATTCCTCGAGGGCCATGGCCACGCTGAGCCGTCGCAATTCCATGTGATCCTCCTCGGGCCCGTGCCGCTCCACGGCAACCTGCGCAAGTCCACAACAGGCAAAGATTTCGACCGTCGAGTTGGTTATGCCGGGCGCCGAAGCCATCACTCCGAGGAATTTCCAGTGTTCGGCGACCAAGCCGGCCTCCTCGGCCAGTTCGCGTCGCGCCGTCGTCTCAGCGGCCTCGTCGGCGATGTCGCGCATACCGGCGGGTATTTCCCACATCACTTCCCCGAAAGCCGCTCGGTGCTGACTGACGAGCACGGTGTCCACGGCCGCCATGTCACGGCCCCGCAGTTCGTCGAAAGAGGGCACATCGACCACGACCACACCAACAGCCCCCGGTGAGTCGACATAGGTGCGCACGAATTCTTGACCGGATGGAGACTCGAGATGGTCCTCGACGAGGGTCCACACCGCCCATTCATGAACTGTGCGCCGACGACGGGAGCGGAACATCGGCCTGCCCGAGTCAGGCGTTCGAGGTGTGGCGACCGGCTGCCAAGCGGTTGGCCAGGGATGCGCCGATGAGACCCACGAACAAAGGATGGGCCCTGTCGGGCCGGCTCTTGAACTCGGGGTGGGCCTGTGTTCCGACCCAGTACGGATGGTCGACGGCCTCGATGAACTCGACCAACCGACGATCCGGAGAGGTACCGCTGCACAACAGACCGTGTTCCTCGAAACGCGCCCGGTAGGCCGAGTTGAACTCGTACCGGTGGCGGTGACGTTCGCTGACGACTGGCTCGCCATAGACACCGGCCACCTTCGACCCCGGAGTCAGCACCGCGTAGTAGGCACCGAGGCGCATCGTGCCGCCCTTGTCACTGACGTCGCGCTGGTCGAGCATCAAGTCGATGATGGGATGCGTCGTTGCCGGATCGAATTCGGTCGAGTTCGCACTCGACAGACCCAGGACGTGGCGTGCGTATTCGATCGTCATCACCTGCATACCGAGACACAAACCGAGACACGGCACCTTGTTGACGCGCGCGAACTCGGCGGCGGCAATCTTGCCTTCGATGCCGCGCGGACCGAAACCTCCCGGGATCACGATGCCGTCGAGGTGGGACAGCCGTCCCGCAGCGAGCAGCCCTTCGACTTCCTCGGCCTGGATCCAATCGATCTCGATCTTCGCGCCGTGATGGAAACCCGCGTGCTTGAGACTCTCCACGACCGATAGGTATGCATCCTGAAGGTCGACGTACTTGCCGATCAAACCGATGCGCACCGGTGTGGTCGAATTCTCGACCCGCTGCACGAAGGACTGCCACGGCGTGAGGTCGATCGGCGCGACGAGACGCAAGGTTTCACACACCACCTTGTCGAGGCCCTCCTCGTGCATGATGAGTGGCAACTCGTAGATGTTCCGCGCATCTGCGGCGTTGATCACGTTCGCCTCGGGCACGTCGCACTGGTTCGAAATCTTGCGCTTCAGACCCTGGCTGATCGGTTCTTCGCTGCGCGCCACGATGACGTCGGGTTGGATACCGCGGCTGCGCAGTTCCGTCACGCTGTGCTGGGTCGGCTTGGTCTTCTGCTCGCCGCTCGGGCCGATGAAGGGAACCAGGGTGACGTGGACGTAGCAGACGTTGTCGCGCCCCGCCTGATTCCGGAACTGCCGAATCGCCTCGAGAAAAGGCAGAATTTCGATGTCACCCACGGTGCCACCCACCTCGGTGATGACCACGTCGACGTCCTCGGTCGAGACCCGGTGAATACGTCGCTTGATCTCGTCGGTGATGTGGGGAATGACCTGCACGGTCTTTCCCAGGTAGTCGCCGCGTCGCTCGGCAGCAAGGACCGCCTGATAGATCGAGCCGGTCGTCGCGTTCGAGGCCCGCGACAGATTCTCGTCGATGAACCGTTCGTAGTGACCAAGGTCGAGGTCGGTCTCACCACCGTCGTCGGTGACGAATACTTCGCCGTGCTCGAAGGGGTTCATCGTGCCCGGATCGACATTGATGTAAGGGTCGAGCTTTTGCATCGTCACGCGCAGGCCACGCATCTTGAGGAGACGACCAAGCGACGAAGCAGTCAGGCCTTTGCCGAGCGAGCTCGCTACCCCACCGGTAACGAAAATGTGCTTCGGCATGTCAACCTCCCGTACGCGCCACGACATGAGCACGACGGGATCTCAGAATACCACCGAGGCGGCCCGACCCGGGTAACCAGACTCAGACCGAGAGCATGTCGCGGGCCGTCTGCAGCGCGGAAGCCTTGGCCTGCCCGCCCGAGAGCATGCGGGCGACTTCCTCGACGCGGTCATCGCCATCGAGCACACCCGCCCGCACGAACGTCTCTTTTTGTCTCACCGTCTTTGCGATCCCCACCTGCACGTTCGCACGGGCGGCGACCTGTGCGAGATGCGTGACAACAAAGACCTGATGGTGTCGTGAGACGTCGCGCAATGCTTCACCCACCGCGACCGCCGCGGTGCCCCCGATGCCGGCGTCGACCTCGTCGAAGACCAGCGTGGGCGGTGCCTGCGTCAGAACAAGACGCAGCGCCAGCATCACGCGGGCCAACTCACCGCCCGAGGCCACCTTGGCCAGCGGCGCCGGCGGATTTCCGGGGTTCGCCGCAATCAAGAAGCAGACGCCGTCACCCGCCGGGTCCGATGCCGACTCGGGGACCTCGATGCGGATCTCCGCATCGGGCAGGGCCAGGTCGCGCAAACGAGTTTCGACGGCCTTGGCAAGCTTCGGGGCGGCCTTGCGGCGGGCTCCGGCGACCTCCTTGTGTGCCGCCGCCAGTGCGCGCTGCGCCGCGCTGCGCCGCGCCGCGAGAACGGCAACGGTTTCCCCGTGGGATTCGAGTTCGGCCAACCGGGCCACCGCCTCGGCCCCGAAGCGCACCACGTCGGCGATATCGGGACCGTATTTGCGGCACAAATCGCGCAGCAACCGACGCCGTTCACCGATTTCGGCCAATCGTTGGGGGTCGTCCTCCAACCCCTCGGCCAGGGACCGCGCCTCGGTGGCAAGGTCGCGGACCTCGGCAACCAGCGCGGACAGACGCTGCGCCACCGCTTCGGCGACGGGGCGGGCTGCAACCGCAGCGAGGGCCTGGCCGACGAGGTCGCCCGCGGCACCCTCGTCGCCGAGTAGTGCATGAACCGCCGCCAAAGCCTCGCGGTTCGCCGTGACGTCGCCGAGTGTGTCTTCCTCGCGACGCAGACGTTCGTCCTCGTCGGCCGAGTCGATGCGGGCCTGGTCGATTTCGCGCACCTGAAAACGCAACAGATCGATTTCACGGTTGCGAGACTGTTCGTCTCCACCCAACGCGGCCAACGCCGCCTCGATCTGGGACAGCTCGTCCTTGGAGGCCGTGACAGCCGACAGATCGACGTTGCCGAATGCGTCGAGCGCGGCACGTTGGGCACGCTCGCCGAGAAGACTTTGGTGGGCGTGCTGGCCGTGCAGGTCGACCAATCGAGCCCCGACTTCGGCGAGTGCCCCCACCGTCGCCGGTGCCCCGTCGATGTAGGCCCGCGATCTGCCGTCTGAGGGAATCACACGGCTGAGGATGACCTCGTCGCCGGCGGAGGGGTCGATGAACCGACCATCGACACGCGCTTCATCACAACCATGGCGCACCATTCCCGCCTCGGCACGACAACCAACGAGCAGGTTGATCGCCTCGATGATCATCGTCTTGCCCGCACCGGTCTCGCCCGTGAAGGCGGTGAAGCCTCCGCCGAATTGAAGAGTGACCGAGTCGATGACACCGAGATTGCGGATGTGCAACTCGGTCAGCACTAGTCGTCTCCGAGGCCGAACTTGTCACGCAGGATCTGATGGAACCCGCGTTTGCCCACCCGCAGGAAGCGGGCCACGTGCGGGTCAGCGGTCACCTCCACGACATCGTCCGCGTTCAACTCGACGAACCGCAATCCGTCGACGGCAAGCCCGACCCCACGACGACCGCGCACCGTGACACGAACCGTCTGACGCGGGTCGAGCACCAGCGCACGGTCGAAGAGCATGTGCGGCGACACGGGAGTGACCACCAGTGCACGGTGGGCGGGCGCCACCACCGGGCCGCGCGCCGACAGCGAATAGGCGGTGGAGCCGGTGGGCGTGGCGACGATCAAACCATCGGCGGAATAGGTGGCGAAGTGGTCGTCATCAATCGCGACCTCGAGACGCACCGTGTGCCCGGATTCGGTTTTTTCCACGACCATTTCGTTCAGCCCACGCAGTGTGTGCCTGACCCCCGTCGAGGTCGTGACCTCGACACGCAACAACATTCGCTCCTCGACCGCCCCACCGCGCGGCATCGACCCACGGCGTACCTCGTCGAGGACGTCGATCACTTCGTCGGGTTCGATCGTGGTCAGGTAGCCCAGCGTGCCGCAATTGACACCCAAAACCGGGGGCGACGCGTCACCGATCATCTGCACGGCACGCAACACCGTGCCGTCGCCGCCGAGTGACACCACAAGGTCGACCGTGGCAAAGGCGGTGCCGTCTGACGAATCGGACTCGACAACCACCACACCGTTTGACGCAGCCCAGGAACGCACGGCGGACGCAGCGGCAGTCGCATCCTCGCGCCCCGTGTTGACGACAAGGCCAAGTGAGGTGATCTCGCCGGGTACAGCCATACCCCTCATTGTGTCCGATGGGTGCCTGGCGCGGCCCACACAAAGAACTCACGGTTGCCGTCGGTACCCGAAACACGGGATTCGGTCGTCTTGCGCACCTCGGCTCCCGCGGCCGTGAGGGCGGCGGCAACCCTGGCCACGGCCCGCTCCTGGACTGCGGGGTCGCGCACCACACCTCCTTCGGGGACCTCGTCGCGTCGGGCCTCGAACTGCGGCTTGACCAGCACGACGATGTCGCCCCCCGGGCCAACCAAGTCCAAGAGATGCCCGGCCAGGCGGGCCGACGAGGTGAAACTGAGATCGGCGACGATCACCTCGGCTCCCCGGGCAAACCCATCGATGACCGCAAGATCCGCGCGGCTCACGTCGAGGATGTTGCGTGACTCCCAGCTCGTGACGCGATCATCGGTGAGCAAGCGGTGATGCAGTTGGGCCCGGCCGACGTCGACGGCAACGACGTGTGCGGCCCCGCGCTGCAACAGGCAATCGGTGAAGCCACCCGTCGAAGAGCCCACATCGACACATCGCCTACCCTGGACCATGAGACCAAAGTCGGTGATCGCACCGTCCAACTTCCTCCCGCCCCGCGACACCCAGCGCGACGGCTCCTCGACGACACTCACCGAGTCCGCCGCGGCCACGAGGCTGGCAGGGTTGGCAACAACGGCCCCGTTGACACGGACGCGGTTGGCGGCAAGTGCGGCGTCCACTTCGGCCGCCTCGAGCAGTCGCCGGCGTACCAGTTCCTCGCGAAGCGCGCGTCGCGAGGCCATCAGTTCCCCAGCAGGCGGCCGGCGATCTCGGCGAAGTTCTCACCGGTCATGTCGAAGCGCACGCCGTCCACCGGGCCACTGCAGGGTGCAAGAACACCGGTCCATACCTGCGCATAGGGAACACCCAGCGCAGTCGCAAACACGCCATCGGTGGCAGGCCTGTCACCCACCATGACTTCAGTGCGACCCTCCACTCGCGGCACCAGGCGACGCGCCAACTGCGCCATCGGCTCGAAGGGTTTGCCCGCGACGATCGGCCGCTGGCTACCGGCATAGGCGAATGCGGCGAGCATCGACCCGCCACCGGGCCATGCGCCCTCTGCGGTCGGGTACGTGGCGTCGTAGTTCGTGCCGACGAGACGCGCACCCTTGAGCATGCATTCGGTACCGATGCGCAGGGTGTCGAAACCAAACGACTTGTGAAACCCAACCACGACCACGTCGACGTCGGGTGCCTCGCCGACTCGGCTGCGCACTTCGTCTTTGAGAACGTCGTGCACGTCGAGGACTTCGACTCCGCGGTTGCGCATCGCCTCGAGGACTCCGGGTCCCGCACACACAAGCGCCCGCTCACCGGGCTCCACAAGGAGGGTTGCCGCCATGGCGCTCGTGATCACATCCCCCGCGGCTTTGATTCCCAAACTTGCGAGCTTTGCCTCTTGTTCGGCGGGCGTTGCCGAGCCGTTGTTGGTCACGAAGACGACGCGCCATCCCGCGGCCTGCAGCCGCCCGACGGCCTCCACGGAACCCTCGATCGCCGAATGCGTGCGCCAGATCACGCCATCCAGGTCGCTAAAGACAACGCCCAGCGGATCGGACGTTTTGCCACGTGCCTGTGCATCTGTCACCCTGAGAGTGTGCCTCGTTTCGAACCCTTTCCAGCGTTGCGCTATCGCGTCCCCGCAACCGGCCTGTGGGATCTCTCGGCCCCGCCCTACGACGTTTTGAGCCCCGCGGACCGCGCCGCCTACGCCGCCCGCCATCCGCGAAACATCGTCCACCTCGACGTCCCCCTCGAACAAGACGGTGCGGGTCGCTATGACAAGGCAGCCCGCGAACTCGAGGCGTGGCGCGCCGAAGGTTCACTCGTCGTTGACGACACCCCGACGTTCACCCTCTACCGCATGACCTTCAACGATGACGCCGGTCGCAAGCGCAGCACCGTGGGCGTCCTCGGCGCCCTGGAGGTCGTCGACGAGGGAGCGGGTGGGGTGCTGCCCCACGAGCGCACCACACCGAAGGCGAAAACAGACCGCCTCGAACTCACCCGTGCCACGCTCACCAATCTCTCCCCCGTCTGGGGTTTGTCGTTGTGCACCGGTCTGTCCGAATTGCTCCGCGACCCGGGCGAACCCGTCGGAGTCTTTACTGATGAGAACGGTGTGGAACACCGCGTCGAGCGTGTCACCGAGGCCGAACGAATCGAGGCCATCTCACGCGCCGTTGGCTCACAACCGGTCGTGATCGCCGACGGGCACCACCGCTACGCCATCTCGCGCACGTACCGCGACGAAACGCGCGCCACCGGGGACGCCGTTGCCCCCGCGGCCGAGACCACGCTCACCTACGTCGCCGAACTCGTCGCCGAGCAACTCAGCATCGCCGCCATCCATCGTCTCGTCACGGATGCCGACGCCCACCGCATGACTGCCATCCTCGGAACCTGTTACGACCGGGTGGCGGAGGTTCAGGTGTCGTCTGCAACCCTGTCGCAGATGGACAGCGAGGGCTGCATCTGCCTGGTACGACCCGACGGGTCGGGCACGCTGTGGCGCGAGAGACCCGCGGACCTCGGTTCGCTCCGCGCGCTCGATTCCGCACGCCTCGAACACACCCTCACGGCCGCCGGCTCGTCGCTCGACGATGCCGGCATCGCATACCAGCACGGGGTCAGCGAAGTCCTCGAGATACTGCGCGCGGGCCTCGCCAAGTGCGCGGTGCTCATTCGCCCGGTGCCACTCGAAGAAATCCGGCGTACGGCAGACGAAGGGTTGCTGATGCCGCCGAAGTCGACGTTCTTCACACCAAAGTTGCGCACGGGCCTCGTCCTTCGCCCGCTTGCAGGCCGGGGTCAGGTGATCGACGCGCGGTAGATGCCCTCGATGGTGTGGTCGAGCAACTTGTTGAAATCAGACTCGCTTTGTTTGGCGGACAAGCCTTCGGTCAAGGCGCGCGAGAAACTGGCGATCACGCCGTTGTTCCGCGACAACCTCGCGTCGGACTCTTCACGTGAATAGCCGCCCGACAGCGCAACCACCCGTACCGCCCGCGGATGAGCCACGAACCCGGCATAGAAGTTGTCGGTATCGGGAAGCGTGAGCTTCAACATGACTTCTTCACCCTCGGCCAGCTTGTTCAACTCGGTGAGAATTTCGGTCCTCAAGAGTGCCTCGGCTTGCGCCTTGGTGGGGCTGTTGATGTCGACCTCGGGTTCGATGATCGGCACGAGGCCCGCCCGCAGAATCTGACGACCGACCTCGAACTGCTGGGCAACGACAGCTTTGATGCCGGCAGGGTTGGCGTCTTTGATGACCGAGCGCATTTTGGTGCCGAAGATCCCCTTCGTGACACCACGCGCCAGGAGCGCATCGAGGTCGGGTATCGGCTTCATCATCTGCACACCGTTGGACTCGTCGGCCAGACCCTTGTCGACCTTGAGAATGGGAACGACCCGCTTCCTGGACCACAAGAAGTCGGCTGCGCCGATTCCATCGATGTCGCGGTCCATCGTGCCTTCGAAAAGGATCGCACCGAGTATGCGGCGACCGTCGAATGCGGGGCTTTTGATCATCCGGGTGCGCATGGCGTGAATGAGGTCGAACATCTGCTCGTCGCCCGCGTACTCGGACTCTTCGATGCCGTAGAGGCGCAACGCCTTGGGAGTGCTGCCACCACTTTGGTCGAGGGCTGCAATGAAGCCTTTTCCCTGGCGTATGCGGGCCAACTGCTCTTTGTTGATGGAGGAGCTCACGTCTCGTTGGCCTTTCTTGATCGCCGCCCAAACCTTAGTCACGGGTGATTTCGGCCGACGAGACAACGCACCTGCCGGGGATTCGACCGCCTGGGCCTCTGATCCAAAGGCGGACGGCGTTCGCACCGCACAACCCACGCAACCAGGGGTTGCCCGGTGCCGATGTGAGGGAGGGCCACCGGGGGTTCTGTCTAGCGCGGGGCACCAAGTTGCGCCAGACGATCCTCCACATCGGCAAATGCACGGTCGTATTTTGCTACTCGGTCGAACATTCGCCGCGCATCGGTCACGTTGCCCACACGATCGTTCAAATCCGCGACCACGTACCACTCACGCAGGTGATACTCCTGCACACGCTTGGGGACCGCCAGCACCGACTTGAAGAGGCCGATTGCCTCGAGCATTTTTCCTTGATCGGCCAAAGCGCCAGCGGCCACCATGCGACCCTCTGCAAGGATCGCGGGATGCGGCGAGTGGCCCTTGAGTTCCTGCCACAGATCGTCAACCTTGGCCCAGCGGCGCACCGCCCGGTAGGCGTCGGCGAGCACCGGCAGGACCGAGGTGCGCGAAACGTCGAGTACACGCACGGCTTCGAGCTCGTTGATCACCGTGCGCCACTTCGACTGGCGGTACGCACACAGGCCCGCAAGCTCGTGGACCAGGGCCATGCCCGGTAACTGGCGGCCGAGCACAACCAACAACTGTGATGCTTCGGCATAGCGCTCGCGTTCGAAGGCATCAATCGCCTTTTGCAAGCGTTCGGAGGTTGACTTCGAGTGTCGAACACCCACACCTCGCTCGACTTGCCGTGCCACCGTTCCCGGCAACGGACGATCGGCACGGGGAATTCCCACGATACGCGCCGGTGCGGACTGCCCCCCACCACCACGTTTGACCGCGCGTCGCGCGGTGCCACGCACGGCACCCTCGTCGACCCACTCAACACGCTCACGCTTTGGTGGTGACGTCGGCTCGCCGTGGCCTGCCGTGCGACGTCCACCGGTGCGCGCGCGAACTTCTCGTGCCTTCTTCTCGGCTGCTGTCAGCGGACGTTCAACAATTTCTTGTCGACCCCCGCGGTTGCGATCATCGCGGCGCGCACCGGCGCGACCGCGCGGTGCGTCCCGGTCTCGGCGCGCGCTTGTGCGGGCCTTGGGGGCCTCGCCATCCCGAGGTGCACGACTGGTTCGGGGGCCCGATGCACGCTCACCGTATGGTTTGCGTTGGCCTCGCTGACCGTACGGTTTGCCCTCGCTCCGCTCACGGGGCCCACGCGGGGAATCACCGTCGCGGCGCGGGCCGGGCCGACCCCTCGGCGCCTCGCCATCCCGACGCGGACCACGACCGCGCGGGCCCGACGGACGGTCCCCGTATTTCGTGAAACCTCTTCGCGCTCCACCCTCACGGGACGCGCCAGGACCCCCCGATGTATTCGGTCTGCGCCGGCGGTAATTGGGCATAGGCGCTCACTCTAAGGCGCAAAGACACCAAAGGTTACGCTACCCAGATGAGCGACCCAGACACTCCACAACAAGCGCAGGTACGCATGGAGATACCCGACGA
>Ga0194121_10005492_pt1 | contig 17454 bp, 15 predicted proteins | sample TA2MahCa50mmetaG_FD_148609 | JGI IMG/M metagenome (GOLD analysis project Ga0194121, IMG submission 148609) | Freshwater microbial communities from Lake Tanganyika, Tanzania - TA2015020 Mahale Deep Cast 50m | ecosystem: Environmental > Aquatic > Freshwater > Lake | place: Tanzania: Lake...
AGAGTGCCGGTTCCATCGGTGGCGATGGTGTAGGTCGCCGAGGTAACCGTCGAAGTATTGACGCGATCGGCGGCATTGGCGGCTTTACCGGACACCGTGAGGTTTCCCGCCGCGCCGGCGCCATTTGGGGTCATGCGGAACCACGCGTTGCGCATCTGCGATGCGTTCCCGCCGGGAAGTTCGAGCGCCGAAACCAGGTATGCACCATTCAGCGAAGCGTTGCTTTGACCACCGGGAGGGGCCTGGATGGCGACGAAGAGATCGTAGACGCCACCGGCGCCTTCGGTAGTCGAACCGGCAACCGCGCCCTGGCCGAGTCCCGCATAGATTTCGACGCCGCTCCGCTGCGGATTGGCGATTGTGACGTAGCCGGTTCCGCGCACCGAGTATGCTCCGTTGGCCGTGAACGCCGCAGGCGCGCCGGTTCCGATGATCTGCGATCCCGTGAGGGTGTAGCTGCCCGCACCATTGAAGGTGATCGTTCCGTAGGCGGTGCGCATCTCTGATACTGCGCCGGCGGTGTTTCCGATTATTAAGACATGACGGAAGAAGTACGCGCCGTTCAAAGACGTGTTAGTCAGGCTCTGGCCAAACAGCCATCCGGCCGATAGGAGAAGTGGGAGAATTGTTCGCATGATCGTTAGCTCGGAAAAAGTGGCAAACGTAAACCACTATCTGAAACTCTACATCGGCTTTCGTGTTTCGGTAGGGGAGAGCAATTGTAAAGGAATTTCAAAATGAGTACAAAAGTACCGTTGCTGGCGGCCGCCGCCGCACTGGCGTGGGCGCAGGAACCATCAGAGTGCATGTTCTTCGGCCCGCAGCATGACCGGATTATTGAAGCCGGGCAGTTCCGGAGCAAGCCCGGCCGTTTCTCGGGGGCCACGGCGCGGGTGTTGTCGCGCATGGGGGAGATGCAGAATTTTGTACCCGGTGGAAGCAGGACCAATTCACAGTTGCAGTTGGATGAGCTGGGGACGATCGACCGGCACATTTACGGGACGCTGCAGGCGAGGGGCGTGACGCCGGCGTCGCGGACGACCGATTACGAGTTCATCCGGCGTGTGACGCTTGACTTGACGGGGCGGATTCCGACGCCGGAACGGGTGACGGCGTTTTTGGCCGACGCGCGCGCCAACAAACGCGAGGCTCTGATTGACGAGTTGCTGGCCAAGCCCGAGTGGGTCGATAAATGGACCATGTTCTACGGCGACCTGTTCCGGATGAACTCGGTCAACACGCAGATTCGCCGCGACGGCGATGGCGTGTCGGCGTTTCAAACGTGGCTGGCTTCGGCGCTGCGGAGCGGCAAGCCCTACAGCCAGATGGCGACCGAACTGATTACGGCCACGGGCTCGAATAGTTATGAGAATGGCGAACTGAACTTCTTGCCGGGATCGTTTCAGGCGATGGTCGTGATACAGGATACCTACGACCAGCAGGCGGCGGATGTGGCGAAGACATTTCTTGGACTCGGGCACCTGAACTGCCTGCTCTGCCACAATGGCCGCGGACATTTGAACACGCTGAGCTTGTGGGGCACCTCGACAACGCGTCAACAAGCATGGGGGATGGCGAGTTACTTTTCGCGAACGAATCTGACCCGCACATCGATCAATCCAAACAGTTTCGTCCCGTACTACTGGTCGATTCTCACCGATCCGCGGCTCGTGCGCGACTACACGCTCAACACGACCACGGGCAACCGGCCGGCGCGGCAAGGCGCGACGCCCACGACAACGGTCGCACCGGCGTACCTGTTCACCACCAACAAGCCGTCGTCGGTGGCCGACTACCGGCCGGCGCTGGCGCGCGAGATCGTCGCCGATCCGCTGTTTTCAAGAGCGGCCATCAACTACGTCTGGGAGCATTTTTTCGGGCTCGCGCTGGTGACGCCCACCGACGGCTTCGATCCGGCGCGGCTTGATCCGGACAATCCGCCCGCGGTGGAGGGCTGGGCGCCGCAACCAACCAACGCGGCGCTTTTGCGCGATCTTGCCGCCGATTTCGTGTCGAATGGCTACGACGTGAAGAAGCTGATGAAGCAGATTGTGAGCTCGGAGGCGTATCAGATGTCGAGCCGCTATCCGGGCGCGTGGGATCCGAATTGGGAACCGTTGTACGCGCGGCACTTCGTGCGGAGGCTGTGGGGCGAGGAGATCCACGACGCGCTCATTCAATCCTCGGGCGTCAACGCCAGCTACAACCTGCAACGCGACTATCCGGCGTCGAGCGCGAACGAAACCTGGGCGATGAAGATTCCCGAGCCGCTGCGGACGCCCGATCGCGGAGGCAATGTCACTCGGTTCCTGGATGGATTCCTGCGCGGTAACCGCGACGACGAGGATCGCCGCGGAGAGGGATCGATCTCGCAGGCGCTGTCGCTGATGAACGACCCGATGGTACTGACGCGCATTCGCGGCACGGGCAACGCGAACCTGCTCTTGCAGAAGAATCTCGCCAAGTCCGACGACGATTTGATCCAGACGTTGTTTCTCACGGTGTTGTCGCGGCCTCCTTCGGACGCGGAACTGGCCTCGGCGCGCACGCAACTCACCTCTGCAAATCGGACTGCGCAGGCCGAAGATCTGTTGTGTTCGCTTTACAACAAAGTCGACTTTATCTTTAACTACTAGACCCGGAGGCCATATGTTCAACGAAGAAAAACTACAGCGGCACTTAGTCAAATATCCGCACGAGCAGGTCTCCTACAGCGCCGCGCCGTATCTATCACGCCGGCGGTTCTTCGAGATCGCCGGGGCGGGCGTCGGCGCGTCGTATCTCGCCAGCCCGGCGTTCGGTCAGAGCGGCGGCGCGCGAGTCACCACGCGCAACACGGCCAAGAACTGCATTTTCGTTTTGATGAGCGGCGCGCCGAGTCACGTCGACACCTTCGACGCCAAGATCGGCCCGGCGACGCCGGCCTCGCTGAAGGCCGAAACCGTCAACGGCGTGCTGTGGCCCAACGGGGTGATGCCCAAGCTGGGCGCGCAGTTGAACAAAATCGCGATCGTGCGGTCGATGCGCGCCTGGGCGCTAGTCCATTCGCTGGGCCAAACTTGGACGCAGATCGGACGCAACCCGGCGGCGGCGCTTGGGGATGTATCGCCGAACATGGGCACCGTGGTTGCGTCGGAGAAGGACCGCGAGCGTACGGCTTCGCAGGTGTTTCCGTCGTTTCTGGCCTTGAACTCGAACGGGGCGATCGGGCCGGGCTACTTTCCGGCGACCTACGCTCCGTTCAAGGTCACGCCGGCGGCGACGGGTCTGCCGAATACATCGAATACGGACGGCAAGACGCGATCCGACGCCCGGTTGCGGTTTCTTCGCAGCATCGACGACACGCTGCGCGCGCCGTCGCCTTTGGGCAAACCCGTTGAAGACTACGACAAGTTTTACGCGGCCGCCAACGGGATGATGTTTAACCCGGTGGTCGATACGGCGTTCCGCTTTTCGACGGCCGATTCGCAACGTTACGGCGTCAATAATGTCGCCAACGGCTTCGGGAATGCGTGCCTGATCGCCAAACAGGTGCTGGCCGCCAATCAGGGGACGCGCTTCATCCAAATCTCGGTCGGCGGTTGGGACATGCACAACGACATCTACGGCACTGGTGGAACGGCTACGAATATACTCACACTCGGTAACACGTTCGACGCGGGGATGAGCGCGCTGTTGACCGATCTCGAATCGGCCGGATTGTTGCGGGAAACGCTGGTGGTAATGGTCGGCGAATTCGGACGGACGGTAGGGGCGCTGTCGGGCTCGGGCGGGCGCGACCACTATCTCCAGCACTTCGCGGCCTTCGCCGGCGCGGGAGTGAAAGGCGGCAAGATTGTTGGAGCGACCAACGCGACGGGGTCGGCCACGACGTCGTTTGGCTGGAATCAGGACCGCGATCACCGGCCCGAAGACGTCGTCGCGACGGTGTATTCGGCAATGGGAATCGACTGGACCAAGCAGTTGGACACGCCATTTGGCCGAACCTTCGAATACGTTCCGGAGGCGGCGCACGGCATTTATCTGCCGATGGACGAGCTCTGGACCTAAATCAGTTCTGGACGCCGCACACCGCGCGGGAACGGATGCGGCGTCCAGATCTCTCTCAAAGCCGGCCGCGAGAAAAAAGCGCCGGGCAGAGTAATGAAAGCACGCCCGGTGGCCAGCAGAGAATCCCTTCGGCTGGGTCCGGAGCGCTATTTTACGTTCGCCCCAGTATACGCGATTTGAAACAATTTCAACAAGAAATGTTTTTATTCGAGTGAAACGGGTTCCGATTGGACGCCCGCGGACGACAGCCGCAGCTTGCCGGAAACCCAGCCTTCCGGAAGCACCGCGTTGACCTGATATCGCCCAGGTTGTCCTGGCGCGGCGTCGCTGTAAAGCGGATCGATTTCGACGACACCCTCGGGCCGTTCGAGAATCACCTTGATCGTTTCGGCGGTGCGCGCCAGCGGCGATCCGGCCACGGTTTCCAGACGGCCGAGCCCGGTGGCGTAGATTTCGAGTATGCCGCCATCGAGCCGGTTGATTCCGGAGATCTTCGGCGCCGCAGGCCGGTGGGACGCCGAAACCGGCGCCGAATCGAGACCGGAGTGCCGCGCGATCAAGAGGTACGATTCCGCCGCGGCCATCGGAACAATGGCCGTAATTTGCGAATCGGAGGCGGACAATACCGCCGCCGTCTGTCCATTGACCAGCAGCCGAATCGGGCCGTCGCCGCTTAGATTTTCTCCGGCCAATGTGACCAGTTCGCCGGGCGAGAGCGCTTCGACACCGGCTAATCGGGGGATGGCGCGGTCGAAATTTGCCAAGGTCAGCGCGATCTCGAAATGGGCGACCGAGCCGGCGCTCAACTCTTGGGGCACCGATCGGAAGATTTCCTTACCGGCGCGGCTGACTCGAACGCGGTAACGGCCGGGCTCGAAATCGACGGCGCCGAAAAAGCCGGTGCCGTCGCTTGTGGCCAGGCGGGGCGCGCGGAGCGGATCGTCGTCGGACTCGATCGAGATCGAGGCGCCGTCGGCGAGCCATGCGGGACCGTCGACGGTGATCTGACCGCTAATATGGCCGCGAGTTGGCGAGGTTTTCCAGGCGAGCACGGGCGGCGCCGAGAGGCCGGGCAGGTTCGCCGCCGCCGTGTAGAAGTTTTCGTTGGGCTCCAGCGTGCGGCCGTTGGGTCCTTCCTGGTTCGTGACGGCGTAGCTGTAGAAGGCGAGACCGGCCGGATTCGTCGCCAGGACGCGGTTGGCTTGCGCCATGGAATTGGCGATGGGGTTCAAATAGATGCCGATGCCGGGCATGATGGCGCGCCGATACGAGCGCTCCTTGGTAAACGACAGCCAGCGGTCGAGGAACGTGCCATTGGCGGGTTCGCGGAAGTACATCATCGGCATGGCGAGGTCGAGGATGCCCTCTTCCAGCCACGCACGCCAGTTTTGAAAAACGCGGGCGTAGGCATCGGTGGTTGTGAAACCCGCGTCGTTGAGCGGACCGTTGCCCCAGCAGATGAGCGCGGCGGAGACGATGGCGCGGGGCTTGATGGCGGCGGCGCGGAGATAGGTGTGGCGAACGAGGTCGGTGACTTGGCGGCGGCGGAAGTCGGCCCAGGCGCGGGCGTCGCCGCCGGAGAGGCGGTCGAAACGCGCGCGGGCGATCGGGTTATAACCGAAGTCGGCGGCTTCCGGATAACGGATATAGTCAAGGTGGATGCCGTCGATGTCGTAGTGGCGCAGCGGATCGAGGATGACATTGACCAGATAGGCGGTGGCGGCCGGGTGGCCGGGATCGAGCGAAACACCGGGCGCGCCTTGGGCGGACACGGTGGCCCACATGGCTTCGCCGGCGGCGTTTGGCCCATGCCGGTTCCAGACGTGGTTGGGATCGGCCGGCGGACGGTTGAGCGGCCACGTTGGGTAGACGGGCGCCCAGGCGTGGACCTGGATACCGCGTTCGTGGGCCTTGGCGATCACATACTCGAGCGCGTCGAAGCCCTTAGAGTAGGTCGCGTCTTCGGCCGGCGGCTCGGTCGACTTTAGAAAGTAAGAGCCGCCGCGATGGCGGGTCTCGATGAAGATGGCGTTGCCGCCGGCGCGGGCGACGTCTTCGACCATGCGGTCGACCTGCTGCGGGTTTTTGTAACCGTCGTGGAACGCGTCGGCCCAGAAGGCCTGGTATCGTTGCGCGGTGAGACAGGAAGACGCCATGAGGAGGAGCCGGAGAAACGGAATTGTCACCGGTTGTTATTGTAGCGGGGCGGCTTCCATCAATGCGGTATCGAGGGTGAAGCCGCCAGTGAACTCAAGGCCTGTTTCGTAGCCGCGGACGGAGGGATTCTGGTAACGAACTGTAGCGGAGGCCTTGATGGAAGGAGGGGCCGACAAATAGGCCAATGAACGCGGCTGGGCAGGGCAGCGCAGCAGCAACTTACAACCGGCGGGAGAAATGTCGCTGGCGCGCACGGTCTCGAAGCGGTCGACGCCGTTGACGTCGGTGTAGCGCACCTGGAACCGCGGGGACAAGGGACGCCGAAGACACCGCCTTTTCTCGGTAGGCATATCACCCCCAGTGTCATGGCATCCGCCCGACCTTGCAATTGGGTAAAACACCTACCGCTCTCATTTTCGGAGGCTGCGTCGATATGGGATTCAGTGCGCAGATTGGCGCGCGAATTCATAACGCGGCAGGGTGAATCGAATGGCAAAGGCAATGGTGATCGACGACTCTCGAGCGATCCGCATGATCCTCGGACGGACGTTATCGCAGCACGGCTACGAAGTGTCCACGGCGGGTAATGGCCGCGAGGCGCTGGAACTGTTGAACGCGGCGCCGTCCAGCCCGAATCTTGTACTGGTGGATTGGAACATGCCGGAGATGAACGGCCTGGAGTTCGTGAAGGCGTTCCGCGCGGATCCGAAGTACAGCGACGTGCCGTTGATGATGGTGACGACCGAGACAGAGATCGACCAGATGGTGCGGGCGCTGGAAGCGGGCGCCAACGAATACGTCATGAAACCGTTCACCGATGAAATCATCGCGGACAAGTTGCGTGTGCTGGGACTGATTCAATAGCGGCGTTTTGGACAATACCATGTTGCCTGTACAGACTCCAACGACAGACGCAAGCCCGAAGATTCGGGTGCTGGTGGTTGACGACTCGGTAGTAATTCGGCGCATCCTGGTGGACGCGTTGGCGAGCGAGCCGCTAGTGGAAGTCGTTGGAACGGCGGCCAACGGCGCACTGGCGATCGAACGCGTGAAGGCATTAAGGCCGGATTTGGTCACGCTGGATATCGAGATGCCGGAGATGGACGGGATCTCCGCGTTGCGAGAAATCAAAAAGCTGAACCGCAGGATACGCGTGATCATGTGCAGCACGTTAACCGAGCGGGGGGCGGCGGTAACGATGGATGCGCTGGCAGCGGGCGCCGACGACTATATCACCAAGAGTTCGAACAACTATGGCGACGCAGGGTTGGCAGGGCTCAAAGCGCCCTTGCTGGCCAAGGTACGGCAGTTCTTTCCGGAATCGGCGAGACCGGCGAAAGTGGCGGGCGGGGTCAAAGAAGCGGCGCCGCGCGTGGCCGCAGCGCCGCGTGCTGTGCAGAAACGGCCGCAAGCGATCGTGATCGGCGTATCCACGGGCGGTCCGAACGCACTGGCCACGGTAATACCGGCGCTTCCGGCGGATCTCCGGTTGCCGGTGCTGATCGTCCAGCATATGCCACCGATGTTTACAAGACTACTAGCCGAAAGGCTGAACGGCGCTTCCAAGTTGAATGTCGTCGAAGCCGCCGAAGGCATGACGGTGGAGCGGGGTACTGTGTATATTGCACCGGGCGACTTTCACATGACCGTCCAGCGTGAAGCGGGGCGCGTGGCGATCAAGCTGAACAAGGATCCGATGGAGAATTCGTGCCGCCCGGCGGTGGATGTGCTGTTCCGCTCGGCGGCTTCCGTCTATGACGGCGCGACGGTTGCGGTGATCCTCACCGGCATGGGACAAGACGGGCACAAAGGCGTGCGGCAACTCCGATCGATGGGCGCGACGGTAATCGCGCAGGACGAGGCGACCAGCGTGGCCTGGGGGATGCCGGGATATGTTGTTCGCGATGGACTGGCCGATCACGTATGCGCGCTTAACGCGGTGGCGCCGGAGATCGCGAGACAGGCCAGCCGATAGAGCGAGACAGATAGGCCAGATGAGGAATCGAGAATGCAAACTCTGAGCAAAATGCCGCCGGCGAGTTCGGCGGGGCTGTCACCTGACAATTACACATTCCTGCAGCAGTACTTATATCGCGAATCGGGGATCGTCATCGACTGCGGGAAGAGCTACTTGCTCGAATCGCGGCTGCTGCCAATCATCAAGGCGGAGAACCTTTCGACGATAAACGATCTGTGCCGGCTGTTGCGGGCGACCGCGCCGCCGGCTCTGAAAACGAAGGTCATCGAATCGCTGACGACGAACGAAACGCTGTTCTTTCGGGACTCAAACGTCTTCGACGCCCTCGAGAAATCTGTGCTTCCGCAATTGATTGAGGCCAAGAATGATATCAAACGGATCAACATCTGGTCGGCGGCGGCATCGACAGGACAAGAGGCCTACAGTCTCGCGATCCTGTTGGCGGAACGTGGCCTTACGGGCTGGTCGATTCAGGTTCTCGGCACCGACCTCAACCAGCAAGTGCTCGACCGGGCGGCTCAGGGGCGCTATCTGCAGATCGAAGTGAATCGCGGCCTGCCTGCCAAGTACTTGGTGAAACACTTTACGCGGGTGGGGCTGGACTGGCAGCTGTCGCCGACGATACGGTCGATGGTGAAGTTCCGGCAACTCGACCTGCGCGCGTCGATGCGTGGCATGGCGCCGTTCGACCTTGTGTTTTGCCGCAACGTTCTTATCTACTTCGACGTGGACACGAAAAAGAAGATTTTGGCTGAGATCCGGTCCACGATGCGTTCCGGCAGCCTGCTTGTACTGGGCGCGGCGGAAACGACGCTTAATTTGGACGACAACTATGTGCGCGTTCCGCACGGCGCGGCCGCGTTTTACCGCTTGCCGTAGGCGGCGAAAAGGAGGATTGCAATGAGTTCCATGTCACAAGTCGAGTGCTATCACAGCGAGGTCGAGCGGATCGTGCGCGACGTGCTGCTGACGATGACGTCGTATGAAATAGACCCTTCCGAGGATGCGTATTCGGCGTCCGGAGATCGCGCAACGTGCGCGGTGTTCTTCGCTGGGTCCTGGCAAGGAGGAGTTATTATCGAATGCCCGATGTCGATGGCCTTCGAATTCACTTCGCGGCTCATGCGCATTCCGGCGCCGACTTCCTTTAACGACGACGTCTGCGACGCGCTGGGCGAGTTGGTCAATATGATCGGCGGCAACTTGAAATCGGTGCTGCCGCCGGGGGCGAGTTTGTCGATTCCGACGGTCGTCGAGGGCTCTCACTATTCGCTGCGCATCTGCGGACAGTACCGCAGCGAACGGATGGCGTTCTCCGGTATCGACGGCCCGTTCTGGGTCACCTTGATCGAGATCGACGACTAGAACGTTTCGAGCGAAGCCTTCATCGCCCTGAGCGCGGTCTGGCTCTTCTGCCTGATGTAGGCGTTCTGCTCTCGGCGCATCAGATCTTGCAGGACGCCGGTGAGTTCCTGCTGTGCGGGCCTTGACGAGACTAATAGATCGATGGCCTGGGTACGGATCACCGGACTTTGATCGGCGACCAGCGATCGGGTGAGCGCGGCGCGAACGTCGCGTTCGCCGAGATATGGCTTCAGCGCTTCGAGCGCCTTCAGGCGAACGCCTTCGTTCGTATCGGCCTCAAGCGCGCGGATTAGGGCGCCGCGCACGTCTTCAAGCTCCACGCGCGACTTCAGCACTTCCACCGAGTCGACACGCAGACCGGGGTCGTCCGGGTTGGCGGCGGCGGCCAGCAGGAGGTCCTGAATGCCACGGTCGTCGATTCGGCCTTCGGTCGAGCGCTGGCGGACTTCGTCGTATCCGATGCGCACGGCGCCGTTCGTGCCCGGTTCGATAAAACGGACGTTGCGCGCGACCGGCACCGCGGCGGGTTCGGCGGGCGGCATCAGACGGGCTCCAAAAAATCCGGCGGCGAGCAACCCCATCGCGAAAGCGGGCTTGGCGAAATTCGATAGCGTGAACGAATCGATCCAGCGGCGCCAAGCGGGCCTATCGTCACCGGCTATCACCGCCACGCTTCGGCGCAGGTTCTGCCGGCACTGCGCCAGCAGTTCGTAGGACGGTTCGATCGACTGCCGGTCCAACATCGCGTGCATCGATTCGATTTGCCGCTTCTCGGCCGCGCACGCCGCGCAAGTCTCGACGTGCTGGTCGACGGCCTCTTCCTGGTCGAAGGTTAGTTCGCCATAGGGCTGCAACTCTAGCAACTCCCGCGCGGTTTCACAATTCAATTTCATCGCCATGTCATTCATCCCTGGACGTAGTCGCCCAACGCGCTTCGCATCTTCTGCGTCGCGCGGAATAAACAGTTTTTCGTGGCCTCTTCGGTTGTGCCCAGCGACTCGCCGATCGCCCGAAGCCGCAATCCCTGATAATGCCGCATTTCGAAGACCAGCCGCTCCCGGGGCGTTAATTCGGATAACGCCCGGCCGATGCGGGTGCGCAATTCGCCGGTCAACAGCTTTCGTTGCGGGTTGTTGTCGGCGCGGACCTCCTCGACGGCTTCCAGTGCGTCGAAGTCGCCCTCGGCGGTGGCGACGACGGGCGGTTCTTCCCTGCGGACTTTGCGTTTACGCAATTTATCGAGGCAGATGTTGGTGACGATGCGGTAGAGCCAAGTCGTGAAACTACAATCGAACCGGAACGTGTGGAGGTTGCGGAACACGCGCAGAAACGCGTCCTGATAGACATCGCGCGCGTCCTCCGGCGACCGGAGCAGGTTCATCGCGATGCGCAGTACGGCTTGGTCGTGCGTTTGGACCAGGGCCGCGAAGGCGTCCTGATCGCCACGCTGCGCCGCCCGGATCAGAGACGCTTCGTCCATGAGTCCAGCCGACTGTACCGCAAGCGCCGAAATGGTTTGTTTTGCCACCAACAACCGGTTAGACGGACTTCGAAGAAAAAGGTTAGCGCGAAAATGCGCTGGGCTCGCTAGAGCACGCAGCGGAACCCGATGTACATCAGTTGCCGGGTGGGTGCGAAGCCGCCGCGAAAGGAAGCACGCAGGAACTGGCCGGCGTCATTCGGGAAGCCTCTGCCGCGAAAAACCCGAAACTGGCCGGCCGCCGGGCCGCGCGGATCGACTACGGACTGCGCGCCGTCGTAGCTATCCTTATACCAATCGGCCGTCCATTCGGCTACGTTGCCAATCATGTCGTGCAGTTTCCAGGTGTTTGGGGCCTTTTGGCCCACAGGGTGCGGTTTACCGCCGGCGTTGGCAACACCCCAAGCAATGCCATCTAATTCGCCGTAATGCTTGCCGCTCTTGCCAGCGCGCGCCGCGTATTCCCACTCGGCCTCAGTTGGTAGCCGTCCGCCCGCCCACTCACAGAACGCCCTCGCGTCGTCCCAGGACGTCATCGTCATCGGCAGCGTTTCCAAAGTCCATCTCGGATTTCGACCATCCCTCGGTTCCGGCGGCATCGCCTTGCCGCTTGCGAGAGAAAATCGTTTATAGGCGGCGACGGAGGTCTCGGTCTGACCCATCCAAAATCCTCTGGAAAGACGGACGTCGTGCGCTGGTTTCTCTTTAGGATCGCAAGGCTCGTCGGCGGGCGTTGCGCATCCCATGCGAAACGTTCCTGGTGGGACAAAGACGTATGGCAATCGATCCTTGGGGTTGATCTTGCGATCGCCGGGCGCCTGTTGCGCGATCGTCGAGGTTACCAAGGCAAGCAACACCAAGAAAGTTTTCGGCATGCCGGTATTGCAGTGCGGATTAGCGGTATATACTAGGCCCTGTTAGGAGGGAGCTTTGCATGAATCGTTTCAATCGAAGGGTTTTCCTCGGATCTCTCGCCCTCGTAGCGCAAACGCCCGATGGCAGATTGCCCAATCGGCCGAAGGTCCCCGGCACGCTGACGCTTCGCGCGCGGCGCCGCGCCAAGGGCGGCGCGCCTTCGGAACAGACAGTCGAATGGCCGGTCGCTCGTACCGCCATCATCATCTGTGACATGTGGGACACGCATACTTGCGGCCTGTCGGCGCACCGCGTTGGGCTGATGGCCCCGCGTATGAACCAAGTTATCGGCGCAGCGCGCGCGCACGGCGTCATGATCATCCACGCACCGTCGGACACCATGAAATTCTACGAGGGCACGCCGCATCGCGTGCGCATGCAGCAAGCGCCCAAGGCCGACTCGCCATTCGCCATCATCAACCGCTGCCCGCGCGTGCCCGACGAAGAAAAGAGCTTTCCGATCGACGACTCCGCGGGCGGGTGCGACGACCCCGTCGTCAAGAAGTTCACCGGCCCGCCCTACCCATGGACGCGCGAGCATTCCGCCATCGAAATCGTCGGCTACGACGGCGTTAGCGAAAGCGGCCAGGAGATCTACAATTTCTGCAAACAGGAGGGCATCGACAAGGTTGTGCTGATGGGCGTGCACACCAATATCTGCATCTTGAATCGCGGCTTCGGCGCGCGGCAGATGACGCAGCTCGGCTTCGAAGTTGTCCTGGCGCGGGATTTGACCGACGCGATGTACGACCCGCGCACGCGGCCCTTTGTCAGCCACACGCGCGGCACGGAACTGGTCATCGAGCACATCGAAACGATGTGGTGCCCGTCGATCTTGAGCGCGGACCTCACGCGCGCCAAGGCGTAATTGTTATATCCTAGGCCCTTCAGCCGTGTTCGCTGACCCACTGCTTCCATGAACACGTCTGTTATCCGCTACCGCGTCGCCGACTTCTTTAAACGTTTCGCGCCTTTCGACACGCTACCACACAGTGAACTGCTTGAAATCGCCGGCACGGGGCGCGTGAAGTTTCATGAGTCCGACGAGTACGTCTTCTGGCAAGGTAAACCGCGCGGGCCGTCGTTGTGGATCGTGCAACAAGGGCGCGTTGAATTGATCGACGCCCGTTCCGGACAGGAGGAACTGCGCGACCTCGCGGGCGAAGGCGACATCATTGGCCTCGACACCTTTCTCAACGACGGCTCTTACGCCTACTCGGCGCGCACCTCCACCGATGTCATTCTCTATTCGATCGATGCCGCGGCCTTCGATGAACTCGCGCGGAAACATGCCGTCGTCGAACGATTCCGCAACGCGCACCGCTCGGTGACCGGTTCGCCGGCGTCGTTGCGATCGTGGCTCGACGCGCCGCCTCCACCGATGGAGTTTATCGCCGCAAGGCAGCCCGCCGAGCGTCCTTCTCCCGCGCCGCTGTCGGCCCATACGACGCGAGACGCCCTGCGAAACATGGTCCGCTATCGCGCCGAGTCCGTCACACTGCCGACGCATCCGCCGCAATTCTTGTCCGCCGCGGATTTGTCGTTGTTCTGTGATCGAAACCCGGCGTTGTTGCTGCGCGAGGTGCGCAACGCACCGTCGGGAGCCGTGTTGCGCCCCTTGTAGGAACAGGCGCGACGCATGATTAACGACGGTCTCTCTCGCGCCGAGGATGTCGACGACTGCGCATTGCTCGCTACCGAATTCGCGGCCGCCGCTACCGAAGCGGCTATTGCGCTGGCGACGCGCGACATCGAAGACGCCGGACTCACGCCACCCACATCGCCGCACTGCTGGGTTTCGTTTGGCGCTCAGGCTCGCGGGGAGCTGCTGCGCCTTACGCATCCGCGCGCCGGCGTGATCTATGACGGTTCCGATCCCGATGCCCACGCCTACTTCGCGGCGGCAGCCGGACGGTTGCACGACTACTATCTCGCCTCGGGGCTCGACATCGCCGGCGACTCGTGGCCGGAAGGCTGCCACCCGTCGATGCCTTTCGACGCGTGGCGGCAGTTCTATGCCGAGACCATTCGCGAGCCTTGGAAACACAATCTCTTCGCCCGCCGCGAACTCTTCGACCTGCGCCTGCTCGCGGGCGAGACGTCGCTGCTTCACGCGCTGTCGGCGCTGGTCGCCAGCGAACTGAAAGAACAGGGGAGTCTCATCCCGCTGCTCGCCAACGACACGCTCGCCAACCAACCGCCGCTGACGTTCTTTCGCGGCCTCGTTCTCGACGCCGAAGGACACGAAAGCGCGCATCTCGATCTTCACCGTCTCGCGCTGCAGCCGGTCTCCGACGCCGCGCGCGTGTTTACGCTCGGCCGCATGGGCCTGGGTTGTATCAACACGCTCGACCGGCTGATGGAAGCGGCGAAGTTTGCGCCCGCGCATGCGGAGATTTTCCACCGCGCGGCCGACGCCTTCCGCATCGCGCTCTATCATCAGACGCGCACCGGATCGGCGACCATCGCCGCCACGTCGCTTTCGCGCTACGATCAGCGGCTTTTCAAGACCGCGTTTCAGTCGATCCTGAAACTACTCGAACTGACAACCGCGACCTTCGTGGGGAGCGTATGAGCGAACTCGATGCCACGCGCTTCGTTGTGCTCGATTGCGAGACGACGGGCCTTGACCCGCGCCGCGACCGCATCATTACCATCGGCGCCGTCACCGCGCAGCACGATGAGATCCTGCTGGACGACGCGTTCGAAGTGATGCTCGAACTGGACTACAACCGCGCCTCGGTGACCGTGCACGGGATCACGCGCGATGAAACCATCGGCGCGATGCAGGAGCCCGCGGCGCTGGCGGCGTTCGTTGAGTATCTCGGGGACGCCGTCATCGTCGGCCACCACATCGGGCACGATATTCAATGTTTGAACGCGGCACTCGAACGCCACGGCATGGCGCTCATCGAAAACCGTTCGCTCGACACGATGGATCTCACTCTTCATTGCAACAACGAAGGGGCGTTCGCCAACATGCGCATGGCCGAAGGGTTTTCGCTCGACGGATTGTGCGAGATGTTCGGCGTCGCCCCGCACGACCGGCACACGGCCGGCGGCGACGCCTTTATCACCGCGCAGATCTTTCTGCGGCTGCTTCGCGCGGCGCGGCGTACCGGGCGCGTCACGCTCGACGGGCTCTGCGAACCGTTCAAGGAACCAGGGTGATTCGCTCCGCTGTATTCGCCTCCACCGCCGCGCGTGAGTAAAGCAGCGGATGATATCCGCCCGATGCCCACTCCTTCAGCAAGTTTGAATAGAACGGGCTGGCCGGATCGCCCGATTCGCCGGGCGTGTTCGAGGTCACCGACTTATCCCAATCGCTCACGTCCAATATTTGCCGGTAGCTCGCGCCGGCGGTCTGCTGAAAATTCGTTCCGCTGGCGGCGCCGACGGTGTTGCCGTCGCCTGGCCTCTCCACCGGACCAAGATGCCACTTGGCAACATTCACCGGATGCTGAAACCGCACCTGGTGCAGCGCGCCCCAGAGCCACTTCGACTCGTCTGTTCCGAAGCGTTCTTCGGCATCTGCAATGGCTTGCCGCAACGAAGCGGCCAGCGCTTCCGGCTTCGGATTCTTTGTCAGATCGTCGAACATCGCGACGAGATCGACGCGCGGACCAAGCTCGGCGCCGTAGGCGGACGCGCCGAGCTTGGCGGACCACAACGCGTACAGTAGCGCCTCCTGCGAGTTCACGTCCATCCCGCCGTCCCAGCGCAAGAATCGAGTAACGAGGGAACGCTCGCGTGGCGTCAAACCTTCGCCCTTCCATGTCTTCACCACCGATTGCATCTTCCGCGCCGCGTGCGAGCGCACATCGATCTGCATGCGCTGAAAATCGGCGATCGAGAACTTCGGCTGCGCGGCGATCATTTCGCTCACACGGCTGAATCGCCACGGCGCGGCCCATTCAAACGCGAGTTGGTGTTTGTATCCCGGTGGGAGAATATTGTGATTCGCCGTCGCGACGAAACCTTCCGCGGGGTTGTATTTTCGCGGATTCAATTCGGGCGCGAGATAGCCGCTCCACTCGTATTCACCGGTATGACCCGGTACCGGAAGAAGGCCGCTCCAGTTCTTGCGCAACGGCGCCCAGCCGGAAGCGATCCAGCCGATGTTGCCGGCGCGGTCGGCGTAAACCAGATTCTCGGACGGGACTTTGTAGTAACCGGCATTCTTCTGAAACTCGTTCCAGTTCTTTGACCGCGACAAACGCAGCGCCGCCAGGTATCCGGCCGCGCCCGGTTCGCTTCCGACCCACTTCAACGCAAACGCACGGCGCCGCGTCGTATCGTCGGCGATCACCGGGCCATGCACCGAATACCGCAACTCCAGACGCCGAGGCTTCGCCTCACCCTTGACGCGAATCTCTTCGACGACGACTTCAAACTTCTTCCACTCGCCTTTGTACAGGTAGCGTGAAGGGTCGGCGGGATCGACTTTTTCAACGTACAGATCCCCCTGATCGATGCCGACGATCGTGAATCCGAAACCGACTTCCTCATTGTGGCCGAGCGCGATGCCGGGCAACGCCGGCTCGCCCGCGCCGATGACGTTCCACCCCGGCGCGACCAGATGCACCGTCTTTCGCAGCGATGGAATTTGGATTGGCCGGTGCGGATCGTTGGCGAGAAGCGGCTTGCCCGTGACCGTTTTCGATCCGGCCATCACCCAATTGTTGCTGCCGATTGAATTCAAGTCGACCGGATCGGTGAAGCGCGCCGTGCCGGTCGCATCGGTGTAGTCTTTGAGCAAGGCGGGTGTGATGCCGTCGAGATCGAGCTCCTTCGGAATCTTGATGCGAATCGCCGGATCGGGCGGCAGCAAGCGCTGCACGGTGTCGATGCCGAATTTCTTGATGTCCTGCGCTCGTGCGACTTCGCGCGCCACATTACGAATCATCGCCAATCCCGCGATGCGCGCCGTGACATCTTCCGGCGTCCATAAGCCAGGATCGTAGCCGGCCGCGCGAAACTCCACCGGACGCTTGTCGCCGAGCGATTGAATATAGGCGTTGATGCCGCGCGTGAACGCCGTTGCGATCGCTTTCGCATCGGGCGAATAACTTGCCCACTCCGCGTTCCAATCGCCGCGATACTTCACCAGCCTCGCGATGCGGTCGCGATTCACCGCCGATGGCCCCATCACTTCGGCGAGTTTCCCGGTGCCGACGCGTCGCCACAGATCGAGTTGGAAAAGCCGGTCTTTCGCCGCCATCCAGCCTTGCGCGAAGAACAGATCGTCGGCGCTTGCGGCGTAGATGTGAGGAATGCCCCAATTATCGCGGAGGATCTCGACGGGCTTTTGCAATCCCTTGGCTGTGAACTGTTCCGCGCAAAGGCAGGAGGTGAAGAGAAAGAGGAGTCGTTTCACGCTTCATCAGTCTACTCCACCGCCGGCTTGTTTAGAGAAGCCATTCCCATCAGGTTGCCCATGCCCATCGATTCCACCGCGCTTGACGGCACGATCACCATCGAACCCTTCTCCTTGATCGCTTCGTAGAGC
>Ga0194121_10005493_pt1 | contig 17453 bp, 12 predicted proteins | sample TA2MahCa50mmetaG_FD_148609 | JGI IMG/M metagenome (GOLD analysis project Ga0194121, IMG submission 148609) | Freshwater microbial communities from Lake Tanganyika, Tanzania - TA2015020 Mahale Deep Cast 50m | ecosystem: Environmental > Aquatic > Freshwater > Lake | place: Tanzania: Lake...
CCAATCACGCACCGATGGTGGCTGAGGCGCTCTTAACTCTGGGGCGACCGGACGCGGTGCTGCCCTGGGTAGAAGCCTATAAGAACCGTTTTCAGGAACATCCGGTGTCCCGTGCGCCTCTCGCCTATGCGCGCTGGCAGACTGCCCTGGGTGATCGTCAGCGCCTGGCGGATTGGGTGGCGTTTTTTGACCATGTGCTGCTGGCAACGCCCTGGCAGACGGTACTGCAGGAGTGGGTACCCCGTCTCGTGCCTGGTCTTATGGCTGCGGCAACACACGGGCTCATCCGTACTGGGCATGCCGTGCGTAGCCTCGCAGCGGATGAGACCCCGCAGCGCCTCCATGAACTTGCGGAAGGACTGGGCTACTGGGCGGCGCGGTATCAGGTCTTGCCGGGCACACCATCGGGCCGTCCCACAGGACAATCGCCGAGAGCGGCAATGCAGGAGGTGCAACGTCTGCATGGCCCTGATTTTGACACGCGGGGGTCTATCGTCCAGCACATGCAAGGGCTCAACGAGTATCCAGACTTTGCGCAGACGATTGATCTGGTGGACACCGCGGATGATCTGTCCGCGTGGCTTTCCGAACTCACTGAGACCTGCGCAGGGCTCTACCTGGTCAATCCGACGGGCGTGATTGCTTTTGTGCATGCCGTCACGGCGCCCAGCGCACTCCGGTTGCTCCTGCCGTATCTCCACGAAACCGATGCCCAATTGGCTGCTCGCTATGCCTGGCAGACGTGTGCTGGTATCTATGCCTGGTACGCGACCATGCCACCCCCTGCACGTGGGAGCTTTACGGCACCGTCCGCAACACCAGATATGTTGATTGACCGGGCCGTGGCCGCGGGTGGAGCGCATACCATCAAACTGACCGAGGCCTGCCTGCGCGAGTATGCGCTGCATCCACAAGCGGTTTATCTAGCGGCAGCGCACGATGCAGTGCAGCGTGTGGGGACGGCGTGAGACCGCGCGGCGTGACCTGGGTGGCAATCGCCTGGAGTTCCTGCAGTGTTGGCTTGCTCACGGTGTAACAGTCGCTGTAAAAAGCGGCGTATGGCATGTCTTGCCTCATACCAGCAGTGCCTCGCGGCTTGTGTGCAAACCGTTGCAGCGATATAGGCCCATGCGGTCAGCATGTCAGGTAGGTGATCATACCATATTGCAAAGGGCGTCTGAAATTTCTATGCTTGCGTGTAGCATCGACAGCATGCTCGCGCCGTACTTTCTCAGGCGTGTGCCCCCATTCGAGTCAATGGAGGATTGATTGGCCATGAACTCCCCTGAGCTTGTCTGGCGTCCGGATCCGGAAGTGGCAGCGCGCACACGCATTGCGCGCTTTATGCAGCAGCATGGCTGTGCGTCTCTCGAAGAGCTGTATCAGCGTTCGGTCAACGATATCGCCTGGTACTGGGATGCCGTCTCGCGTGACCTGGAATGGCTCTGGTTCACGCCCTATCAGCAGGTGGTGGATCTGTCGCGTGGACCACAATGGCCGCGCTGGTTTGTCGGCGGCACAACCAATCTGGCGGCCAACTGCGTGGATAAGCATCTGGCAGGGCCGCGACGCAACGCCGCGGCTGTGATATCCGAAGCCGAAGACGGCACCGTGCGGACACTGACCTTTGCGGAACTGGCGCAGGAGGTCAATCGGCTGGCCAATGCGCTACGTGCCCTTGGCATTGGCGCGCATGACTCGGTGGGGGTGTTCCTGCCGATGTGTCAGGAAGCGGTTATTGCTGTGCTGGCCATCTCGCGGATTGGTGCTATCTACACCCCGTGCTTTTCTGGATACGGCGCGCAGGCCGTGGCGACACGCCTGCAGGACTGTGATGCGAAGGTGCTCATCACCGCGGATGCCTTTCTGCGGCGCGGGAACTTGATCAAAACGAAGCAGACGGCGGATGAAGCCGTGGCAGCGTGTCCGAGCATCCAGCACGTCATCGTGCATCAACGCACCGGGACTGAGATTCCCTGGACGGCTGGACGCGATATCTGGTGGCATGAGGCAGTGCGCACCGCCTCGCCGGAATGCGAGGCACTCCCCGTGGATGCTGATCATCCCGCTTTGATCATCTACACCTCTGGCACCACCGGCCGCCCCAAGGGCACGGTGCTCACGCACACGGGCTTTGGCATGAAGGCGGCGCATGACTGGGCCTATCTCCTCGATGTTGACGCGCAAAGCCGCATGTTCTGGGTCACGGACCTGGGCTGGCTGATGGGACCACTCCTCATTACTGGCACACTGCTGCTGGGTGGCACGGTGCTGCTCTTTGAAGGCACGCCGGACTACCCGCAGCCGGACCGCCTGTGGTCACTGTGTGCGCAGCACCAGATCACGCATCTAGGCATTTCGCCTACGGCCGTGCGGGCGCTCATGCCGCACGGGGTGGAGTGGGTGCTGAAGCACGACCTCTCAGCCCTGCGCATTATTGGCTCCACCGGGGAGCCGTGGAATCCTGAACCCTATATGTGGTTGTTCGAGCATGTGGGCAACCGCAAAGCGCCGATTATCAATTACACGGGTGGTACAGAAATTTCCGGTGGTATTCTGGCGTGCTTCCCCAATGCCCCCATTAAAGCCTGCTCGTTCTACGGCCCCATTCCTGGCATGGCCGCCAATTGTTTTAACGATGAGGGCCAGCCCGTGCGTGGGGAGGTCGGCGAGTTGGTGGTGACGCAGCCCTGGCCGGGCATGACGGCGGGCTTCTGGAAGGATCCGGACCGCTACCTGGAAACCTACTGGTCACGCTGGCAGAACGTCTGGGTGCATGGGGACTGGGCGTATATCGACGACGATGGCTTCTGGTTCATCCACGGGCGCTCTGACGATACGTTAAAACTGGCTGGGAAACGCGTCGGGCCGGCGGAGATTGAGTCCGTGCTGGTGGGGCACCCAGCAGTCAATGAAGCCGCAGCCATTGGCGTGCCACACGAGGTAAAAGGGGAGTCGGTGATTTGCTTTGCGGTGTTACGCCCCGGGTTTACTGCTGACGATGGGCTACGTCGCGACCTCATTGACCGGGTTACGCAGGCCATGGGGCGCGCCATCCGGCCAGATCGGGTGCTGTTCGTGCGTGAGCTGCCGAAAACCCGCAGTGCTAAGATTATGCGGCGGGTGATCAAGGCGACGTACCTGGGCAAAGAGCCGGGCGACCTGTCATCCCTGGAGAATCCCGGCGGTGTACAGGCCATTACCGAGGCCGTATAGGGAGGAAACGCCTGTATGACGACTCCCCGAGAGCGCTTACATGACCACTTGCAGGCCTTCTGCGATGATACCGAGGCTTTTATCGCGGGAGCAGTAGACGGGCCGTTGGCTGGGCTCACCTTTGCCGCCAAGGATATTTTTGACGTGGCCGGGTACGTCACCGGTGGGGGCAATCCGGACTGGAAGGCCACTCACCCTGCAGCGACGCGCACAGCCTGGGCCGTACAGGTGCTGGTGGATGCCGGAGCTACGATGGTCGGCAAAACCATCACCGATGAAATTACCCGTGGCATTCTTGGGGAAAATCCACACGACGGCACACCGATCAATCCGCGCGCTCCAGGACGAGTGCCGGGCGGCTCGTCGAGCGGCTCTGCCGCTGCCGTAGCCGGCGGGTTGGTGGACTTTGCGCTGGGCTCTGACACGGGTGGTTCCGTGCGCGTGCCGGCGAGTTTTTGTGGCCTCTATGGCCTGCGGCCTACGCACGGCAGGATGCCTCTGGATGGCCTGCTCATGCAGGCGCCAAGCTACGATACGATTGGCTGGTTTGCGCGGGATGCAACGCTGTTTGCCAGGGTAGGTGCGGTGCTCTTGCAGAGCCAGGTGGTCCCAGCCCGTCCTGCTCGTCTGGTCATTGCAGAAGATACCTTTGAGCTGGCCGATGCGGCCGTGGCCCAGGCGTTGCGGCCATGGGTCGAGCGGCTGGCGGCGTGTATAGGCAGCAGCACAACCGTCCGTCTGGCCCCAGAAGGGCTGGCGGCATGGTCAGAGCAGCAACAGGTGCTGCAGGGCTGTGAAGCCTGGGACACAGCGCGTGACTGGATTGATCAGGTCAATCCCCGCTTCAGTTTTGAAGTAACCGAGCGATATCTGCAGGCCCGGGCTTTTACTGCTGCAGACATTGCTGCAGCGCAAGCCCGCCGAGATGCCATCCGGCAGCGTCTGGATACGCTGCTCGCGGATGGCGCTGTGCTCTGTCTACCAACGACCCCGTTCCCAGCGCTGCGGCGCGGGGAGCGTCTATCCCTCCGACGCGAGCCGCGGGCACGTATCAGTATGTTAACGTGCCTGGGTGGCACCACGGGTCGGCCACAAATCACCCTGCCGCTGGCGGAAGTGGACGGTCTGCCGGTTGGCCTGTCGTTACTAGGCGCGCGTGGAGCCGACGAAGTGCTGCTGGCGCTGGCTCGGGAACTTTCTGTCCCCTCTCCCTAACGCCCTCACCCCAGCCCTCTCCCAGTGGGAGAGGGAGTGGGAAGTGCTGCTTACTCTATTACCGGCTATGCGGTAGTTCTGGCCAGTCGAGCCACACGGTATCCATACGAGCATTCGTGCTGCGAATGTTCGGCGTGGGGCTCCAGCCCTTGACGAAATTCCAGCGTACATGATGCAGGTCATACCAATGCAGAATCAGGTACGCTGAGTCATTGATGACGGTCTGATCCATGGCCCAGATGACCTTTTTGCGTTCCTCCGGGTCAGCAATGAACTTCTGCTGCTCATATAACTTGTCTACTTCGGGAATCGAGCGTTTTTGATACCACCGTCCGCCCTTGGTGACAAAGAGCTGCCCAAACGTATCGATCGGGTCATCAAAGTCAAACGCCGCGCCCAGGGACGAGAGCTGATAATCGCCTGACACTTCATTCCCGCGGTTCTGCGTCACCAGCATGGGATCAAGCTCCAGGTTCACGTTGGCTTTCTTGAGCATCTGTTGCAGAATCTGGGCGTTTTCACAGGAAAATTTGATATTCGTGGAGCATTGGATTTTGATCTTGCTCCAGTCAATCTTGCCCTTCTCCTTTTCGTAAGACGCCAGGAGTTCCTTAGCCTGGGCGAGCCGTTTGTTCATGTCCGAGCTGTACCCAATGAGTTGCTCACGCATGGCCTTGGACATGGCCCAGGGCCCCAGGGGATACACCCCGGTACCAATACTGCCGGATTGGTTGCCCAGCTCCTGAATAGATTCCCGCCGAATGGCGTGGCTGAAGGCCTGACGCACCCGCACATCATCGAAGGGCGGCTTTTCACTCTGCATACTGAGATGGGCGACAATTAATCCCGGCGCTTTGCCATGAATCAAATTGTTGTTCTGTTGCACTGCAGATTTGGCCAGATCCCCGTCCATGTTGGGATGCAAGAAGGCGTCTGTCCAATGAATCCGCTTGCTCAGCAACGCTGCGACCATGGCCTGTGGATCGTCGATGATATGGATTTCCAGCTCATCTAAAAACGGGCGATCTTTCTGGAAATAGTCAGGGTTGCGCTCATAGCGCCACAGCGTTGTGGTGGGTGTCTCCTTGAGCCGAAACGGGCCGGTACCGATGACCTGCGTCTTCAGGGCATTCACCGGATCTTTCTCGACAATGTGCTTGGGAATAATGGCATTGTGGCCATTCGCAAAAAGGTCCAAGAGCAGCGGTGATGGACCCTTGCCATACACCACGACTGTGTGCTCATCAGGCGCTTCCACACGCTCGATCACCGCATTGAACACGGGGCCGCGCGGACTCACCATGCCCTGGGGTGGTTTCATAATGCGTTCAATGGTGTATTTGACGTCAGCAGAAGTAAAGGGAGCACCATCGTGCCATTTGACCCCCTTATGCAAGTGAAAGGTGACGGTCTTACCCCCATCGCTGAGCTCCCAGGTGTGCGCCAGTTCAGGCATAATCTCACGCGCCAGTGGGTCATACGGGCTGGTGCGCAGCAGGCCGTTATAGGCCGGGGCCGTCACTGCATAGACACCGCCCAGCGAGGTTTGATGCATATCGTATAGCGGGATCTTTTCGTTGCCCACGCTGATAAACTTGCCACCATAGCGTGGCTTCTCGCTATGTGCCATGGCCAGAGCGATAGCGCCCTCGCGGGCCAGGTCAGCGGTAGACTTTTTGGCGGGTTGCGCGTGGCTGATCAGCGGCAGCACGGTGAGGAGCAGGAGACAGCACCACCTGAGCGTCGTCATACATCCCCCTGAATGTGTGGAGTCTTCGCCTAAACCAATAGGGGGGCAATTGTCGGATAGCCAGGGGTATTTGTCAATTCGGTTCCCTCTCCCTCTGGGAGAGGGCTGGGGTGAGGGCAGCCGGTTGCGCCATGCCAAAACTATCCACTGCTCTCAGAGTGAGCATGACCCATGCATCGTTACTTCATGCAGGAACAAACAATGGGCCGACCTGCCGCCGCACCAGCAAGGATAAGGGATGCTGTCTGTGTTCTACAACCAGAAGCTTCCCTGCCCTCGTCCTCAGGGCTCATGTCGCGCTGCTCCACGTCGGCACCGCAGAGGCCTTCCCGGGCTGCCAAGCGCGCAAGATTTCTGTATACTGCCGCAAGATAACGATAGTATTCTGCCTACCAACCTGTCAGGCTGCAGGGCACAGCCTGCAGGATCATGGCATGAGTGCGAGGACCATGAGGGCGCCGTATGGATCTAGCGGTTGATCGAGAGCGCGCTGACCCAGCTCTCGGTCGTGCTCCTGCGCTCGTTCGCAGGGAATCATAATCCTACACGCACGAGGGGGAGTACACCATGACGACCAACACCACGCCACGCCTCGCCTTTATCCAGGCCTGTTGGCACCGGGAGATCGTTGATCAAGGCCGTGAGGCCTGTGTCGCCGAACTTGGCAGACAGGGCATACCGCCCGAGCGGCTCGACGTCTATACAGTGCCTGGCAGTTTGGAGATCCCGCTGCAGGCCAAGCTGTTGGCACAAACAGGCGCGTATGCCGCGATCGTAGCGGCCGGCTTGATCGTCGATGGCGGGATCTATCGACATGAGTTTGTAGCCCGCACCGTGCTTGATGCCCTGATGCGAGTCCAGCTCGACACCACCATTCCCATCATTTCCCTGGTGCTCACCCCCCAGCACTTCCATGAGCACGCAACGCACCAGGAGTTTTTTCAAGCACATTTCAAAATCAAGGGGACCGAGGCCGCGGTGGCCTGTGTCCAGACCCTGGAGAACCTGCGCAGGGTCAGGCACATGACGCCAGACTCCCCACAGGCGCATGCTGGCGCTGCAGGGCTTGTCCGTTGACATCTATACACAGCTCTGTGCTGATTTTCCCACACCGCCCTCACAATGAGCACAGCATAAGCACAGAGTCCTTTCGTCAGCCAAAACGGGTCTTCGCCCAGCCTGCTTCAAAAGGTGTATGGAACAGTGGTGCAGAGGTTTTGCGCTGGAATTTCCACTGGCCATCGACGCGGACGTACTCTTCGTGATCGACCCCGGCTCGCCACATGGCCCGGTTGCCCTCACCGAGCGTGCAGGGCATAAATAGATACCACTGCGCCCGGGCGGTGTCGCCCTGCACGTCAATCTGGCCGTTGAGGCTGTAATGAATGGCAAAAGTAAAAATCTGTGACGCGCTCCGGAAAAAGGCGCGGATGGCTTCGCGCCCCTCAAACCGGCCCAGGCCCTGGCTTTCCCATACAGCGTCTTCGGTAAACAGGGAGGCAATGCCGTCCGGGTTGTAGTGGTCATCGCAATAGGCCGCATACTGGGCTTTGAGCTGGCGGATGGCGTTGACGTCTTCCACGGCCTGGACGCGTTGTTCGAGTTGTGTCAGGCGCTGTTCCAGACGGGCAAGATCGTCAAGGGTGAATGGAGCAGTCATAGGCTTCCTCCTGGGTATGGCGTGTCTCTCCTCGGGACGGTCTATCATTGCTGGAAGGTGTTGCAGAGCTGTGGATTCCTGGTCAGAGACGTTGTCCAAACTCATAGCGATTGATGAAGAGGCCAAGGACCAAGTCATGCCTCGTCGTCGCACGCACGACACCGAGATCGCGGCTGGCCTACAGGCAAGGTGCCATGTCGTACACTATCAGTGCCTTGACCGTCAGGGCGCAGATGCCCACCTCGTCCTCCATCTCCCGCCGACGATGACGGCCGCGGACGTGGACCAGGTGGAGCTTGAGGTCGGTGCGCGCTGCAATGAAGTGCTCCTGGACACGGGCCTTTTTATTCTCAGCGCCGTATCCCGGGAAGGCGTCCTCATGCATGGGATACGCCCCACACCGTCGATGCTTCCACGGTCAATGTGCTAGGCCAGCACGCCATTATATGTCACCCCATCGGGATTTTGTCCAGCTCAACAGGGACAATGCCAGCGGGGCGATGTAACTCCCCGCACGCTCGATCCATTCAAAAGGCAGTGCCCCGGAAGTCATGAAGAGGGCTTCCGTCCCCATCTTCCAGAGGCAGATGCCGATGAGCAGGCTAGGAAGTGGCGCGATGCACACGACGATGGCCCAGAGCATCTCCAGGCCACCAACCACCTGCGTCACAGTGAAACTACCCACCACGACATTTTGGAGTCCAAGAGAGGCATAATGAGCGGTGAGTTCTGGCTTGGTATGCAGGGCGCCAAGCGCCCCATGCCCGAACAGGAGCAAGCAGGTCGTGCAGCGCAGGATACCCTGCAGCAGCCGTGCTCTGCCCAGCGTCAGGGGGGCCAGGCTGGAGGGCCGTACCGGTGCGAACCAATGACGTAAGGCACGCGGGGTACCAGCGAGGATAAGAAAAGCCAGGGGCACGCCATAATTGCCGGCTCGTTCGACGCACTCCCACACCGTATCGCCAGAGAGAGGGCGCAAGGCTGCCGTCCACAGGCCCCAGATGGCCAGGTGGAGCATGACGCTGCGCATCGGTATGACCATCATGAGCACGCCAAGGCCGACGTCCATGGCTCCGACCCATGGCATCAGCCGGTACGCCCAGGTGCGATCGATGCCTACTACTGCGAAGAACGGCACCCAGGCTTCCTTGGTAAGAAAACCATAGGCACCGTGGCCGATGAAGCAGCCGATCACGCCAAGGCGCAGCAACCAGTACAGTTGGTGTTCGAGCGGGAGGGCCTGCCAGCGGGCCATGGCTGACCATCCCAAAACGTGTGCGCTTGCCATTGCACCCTCTTCCTGGGCGAGCGCCCAGCGTTACCGTGACCTGGCCTGCGTCTGCTGCCCTGCGGCCCCGTCGTGCTGCGCACGCTCGATAAACAGCGCACCGACGCGACGTCCAATCTCCCAGCCAGCCTCTACGTCGCTGCGGAAGTGGATCCCCGCCCACAACCGCGACTCGCCGAATTCCTGTGTCCAGCTCAAGTAACGGTTCGCCTGGCGCGGAAACAGATGACCGAGCACAAGGGCTGCACTCATGCTGACCGTGGCCGCGTTCGAGACATAGGTCGGGAAATTGGGCGTCGGCACGACGGTCGTTATACTGGGATCAAACTGATTGGGGCGTGCTGCCCAGTAGTGATACTTGGCGTCTTGCGAAGCGATGTACGCTTCATAATGGGCAGCATGGACCAGGGCATAGGCCCGTGCGGCCCGTGGCGCGTTACGGTCGAGTCCGGCCTCCGCGAGCTGGCGGCCGACTTCGTCACTCAAGCGGTAGATGACGCCTGCTGCACCGTATTGTCCAAACTGCCAGTACAGGGCTTTGGCGTTCGTTGCCGGGGTGCGCTTAAAGTTTTTCACCTCAGCCAGCTCTGCAGCGTGCTCGGGCGAGTCGTGCGCCGCTGGTGGGCCGGGACGGAACTGACTCGGCGAGGCCAGCACCAGGGTCTTCCAGCGCAGCAGCTCGTTTGCCCCGATCGGATCCTTTCCCTGCCAGAGGCCAGGGCCGACGGGGACCGTATCCGCATACTTGGTCTCATCGAGTTTGAAATACTCGATGACCCGCGCTGCGACCGTGCGACCGAGTTCCAGTCCGGCGCGGACGTCACTCGGATACGCCACGCCGGCCAGCACACGGCTACGCGCAGCCTCCTCCGCAGCCTCGGTGAAGCGCTGCGCCTCCTTGGGCAAGAGATGGGCTAGAATCGTCGCTCCAGCACCGGCGGCAACGGCATGCTCGCATGGATAGGACGGGCTGCGTGGTGTCGGCAGGGCAGTGGCAAGGTGCGCGTCCGCCTCACCGGGCCGACGCCGGTTGTACGTGTACTTCGAGTCCCAGGCCGCGATCATGGCATCGTGGATCGCGACGTTCAGTATGGTGAAGGCGCGGAGGCCGTCCACGCCATTGAGATTCTGTGCTGAGCGAGTCTCGATGAGCAGTTCGTTCCAGCGGTGCGCGGGCGACCAGAAGTCCCAGGAGCGGATACGCTCCAGGGTGTCTGTATCGCGTTGCTTCGCCAGAGCACGGAGTTCCTGGAGTTCGGTGGCTGTGGCCTGCGTGTTCGGTGGCGCCCCCAGACGGAAGGCCTGACCCGAGGCGAGCACCCAGGGACGCCACGCCCCGGCACCCGGCTCGATAGGGCCAGTGGCTATCTGCGCGGAGGCCGTCAACACCCAGCTCGCGTACAAGTAACCTGTAAGTACCAGCATAGCAAAACGGTTCATACGATACCTCATGCGTAGTCCCTCCTCCTCAGTGATCTGCCTTCTGCATTCTTGGTTTGCCTTTATCGACCACCATGGTGTTCACCAGCTACTGTCTATTGAGCTGATCGCGCTGGACTGCCAGGGCACCGAGGCGCTTGCCCATCTGACTGCCAACCCGTTCATCGCTGGGGTAATGGATGCCGCCATAGAGGCGGGAGAGACCAGCCTCCTCACCTAGATACTGCCAGCGGGCTGCCTCCTGGGGAAACATGGCGCCGACCAGCTCCGCCACTGCGCTGGCAATGATGGCGGCGTTTGAGACGTAGGCTGGATGGTTCGGCAGCGGGATAAAAGGCACGATGCTGGGGTCCGCCATGCTTGGCCGCAGCCGCCAATAGAAGTATTTGGCATCGTGTGCGGCGATGTAGGCGTCCAATTGCACAGCAGCACACGGTGCGAGCAGCCGCACTTCGCGGGGTACACTGAGCCGCTCCTGACGTATGAGGGCATAGGTTGGCTCCCAGACAAAGTCGAGCCCTTTAACGGCAAAGTTCGTAGCAATAGCGCGATGGGACGGTGTCGGGCTACTGCTGACACGCTTCACGAATGCCAGCTCCTCCTGGAATGCTGCCGAACCAACGGCTGGTGGTGGCGCTGGGCGGAACTGATCACCCTGCGTCATCAGCCACGGCTTCCAGGTACCCATGAGCGGCTCCAGCGGATCTTTGCCTACCCAACTCCCTGGTCCAGTTGGCACGGCGCCGGTCCACTTTGTGTCTGCACCGTCGGTGGCAGCGCGGGCGAGAGCCTGCTGCGCTACCGCCTGCCCAAGTGCCAACCCCGCATCGATATCGCTGCGGTAGTTCGCGCCCATGAACAGCCGGGTCTGTCCCACCTCGGCAGCCATAGCCTTCAGGTTGGCTTCCTCCTTGGGAAAAAAGGAGGTCAGGATACCAACGGCGGTCCCTGCCAGCGCCGTATGTTCGGACGGATACGACGGCTCTGGCGGAGCGACCGTACCGCCAATCGGGACCAGTGGCATCACATCCGGCGCCATCTGACTGGGTGACTTACGGTTGAACTGATACTTGGCGCTCCAGGTGGCCACTACGGCATCGTGCAGCGCCGTATGCAGCATGGCTGCCAGGTACGCCTGGCGGTTCGGACTCTGCTTCTCAGCTCGGGCGAGGGTCAGGGCCAGGTCATGCCAGCGCTGCGTGGCCGGGACAGCGTGATAGTACTGGATTGCGGTATTGGCACTCGGCGAGCGTTCTTTCTGCAGCTGCCGCAGTTCGGCCAGTTCAGTTTTGGTCTGCTCAGAGGTCTCGGCAGGCGGCGCTGGGACCTGGATCGCAGTGCTGGCAGTGAGTACCCAGGTCTTCCACTGCCCTACGTGTGGCCCACCGCTGGTAACCTCGCTTCTCACTGGTAGTGCGATGACACCGAGGAGTGCCACAAACATCACAACGCGTCTCATAGCGTGCCATTGTTGTGTGAACATGCTTACCTCCTTTCTCACTCTCACCCTGATATCACACTTTGTCTGCAAGCAGGCTGCCGAATATGCAAAGGCTAATCGAAGCTACGATGAAAGTTCTTCAAATACTCTGCAGTTGTTCTGCAAATCTGCTGCCCCGTGTCACGTCGCGATGTGCTCGCGATGCCGTTGCAGATAGGCATACACGGTACACACGGTTTCCCGGGCTGGCTCGGGCAAACCCTCGACGTCCAAGGCATCCGCTAGGTCAGCCAGCACCCCGGCCGGCATGCCGTGCCGCAGGCGGTGCCGAGCCCAGGCACACCACCTGCGCGCCTGCGTAGTGCGCCCATCCAACCAGGCTGCGGCCCCCTTCCACAGCTGTTGCGCCGCGTGGTAAAAAGCCAAGATACCCGTGGCCTGGCGCGCGAAGCGCTCCTGAAACAGGCACCACAACCCCCGCCCACCATCGCTGAGCCAGACGACCTGGGGCGCGTTCACGATGCCCTGGCGTACCGCTTCGCACCACAGACGCAGCTGGAGCGCCTCGCTGTCCCCCAAGACTGCGACCAGTCGGCGCTGCTGCAGCCGGGGGACGACCTGGCCTGCCCGCGTGCGATGCTGGCCTAAACGGGCGAGCACACCCACTTTGATCTCGCGCCAGCGAATCTTTCCCCTGGGGTTGCCGCCCTCTGGCCGCCATGGGCCCATCACGCCATCAGCCCCCAGGACCAACGGCAAGGCCGCCTGCGCCTCGGTCAGCGGCTCAGGGGGCGGTTCGTGGCCCTGGTCGACGATGGCCAGGTCGTCCTGGAGGAGGTCCATGGCGTGGCGGCCAGCCGCTTGCACCCAACCCCATACCGCGCGCGGGCTCACCACGCCGCCACCATACCAGCCCAGCAACCGCGCCGCCGTAGCAAACAGCACAAAGACCGCAAGGGCACAACCCAAGCACTGGAGTTCCCCGCTGGTCCGCTGATGGGGCTGCACCCCCAGGGCCTCATCCAAGGGGGCCCCCTGCGGGATGTCACACCCGTGTGGACACCGTCCGACGCGGCGGCGCCAGCGGATAGGGCCGCTCAGGCTCATGAGTTGGCGTTGGGCAAAGCCCTTGCTGCGCAACACGGTCCCACAGGTCGGGCAAGGGGGCCAGACGATCGGTCGCTGAGCACGTTCAGCGAGCACATATTCGACGATGTGTTGGGCCAGGACACGCGCTAACGGCCCTACAGCCATGATCAGCTGCGCGAGCGTTTGGACCTTTTCGATCATATTAAGCCATTGTTGCACAGAAGGATCATCATGACGTATGCTGTCGCTGAGGCATAGCATCGGGATACAGTCTCCTTTGGAATCCTTGGCTGAGGATGCCAAAAGCGTACCGCGTTTTCGTTGCTATGCCAGCCCTCCCCTAACTGAAATCTGCGCCCCGCGACTTTCGCCGACTGGGGCGACATCGCTGCGGCTGAGCTGGCCGTCCCAGGTTGGCAGATGCCAGTGGGTCATCTTTTTTAACGAGGCGGCAGGAGGGTGCGGGGCGCTGTGCCTGGTCTTGTATGCCCTCCGGGTTTGTGCGCCTGCAGTGAGAACATGAGCGGCATCCCCGCCTGGGAAGACGGCAATCGCCAGTACCCATCCTCCTGACGTTCCATCCACGGAAAGAAGGCCCACGCCATATACGGGTATTCGGTGAAGGCATCGAGAGTGAGACCAGCTGTGAGCAGCGCCCCAAGGATCTCTGCCAGACTGTGATTCCAGGTATAGGAGACGCCGCGCAGGGGTGCATCAGGGGCGGCATAGGACCCCTGTTCTTCCCAGCACAGCGGCGTGGGATGCGGAAAATACGGGTAGCGTAACTGGAGGGTCGCATCATCGCGATGTTCGTCGAACATGAGCGCGACAGGATGGATCTCGACGATGGCGAAGCGACCACCAGGTTTGAGGAAATGCGCAATCACCTGAGCCCATCCGGTGAGGTCTGGCAGCCAGCTCAGCACCCCATGCGAGGTAAAGACAATGTCAAATTGCCCGTTCAGATGCTGCGGCAGGTCGTAGAGGTTACAACACACAAACGTCGCCGCCAGGCCGACATCGTGCGCCAGAGCCCGCGCCGCAGTGATCGCCTCGTGCGCAAAGTCGGTACCGGTGACCAACGCCCCACGGCGAGCCCAGGCGAGGGTGTCCAGGCCAAAGTGACATTGCAGGTGGAGCAACGATTGACCACGGACATCCCCCACCACGTCGAGCACCACGGGGTCTAGCTGAGAATCACCAGCCTGAAAACGGTCAACATGATAAAATACCGATTGCACATGGTAAGGCGTGCGTTGGTTCCAGAGCTGTTGATTGGTGCTGAGATAGTGGTCCATAGCGATTTCCTCTGATGGGTGTAGCCTGGCTGTGGCTTGGGCTGATAGCCTGGGCAAGATATCGCCGCCACAACACGCGGTATCCCAGAGGATAGACGAGGCCACGTCACAAGTTCTGCGGAAGTTCCTACATTACTCTGCAATCTGTACGTCAGGGAGCACACGATGCCATCTGCTTCGTCTCGTCGGGACTCACCTCTCTCCCTGGATCTGACCAACGAGTGTCTGCGGTGCGAGGGCCAGGCCATCCCTCTGCGGCCCAAAACCTTCGCCGTGCTGCAGTGCCTGCGTGCCCACGTCGGCCAACTCGTCTCGAAAGACCTCTTGCTCGATACCGTGTGGCCCGAGACGACGGTGAGCGAGGCAGTGTTGGCGGTGTGCGTTCGCGAGCTGCGTCGGGCCCTGCGGGATGATTCCAGGGCACCGCAGTTTATCGAGACCGTGCACCGGCGTGGTTACCGCTTTATTGGTTCTCTCCCTGTGTACATGCCTCCCGAATCCCTGGCTGCGTGGCCTGGAACCGCCGCGTCTCTGCCGCTATGCGTTGCCCGTGAGCGCGAACTGGCGCAGTTGCAGCACTGGCTCACGATCGCCCTGCGTGGAGTGCGCCAGGTAGGTTTTATCACCGGAGAAGCGGGCCTGGGCAAGACCACCCTGGTGGACACCTTTGTCACGAGACTGCAGGGAGACGAGCTGTGGATTGGTTACGGCCAATGTGTAGAGCATTGTGGTGCTGGAGAAGCCTACCTGCCTATCCTGGAGGCGCTGGGGCGTTTGTGTCGGGGGAGCGATGGCCATGACCTGGTGGCACTCCTGGCCCAGCAGGCGCCGACCTGGCTCGTACACATGCCGGGGCTGCTGAGCCCTGCCGACCTGGAGGCGTTGCAACGCCAGATCTGGGGCGCCTCGCGGGAGCGTATGTTGCGTGAATTCGCCGAACTGGTCGAACATCTAACCGCCTGGCGGCCGCTGCTCCTGGTGTTGGAAGATCTGCATTGGAGTGATGCCTCCACCCTCGACCTCCTCGCTACCCTGGCACGACGGCGTGAACCTGCGCGCTTCCTCCTCCTGGGCACCTATCGTCCAGCGGAGGTGGTGCAGCACGAGCAGCCGCTCCGTGCGGTGGTGGCTGAGCTGGTCCTGCACGGGCAGTGCCGGACCCTTCCTCTGGCGCCGCTTCCCAGGGACGCGGTGGGCGACTATTTAGTCCAGCGCTTGTCTACCGACCATGTTGCAGCCGAGATGACGCAACGGTTATATCAACGTACCGAGGGGAATCCATTGTTCATGGGCCATGTCGTGGCGGATTGGCTCAGCCAGGGCGTGCTGGAACACGTGGACGGACACTGGACGCTCCAGGCCGCCTGTGCTCCTGCGGCACACGGGGTGCCCGAGCCTCTCCAGCAGATGCTGGAGCAGTACCTGGAGCACTGCAGTCCGGCGGAGCAACAGGTGCTCGAAGTAGGCAGTGTCGCTGGCATGGAGTTCTCGGCAGCCACAGTGGCAGCCGGCCTGGGACACGACCTCCTCCAGGTGGAAACCTGCTGTGCTCTGCTGGCACGGCGGAAAATCTGGCTCGAATCAATAGGAGAACAAAGCTGGCCCGATGGGACCATCGCCGCGTGTTACCGGTTTACCCACGCGCTTTGTCAGGAGGTGGCGTATAGCCGGGTCACGGCCGCACGGCGTGTCCACCTCCATCGCCGCATTGGGGAACGTCTGGAGGCAGGCTACGGGGCACGGGCACGCGACATGGCAGCCGAGCTTGCTATGCACTTTGAACAGGGGCGCGAGGCCCCGCGCGCCCTAGTGTACTTGCGCCAGGCAGCCGATAAGGCACAACAGCGTTATGCTCACGCCGAAACTATCCACTATCTCAGACGCGCCCTGGTGATGCTGGAGACTTTGCCAGATACGACTGAGCGGGCGACGCACGAACTGGCGGTACACGCTGCGCTCGGTCCGGCCTTGATGGCGCTCAAAGGCTATGCCGCACCGGAAGTAGTACAAGCCTATAGCAGAGCCTTTGCGCTCTGTTCCCAGGTCGGTGATACCCGGCAACGCTTCGATGTACTCCTGGGACTGTGCACCTTTTATCAAGAAAAGGCAGAGCTGCAGACAGCGCAGACCCTGGCAGAACAACTCGTGTCTCTGGCCCAGCGCCTGCATGATCCTGTGTGTCTCCTCTGGGCCCATAGTGCACTGGGATACACCTTGTATTATCAGGGGGAACTCGTCCAGGCTCGGGCGCATATGGAAGAGAGTCTGGAGCTCTATCTGACGCACAGACCTGGTGCCGATGGTTTTGTGTTTGATCCTGGGGTCGATATCCTCGGTGCCCTGGTTGATCTCCTCTATTACCTCGGTTATCCAGAACAGGCCCTGAGGCGGAGCCAGGAGGCGGTCACCCTGGCGCGTGAGCTGGGGCACCCTTTTAGTCTAGCGCACGCCCTCAGCTTTGCGACACGCCTGCATCGCTGGCGTGGGGAGCACACGGAGGCGCAGGCTGCTGCAGAGGCTCGTCTAGCCCTCTGTCATGCGCAGGGTTTCACCCAGGAAGCCGCTGAGGAGCTTGTCTGGAGTGGTCGAGAGCTCGTGCAACAGGGGCAGGTGGACGCGGGCCTGGCGCAGATGCGTCAGGGGTTGGAGACGGTGCGGACCACAGGCGCAGAGACCAGGCGTCCCTGGCTACTGACGGCTCTCGCCAGGGCGTATGGTCAGGCCGGGTGCGTCGACGCAGGGCTGGCCGTGCTGGAGGAGGCCCTGGACATCGTTGAGAAAACCGGCAAACGGCTGGACGAAGTCGGGCTGTATCGGACGAAAGGCGAACTGCTCCTGCACAAGAGCCAGCAGTCCCAGGATATATCCCGCCGCGCACTCTGGCTGGAAGCCGAAGGCTGCTTTCAGCAGGCGCTGGCGGTGGCGCGTCAGCAACAGGCCAGGACGTTTGAGCTCCGGGCCGCTGTGAGCCTGGCGCGCCTGTGGCAACAGCAGGGCAAGCCTCCTGCAGCGCACCAGCTGCTGGCCCCCATCTACGCTTGGTTCACCGAGGGCTT
>Ga0194121_10005496_pt1 | contig 17447 bp, 15 predicted proteins | sample TA2MahCa50mmetaG_FD_148609 | JGI IMG/M metagenome (GOLD analysis project Ga0194121, IMG submission 148609) | Freshwater microbial communities from Lake Tanganyika, Tanzania - TA2015020 Mahale Deep Cast 50m | ecosystem: Environmental > Aquatic > Freshwater > Lake | place: Tanzania: Lake...
GGCGGCGTGTATGCGCTGCGCAATGTGAGCCTTTATTGCGAGTCCGGCGAGATCGTCGGGCTGATCGGCCCAAACGGCGCCGGCAAGACCACGCTGCTCAACGTGATCTCAGCCGCGTTGCCGGTCGACGAGGGCACGGTAAAGCTCGACGGCCAGCGGATCGACGGCACCGGTCCGCGCAATTGCGCGCTGATGGGAATTGGCCGCACCTTCCAGAACATCCGGCTCTTCGGCCGCCTCTCAGTGCGCCAGAACATCGACGTCGCGTTTTCCTCGGCGCTCACGCATCGCAAGGCGCAATTGAAGGGAGTCACCGTCGATGGCCTACTCGCGTTTATGAACCTCACCGCATCGCAACACCGGCGTGCACGCGAGCTGCCCTATGGCCAGCAGCGCCGGCTCGAGATCGCGCGGGCGCTCGCGCTCGCGCCCGATTTCCTGCTGCTGGATGAGCCGGCGGCCGGCCTGAACGAGGCGGAGTCCGAAATCCTGATCGGCTCGGTGCGCGCGGTGCGCGATCAAAGCGGCTGCGGCATCATCGTGATCGATCACGATTTGCGCTTCATCATGACCGTGTGCGAGCGCATCAACGTGATGCACATGGGCGAGATGATCGCGCACGGACCACCCGAGGCGATCCAGAAGGATCCACGTGTGGTCGAGGTCTATATCGGTGGACGCGGGCGGGCCCAGAGCCGTGCGAAACGGCCACCCGCCGAGGCCGCCGCCGCAATTCCATGAACAACAGGACGACAGGGAGAGGGACATGGGTAAAGGCATCAAGACGTGGCTCTATCGCGGCACCGCAGCGGCGGCGCTCGGTGCGTTCTCATTCGGTCTGACAGGTCCGTCGCTCGCGGCGGATGAGATCACCATCGGCTATTTCCTGGCGGCGACCGGCGAGCTCGCGCCCTATGACAGCGAGCCCGGCGCGCGCTGCATGGTCGACATCATCAATGACAAGGGCGGCGTGCTCGGCGGCAAGAAGCTGAAGCTCATCGCCAAGGACATGAAGGGCGATCCGGCGCTGTCGTCGACCGTGGCGCAGGAGCTGATCGATGACGGCGCGGTCGTGCTGCTTGGCCCGCCGACGGACACCACGCTCATTCCGGGCGGGCAGATCGCGGCGCAATCACAGATCGCGGTGCTCTCGGTCGGCTCGACCCAGGTGCAGTGGCCGGCGGCGGTGCCCGAGATCGCCTATCTCGTGCCCTATGGCGACAACGCCTCGGCCTCGGCGGTGGCCGAGTGGGCGATCGCGCAGGGCTACAAGACCGCCTATCTGCTGGTCAGCCACGACATCGGCAGCTACTCGCTGGTGACGCCGCAATATTTCGGCGACGCGTTCGAGAAGCTCGGCGGCAAGGTGCTCGGCCAGATCAACTGGAACTTCGGCACCAACGACTATTCGCCGCAGGTGACCGAGATTAAGAATCTGAACCCGCGGCCCGACGTCGTGTTTGCGGCCTGGATCATGCCGGACGGCGGCGTGTTCGCGAAGCAGATGAAGGCGGCCGGCCTCGAGATTCCGATCCTCGGCACCGACGGCCTCGACGACCCCAGCCTGATCGAGGTGGGCGGGGATGGCGCCAACCTGGTCACCTTCGGCACGCACGGCTTCCCCGATGAGGGCTCGACGCTCAAGGGCTTCTATGACGAGTGCACCAAGCGCGGCTTCACCGTGCAGAACATCTTCTTCGGCCTCGCGGGTGAATCGGTCGAGGTCATCCGCCTCGCGATCGAGAAGGCCGGCTCGGCCGAACCGGCGGCGATCAATGCCGCGCTCAGGGAGCTGGAAAACGTCAAGGGCGTCACGACCGACAGCCTGACCTTCAAGGATCGCGGCGGCGTGCCCCTCAAGCAACTCGCCATCGTCGGCGTGCGCGAGGGCAAGTTCACGCTGATCCAGCGTATCCTGCCGCAGTACGTGGCGGATGGCGCAAGCAAGTGGGCGGTGACCAAGTAAGCAGTTCCCGTCCATGCTCGTCGTCGATCGACTGTCGGTCGCCTACGGGTCGATCAAGGCGGTTCGCGAGGTATCGTTGCGGGTCGAGAAGGGCGAGATCGTCGCCCTGCTCGGCCCCAACGGCGCCGGCAAGACCAGCCTGATCTCGGCCATCGTCGGGCTTGTGCCCTCGGCGGGCGGCAAGGTCGAGCTCGACGGCACCGACATCTCACGCAAACGCACGGAGGACATCGTGCGCCTCGGCGCCACCGTGACGCCCGAGGGCCGCAAGATCTTCGGCGATCTGACGGTAGGCCAGAATTTGAGGCTCGGCGCCGCGGTGAGGCGCGACCGCGACGGCATCGCGGCCGATATCGAGCAAATGCTCACGATGTTTCCGATCCTGCGTGAGCGCTTCGCCAGTCGCGCGCAGACGCTCTCGGGCGGCGAGCAGCAACAGCTCGCGATCGCTCGCTCCATGATGTCGCGCCCGAAGCTTCTGATGCTGGATGAGCCTTCGCTCGGCCTCGCGCCACGCCTGGTCGAGCAGATCTTCGGGTTGATCACCGAGCTGCGCGCAAAGGGACTGACGCTTCTGGTCGTGGAACAGAACGCCTATGACGCGCTTGCGCTCGCGGACCGCGCCTACATCATGAACTCGGGCCGCCTGCAGTTCTCCGGCCGCTCGGAAGACCTGCTCGCCTCCGACGATCTGATGGAGCACTACCTTGGCACCGGCACCGGCGGGCACGCCGGCGCGCCCGGGTGATCGGACGCCATGGACTATGTGATCCAGCAAGTTCTGAACGCGGCCTCGATCGGCGGCGAGTACGCGCTTCTCGCACTTGGCCTCGCCATCGTGTTCAGCGTCATGGGCCTGGTGAACTTCGCGCACGGCGAGATCATCACGATCGCCGGCTTCACCATGTACGCGCTCTTCATCTTTGCCTCGCCGACCTCGGCCTGGTGGCTGCTGCCGATCGGCATCGCAGCGGCGATTGCGGCCGCGGTCACCTTCGAGCGCGTCGCGTTCCGCCCGGTGCGCAACGCGCCCGCGACCACCGGCCTCCTCACCGCCTTCGGCGTCTCCATCGTGGTCAAGAATTTCTTCGTCTCGGTGGTCGGCGCGACCCGCCCGCGCGCGGTGCCGACGCCCGATTGGCTCGGCAGCCAGATCGTGATCGGCGGCGTCCACATCCAGACGTTGCAATTGCTCGAGGCGGCAGTAACCGCGATCGCGCTGATCGCGCTGCTTGCGCTTCTGCGCGGCACCAATATCGGCCTCGCCATGCGCGCCGCGGCGAAAGACTTCAACACGGTCCGGCTCATGGGCATCCGCGCCAATCAGGTGGTGCTGGCGGCCTTCGTGATCTCGGGGCTGCTCGCGGGCCTCGCCGCCGTCTTCATCATGGCGCGGCGCGGCGCGGTCGACCCGTTCATGGGCTTCTCGCCTGTGTTGAAGGCGTTTGTCGCCGCTGTGCTCGGCGGCTTCGGCAGCCTGACCGGCGCGGTGGTCGGCGGCCTCGCGCTCGGCGTCGCCGAGGTGCTGTTCCAGATCGTGCTGCCCGACAAGATCGCCGGCTATCGTGACGCCTTCGTCTTCCTTCTCGTCGGCGCCGTGCTGATCCTCCGGCCCCAAGGCCTGTTCGGCCGCAAATACCAGTTCGGAGACAAGGAAGGATGATGGCCGCCCTGCAGATGCGCTTCGGGCTCGGCCGGCAGTCCTTCGTCGGCGGCTTCATCCTGGCTGCGCTCGTGATCCTGATCGGCCTGATCGTGATGGCCGCGGCTGAGAAGGCGCAGATCCGTGTCGCCAACGTCTTCTTCGTCAATCTGATCCTGGTGCTCGGCCTGCAGATCACGATGGGCAATTCGAATGTGGCCAATCTCGGCCACATCACCTTCACCGGTGTCGGCGCCTATGTCGCGGGCATTCTGGTCGCACCGCTTGCGATCAAGGCGACCGGCATTCCGAACGCGCCCTTCGGCCTCAACACCTTCGAGCTGCATTTCATCCCTGCGGCCATGATCGGCGTCGTGATCGGCACCGTGCTCGCGTTCCTCACCGGACTTGTGCTGACGCGACAAACCGGCATCGCCTATTCGATCGCGACACTGGCGCTCCTCGTCATCGTGCACACCGTCTTCACCAACTGGGTGGACCTGACGCGCGGGCCGATCGCGTTCTACGGCATCCCGTTCAAGGTCAACACGGTGTCGTTGATGCTGATCGCGGCGGCCTGCGCGATCGTCGCGCGCCTGTTCCGCGATTCACGCTGGGGCCTGCAATTGCGCGCGAGCGGGGAGGACGTGCTGGCGGCCGAAGCCAGCGGCGTCTCGGTCAAGCGGCTGCGCCTTGTGGCCTGGACGCTCTCGGGCTTCGTGCTCTCGCTCGGCGGCGTGATGTACGCCTATCTGGTCGGCACGATCAGCCCGAAAAGCTTCTATTTCGACGCCGTGTTCCTGACCCTCGCGATGCTCATTCTCGGCGGCATGCGCTCGGCCTCGGGCGCGGTCGTCGGCGCGGTCATCGTGACGCTCGGCACTGAGCTGATGCGCTGGCTCGAGGGCGCACCGGTCATCTTCGGCGCCAAGATGCCGCAGATCTTCGGATTGACGGGATTCTTTCTTGGCGTTGTGATCGTGCTGTTCATGGCGCTCCGCCCCGACGGCCTGGTCGGCGATGAGGAGCTCGATGAGATGGCCAAGCGGCTATGGCGCCAGCGCAAAGCGCGCGCCGCCGCCGGCGAGGATACGGGACCGGAAACAAGCAGCTGAACGCGGCGCCCGATGGCGCCGCCTTTGAGACATTGGAAGGAGGACGTCATGGAGCACGGCCGCAATATCGGAGCCTTGGCCTCCGATGCCATGGACCACTACATGTTCTCGCTCGCCAAGATGGAGGACATTCGGCGCGACGGGCCCATGATCTTCACCGACGGCAAGGGCCTCGAGGTCAAGGATGTTGCCGGCAAGACCTATCTCGACATGATGAGCATGCAGACGCGGGCGACCTCGCTCGGCTTCGCCAATGAGGAGATCGCGCGCGCGATTTATGATCAGCTCTGCAAGCTGCACTATGCGGGCTGCATGTCCTTTGTCGCGGATTCGGCGATTCGCCTCTCGGTCGAGATCGCCAAGCGCACGCCCAAGGGCATGACGCATTGCGTCTATGGCGGATCGGGCTCGGAGGCGAACGAGCTCGCCTTCAAGATCGCGAAGCAGTATCACCGCCATGTCGGACGCAAGCCTCACGCGCACAAGATCATCGCACGCTGGGACGCCTATCACGGCGCCACCATGGGCGCGCAGGCCGCGACCGATTCGCTCGGCACGCGCCACGGCAATGAGCCCGGTGTGCCCGGCTACAGCCACATCCCCGCGCCGATCGGCTATCGCAACCCGTTCGGCATGGAGCAGCGCAAATATTACGATTTCTGCATCGACTATCTCGAACAGCAGATCCTTCACGAAGGGCCGGATTATGTGGCCGGCTTCATCGGCGAGCCGGTGATGCAGACGTTCGGCGCGCAGGTGCCGCCCGATGATTATTGGCCGCGCGTGCGCGAGATCTGCGACAAGTACAATGTGCTCTTGATCGCGGATGAGGTGATCTGCGGCTTCGGGCGCACCGGAAAGTGGTTCGCAATGGAGCATTGGGGCGTGGTGCCGGATGTCATCACCTTCGCGAAGGCCGTCACCTCGGGCTATTTCCCGCTCGGCGGCGCGATCGTGAAGAAGGAGATCGCGGAAGCGATTCCGCAGTTCCTTCATGTGCAGACCTATCAGGGTCACCCGGGCGGCTGCGCGGCCGCGCTGAAGACGATCGAGATCCTCGAGCGCGACAAGTTGATCGAGAAGGGCCGCGTCAACGGCGAGTATTTTCTGAAAAAGATGAAGCGGCTGGAGAACCTCGCCGTGGTCGGCGAAACCCGCGGCCTCGGCATGTGGACCGCGATCGACTTTACCTCCGACAAGCGCACGCGGAAGGTGTTGGCGCCCGCCCATGTTGGCAAGATCGCGAAGCGCATGCGCGAGCTCGGCGTGCTCGGCGGCCACACGGTCTATGGCATCGAGTTTGCGCCCGGCCTGATCGCGACACAGCCGCAGCTCGACCGCTGCGTCGACGTCGCCGAGCAGGCAATCAAAGAGGTGAGCAAGGAGGAAGGGCTGGGTTAGGACGCAGCCACAGCAGCCAGGGAGCCCGCCACCCCGCCGCCCGTCATCCCGGGGGACGGGCGAGGTCTGACGAGCCCGTCAACCCGGGATCCGCCGTGCTACGTACTTGGTGTCCGAGACTCTGGATTCCGGGTCGCAAGGCTCGCCGGCGACGATCTTTGATCGTCGGCTCGCCTAACGCCCGGAATGACGACACTGGACAATCGAAGCTTGCACGTGAATGCACAACGCCAGCACGCACTCCGGCCGTCATCCCGGCGAAAGCCGGGATCCATTGTGACCCGGACTTGGTGCCCACGGCCCTGGATCCCGGACCGCAAGCCTCGAAAGCCGAGCCCTTTCGGCGCTCGGGCTCGGCTCGCGTCCGGGATGACGACAAGAAATGGAAACCCCCGCCCTCCTCAAAGCTTCGCCATCAGCCCGCCATCGACCACGAGGTCGATGCCGGTGATGAACGATGCGGCGTCGGAGAGCAGGAAGAGCGTCGCGTTGGCGATGTCCTCGGGCTCGCCCACGCGGCCGAGCGGCGTGCGCACTGACATCGCGGAGACCCGGGCCGGATCGCGATAGATCGCCTCGGTCATCGGCGAGCGCACCGCGCCGGGGCACACCGTGTTGCAGCGCACGCCGTCCGGCGCGTATTGCATGGCGAGCGACCGCGCGAGCCCGACCAGCCCGTGCTTCGAGACCTGATAGGCATCGAGCGGACCGCCGGCGTTGATGTTTTCCATATTGCGCAGGCCCACTATGCTCGCGATATGGACGATCGCGCCACGCGCGGCCTTCAAATAGGGCAACGCCGCGCGCGACACGAAGGCTGCGCCGGTCAGATTCACCTCGATCGTGCGATTCCAGACCGCGAGATCCATCGTCTCGAGCGCGCCGTCGCCGCGGTCGTTGAGCGCGATGCCGGCGGCATTGGCGAGCGCGTGCAGCCTGCCGTCGATCGCCGATTCTTGCGCGGCGCGGCGCACGAACGCCTCATCGGTGATGTCGCCCGTTCGATAGCTGACGCCGACCGCGAGCGAGGTCGGCCGCTCCTTCAAATCGAGCGCGGTCACTCGCGCGCCGGCACCGGCGAGCGCGTTTGCGATCGCGAGGCCGATGCCGCCGCCCGCGCCGGTGACCAGCGCGGCCCGGCCGCGAAACTCTGGATAGTTGGCCAACGGCGCTACTGGAGCCCGAAGGCGCGCCGCAGCGCCGCAGCCGAATCCGCGAGGCCCAGCTCGGCCGACGGGATGAGCCCCGTGATCGAGACGAAGCCGTGGATCATGTCGGCATAGCGCTTGAGCGTGACGTTCACGCCCGCGGCCTTGAGCTTCTCGGCATAGGCCTCGCCCTCATCGCGCAAGGGATCATAGCCCGCGGTCAGCACGAAGGCCGGCGGCAGTCTTGAGAGATCGGCCGCGCGCAAGGGCGAGGCGAGCCCGTTCTGCTTGTCCGCCTCGTTCTTGATGTAGCTCGCGATATAGAACGGCATCGAGTTGAGCAGATAACCCTTGGAGTAGAGCCGCTTCGATTCGGTGGCGGACGCAAGATCGGTGACCGGATAGATCAGCAGCTGGAAATCGATTCTCGGGCCTTTGCGATCGCGCGCCAGCATGGTGACCGCGCAGGCGATGTTGCCGCCGGCGGAATCGCCGCCGATCGCGAGGCGCGCAGGGTCCGCCCCGAGCGCCCCCGCCTCCTTGGCGAGCCAGAGGAGCGCGGCGTAGGCATCGTCCACCGGCTCGGGGAACTTGGCCTCGGGCGACAGGCGATAAGCGACCGAGGCGACCACGCAACCGCTGTGAAGGCAGAGATAGCGGCAGATATCGTCGTGGGTATCGAGATCGCCGCGAATCCAGCCGCCGCCGTGCAAATAGACAAGGAGCGGAGGCGCCTTGCCGGGTTTGGCGGCGGGCTTGTAGAGCCGAAACGCAAGCGGGCCGGCGGGGCCGGGCAGCGACAGGTCTCTCACCTCTCCAACCGCGACCGGCTTGCCCGCCACCTGCGCCATGTCGGCCTTCCAGGTGCGCCGCGCCTCCTCTGGCGCCATGGTCTCGACCGGAATCTCGTTTGGGTCCGGCGGCAGGCTGAGGATTTCCTTCAGCTTCGGCTCAAGCTCCACGGCGCGCTCCTGGGGGTGTGACTGAGTCACGCCACCTTAGCGGCCCGTGCGGCGAAGGCGGAACTGAATTCGGGCGCGACCTCGCGCGCGAAGCGGCTCATCCAGTTGTGGCGCCGTTCGCGTGGCACGCCCGGCGTCGCAACATGGAGCAGGAAGATGTTGAAGCCGGCATCGACGAAGGCGCGCGTCTTGCGCATCACCGTCGAGGGCGAACCGACGAGCTGCCACTCACACCAGGGCGGAATATTGGCGGGGTTGGCACGCTCCTTCATCGACTTGAAGACGTTCTGCCACGCCTTGTAGGTCTTCAAATAGGTGTAGTGATCCTTGTCGCCCTCATAATGATCGACCTGTGCCTGCTGAAAGCGCGGAATGAAGGTTTGCGCCTGGCGTACCGCCTCGTCGTCCGTGTCCGCCACGATGCAGTTGATCATGATCGGGTAACGGAAGGCCGAGGCATCGAGACCGCGTTCCTTGGCGCGCGCCTTCCAGGCGGTGATCGTCTCGATCTGCTTCTCGAGATTGCCGATCGAGGTTTGCATCGGCGGCAGGCCGAGATCGGCCATGACATGCGCGCTCTCCGGGCTCGCGCCGATCGCGCCATAGAAGTGAATCTTCTTCGTATCGCCGCGCGGCCGCAGCTCGATCTCCTTCGGCACCTCGAGCATAGGGCCCTTATAGGTGAACTTGCCTCCCTTGAGCGCGCGTTCGACGATGCGCCAGACATCCTCAAAGCGCTGGCGGCTCTCATCCATCTCGATGCCGAAGGCGTCATATTCGAGCTTCGCAGTGCCGCGCCCAAGGCCGAGGTGAAGCGGCTGATCGGTCAGCATGTTGAGCTGCGCGATGGTCTCAGCGAGACGGAGCGGCTGATACCAGGGCGTCACCAGCACGCAGGTGCCGAGCCCGAGCTTCGGAAAGCGCGCCGCCAGATGCGAGAGGAATGCGAGCGGGTCGGGTGTCGGAAAATAATCTGAGAAATGATGCTCGATCATCCAGGCGGTCGAATAGCCGAGCGCCTGGCCATGCGCGCAGTCGGCCAGGATCTCCTGATAGAGCGCCGCATCGGACAGGCCGGGCTCGCCGGCCGGCGAGGCGACGAAGCCGAAATCGATCTCGCGTGACGCCATGGCTGATCCGTTCCTGCTCAATCAATGGTTTAGGAATTAGACCTTTTTGAACCGGGAGCGTCAAGGCTTGCGGGCGTGGCGGCGTGCCATGGCCTCGAGCCGGTTTCGGCCCTCGATGATATGGGCGCCCATAGCGGCGGCGGCGGCCTCGCCATCGCGCGCTTCGATCGAGGCCAGGATCAGCGCGTGGAAGTCGTTCGCATTGTCCTCGAGCTGCTGAAAGATCGCGCCGATTGGCAGGAACATGCCGGCGCGCGCATCCTCGATCGCCTTCAGCAGCATCGGATTGCCCGAGGCCTCCGCGATCGTGAGGTGGAACGCGGAATCGGCGGCCTGGAAGCGCGCGATATTCTCCGGCGTCCGACGCGCCGCCGCGCTGCCGGTCAGCACATTCATCTCTTCGAGCGAGCGCTGAAGCGCGGCGAGATCGGCGCTGGTGCGGCGTTGGGCCGCCAGCCGTGCCGCCGCGCACTCGACCGCATAGCGATACTCATAGACGACACGGATTTCGTGAAGCGCGCCCAGCAATTGCCGCCGCTTGCTGCCGGAATCGGGCCGGCGCACCTCGATGCCACCGGTCGCGCCCCGCTTCACCTCGACGAGCCCCCGGTGCTGCAACACGCTGATCGCGGCACGCACCGTCGTGCGCGAGACGTTAAGCTGCAACGCAAGGTCGCGCTCGGCCGGCAGCCGATCGCCCGGCAGGAAACGTCCAAGCTGAATCGCGCGCTGCAGCTGCTCGAGCACCAGCTCGTGCGCGGCGGCAGGACGCACCGGCGCGATCGCGATCGGGCTCGTCGCCATCAATGGAATGGCCCGATTGTCGAGCGCTTTACCGCTTGGTCTAGGCACTATACCTTAATCCTTCAAAGGCTCTGCGCGTGGGGCGGGCAACACAACAAGGCGCGCAGCGGGGGATTATGGACAGGGATCAGGGAACGGCGGAAGGGCCCGTTGCGTACGACGCCATTCTGGGCGGACCCGCGCGCACCGGCACCCTGAGCGACAAGGCGCGCTCGAGCTATGCCTTGGCGCGCGAGGCGCTCGCCGCCGGTCGCTTCGATGATGCCGCGAATCTCGGTCGCCACACGGTCGAAGAGGCACGCGAGGCCTATGAGCTTTATCGCGACTGGATCGGACAGATCCGCGATTACCTGATCGAATACGGCGTCGCCGCGTCGATGGTGAGCGAAGGCGAGGCGCGGCTGGCGGTGTTGTTGCGGGCCCCTGACGGCCGCGCGTTCGATCTCGATGCCGGCTGGCGCGCCTACATTGAGGCGATCGAACGGTTCGCGACACTTGCAACCAAAGGCGATGCCGAGGCGGCGACAACGGCGCTGCGCGAGGCCTGGGCGCTCTGGCTCGACGCGCATGACAAGGGCTGCGATCAGGTTGGTGGCATGCTCGACCTCGTGGTCGAGCATCTGGGCGAGAGTCATGTCGGCCCGCTGTGGGACCGGCTGATGGCACCGATGTACGACTTCTATGATCGCTACGACACGGACAGTGCGCCGTGGCCGATCTCTTTTCAGCGTATCCTGACCGTCGCGATCGAGGCGCTGCGCGGCCATCTGAGCGGCCCGACGCGCGAAGGCGACATCGAGATCACGGACGAGAAGGATCGCGTGGTGCTGCGCTTCGACCCGTGCGGCTCGGGCGGCCGCTCGATGCGCACTGATCCGGTAACCGGCGAGCGCCCGCGCATGGAGGCACCGTTCGGCTTTCGCGTCACCACGCGTGCGCATCCGTGGTCATGGAGCAAGAAGGGCATCTGCGTCTATTGCGTGCATTGCTGCCAGCTCAACATGCGGATGCCGATCGCGAAGTTCGGCTACCCGACGCGCGTGGTCGAGCCGCCGACCTGGCCCGAGGCACGGATCGGCGGCAAATGCAGCTGGATCATCTACAAGGACCCGCGTCTCGTGCCCGATGCCGCTTATGAAGCGGTCGGCGAGATGAAGCCGAGCGCAATCGGCTCGGCCGCGACGCGCGCGCGTCGTCAGGGCAGGTCATGACAAGCGACACGAGCGAACCCGCGGAAGCGGCCCGGCGCCTCGCGGCCGAGGGCGTGCGCCTCATTCAAATCGAGCTGCCCGAGATGGATGGCGGCATGCGCGCCAAGCTGCTCTCGATCGCCAAGGCCGAGAGCGGCGCCGGCAGTGCGTTCTGCACCATCCTCTACGGCCTCACCACGGCCGATGACGTGTATGAATCACGCATCGGCAATTATGAGAACGGCTTCCCCGACTGGTTCGCGCGCGCCGATGCAGCGACGCTACGCCGCCTGCCCTGGCTCAACGACACCGCCGCCGCGATCTGCGATCTCTATGACGAGGCCGGCGCGCTGGTGCCGCTCGCGCCGCGCAGCGTGCTCCGCTGCGTCGCCGAGAAGGCAAGCGCGATGGGCTATGAGGCGCGCTTCGCGATCGAGTTCGAGTGCTATGTGTTCCACGCCGATCGCGCGCTTATGAAGGGCGGGCGCCAACGCGAGCTGAATTCCCTTTCGCGCACCTGGAACGCCTATAGCCACCTTCGCCTCGCCGATACCCGGCCCTTGATCGGCACGTTCATGACCCGCATGGCCGATGTCGGCGTGCCGATCGAGGCGTCGCACACCGAACTCGGCCATGGCGCGATCGAGTTTGCGATCGCGCACGCGCCAGCGCTCGAGGCCGCTGATCGCGCGATGCGCGCCAAGGCCTATTTCAAGGAGCTGTGCGCCGAGCAGGGCCTGGTCGCGACCTTCATGCCGAAATGGGACATGGCGCAATCAGGCTCCGGCGGCCATGTGCACCAGTCACTCTGGAAGGATGGCGAAGCGCTGTTCCTCGAAGGCGATCAACCGAGCGCGCTCTGCCGCGCCTATGCCGCCGGGCAGATCGCGACCGTCGCCGACTTCACCGCGATCTTCATGCCCAGCATCAACGCCTATCGCCGCCCGAACGTGGCGGCCTGGGCGCCGATGAACGCATCCTGGGGCGTGGACAATCGGACGGCGGCGCTGCGCTTTATCTCGAAGCCGAGTGCCGCGGCCGCGCGCATCGAGCACCGCGTGTCCGGCGCCGATGTGAACCCCTATCTCGCGATCGCGGCGCAGTTGGCCGGCGGCCTCCATGGCATTGAAAACAATATGCGCGCGCCCGAGCCTGCGATCGGCAATGCCAGCATCAACCCCGCCTATGAGCGCCTGCCAAGGGACCTCGGCGAGGCGGCAGCGCGCCTGAAGGCGTCAACGCTTGCGCGCAAACTGCTTGGCGATGAATTTGTCGAGCACTTCGCTTTGTCGCGCGAGGTCGAGTGGAACCTATGGCAACGCTGGCTCGCCGAGACGGTGACGCCCTGGGAGCTTGACCGCTATTTCGAGACGATCTGAGAGGACCGCATGAACGCGCTCGACCGAGCGAGCATCGAAGCGCTGATCGCGCGCGGCGACATCGACACCGTGGTGTGCGCGACGCCCGACATCTGGGGCCGCCTGATGGGCAAACGCGTCACCGGCCGCACCTTCTTGAAAACCGCGCTCGGCGATGAGGGCCTGCACGGCTCGCTCTATGTCTTCGTGGTCGACATGGACATGGACCCCCGCCCCGGCTTCGCGCTGACGAGTTGGGACACCGGCTATCATGATTGTCACTACGCGCCCGACCTCTCGACCCTCCATCGCGTGCCCTGGCACGATAAGACCGCGATGGTGCTGTGCGATCTGCGCGATGAGCACAGTGGCGCGCCGGTTGCCGTGTCGCCGCGCGCGATCCTGAAGCGCCAGGTCGAGGCAGCGGCGGCGCTCGGCTTCGGCGTGAAATGCGCCTCCGAGCTCGAGTTCTTCCTGTTCAAGGACAGTTTCGAAGCCGCCTGGCACAAGGAATATCAGGGCCTCGACCCGACCTCGACCTATCGCGGCGACTATCACATTCTGCAATCGGCCAAGGACGAGCCGTTCCTTCAAGCGGTGCGCCGCCACCTCGATGACATCGGCATCGAGATCGAGTTCTCCAAGACCGAGTGGGGCCTCGGCCAGCAGGAGATCAATCTGCGCTACACCGATGCGATCGAGATGGCGGATCGGCACGCCCTCTACAAGAATGCGATCAAGGAGCTCGCGGCCCAGGCCGGCCTGTCGGCAACCTTCATGGCCAAGCCCTGGGCGCACGAGATCGGCTCATCCTGCCACCTGCACACGAGCCTCTGGAGTGCCGACGGCGCGACGCCACTCTCGTGGGACGGCAACGCACCCGGCCATATGAGCGCGGCCTTCGGCGCCTTCGTCGCCGGCCAGCTCGAGCGCACGCGCGAGCTCGCCTTTCTCGTCGGCCACACGGTGAACGCCTATAAGCGCTTTCGGCCCGAGAGCTTCGCGCCGACCGCGATCGCCTTGGGCGACGACAATCGCACCTGCGGCTTCCGGTTGTGCGGCCACGGCCCCTCCTTTCGCGTCGAGAACCGCATTCCGGGCGCGGACGCCAACCCCTATCTCGCCATCGCAGCCTCGATCGCGGCCGGGCTCGATGGCATCCGGCGCAAATTGAAGGCGCCCGAGATCTATCGCGCCAATGCCTATCGCGACGCGGCGCTGCCGCGCGTGCCGATGGCGCTGCACGAGGCCCTGCCTTTGTTCGAGCAGAGCGCGTTCGCCCGCGAGGCACTCGGCGCCGAGGTGCACGCGCACCTCGCCAATTTCGGACGGCAGGAGCTCGCTGCCTTCGACCATGAGTGCGTCACCGATTGGGAGCGCAAGCGCTATTTCGAGCGCATCTGAAGGGAGCATCGGCCGATGGCCACGAGCAGCATCAGCTTCGACTTCAAGGGACAGGTGGGCCTGATCGCGGGCGCCGGCGGCGGCATGGGCCTCGCCATCGGCAACGCGCTGATCGAGGCAGGTGCCGACGTCACGCTGATCGACGTGAAGCCGAAGCCGGCCGAGATCGCGAGCGGCCCGGGCCGGCACCTCTATGTGCAGGGCGATTTGACCGACGAGGCGCTGGTCAAGCGCGCGGTCGCTGACACGGTCACGCGCTTCGGCGGCCTTGATCTGCTCGCCAACACGGTCGGCGTCATCTGGTTCGGGCGCGACACCTCGGCCATCGACATGGATCTCGCGGTCTGGGATCAAGTGATGGCGATCAATCTGAAGTCGATGGTGATCACCGCGCGCCATGCCGTGCCTGAGATGAAGAAGCGCAGCAAGGGCGCGATGGTTCACCTCTCCTCGATCCAGTCGCTGCGCGGCGACATTAAGGTGCAGGAAGCCTACGGCGCCTCCAAGGGCGCGATCCGCTCGCTCTCGAAGTCGCTCGCGATCCAGTTCGCGGCCGAGAACATTCGCTCCAACTGCATCCTGCCGGGCTTCATCCACACGCCGATGCAGACGCGCATGGACGACCCCGCGACCAAGACCAAGTTCGCCGAGTTCGTGCCGCTTCGACGCATCGGCACGGCGGAAGACATCGCGAACCTCTCGCTCTTCCTCCTGTCCGACGCCGCCAATTTCATCACCGGCGCCGAATTCATCATCGATGGCGGGCGCACCGCGCTGCCCTGATCGCCAGACCCCAAACTAGGGAAACACAACATGACCAATGTCGTCCTGCTCACCGGCGCGATCGGCGGCATCGGTCGCGCCATCATCAACCGATTGGCGGCGAAAGGTTATGCCGTACTCGCCGGCAACATCGCGGTCGACAAGAAGCTGAACGGCAAGTCGGACCCCGAGGCGCCCGCCGGTGCGACCGTGGTGCTGCAACATCTCGACGTCACTGATACCAAGAGCTGCGAGGCCGCGGTCAAGGCGGCGCTGAAGCTCGGCAGCTTGAAGGGCCTCGTGAATTGCGCCGGCATCGTGCGCTTCACGCCGGTCGACAAGCTCAATGAGCAGGGCGCGCTCGATGTCTGGAACGTCAATGTCGTGGGCGCGCACCGGATGGACTGCGCGGCCACGCCCCATATGAAAAAAGGCTCGGCCATCGTCAACATCTCGAGCCTGACGAGCGCGCAAGGGCGGCTCAACGGCGCCTCGCTCTATGGCGCCTCGAAGAACGGGCTCATTGCGTACACCCGCTATCTGGCGGTCGAGCTGGCGCCGCGCGGCATTCGGGTCAATTGCCTCGCGCCCGGCTATATCGCCGTGCCAATGAGCCCCTCGATGAAGGCGGTTTCGGGCGGCGAGAAGAAGCTGATCAAGCAGGTGCCGCTCCGTCGCCTCGGCCGGGTCGATGAGATGGCGGACATCGTCGAGTTCCTGCTCTCCCGGCGCTCGTCCTACATGACCGGCGCGACGCTCATGGCCGATGGCGGCGTCACGGTGGCGTGGGGCTTGGGGCAAGACGATCTGATCGAATCACCCCCTCACCCAACTTCGGCTAAGCTCGCTGGTTGCTCGCCAAGCCTGCGTTTCCCTCTCCCCCTCGGAGCGGGAGAGGGGAGGGTGAGGGGGCGCGCGGCGCCAACCACATCTCACTCAACCACCCGGCCGCTCGACCAGCGATTGCAACTCGCTCAAGGTGAGGCCGCCATCGACCACGATGGTCTGGCCGGTGATGTAGCTGGCGGCGTCGGAAGCGAGGAAGGTCATCGCCGCGGCCACATCCTCGATGCGGCCGATGCGGCCCAAAGGCACGACCCGGCCGACCTCCGCGATCATGGCCGCGCCCATGGCGCGTAAGGAATCGGTATCGATCATGCCGGGCTCGACGCCGTTCACCGTGATGTTGTGCTTCGCCATCTCGAACGCGGCCGCGCGAATGAAGCCATTCACGCCGCCCTTGGACGCCGCGTAGTGCGCGAGCGCCGGCACGGCGGTGCGATTGCCGGTGATCGAGGAGGTGATGATCACGCGCCCGCCCTTCTGGTGCTTCATCGGCGGCAGGCAGGCCTTGAGCGTGAGGAACGCGCCCTTGAGGTTGATCGCGAGCACGCGATCCCATTGCTCGGGCGTCATGTCCTCGAGCCGATGCTCGGGGTAGATACCGGCATTGCTGCAGAGCACGTCGATGTGGCCGAAGCGCGCGAGCGTCGCGGCTGCCATCGCCTCCGCGCTGGCCCACGAGGTCACGTCAGTACGCTGGGCGATCGCCTCGCCGCCCGACGCCGTGATGGCCTCGGCGGTCGCGCGCGCGGCCGCCTCGTCGATATCGGCGATCACCACCTTGGCGCCAGCCTTCGCGAAGTGCTCGGCGATGCCCCGGCCGATGCCCTTGGCTCCGCCCGTCACGATCGCCACCTTGCCGTTGATCGACATGACTCGCCTCCCCTGCCCGCGCGGCCGGCCTCGTCTGCTCTGCGCCGCCGCGATAGAGTAAACACCTATCGCCAAATGATCGAGGTGCGCCGATGACCGATCTGTTCGCCAAGGACGCATTCGCCGGCAAGGTCGTGCTGATCACGGGCGCAAGCTCCGGCATCGGCGCCGGCACCGCCCGCGCCTTTGCCGCCCATGGCGCCGCCGTGATGGTCAATGGCCGCAACGAGGCGCGCACCCGAAAGGTGGCGGAGGAGATCACGCGCGCCGGCGGCCGCGCCCAGGCCAGCGTCGGCGATGTCGCCCGCTCAGCCTATTGCGACGCGCTGGTGGCGGAAACGGTGCGCGCCTTCGGCCGCCTTGATGTGCTGTTCAACAACGCCGGCATCGTGTTCAACGCCAAGCTCGATGAGACCGACGATGCGCGCTGGCAGCAGCTGATCGACACGAATCTGAGCGGCGCGTTCTATATGGCGCGGGCCGCGCTGCGCCCAATGAAGGCGCAGAAATCCGGCGTCGTCATCAATATGTCATCGGAATGCGCGCTGATTGCGTACGAAAACCTCGCGCCCTATAGCGCGACCAAGGCCGCGATCGCGATGATGACCAAGGTGATGGCGATCGACCATGCGCGTGACGGCATCAGGGTCAACGCGGTCTGTCCCGGCGATGTCGACACGCCGATGGTCGAGACCGGCTGGCAGCAACTGAAACTCACGCGCGAGGAAACTCTGGCGCGCCTCAACGCCCATATCCCGATCGGGCGCATCGGCCAGCCGCTAGATATCGCGAACGCCGTGATGTTCCTTTCATCCGACGCCGCGAGCTTCATCACCGGCGCGTTGTTGT